>WNFP01024536.1_pt1 | contig 10530 bp, 10 predicted proteins | sample 5400201 | NCBI WGS metagenome assembly WNFP01 (sample SAMN13153355, study PRJNA577476) | soil metagenome | isolation source: 115 cm saprolite under Madrone tree | place: USA:California | collected 2016-06-14
ACTCGATCAAGCGGATATCACGGCTCAGCGCTTCGTCGCGTTGGAACAGTTTGAGCATACGGCCGACGCCGCGGTTACGATAATTGGCATGCACGCCGGTCATATGCGAGTGCAGAAAAGGGGCGCCATTGCGAACAGCCGCGAGCGCCAGAGTGAAGCCCACAAGAGTCTTTCCGTCGCAGGCGCCAAGCACTTGACCGCCGGTGTGGGCGGCGACGACAAACAGGGTCGCCGGCTCGACTTCGAGGTCGTCCTCGCCCCAAACTTCACGCTGCAGAGCGACGCAGGCGTGGAAGTCTTCCAGCGAATCGCAGCTACGTACAGTGATGGACGCGTTTGAGGCCGCATTCATGCCCGCACGGCGGCCTTCCCGGCGCGTATTGGCGACGATTTTTCAAGTTCCGAAGCCTTGGCCCGGTCCCAAAGCAGTTCCATCTCGTTGCGCGGCAGATCAGCCAGAGCGCGGCCGGAGGAGCGAGCCAAGCGTTCCATCTCGCGAAAACGTGACGTGAATTTTGCGTTGGTGCGCTTGAGCGCAATTTCCGGATCAATCTTCAAAAAGCGTGCCAGATTGACGGCAGCAAAAAGCACGTCTCCCAGTTCGTCTTCGATCTGTTCCGGCGATTGTGCGGCCCGCGCGGCGCCGAGTTCGCTTAACTCTTCCTGAAGCTTTGCGATGACTCCTTCTACATCATCCCAATCAAAGCCGATACGCGCAGCGCGCCGCGTGAGTTGATAGCCCTGCATGACCGCTGGCAGCGTATGTGGAATACCGTCGAGCAACGATGCTGCCGCCGGCTCTGACTTCTCACTTTGCCCAGTTCCCTGCTGCGAATTCTGCGCGCGGCGTTCTTCGGCTTTGATCTGTTCCCAATTCTTGAGCACTTCGGTGGCATCTTTGGCGCGTTTTTCGCCGAAAACATGAGGATGGCGGCGTACCATTTTCTGATGAATCTCGCGCACCACGTCGGCTGCGGTGAAACGCCCTTTTTCGCTGGCAATCTGCGCATGAAAAACAACCTGCAGCAGCAAATCGCCCAGTTCTTCCGCGAATTTCGCGTTGTCGCCGCTTTCCAGCGCTTCCAGGACTTCGTAAGCTTCCTCGATGAGGTAGGTTCGAAGCGTCAAATGGGTCTGCTCGACGTCCCAGGGACAGCCGTTAGGCGCGCGCAGACGGGCTTGCAGCGCAACCAGGCGTTCGAACCACACTCCGGCTGATTCCTTGCGCCAATTGGTGGTCTCTTTGCGAGCAACACTGCGTTTCTTAAATTTACGGCTTTTCTTTTTCGTTGGCGGCATCGGACGGTGAGAGTTCTTCCTCGGCTGCAAACTCAAGACTTTACGGCGCTGAGTGCAAATTTTCAAGTAAACCGGCGCGCACCTGGCAAAAACGCCTGTGCGCCAAGCCGTGCTAAACTTGCAGCATACACTCTAGTTGAGGGTCAAAACCGTGGCAGAGAAGAAACCAGAAGAATCGTTTCGCGTAATCGACCGCCGCCCATTTACGACAGACGGCGAGTTACGCGAAGAATTTGTGGCCGAGCAGCAGCGCGAAGCCCAGCGAGAAGCGAAAAAAGCGGCAGAGGCGCCGCAAACACAAGCACCAGTGCCCGAAGCGAAAACGCCACCAGCGGAAACTCCCAAGCGTTCCGCTGCTTTCGAGAATTTGATTCGCATGCTGGGAAGCAACGGAGCAATGGTGCTGGGTGCCTACACCGATCCGCGCACCGGGCAGCCGGTGATCGATCCAGAAGCGGCGCGCGAGTTGATTGACATGCTGGACGCAATGCGCGAGAAAACCATAGGCAATCTGGCCCCTGAAGAAGAGAGTCTGTTGCTGGATCTTCTCGGCAAATTGAAGATGACCTATCTCGAAGTCAATCAGGCGTTGGCTGCGCAAGCGGCACAAGCGGCCACCAAGGCCAAGGGCCGGTAGCGGCTATCCGTTAAAATAACGCGCCGCGTTCCGCATTCGCGTCATGTCCGCAAATACCTTCCATTCATCTTCGCCAGTACCTTCGGGAACTCTGCAGTTGACGGTGCTCGGCTCCGGAACCTCCATGGGAGTTCCCACCATCGGCTGCCATTGCGCCGTCTGCACTTCCAGCGATCCGCGCGACAACCGTATGCGTACGTCGGTTCTGCTTTCACGAAACGGTCAGAACGTTTTGATCGACACGACTCCGGACTTCCGCACGCAAGCATTGCGAGCAGGAATCGATCAGATCGAGGCTGTGCTGTTAACGCACGGCCATGCCGACCATGTAATGGGCTTCGACGATTTGCGGCCATTGGGCCTTGGCCGCTCACAACCCATGCCGGTGTATGGAAATAAGCAAGCGTTTGACATTGTGCGCCGGGCCTTTTCTTACGCGTTCGACGGGAAACCAAAATTAAGCACGGTGCCCAGCGTAGTCTTGAAAGAAATCGATGGGCCGTTCGAACTTCTGGGCGTAAAGATTACGCCCATTCCGCTGGTGCACGGCGAAATGACGGTACTGGGATTCCGTTTCGGGCGCGGCGCGTATCTCACGGATTTCAATTCCGTGCCGGAATCTGGAAAAGATCAAGCCAAAGCGCGCGTGGTTCACGCACATCGCGCATGACCTGGGGCACGCCACAACCAACGAACGGCTGCGTAGCGAGGGCCACGCAAATATTCAATTGGCTTATGACGGACTGAAACTTGAAATCGCAACCGACACTGCGTCGGCGGCGATCAAAAATTCCGAATTCATCGTGCCGCGTCTCGACGGTTTGGCGGTGTTCACCGATCCGGCCGAATGGCGGGAATTTTATGCAGCCAGCGGCCGCGGCAGTGTGCTGGCGATCGGCAACTTTGACGGAATTCACCTCGGTCATCAGGAGATTCTGCAGGAAGCCACGAATCGCGCCGTAAAGTCAGGCGCAGTCGCTACGGCTTTGACCTTCGAGCCGCCACCATTGAAAGTGTTGCGGCCAGAAGCCGCGCCGAAGCGTCTGTCCACGAATGAGCAACGACTGGAGTGGTTTCGTGCCCTTGGCGTGGAAGCGGCAGTGGTGATGCCTTTTACGCTGGAGCTGTCAAAACTCAGTCCACAGGACTTTGCCGAGAAAATTCTGGTAAATGAACTGCGCGTTCGCGTGCTGCTGATCGGAGAAAATTTTCGTTTTGGCCACAAACAGGCCGGCGACGCGCAGCTATTACGCGAGCTGGGAAAAATCCACGGATTCGAGGTGGTCAGCATTCCTCCAGTTATGGCGCATGGAGAAGTGGTCTCCAGCACTGTGATCCGCCGTGAAATCACCGAGGGAGCAGTTACGCAAGCCGGGCGGCTGCTGGGGCGGCCGTTCGCGCTGACCGGCTCGATTGTCAGCGGAACCGGGGCCGGCAGCAAGTTTACTTTCCCGACGCTGAACCTGCGCGCAGATCAGGAGTTATTGCCAGCTGGCGGGGTATACATCACGCGAACTCTGCTTCAGGGCGAAAGCAAGAGCCGGCGCTCGGTCACCAACCTCGGCGTTCGGCCAACCTTCAATGGAAGCGCATTGACTGTCGAAACGCATCTGCTGGATTTTTCCGGACCGATTTCGGCGAAGCGAATGGAGTTGCGATTCTGGAAGAGATTACGCAGCGAAAAGAAGTTTTCCGGACCGGACGAATTGCGAGCTCAGATTGCTAAAGATATCGCCTCGGCAAACAGATTTTTCACGCTGCTGCGAAAATTCAGAATCCTCATGCTGTCGGATTAACTTTCGACTCTTGGTGTTTCGTTAGTAGAGCACTCAGTGCCACATCGTTCGCATATCCCACGTGCAGCTTCCATCATCGCATTCAACAGAGATTTTCGCCGGCCGATATAACCACGCGTCGATAGCTCGCTCAAGCGCCGGGAAGAAAAGTATGCCCAATAGAATAGAGAATGCGAGAATCGATGCGGTGCTGCGTTGTCGCGGTAGGGTGAGCGCGCCAGTCATAAAGACTTAGACACCGCCGTCGCAAATCCGTTCCCACAATTGCGTTTCAGGAATGCGTTAAGACGCCGCTGGCCAGACACTCAGCGCAGTAGCCGCCCACTTCAGTGCGCGAAATCGTAACCTTCATCCCGAAGTCTTTTTCGATCTGCGATTTAAGCTGCTCGTAGAGGCGGCTCTCGAACTCGCGTACTTTTCCACATTTCAGGCAAGCCACATGAATGTGATCGCGCGGGCCGTGCGTTTCGTAGTAATGGCGGTCGCCGCGGAGGTGCAGAAGGTCGAGTTCGTCGATCAGGCGCTCTTTTTTTAGAAGTTCGATGGTGCGGTATACCGTGACGAGGTGCACGCCGGAATCAATCTGCCGGGCGCGTTCTAAAATTTGATCCACATCGAGATGTTGTTGGGCGTCGTCCATCACCTGCAGAATGACGCGGCGCTGGCGCGTCAGACGAATGCCACGCTCACCAAGAACTTTGATGAGATTGCCGGTAGTTTCTGGACTGTTGATGCGCTCGCCAGTCGAAGCGCGATGCGCAGGCGTGGCGGACATTCTAAAATTCCTTTTGCTGCTCTGGTTTTTCTGCCAGCCAGACGATCAGGAATGAATCGGAATCAATCCGACGACGTCATTGTACATGACGTAGGCAAAGAGCAGCAGCAGGAACACAAAGCCCACCTGAACGAAGCGTTCTTTGACCGCCATGCTCAAATCCCGCCGCATTAAGCCTTCAATAGTGAGAAGAAGGATCTGACCGCCGTCGAGGATCGGAATCGGTAACAAGTTGAGGATGCCGAGGTTTACGCTGATGAATGCCATCAACGCCATGACCTGCGAAGGTCCTCGGTGTACCGCATCACCGGACACTTGCGCGATGCCGACTACGCTCTGCAACTGCTTTACCGATGCGCGCCCGCTGAACAGTTTTCCCACCACCGCGAGCGTCTGGGTAAAGTAATCCCCAGTACGGCGGACGGCAAACTCAGTCGACTCCCGCAGCGGCACCCGCTTGTAAATAATCGTATCGTCCTGATTGACCACGCCGATCTGCCAATTATTTTCCGCGCTATCCGAAAGACCCTTTTGCGGAGTGACCGTAATAGTGAGCGGTTTGCTGTTGCGCGCGACTTTCAAGTTCACCGGATGGCCTTGCGACTGGTGAACCGCATCCACGAACTGGCCCCAGTAGGTAATCGGCGTACCATTCACTTCCAGAATGCGATCATCAGCCCTCAGCCCTGCGTGTTTTGCGGGTGTGCGCGGGCTCACTTCGTCAATCACAGGAGGAAATGGAACGAAACCAAATAGCCAGCCAAACGAAGTAGAGTCCTTCACCGTAGTCTGCACGGTATGCTGAACTCCACGATTCTCGACGACCAGAGTCAGCGGAGCGCCGGCTTGCAAATGCTCCAGTTGCTCCAGACCGGTTTCCCAGGTGGGATTCTTAAGACCGTTGATTTCGACGACGCGATCGCCCGGTTGAAGCGGACTTGGCTGCGGCAACGACGTAGACAAGTAGCTGACCTGCAAGGCTTGCTTGAGAATTCTGGATTCAGGCAATCCCACCACGCCATACAGCACACTCAACAAAATCAGCGGCAGTATAAAGTTGACGGCGGGGCCGCCAAACGCGATCAGCGCGCGCTGCCAGCGCGGCTTGCTCATCAATTCATCCGAAGCTCCGGTGGGAGCAACATCGTTGGAATCGACTTCAGACAGATCCTGCCCCGCCATGCGGACATAACCGCCCAGCGGTATAGCGCTGATACGCCAGTCGGTCGCGCCGCGCTTCCAGCCAAACAGCCGCGGTCCAAACCCGATGGAGAATACGTCAACGCGTACACCACACAGTCGCGCGACGATGAAATGTCCCCATTCGTGCACCAGGATGATGATGCCCGCCGAGCTTCCGCGTCAGCGGCAAGCACGTCGTCCATCTTTTCGATCTGAACCCGCGGAGTCCGCGATAAGACTGACTCCACGACTTCGGCAATCCCAAGAAACGGAATCTGGCGTTCCAGGAATGCTGCTACAGCGACTTCGTCCGCCGCATTTAAAGCGCAGGGCCAAGCCCCTCCCTTTTTCATGGCCTCGCGGGCCAGCCGCAGGCAGGGGTAGCGGCGCGTGGAAACCTTTTCGAAGTCCAGACGTTTTAGTTTGGCCCAGTCCAGGTCTACCTGGTTAGATGCCACCCGCTCTGGATAGGTTAACGCATACTGAATCGGCATGCGCATATCTGTTGCGCCGAGTTGCGCAAGAATCGAACCGTCCACATATTCAACCATGGAGTGAATTGTGGACTGCGGATGTATGACCACGTCCACCTGAGAGGGCTTCATATCAAACAGCCAGCGCGCCTCAATAATTTCGAAGCCCTTGTTCATCATGGTGGCGGAGTCAATCGTGATGCGGTTGCCCATTTTCCAGTTGGGATGAGTAAGCGCCTCTTCGATCGAAACATTTTCCAGATGCTTGATGGGGGTCTTGCGGAACGGCCCTCCCGAAGCGGTAAGCACCAGTCGGCGAACTTCGCAATGAGTCCCGCCGCGAAGGCACTGATGAACCGCGTTATGCTCGCTATCCACGGGAAGAAGTTCTTTGCCTGCCTTGTGCGCTGCCGCCATTACCAATTCGCCCGCAGCGACCAAGACTTCCTTGTTCGAAAGCGCAATAGTCTTGCCCAGCTTTACGGCCTCGTAAGTCGCCGGTAGGCCAACCACGCCAACTGCGGCAGAGACCACAATGTCAGCTCCGGCATGGGTGCCGACGGCGAGCATTCCTTCCGCCCCATGATGAATCGCCGGCAGCTTCGCACTTCCCTTTTCACGCAACCGCGACGAAAGTAAATCCGCTTTCTGCGCATCCGCCACTGAAACAATTTCCGGCTGGTACCGCTGGATCTGCCCCACCAATTCGTCCAGATTGCCGCCTGCAGCGAGCGCGACCACCTCGAAGCGCGGGGCGAGCGCATCCACTACGGATAAGCATTGCCGGCCAATCGAACCGGTCGAACCAAGAATGGCAAGCTGCTTCACGAATTAAAGATCCTTAAATTTAAGTTTGAGACCTGAGGCGGAGACCCAGCGGACTTACACGCGCGGCGAGTAGATCCACAACCAATAATACCAGACAACCGGCATGGCGAGGATGAGTGCGTCTATACGGTCAAGTACGCCGCCATGGCCCGGCAACAGCGTGCCAGAATCCTTTACCCCTGCACTACGCTTGTAAGCCGATTCAAGCAGGTCGCCCATTTGCCCTGCCACGTTGCAAGCCGCAGCCATGCCAACCAAGTGGATCACCGCAATGTTCACAAGATGGCTGCCCGCAAGCGCAATTGCAATCAAGATCGAACCAAGAAAACTCGCTGCGGCGCCTTCCCAGGTTTTTTTTGGACTCAAATGCGGCGCAAAGGGATGCCTGCCTATGGCACGGCCCACAAAGTAAGCCGCACTATCGCCAATCCATGTGATAACCAGAGAAAAGAGCAGCACGTATTTACCGACCAGCGCGATGCCATGCAGACGCACCGCAAAAGTCAGCGGAAGCGCAATCAGCAGAAGAGCGGACGAACTGATGCCCGCCGCCGGCAAAGCTTCGACTAACGGACGACGCGTGGTAAGAGTGAGGATCGTTATGCCAATCAAAAAAATGAACAACACATCCGCTACCGATGGAGTTGCGAGCCGGAAGAGTCCAAGGACCCTGTGAATCGCTGGCCCGCCGTTCAACGAATATTGCGCGTCCATAGGCGCAAGATATTGCACGTACACCAGCAGCATTGCGCAAAAGGCCGTCCACAGGCGGTACGCGCGATGGCCAATCGCTTCGCCCAAGGAAAAATATTCGAAAATTGCCAGCAGAATCACCAATGCCAGGGCTGCAGCGACCAGCGCTGTGGGCGCAGCGAGCACCAGACCGACGACCAGCGGTATCAGCACAACCGCGGTCGCCACGCGTTTCCAGGTCATCGAGCTTGGGCCTCGGCAAAAGAGGTGAAGCGAATTGACAATTCATCATAACGGGAGAGGCTTCGCGGAGGAAAACGAATTCGGGACAGAGGTACTTGAGTTAGGTTACTTCAGTTACTTACGCGCAAGCCTGGACGCGCTCGATTCCACTTCTTCGCTTTCGCCGATGCCGCCATAGCGCCGGTCGCGCTTCTGGAATTCGACGAACGCCTCAAGCAATCGTGCGCGGTTAAAATCCGGCCACAGTGTTTCCGTGACAAAAATCTCCGCGTACGCAATTTGCCACAGCAGAAAATTGCTCACGCGCATCTCGCCGCTGGTTCGAATCAGCAGATCGGGATCAGGCAGCCCTGCGGTATAAAGATGGCGCTCCAGTTCGCTCTCGGTGAGCTTTCGCGAATCGCCGGCGGCCTGGCGTTCGGCCAGCAAAGCATTCGCCGCATCCACGATTTCCGCTCGCCCGCCGTAGTTGAGGGCAATGCACAACACCATGCCGGTGTTCCCTGCGGTTGCTTGTACCGCTTCTCGCGTATCGCGCTGCACGGCTGCGGGAAGCTCATCCGACCGGCCAAGGAAACGCATGCGAATATTATTTCGCTGGATCAACGGCATTTCCTGGCGAATATATTCGCGCAGCAATTGCATCAAAAAATCGATTTCAGCTTTGGGACGGCGCCAGTTTTCCACGGAAAACGCGTAAAGCGTCAGCGCCTCAAGCTTGAGCCGCGAACACGTTTCGATAGTGACGCGGGCGGTTTCGGTTCCCTTGCGATGGCCTGCGATGCGCGGCAAATGGCGGCGCTGCGCCCATCGTCCGTTGCCATCCATGATCACCGCCAGATGCTTTGGCAGTTGGCCAAGGTTCAGCTTTTCCAGCAGAAACGCTTCTTCGGCGGTTATCGCGCCAAGCGGATGAGAGGACGCGACATGGAGAGTTTTTGCGGAGATAGGTTCAGTCACGGGAGTTAGGGTGGCGCTCTCCTTTACCGCATAAAGTTAACACGGCATTCGCTGGGGCCGCAACGGGGTTATCGAGTGCGTTCCGAAAAAGGCAACGAGGAAATGCGATCAGGAAACGGGATGTCCCGTAAACTCGCGAATCGATGAATAAACTACAACCATCGTCAGGATAATCACCGCCGCGGTGGAAATCCACGCGACCCAGTTAAACCCTTTGGGATTGGTCTGGTCGCCCATCAGATCGCGTCGGTTCACCAGAATCAGAACGAAGATCATGACCGCTGGCAGCAGGAATCCGTTCAAGACCTGCGACCATAACAGAATGGCATTCGCAAATCGTCCCATAAAAAGAACGAAAATCGCCCCAAGCGCGATCAATGCCGTGTACAGCCCGTAAAAAATCTTTGCTTCGGCGAATTTGCGGTCAATCCCCGATTCGAAACCCAGCGCCTCGCAAATTACATACGAAGTCGAAAGTGGAAGGATCGACGCCGCAAACAGCGAGGCGTTCAGCAGTCCAATCGCGAACAGCGCGCTGGCCCATTTCCCAGCCAGCGGTCGCAGCGCCAGGGCGGCAGTCCCCGCACTGTCAACGTCGTGGATGCCGTGCACATAAAGCGTGGAAGCCGTACACACGATGATGAAGAAAACGATGACCATGCAACTGATACTGCCAATCAGCACGTCGTTCCGGGTCGTGGAATATTGCCGCGGGCCGACCCTTTTTTCGACCACCGCCGCTTGCAAATAGAAGTGTTGCCACGGCGCGATCGTTGTCCCCACCAATGCCGCGAGGATAATCACATAGCTCGCATTGAATGGTGGAACTTGTACGAACGGACGGACCGTGGGGATGTAATGCATCAGCTGCGGAGGAAGAAGATGCAGCAAAGCGATAAGCCATTCAGGCTTCGCAAGAAAGGCGGAAACAACGTAGGACAGATAAACTACGCATATACTGAGAAAAATTCGCTCCACCCATTTCGCTGTGCCGGCCATTACAATCGCCCAAACCAGCACGGCTGCCAGAGGAACGGCAATAAACCGGCTGACGCCGAATGTTTCGCTGGCCCAAAATACTCCCGTGAATTCCGCCATCACGTTACCCAGATTTACAATTAGCACCACGGCCATTAGAAAGAATGTCGCCCGAAATCCAAATTCTTCCCTGATTAAATCGGAAAGGCCTTTACCCGTGACAGCGCCCATGCGTGAACACATCTCGAGCGACACGTACAGCACGATAGTCATCGGAATCAGAGACCACAACACCGTGTTGCCGTACTTTGCTCCCGATTGCGCGTAGGTATAAATTCCGCCCGCATCGTTATCTACGTTGGACACAATCAGTCCCGGGCCCACCACCGCGAGAAAAAGCGCAATCCGGTGGCGATATGGGCGCACCACGGACATCACGCGTTCTACGCGGTCTGCCCAGCCTGCCCACTGCGCTTCGATGTTTTCGCGATTCCACATCTCGATCGGTTCTTCCCTTCTCACTGCTACTTCATCAATTTCGACACCACATCGTCTACCGTGACCACCCCGATTGGCCGGTTATCATCATTTACGATGGTCAACATCCGCAAATTATATTTGTCGAAAATCTCAAACACTTCCTTTTCGCTAGCGTCTGGAGGCAGC
>WNFP01005128.1_pt1 | contig 10525 bp, 9 predicted proteins | sample 5400201 | NCBI WGS metagenome assembly WNFP01 (sample SAMN13153355, study PRJNA577476) | soil metagenome | isolation source: 115 cm saprolite under Madrone tree | place: USA:California | collected 2016-06-14
ACTACCTGCTGAGCGGTCTCGGCCGCCACGCTCCGGACGAGGACATCGACCTGGCCGCCCGCTCGCTGTTTGCGCTGTCGGTGCAACTCGGGGACAAGCCGTATCTGATGGGTGACACCCCCTGCGGTACCGACGCCACCGCATTCGGTGCCCTGGCCGGAATCCTCACCCCGTTCTTCGCCTCGCAATTGCGGGAGCGGACCGAGGAATTCGGAAATCTCACATCCTATGTCGACCGGATGATGCTTCAATACTACCCGGACTTCGCCTGGATACCGCTGCGGCAGGCGGCCTAAAATTGTCGTCCCCGCGAAAGCGGGGACCCATCACGCCGCGGCCGACGGAAGAGGCACAGGTCCAGACGCCTTAAGTACAACTCACGCCTGTGGTTATGGGTCCCCGCGTTCGCGGGGACGACGATGGATTTGGAGTTATCTCAGATGGCCCGCCCGCCGGAGGATGATGCCTTGCCCTCCAATGTGGCCAGCTGCGCTTCGAGTTCGGCGATCCGCGCGTCGCGTGTGGCCAGCGCCGCCGCGACGTCGGCGGCGTCGAATTTTTGCGGGATGTGCTGCGGGCAGTTGGTGTCCCACGCCGAAACCTTGAAAAGGATGACCTGTTCCGGCCGCGCCTTGTAGTCTTTCGGCATCAGCGATTTCATTAGCGCCGGATCGTCATCGGCCGCACGGGCCTCGCCCCAAATCTTGACCCGGCGGCGATGGGCGTAATCCATCACGAAGATGTGGGCCTTGGGGTTCTCCGACAAATTACCTTGGGTGATGTATTGCCGGTTGCCGCTGTAATCGGCGAACGCCAGCGTGTTCTTGTCCAGAACCCTGATGAACCCTTTGGGTCCGCCGCGATGCTGGATGTAGGGCTGGCCGTCGGCGCTGGCGGTGGCGAAAAACAGGCTGTTGGTTTCCGCCAGAAATGCCGCGAGGTTTTCATCGATCTCGGTGCGCCAGCCGCCGTTTTGTTCGACATGGGCGTAGGCATCGCGCGATCCCTTGCGGGTCTGGATCGCTTTCACCGCCGGCGTGAACGCCACGTCGCTGGAATAGCTGTGAATGTCTGACATCGAAAAAACTCCTGAACGCCGAGGGGCGGAAGCTCCCCGTGCTCTCCGTCAAACGAAGATGGGCTTCTTCGAATTTTGAACAATCCTGCCAATTGACACTTCATCATTGCGGCATATGAAATAATGCCATGGATCGCATCGACGCCATGCAGGCCTTTGTCGCGGTGGCCGACCTCCAGGGGTTCGCGCCGGCGGCCCGCAAACTCGGGATGTCGCCGTCGGGCGTGACGCGGCTGATTGCGGCGCTGGAGGATCGTATCGGCGCGCGGCTGTTGCAGCGGACCACGCGGCAGGTCGCGCTGACCGACGTCGGCGCGCGCTACCTGGAACGTGTCAGGCGGATTCTTGCCGATGTCGAGGAAGCCGAAGGCTCGGCGCAGGCGGAGCGGACGCGGCCGAGCGGATGGCTGGTGGTCTCGGCGCCGATCGGATTCGGGCGCCGCCATGTCAGCCCCGTGATGTCGGCCTATCTGACACGCTATCCCGAAGTTTCTGGCGAGCTGCGGCTGTCCGACCGCATGATCAATCTGGTCGAAGACGGCGTCGATCTTGCGATTCGGATTGGCCATCTCGCCGACTCCACGCTCGTCGCGCGTCATGTCGGCGAGATGCGGCAGATCGTGGTCGCCTCATCCGGCTATCTGAAGCAGCACGGCGAGCCGAGGACGCCGCAGGCGATCGCTTCCCATGAGACGATACAGTTCGGCGCCACGGCCGCGCAGCCGGACTGGCACTTTGTCGAAGGTGGCAAAGAGGTTCGCGTGGCCTGTACGCCGCGGCTCACCACCAACAGTGCCGATGCCGCGATCCAGCATGCCGAGCAGGGCGGCGGCCTGACGCGGGTGCTGGCCTATCAGGCGGCAGACGCGATCAGGGCCGGCCGGCTTCGCATCGTGCTGCAAAAATTCGAGCAGCCGCTGCTGCCGATCCATATCGTCTATCCGACCTCGCGGCTGTTGTCGGCCAAGGTGCGCACCTTCATCGATCTCGTCACCAAAGTCAGCAATTGGCATTTTGGAGAATGACTCCATTGCAGTCATGCGGAATGCGCCTCTGCAAAATTCATGGTCATCACCCGCGAAAGCGAGTGATCCAGCAATCGCCGGCGTCTCAATTCCTACAAAGGTCGCTGAATACTGGATGCGCCGCTTGCGCGGGGCATGACAGAAGAAGTTGATCCCCGCCCCGGAACGACGTGGTCCTTCTTCGGCACCACGCGAAAGGTCCCGTTGGCGCGCGCGATCACGACGTCGTCGGCCTTGATTAAACTTTGCGCGAAGCAGATCGTGCTGCCGGTCTTGATCACGTCGGTCTCGACCGCGAGCCATTGTCCGACCTGCGCCGTGCCGACAAAATCGACCGCAAGCCCGATCGTCACCAGCGAGGATGCCCCGCCCATCACCTGCAAGCAACTATATCCCATCGCGTTGTCGGCGAGGGCTGCAATCAGCCCGCCATGAATCAGGCCGCGGCCATTGGTATGCGGCTTGGCAAGCCGCAATCCGATGATCACGGCTTTGTCCGTTCGTTTCGAATATAGCGGCTCCCAGGGATCGGTGAGCGGACTCTTCCGGAAGTGGGGTTCGAAACCTATGGGGATATCGGTGCTGATAGCGGTCATGCGAAGCGCTCGCGTGCTGGCGATACATTCCGCCATTGAACGCGCTCACTGCGAGAAATGCACCGCATACAAAGTTTAAAACGGGATTTTGGCGTCTGTTTGAAACGGAGTGCGCCCGGCTTCGTCATTGCGAGGAGCGTAAGCGACGAAGCAATCCATCAGTTTCCTTGCCGCGCTCTGGATTGCTTCGCTTCGCTCGCAATGACGGTACAATCACGCCGGCAGTTCATATCCGATCGCTGATTCGATATCGATCGTTCGTTGCACGGCGGGACGGGCCATCATGCGCGCATAATGGGCGGTGAGGTTCGGGAAAGTTCCGGGCGCAGGCTTGAGCGAATTGGCGAACCGCCAGTACAGACGAAACAGATGGATATCGGCGATTGAATAACGGGCTAGCGCCCAGCCGCTACCCAGCCGCCGGTCGGCAATTCCCCAGACTTCCTTGGCATGTTCCAGTCCGCGCCGTCGCGCGGGATGCAGGCTGGAAGCGGCAAAGGACATCCATGAAAGCGCCTGCGCGTCGGCTTCGATATCGTCGCGGGGCAAGAGCTCAGCGTCCGGAAAGCGCTTTGCAAGATAATAGAGGATCGCCGCGACTTCGGTGAGGGGGCAGCCGTCGATGATCAGTGTCGGGACCTTGCCCTCTGGATTGAGTACAAGATAGGCCGGCGAGCGCAGATCGTTACTCCTGAACGACATCGGCTTGCCTTCGAAGGGCACGCCAATCTCGCGCAGCGCGATGTGCACGGCAAACGAACTCGAGCCTGGCGCAAAATATAGAGTTAGCATGGTGTGGGTCCAATCCAGCAACAGGCACGGTCCTCATCCTGAGGAGCGCGAAGACGCGCTCCTCCCATGAGGGTTTTCCCGTGTCGCAGGGGGCGTGCTCTTGTGCCCTCGCCCGAACCGCTAATACGGCAATCCTACGTAGTTCTCGGACAGCGACGTCGTCGCCGCCTTCGAACTCACGAGATAATCCAGCTCAGCCAGTTGAATTCGCGCGCCGAATTCTCCTTGATCGGGGAATTTGTGCAGCATCGAGGTCATCCACCAGGAGAAGCGCACCGCCTTCCAGACCCGCGCCAGCGCCTTGGCCGAATAGCTGTCGATGCCGGCGGAAGATTTTTCGTCGTAATATTCCCGCAAGGCGTGGGAGAGAAAATGCACGTCGCTGGCGGCGAGGTTGAGGCCCTTGGCGCCGGTCGGCGGCACGATGTGGGCGGCGTCGCCGGCCAGAAACATCCGCCCGAACCGCATCGGTTCGGCGACGAAGCTGCGCAGCGGCGCGATGCTCTTTTCGATCGAGGGCCCGGTGACCAGGTCGTCGACCGCCTTCTGGTCCAGCCGCCGCTTCAATTCATCCCAGAACCGTTGGTCCGGCCATTGATCGACGTGATCGTCGAGCGGACATTGCACGTAGTAGCGGCTGCGGTGCATCGAGCGCATGGTGCAAAGCGCAAAGCCTCTTTCGTGGTTGGTATAGATCAATTCGTTTGAGACCGGCGGCGTCTCAGACAGAATCCCGAGCCAGCCGAACGGATAGATCCGCTCGAATGTCTGGACTGCTGCTCGCGGCACGCTGGCGCGGCTGATGCCGTGTTGGCCGTCGCAACCGGCAATGAAATCGCAGGCGATCTCGTGGCCGACGCCGTCCTTGACGTAAGTGACACGCGGATGATCGGTGTCGAAATCATGCGGCTTGACGTCGGCGGCCTGATAGATCGTGGTGAGACCGGCCGCCTTACGCGCGTTCATCAAATCGAGCGTCACTTCGGTCTGGCCGTAGATGATCACCGTCTTGCCGGTGGCGGCCTTCATATCGATGCGGTGGCGCGCGCCGCCGAAGGAGAGCTCGATGCCGTCGTGAACCAGGCCCTCGCGGTGCGCGCGCTCGCCGGCGCCCACTTCATTGAGCAGAGCTACCGTTCCCTCTTCCAGAAGCCCTGCGCGGATGCGGCCGAGCACATAGTCCGGCGTTTGGCGTTCCAGGATGACGTTGTCGATCCCGTCAGTGCGAAGCAATTGTCCCAGCAGCAATCCCGCCGGTCCCGCGCCAATGATTGCCACTTTTGTCCGCAATACTTGCTCCCCTGATCATTATCGGCTTGAACGTAGCCGCTGCGGTGGTCGCCGCAAGTTCTTGCAATGACAATTATATCATATAACAATGCGCGCAAAGGGCCATTGAAGCCCTGATGTTATAAAGGGAGACGATGTCGATGAGGAGGACGTTGTTGGCGTTGCTGCTGGCCGCCGCATTGACGCCTGCGTTGGCGCAGGAAAAAACCTTCGAGCTGAAAATCTCGCACTGGGTACCGGCCTCGCACCCGCTGCAAAAGTCGCTGGAAGACTGGGGCGCCGCGGTCGAGAAAGCATCCGGCGGCACGATCAAATATAAAGTCTATCCCGCGCAGCAGCTCGGCAAGGCCTTCGACCATTACGACATGGCGCGCGATGGCATCGCCGACGTCACCTACGTCAATCCCGGCTATCAGCCCGGCCGCTTCCCGATCATCGGCGCCGGAGAACTGCCATTCCTGATGTCCGACGCCAAGGGCGGCTCGATGGCGCTCGATGCGTGGTATCGGAAATATGCCGAGAAGGAGATGAAGGACGTCAAGTTCTGCCTGGCGTTCATCCACTCGCCCTCCTCGTTCCACTCGCGTACCAAGAAAATAATGGTGCCGGATGACATCAAGGGCATGAAGATCCGTCCCGCCCACGCCACCATGGCGAATTTCGTGACGCTGCTGGGCGGCACCAACGTCCAGTCTTCGGCGCCGGAAGTCCGCGACATCATCGAGCGCGGCGTTGCCGACGCCGTCACCTTCCCATGGGGATCGCTGGTGTTGTTCGGCATCGACAAGGTGACGAAATATCACCTGGAGGCGCCGCTCTACGTCACGACATTCGCCTTCGTGATGAACAAGGACAAGTACAACCAGATGTCGGACCGGCAAAAGAAGGCGATCGACGACAACTGCAACACCGAGGCCGCCGGCCGCGTCGGCGAACCCTGGGGCAAGTTCGAAGACGCCGGCATCGACAAGGTAAAGGCGGAGCAAGGTCACGAAGTCTACGGACTGACCCCGGAGCAGACGGCGCTCTGGAAAAAAGCCTCCGAGCCGGTGATCAAGACCTGGGCCGAAGCCGTCAAGAAATCCGGTACCGACCCTGACGCGGCGATGGCGGAGCTTCGCGCCGAGTTAGGCAAGTACAACGCTTTGACGCAGTAAGACCGGTTACTTACCGCCATGGCGGCGGGATCCTCCTGCCGCCATGTTCTCCCTGCAACCTTACGGCCTGCGGAGCGGACATGCGCGCCTCGATGGATCGTTTCATCGATACGATCGAATGGATTGCGGCCGGATTTGTCGGCATCGTCGCCGCCAACATTTTCATTTCGGTGCTGTTGCGCAATACGCTCAATTACGCGATCCCGGATTCCTTCGATATCGGGCGCATGCTGCTTGGGATTTTGATCTTCTGGGGCATCGCCGCCACCAGCTATCGCGGCGGACACATCACGGTGGATCTGGTCTGGGCCAATGTCGGTCCGAGATACCAGCGCATCATCGACGTGTTTGCGACGCTGGTGCTGCTGTTCGTGGTGACGGTGCAGACCTGGACGCTGTTCGACAAGGTCCGTGGCACCTATAACGACAATGTCCTTACCTTCGATTTGCACATGCCGGCCTGGCCGTTTTTCGCCGTTGCGTGGGCCGGCGACGTTTCCGCGGTGCTATTGATCGCGATCCGCACCTACCGCCTGATTTTCTATCCGGATCTGATGCACGATCCCAAGATCAAGCCGGTGGAGTAGGCCGGATGAGCACCGACGCCGTCGCCATACTGGGCTTCATCGCGCTGTTTGGGTTGATGCTGCTGCGCGTGCCCGTGGGCATGGCGATGGGCCTCGTCGGCGTCTGTGGCTTCAGTTATCTGGTCAGCGGCTCCGCGGCGCTCAAAATGGTCGGCCAGACCTCAATGCGCACGGTGACCGACTACACCTTCGGCGTGATTCCGATGTTCTTGCTGATGGGGACTTTCGTCAGCAATTCCGGCATGAGCCGCGAACTGTTCCGCGCCGCCAATGGCTTCGTCGGGCATTTGCGCGGGGGCCTGGGCATTGCCACGGTCGCGGCTTGCGGCGGCTTTGCCGCGATCTGCGGCTCGTCGGTTGCTACCGCAGCGACGTTTTCTGCCGTCGCCTACCCGGAAATGCGCCGGTTCGGTTATCCGCAATCCTTCGCCACCGGCGTGATCGCGGCCGGCGGCACGCTGGGGGCCATGCTGCCGCCATCGACGGTGCTCGCGGTGTACGGCATCATCACCGAGCAGGACATCGGCAAGCTGTTCATCGCCGGCATCATTCCCGGCCTGCTCGCGATGACGATGTACATGATAACCATCGCGCTGATCGGCTATTTCCGGCCGGGCTTCCTGCCCAAAGGCACCTACACCACCTGGCGCGAACGGTTCGCGGGGCTGAAGGACATCTGGGCGCCGGTGCTGCTGTTCGTATTCGTCATCGGCGGGCTTTACGGCCTGCCGTTCCTGCCGCGCTTCACCCCGACCGAGGCAGGCGGCGTCGGCGCAACCGGCGCATTCCTGATCGGCGTGCTCACCGGACGGCTGGACAAGGACAAGATCCTCGCCTCGCTGCTGCAAGCAACCCGCACGGCGGCCGCGGTCTTTACGGTGCTGATCGGCGCGCTGATCTTCGGGTATTTCCTCACGGTGACGCAAACCCCGCAAAAGGTCACGGAATTTCTCACCGGCCTCGGCCTCGGCAGCTACGGCGTCCTCGCCCTCATCATGGTGATGTATCTGGTGCTTGGCTGCCTGATGGACGCGATGGCCATGATCATTTTGACGGTGCCGATCATCTTTCCGGTGATCACCCATCTCGGCTTCGACCCGATCTGGTTCGGCGTGATCATCGTGATGACGGTGGAGCTTGGCCTGATCCATCCGCCGGTCGGAATGAATGTCTTCGTCATCAAAAGCGTGGTCAAGGACGTGTCGTTCGCCACGATTTTCAGGGGCGTGCTTCCGTTCGTGGCGACCGACCTCATTCGGCTGGTCATTCTGATCGCATTTCCGTTGCTGGCGACCTGGCTGCCGCAACGCATGATGGTTCACTAGCTTCTCTTCCGCTGAAACGAGAGTATTGGGATGATCCATGGCGCCTGCGCTTCAGACCAAATATGTCTTCAGCCTCGCCATCAAGATCGGCGCCCCGATCGTCGCCGGCGATTTCGGCTATGGTATCAGGCGGATCATTCCGATCCTCGGCGGCGACGTGTACGGCGAGGGCATCAAGGGGACGATCTTGCCGTGCGGCGCGGATTTCCAGACCATTCGCCCGAACGGCTTTACCGAACTGGAAGCGAAATACGCCTTCGAGATGGACGATGGCGCCATTGTCTACATCGAGAATGTCGGCATCCGGTTCGGTCCGAAGGCGTTATTGGACCGGATCGCCAAAGGCGGGACGGTCGATCCCGCGCTGATCTATTTTCGCTCGGTGCCGAAATTCGAAACCGGCCATAAAAAATATCGCTGGCTGATGGAAAACCTGTTCATCGGCGTCGGCGCGCGGCATCCCGACCGCGTCGTGATCGACGTGCATCAGGTGCTGTGAAGAAGACGTCGCTCCCCGGACGCTGCGCAGCGCACTCGGGTCCGCGGTGCGCTGCTGATCCGGGGTCCATCTTGTTTAACTACGCGTGGATCCCGGCTCTGCGGAGCAGCGTGAAGAACGCTGCACCGCGTCCGGGACAAGAGGCGGGTTGGGTTGCACAGCCTTATTGACTCTTTTCCAAATAGTTATAAAACATAACTATTCTACAGAGGACGTAATATACCCATGGGAAACGCCGCATCCGCCGCGACCGCCGACCGGTCGGCGCTGCTCAAGGTCGAGGTATCAGGCCCGGTGCTGTCGGTGGGCCTCAACCGCCCGGCCAAGCGCAACGCGCTGAACGACGGCATCATGCTCGCGATCCAGGATTGCTTCTCGAATCTCCCGGATGGCATCGGCGCGGTGGTGATCCACGGCATTGGCGAGCATTTCTCGTCCGGTCTCGACCTGTCGGAGCTGACCGAGCACGATGCCACGGAGGGCTTGCGGCATTCGCAGATGTGGCACCGGGTGTTCGACCGCATTCAATATAGCCGGGTGCCCGTGATTGCTGCGCTCCGGGGCGCGGTCATCGGCGGCGGGCTGGAGCTGGCCTGCGCCGCGCATATTCGCGTCGCCGATCCCTCGACCTATTTCGCGCTGCCGGAGGGGCAACGCGGCATCTTCGTCGGCGGCGGCGGATCGGTGCGGCTGCCGCGGCTGATCGGCGTCGCCCGGATGACGGACATGATGCTGACGGGAAGGGTTTATTCCGCGACCGAGGGCGCCTCCTACGGCTTTGCGCAATATCTCACCGAGGAGGGCAATGCCTATTCCAGGGCGATGGAGCTCGCCAGCCGGGTCGCAGGCAATGCGCCGCTGACGAATTTTGCGGTGCTGCAGGCGCTGCCGATGATTGCGGAAGCCAACCCGCAAACCGGGCTTCTGATGGAATCGCTGATGGCGACGGTGGCGCAGAGCGACAAGGAAGCAAAACTTCGGATTCGCGCGTTCCTCGATCGCAAAACCGCCAAGGTGAAGCCCACCTGACATGAGCGCAAAGCCCGACATGTCTGTCCCGACCGCACGCAGCGACGCGCCGCTGCGCCCGATCTCGTTCGGCGATCCTGCCGTGTCGATCGATCGCCGCGATGACGGCACCATTTATCTCCGCCCGAAGATTGCGCTCGGCGAATACCCGGTTCGGCTCACCGACCGCCTGCACCTTTGGGCCAAGGCAGAGCCGAACCGCATCTTCATGGCGGAGCGCGCCGCGGACGGCGGGTGGCGGCAAATCACCTACGCACAATTGCTGGCCTCGAGCCGGCGGATCGCTTCGGCGCTGCTCGCGCGCGATCTCTCGGCCGAGAAGCCGATCGTCATTCTCTCCGGCAATTCGATCGACCACGCGCTGATCGCGTTCGGCGCGCTCTATGCGGGAATCCCGTTCTGTCCGGTGTCGCCGGCCTATTCGCTGGTGTCGAAGGATTACGGCAAGCTCGGCTATCTGATGAAGCTGCTGACGCCAGGGCTGGTGTTCGCCGACGACGCCGCCAAATTCGCCGATGCGCTCTCCGCCAATGTTCCCGCTGCCACCGCGATCGCGGCATCGCGCGGCGGCGTGTCCGGCCGCGAAGTCGCGATGCTCGGCGATTTGCTGGCGACGCCGCAGCATCCGCGCCTCGATGCGGCGCATGAGGCCATCGGCCCCGATACGATCGCAAAATTCCTGCTGACCTCAGGCTCGACGGGCAATCCGAAGGCGGTCATCAACACCCAGCGGATGATGTCAGCCAATCAGGTGATGCTGCGCGAGACGCTGGTGTTCCTGAAGGACGAGCCGCCTGTGATCGTCGACTGGCTACCCTGGAATCACACGTTTGGCGGCAATCACAATATCGGGCTGACGCTGTACAATGGCGGTTCGATGTATCTCGACGCGGGCAAGCCGATGCCCGGCGGCATCGAGGAGACGGTGCGCAATCTCCGCGAGATTTCGCCGACGGTCTATTTCAACGTGCCGAAGGGGTATGAATCGCTGCTGCCCTATTTGCGCGAGGATTCCGCGCTGCGCACAAAATTCTTCCATCGGCTGCATGCGATGTTCTTCTCCGGCGCGGCGCTGTCGCCCTATGTCTGGAACAGCCTCGACGAACTCGCGGTGCAGGAGACGGGTTTCCGTGTCCCCATGCTCACC
>WNFP01008048.1_pt1 | contig 10522 bp, 11 predicted proteins | sample 5400201 | NCBI WGS metagenome assembly WNFP01 (sample SAMN13153355, study PRJNA577476) | soil metagenome | isolation source: 115 cm saprolite under Madrone tree | place: USA:California | collected 2016-06-14
GGGATGTGGGCTGATCGCGCAAGCGGCTCATCTTGAGAGCTGTGTGAAAGCCAGGAACGCTGAGCTATACGCGATCTGCGACGCCGCGGATGATCTGCGAGAGAAGATGGTGACCTTCTTTGAGCCACGGCGGGCATACCAGAAATACGACGAGCTTCTCGGCGATTCGGAAGTCGAAGCGATCATCGTCGCCACGGCCGATCCGTTCCATGTCCCGGCCGCGATTAAAGCGCTTGAAGCGGGCAAGCATGTGTTGGCGGAAAAACCGCCCGGAACCTCGCTGGTTGAATGTCTGGCGCTGGCCGAGGTCGCGAAGATGCATTCGGATCGGATTGTCCAAGTCGGCAATATGAAGCGCTTTGATCCCGGCATAATGGCGGCGCGCGACTTTGTTCAAAAGGAGATGGGAACGATGCTCGCGTTGAAAGCTTGGTACTGCGATTCCACTTCCCGTTATACCGAGACCGACAACCTGCAGCCGATTATCCACCGTAGCATAGGTTCCCTCAAACCGAGTGCCGACCCCAAGGCGAACCGGCGGGCGTACTACTTACTTGGGCACGGCAGCCACTTGGTCGATACCGCGCGCTATTTGGGCGGAGAAATTGTTAGTCTCCGTGCCAAACATCTTCAAAGATTTGGCGCGTTTTGCTGGTTCATCGAAACTGTTTTCGCAAGCGGTGCAATTGGTCACCTTGATCTCACCATTCCAGTTCGGATGGGTTGGCACGAAGGTTTTCAGATCTACGGTAAGTACGGAAGTGTGATCGGAAAAACGCCGAATCCATGGTACTTCCGGTCCAGCGAGGTCGATTGTTTTAGCGAACGGGACGGCACCTCGCGTCGGGCGCTGGGGGCCGACGGACATGTCTTCCGGCGACAGGTCGAAAGTTTTGCGGACACAATCTTGCGAGGCGTTCCGCAAGCGCGTGCCGGTCTGGAAGATGGCATCGCGGCAGTGCGCGCTTTAACGGCTATCTCGCGGTCGGTCGAGGAAGATCGAGAAGTCGGTTTGCAAGACGTGGAGGGAGAAATCTGATGCGCCTGGGTATCTTCGCCAAGACCTTCAGCGGTTCCACGCTGGCCGATGTTCTAAGATCGGTCTCCCGCGCAGGATATAATTCGGTACAACTCAACCTCTCCTCTGCGGGTCTGCCATCTATGCCAGATGCGCTCAGCGAAGAGGACGTGCGGCAGATCGTTGATGCGATAAAGGCGACACAGATTCGTATCGAAGCTTTGTCGGGCACTTTCAACATGGCGCATCCCGATTCTAGCGAGCGGAAGAACGGTTTAAGACGGTTCAATGAGGTATGCCGAATTGCCAATCGTATCCAAGCGCCCGTGGTGACGGTTTGCACCGGGACGCGAGATGTGACCGACATGTGGAAAGAGCACCCGGAAAATTGTTCGCCTGGCGCCTGGAAGGATCTTTGCGACACGATGGAGGGGGCTCTTCGCGCGGCCGAAGAGAACGATGTGCTCCTTGGGGTCGAGCCAGAGCATGGCAATGTGACATCGAATGCGCCAAAGGCGCGGAAGTTACTCGATACCTTCAGAACAGGGCGACTCCGGATAGTGCTGGATCCAGCAAATCTCGTCGGTGGTGAGCGAGACGCCTCCGAGATACTGGCCGAGGCATTCGATCTTCTCGGTAGCGACGTGATTTTGGCCCACGGCAAGGATCGAGGCCTGGACGGCTTGGTCACAGCTCCCGGCTCGGGCGTCGTACCGTGGGATTTTTTTGTTCAGCTTCTGAGATATAATCGGTTTTCCGGAGCCCTGATTGTTCACGGCGTCGCCGAGAAAGAGGCTACCCGAGTGAGAGAATTTTTTGAGGAGGTTATTTTTTCTTGAGATGGACGGAATAACGCATCCCTTTGTCGGGCGATTTCATTCTCAAGGCTTCGGCGTTGAGTCTGTTGTATTCCAACACGGTTTGGGAGGGTCGCTAGAACAGCCTCTCGATCTGCTCGGACCAGAATTTCCGGCCACCGTCGTAAGCATGGATTTTCGGGGTCACGGCCCGGTACGGTCCGAGCATTTGCTCGAGAGCGCGAGCTTCGAAGCACTAGCGGAAGATCTCGTCGCCTTGCTTGACACTTTAAAACTCCAGCGCGCTTGGATCGGCGGCATCTCGATGGGGAGCGGTGTCGCGCTAAACCTGGCCCTTCGGTGTCCCGCCCGAGTCAAAGGTCTCATTCTCTGCCGCCCGGCCTGGTTGGATAAACCGTTGCCGGATAACTTCCCGCGAACACGCGGTAAGGCATTCGACAATCTTGCGTCGTTTACCGTCTGATTGTCCTCTATCGGATCTCCAAAGGTGTCAGGAGATAGCCGTGCCTGCGCTGGTGATTGGAAGCCGGCTTGATCCGGTGCACCCTTGGGAGTTTGCGGAACGACTCAAATCAGCGATTCCCGCCGCATCCCTGGTCGAAGTCCCATCCAAATCGATTGGTCTAAGGGAGCATAAGCAAGCCACGCAGGACTCCATTGCCCGGTTCCTGCAGCAGCATTCGCTCCTATGACAATAATCCCTACATCCTGATGCGCACTCTCCTGGGCCGCGCGCTTCTCGCAGTATTTCAAAAGTCCAAGCGAGGGGCTACGCACCTGTCAATTCCACGGTAGGTTCTTTCGCGTCGCCCAATATGACTGGGCCGGTTCGGCGAGCGCCGCTAGCCGGGTCATCGCTTCGCCATCGAGGTTCAACAGGAAACTGTTCACGTTACCCTGCACGTGTTCTGCCGTAACCGCTCCGCTCAGGACGACGTCGGCGAATGGTTGGACGAGACATGAGGCGAGTGCGATCGCATCCACGGAACTATCGAACCTGGCTGCTTCTTGCTGCAAGATAGCCAGTTTGGGTGCGAAGCCAGGATCTGGATTGCGGTTCGTTAGGCGTCCATTCGCAAGTGCCTCCTTAACTATTACTCCCATCCCAGCTGCGTGCGCTTCCGAAAGCGCTGGCCCGGCAGATGGCTCAAGTAGATTCCAGGTTGCTTGTACGGTCTCGAATAGCCGCGATCCATCGAGGATTGTGGCCATCGCTTTGCGCAAAGTTGCAGTTTGGTCCGGACCGCTCAAGGAGAGACCGATGTGGATGTCCTTGGTCTTCAGGCGTGCAAGTTCTTCCAGCACGCTCGGATCATCGAGTACTCCGCTTTCCATCGTGGCAGAGTGAATTTGATAAAGATCGATATAACCGTTGAGCCAAGAGGCGCTCTCGCGCCATTGTTTCTGAAGGTTTGCAAGAGTGTGGTTTTTTATCTCGTTTGATTGCGCCTGGATTTTCCAGTCAGCCGTGTAGGTGTAACCCCATTTTGACCCGACGATGACGGCCGGTCGTGAGATGGAATGTGATCTAAGCCAACTACCGAGAAATTTTTCGGCTAGTCCGTAAGACCTGGCAACATCGAAGTACCGGATACCGGCGTTCCAAGCTGCATCCAGTACGCAATGAGCACGGTGTTCCATCGCAGCCTCACTAGACTCGGCGCCCAGATCCTTTGCATGATGCAGATTGATATAGCCGGGCCTCCCCAACGCCGCCAGGCCGAGACCGAGTCGCGATACCATCAATTCCGTACTGCCAAGAGAGCGCGATTCCATTTTCCTGGCGTTACGCTTTTTCGGTACGGGCTGCAAATTGTAACCGGAACCATTGACTCCGCGTTTCGAACTCAAGTCGAAAGAGGCGCGCGAGCTTAAGCGCCTCCTCACTGAGAGTAGCTTCCAAGAACGCGCCCAATACTGGGGAGAGCAGCTGCGAAAGGCCGGGGGTGTGAACCGCGCCGCCGATCTCATCCTGACTATGCTCGACCGTCTGCGCCCGCCGTTAGGATGACATTTTTCTCAGTGCCATCGGCAATTGGGATAACAAATACGACAATTGGCACAACAAATGGTCCGTTTCCAAATCTTGGCGTCTATTGGAAGAATGGAACTTAGGCAACACATGACGGTCTGGAGGACTAACTGGGAGGAAGCAACAAATATGGAGCCGTTGTATAGCGTCTCGTATTACTTAGAATTTCAAAGACAATTGGCCGCTTCGCAGGGATCTTCGCGGAAGCCATCAGTTGATGTAACGGCCGATCAGCAGCTGAACTTGCTCCGAACGGGGCAGGCTCTGGTCGATCGTGGAGTGATCGATCAGGCTGAGATGAAGCCGCCGGGAGGCGGCAATGCGGTGACGCCGCTCGAAATTCGTGAAGTTTTGGCTGCGGCCTCAGAATAGATGAATTTCCAACGACCCGATATCGATTCCCTGTGGGTCGAGAGAATTAAAGCAGGGTTGACCGAAATAGCCTGGGCATTTCTTTTAATTGCAGGACTGGTGACATTTGCCTTGGCGTGCCTTTTGTCTCCAACGTTTCTGACTTAGCGTTTAGCGGAGTCCACTCCGTCACTCTTCATTGATGGTAATCGGTAGTCCGACCTGTCCGGCGTAGAAAACAACTAGCTCGACTGGTTCGTTCGTCGTGAAACCTCGATGCGTCGTCTGGACAGTTTCCGCTAACGCCTGGCCTGCATGCACAATCGTGCGCTCGCCAGTCTGTTTCTTTTGCAGCGTAAGTTCCCCAGATAGCACATAACCCACGCTGATCACCGGGTGATGATGCCAATGCAAAGCCGTATTTGGCGGAACCTTGATCCTGAGCACTGTCAACTGCGGCTGTCCAGCAGGATAGCTTTGGTAGTTAGTGCCATCCCACGATTGTGTCGTCTGCAGAATCTGTTGTACCTCGATTTGTGGCTCACGCGCAGCCAGCACAGCTGGGATCAGCCAAAGGGATAAGCTTGAAAGGAATCTTAAAAACGTTAAGTGTTGGGTCATCTTCATGTTCTGTCGAATGATGCGCATGTTACCAGCGAGTATTTGTTCGGCCGAATAAGTTCCAATTCGAAAAAGAAAACTTCAGAACCAGGAGCAGTCAAACGGAACGAGAATGCAACCCATTTCAAGCCGCCGGCTGGATGAGGATTTTGAGCCGATCGGTTCCCGGCGCAGTTAACACCTCGAAGCCCTCGGGAACAGCCGCATCCAAGCTAACAAGGCTGCTGATGGTTTTTTCTACGGGGAGTTTTCTAGCAGCAATTAAACTGATCACGCGCGGCCACGAGTAGATCGGGTAACAGAAACTACCGCGAAGCGTTACATCTTTGATCACCAAGAGCTGCAAATCGACGTTGCAAGCTGCAGTCGGTAATCCCACTTGAACAACGGTTCCCTGCCGTCGAACCGATCGGAGACAGGCAGCAAGGGAATTTTCGTTCCCAGCGCACTCAATCGCGACATCGACGCCAACGGTTGTCTGTTCCCGGATACGCTCTGGCACATCCTCGGTAATGGGGTCGAACACCCCAGCACATAGCCCCCAGGATTCTATGAATTTTCTACGAGCTGGGTTCGGTTCCGCAACGAAAATCTGTGAGGCTCCCGCGGCATTAGCCGACAGCACCGTTAACGCGCCGATAGTTCCGACTCCGGAGATCAACACCGTATTTCCCGCTTGCAAGCCGCTGTTATCAACCGCATACAGTGTCACGGCTGCAGGCTCGACGAGAGCTCCTTGTTCGTATGAAACCGAGTCAGGCAACTTGAAGACGTTGTAGTCATTGAGCACGGCATACTCGCCCATTCCTCCCCAAGCCCAATCTCTGATTCCAACAAAGGCGCTCGGCTCGCTCAAATGACCGAGACCACGCACCGAGTAGTAATCATCTCCCGGCGTCAATAGGGGTTGAATGGCCACTCGGTCCCCCTCGCGATAGTCCTTTAATTCAGAACCCACTTCGACCACCGTCCCGGAGAATTCATGTCCCAGGATTTGCTGCCTCGGCATGAAAATCGGTCCCGTCGTGTACTCGTGAAGATCGGTGCCGCAAATTCCACACCAGGCAACTTTAACGATTACCTGTCGCGGACCGCACATCTTTGGATCTGCGATGTCTTCGACACGCAGGTCCTTACTTCCGTAGAAGCGTAATGCTTTCATGAAACGCGATGACTAAGTCAATATTATAGAAAACGAGATTGGAGAAAACGGGCTAAGCTCCGTTACATTCATTTCGTTCATTGAATATTCTTTCGGAACTCCTTTTCAGAAGCGGGAAACCGATCTCGATTCACCGGGATCCGGTGATTCAAGTGTTAAGTTTGGGTTAACTAATGCTAAAAATGTGTTGAAAGACGATTTTGTCCCAATTGCCGCGATTGTAGTCTCAACTGGCAATCTTTTACCGGTTGTGCGGTATGTAAACAGTGTGGGAAGGGTGGCAAGGTTATCTCCACACCGCGGAGTCGATAAAGTAGATCGGGGCGAAACCGCCGATCCTCCACCGCTTGCTCGAGGCTGCTGTTTGTGGCCGATACAACTTGTACTTCCACAATCTCTTCGCTCGCCGATCCAACGGCTCGTACGGTCCACTGATCGAGGAAACACAGCAGTTTGGCCTGCAAAGCAAAGGGCATATCGCCAATCTCATCCAAAAACAGAGCGCCTTGGTCTGTTTTCTTGCCACTGCGAACCAAGGACAATTCCAGTTTGTTGAGCCAATTGGTTGAAAGAGGAATCGGCCATGATCTCCAAGATGGTGGCGTCCTTGGTCGCAAAGACGACTGCAAAATTGGAGCCAGCGATTTGAGAATATAGGTTTCGCACCTCCATTCGGGCGATCTCATAAATCCTGGCGGAGGCCGCCCGGAGTTCACGCAGTTGTGCTGTGCGGATTGATTCGAAATTTGGTGGTGAATGCGGATCGAGCTTTGCGTTTAGGCAACGTTGCCATGAATCCCGGACATCCGGTGCGATCCAGTGAGGTTGGACTTCGGAAAGACGTCCAGCCATGAGATGCTCGCGCGCCTGGAAATACCTCCTTCATCAGAAAGCAAGGCCGGCCCTTCTCGCTTTTGGGGGACAGTACGCATACAAGAGCGGAGCAGTAGAGTGGTGGTCGGCATGAACGATGCCGCAGCTGCGAATTCAATAGGGAGTAATCGAATAGTTCAGACTACCCTCTGTATCTTTAGCTAAAGGAATCGCTGCTGGTCCGCCTCCCTTCGAATTGATGAGAAGAAAGCAGCGGACGTACCGAACTCTTCCACTTCCGCGGATTAAATCCGGTAGCCTGCTTGAGACCCGAAAATAAGTATCGGTAGCACTCTTGCTAATAACCATTTGGAGATCATTCCTTCCTGTTGAATCGACAGTAGATAGTCTATCGGCATGCGCGTCGGCTCAATATTAGCCAAAAGGCTGTTTATCAATCAGCCGAAAGGAGGGGTAAAGATTACTACTGTTGGTCAAGCCCGCAGGCGAATTAGTAAGTCCACGCAAAAAGGGAGCAACTATCTGGTCAACTGGGGTAGTAAGTCTCTTGCTCCTTCAGGTAATCGATAACTGCTCTTCTGGCGAGTAGCTGGCTGGCGTGTATAACCATAGAGTGCTTTCGTGTATAGCTATAGAATAGCGCTTTGGAATGTGTGCGCGAGATGCGGACTGCGCAGCACCTTTTGGGGTCGAGGGCTTCAATATCTTCCGAAGGGTTTCCACGCACTCGCATAAACTTCAGGATAGCTTTTTCCAGGTAGACCGTGAATTCCATGATGGGCCTATCCATTCCCTCTATTTTGTTTGGGATTGCAATCGCGGCTTCTGCGTCTCCTTATCCGCGAGCTTTGCCAGACTGGAATGCATTCAGAGATATCGGCGTTTTTTATCCTCCTACGATGACCGAGGAACAGCCGTCCACGAAACTAGCGCTTGTCACTGAACCCAGAGGAATCGGGAGCCAAATTCCTAGTTGGTCGCCTCGACCAACTTTCTCGACCACAGCGGACGGTAAGGCTCAAGCTACGATCGTCATTGCGCCCGAGACGAGTCTTTACGGCACGGGCGAGGTTCGGGCGCCCATGCTGAGAAACGGTACGGAAGTCGAACTCTGGAATACGAACAACTATCTCTATCTGGACAACAATCGGCCACTCTATCAACCTGCGCCCTGGGTGCTGGCAGTGAACAAGGACGGCTCGGCCTTCGGTGTTTATGCCGACTCGGCCTGGCGGATGAAAGTGAACCTGCAATCGAAGATTCAATTCACCTCCGACGGTCCGCCCTTTCGGGTGATCGTCATTCGCGGATCGAACCCGCAAGAGGTTCTGACTCGAATGTCAAATTACACTGGCAAAATCGAGCTTCCTCCGTTGTGGGCCCTCGGATATCAACAGGGTCGCTATTCGTACTATCCCCAGAGCAAAGTGAAAGAGATTGTCGACGGGTTCCGCAGCCGGAATCTTCCCTGTGATGTGGTCTGCATGGACATCGATTACATGAACGGGTTTCGGATTTTCACCTTTGATTCGGTCGGATTTCCTGACCCGGCGGGGCTCAGCAGCTACCTGCATCAGCACGGATTTAAAGGTGTCTGGATGATCGATCCGGCGGCCAAGGTCGAACCAGGCTACTCAATCTACGACTCCGGCGTACAAAACAATGTTTGGGTGAAGACCAAAGACGGTCAGGAGTATCACGGTAGCGTGTGGGCTGGGACGTCCGTGTTTCCAGATTTTACTCAGCCTCGGGTGCGACGTTGGTGGGGTGATCTGTATGGTCATTTTCTGGTCAGAAGCGGTGCCGACGGGGTCTGGAACGATATGAACGAACCCAGTGTATTCGACGGGCCCCAGGGAACCATGCCGATCGACAATCGCCATGAAGGTGGAGGCGAACTCCCGGCCGGAACCCACGAGGAATATCACAACGTCTATGGGCTCCTCATGGTGAAAGCTAGCCACGACGGCATCCTGAAGTGGAAACCCAAGAATCGACCGTTTGTACTGTCTCGATCCAACTTTTTCGGTGGCTACCGGTACGCGGCAACGTGGACTGGCGATAATGTCTCCAATCAAGCGTACCTCAAGCAGTCTACGCCGATGGTGTTAACTCTGGGCCTGAGCCTCCAACCGTTTGCCGGGGTTGACATTGGCGGCTTCTCGGGGACTGCTACCCCCGACCTGTGGGCGCGCTGGATCGGTGTCGGCGCTCTTTACCCCTTCGCTCGCGCACACGCCGAAAAAGGCACACCGGACAAGGAACCCTGGGCGTTCGGGCCGGAAGTGGAGGCGGAAGCCAGGATTGCGCTTGAGCGCCGGTACCGTTTGTTGCCCTACCTCTACAGTCTTTTCTATGAAGCGACCCAGAACGGTCTGCCGGTGATACGTCCAGTCTTTTTCGCTGATCCGCGCGATCCTTCTCTTCGAGCGGAAGAGCAATCGTTTCTGCTCGGGCAAGACTTACTGGTGGTTCCTCAACTGAAGGAAAGCGACAGCTCGACTTCGCCCAGGGGTATCTGGCGTCCCGTTTCACTTGTTGGAGAAGACCCGACTACCGATGACTACCAGCCCGATCTGCGCGTTCGTGGGGGGGCGATTATTCCGCTCGGTCCAGTGATGCAGCACACCGGTGAAAAGCCTCTCGATCCATTGACCCTGGTCGTATCTCTCGATCGAAACGGATCAGCCGATGGCTGGCTCTATGAGGACGAGGGGGAAGGGTTCGGCCACAAATACGGCCGTTACAAGATCACCACTTTCGCAGCGAAACGTATCGACAAAAACCTTCTGCTGATGTCTCCCGATCGCATCGGGTTGTTACCCGACCGGCCGCGTGCCTTGGAGGTCAAAGTCCTGAGCGACGAAGGTACCCAAACGTTCCAGATCCCGGCACCGGCGAGGTTCCCCCTCTGGTTGCGTCTGCAGGATCGGGACAATGATCAAGCGTTCCCACCATCGGCGCTGCGGGCTGCCCTGGTCTGGCGTTGCGCCAAAAGAAATGATGGAGGCCCGGCAGATAGACAAGTTGGCCATTGATCGGGTTCTTAAAACTAACTCATCGGTATAAGCCCATGTCTAGCCGCGATAGCACCCGCTTCCGTCCGCCCCACTGCATTGAGTTTGATGAGAATGGATTTCACGTGATGCTTGACTGTGCCTTCGCTGATATAAAGAACCTGTCCTATCTCTTTGTTGCTTCTACCGTGGGCGATATACTGCAGGACTTGGAGTTCGCGCGCCGAAAGTTCAGGGCGCGCCATGGATTCCGCGAGTCTGGAAGCAATCTCAGGTTGAAGTGAAATTTGTCCGGCCGCAACCGTTCGAATAGCTTGCTGGATCTGCTGAGGATCTGCACCTTTGACGAGGTACCCGGCAACGCCGGCCTTTAACGTCCGGCATCTATCCCCTTCGCTCTCATAAGTTGTCATGACGATAATCCGTGGTTTAGATGCACTACACTTGCTTTGCGTGGAGCCATTTTATTGGTATAGCGGACCGCGATCGCTAGGTTCCCTGGCGCCGCTTATCAAAGTTCTCTCGCGCTGTGAGGACCTGATCGATATGCTCCTCGGCCCAAAGGCACAGCCCTTGCATCTTATTGATCAGCGAGCCTCCTAAAGCTGTGAGGGAGTACTCCACCTTGGGCGGCACGCCGGCATAAAGTTGACGCTTTACTAAGCCGTC
>WNFP01010822.1_pt1 | contig 10519 bp, 10 predicted proteins | sample 5400201 | NCBI WGS metagenome assembly WNFP01 (sample SAMN13153355, study PRJNA577476) | soil metagenome | isolation source: 115 cm saprolite under Madrone tree | place: USA:California | collected 2016-06-14
TCACTTGGATGATGGCCAGGATCAGCATCGGGATACCAATGGCGAGAGGATAGAGGCGGGCCTGGAGCCGCCAATCCTGGGCCTGATAAACGAAAACGATAAAGAAAATAAGGAAGACGAAACTAAGTATCGCTGGTGGTCTGATTTTCAAGTGGCGATCTCCCTCAATTTGCCCATCCATAAAGCCTGATGGCGTTGGAGCGCATGACCTTATCCCTTTGTTTATCAGTGATATCTTTTCGTCCTTTTAGGGTCGAAGTCATGTAAGGGAAACTGCCATCCCAGTGCGGGTAGTCCGACGCAAATAGAATCGTCTCTTCGCCGATCCGTTGCATCACGTAGGGCAGGGTGCTTTCTTCCGGCTCGGTGGCATAGAACCAATTGCCGCTGGTCAGATATTCGCTCGGTTTCTTTTTGAGCAGCGGCGCCTCCGACTGCCGTTTCTCCCACTCTTCGTCCAAGCGGTCCATCCAGTAAGGGACCCAGCCGCAACCGCATTCCAGGAAGGCGACGCGCAGCTTGGGAAACTTTTCCGGCACGCCTCCGTACATGAGAGCAGCGCAATCTAGCAGAGTTTCGAACGGCCGTCCAATCGTATGACGGAACAGGAAAGTGTCGAAGCGGATCTCGCCCGCCGGCCCTTGGCGCGAGTTATGGATCAACAGCGGCGCATTTACTTTTTGCAGCTCTTCGTAGATCGGCCAATAGGCGGGCTGTCCTATATGCTCTTTCATGCCAAAGGTTCCCACCGTGATGCCGACGAGACCTAACTTGGTAATCGCCCGGTTGACTTCTTTTACCGCGGCATCGACATCTTGAAACGGCACCAGCCCTACGGCCTTAAGGCGCGGGCTTTCGGCGCAGATGCTTGCGACCCAATCATTGTAGCCGCGGCAGAACGCGGCCGCGTAATCTTTTTCCGGCAACTGGGTCACGCCGAATCCCCCGGTGGGAAAAAGAACCGAGATGTCAATTTGTTCTTTGTCCATATCCTTCAGCCGGGTCGGTACGTCGGTAATATTCAAGCCGAGCTTGCCGTACATACTGGAATCCCAGACATCGTTCGGCAGCAGGGATCCCTGGCGCCGGCTGTAAGGCTCTGCCATAAATTTTCGAATGTCGGCGTCACGATCTCTCACGTGGCCATCGGCATCGATAATCTTTACATTTGCTAGATTTGGGCTTTCCATAAGATACCTCCTTAAAATAAAAAATAGGGTTAAGAGCTACTGAGTGATGGAGTATTGGAGTACTGGGACATCGGAAAGTTGGGAATCATTTCTATTCTTACCCATCGCTCCAACACTCCATTGCTCCATCACTCCAGTCTTAGGCTGCAAAGCGCACTTGCGCCGGATTGAGAGCGCCATACTTCGCTTTGTTGGCCGTAATTTCCAGTGACTCCGCGATCTTTTCAATGCCTTCGAGCTTGTGCGTGATCATCGGATCGATGTTAATTCTTTTCTGTGCGATCAAGCGCGCGGCAAGCACCATTTGCTTCGGTGTCGCCAGCTCCGGCGGGAACATGTACGTGACCCTTTTGGCCCTCAGATAATTGAAGTCGAGTGTCACCGGCTCATGGAAATGCGGAATGCTCATCACCTTTCCGCCGGCAGCTACACAGGCGACCGCATCCGTGACCGTCGAACCGCCCGAAAGTCCCATCTTCGGACTGCCGCTGGCGGCTTCGATCACAAACGGTACGCCCTTACCTTCGGTGAGTTCCATCACCCGCTCCACGACATTTTCCTTCGCCGCGTTGATGGTGATATCGGCTCCAAGTTTGTGGGCCATCTGCAGAATATCGTCGCGACGATCTACGCCGATAACCGTGTCGGCGCCCGCCGCCTTTGCGACTTGGGTGCAGTTGAGGCCCATAACTCCCTGGCCAAGGACCAAGACAGTGTCTCCCAAAGTGACGCCGAGGGCAGTTACGTCGAAGATACAGCTGGTCAGTGGTTGAATCGCGGCCACTTCCCAATCTGTAACGCCGGCCGGCATCTTGGCCAGCGCATCGAGCGGTATAGCGGCATATTCCGAGAAACAGCCGGGGAAATCACGCCCAATGGTTCCAATGTGCGTGTGCGTCGCGCCTACGCGGTTGCCCACCTGCAAGCCATATTGGTTCTTTTCATCAACGTCGACAATTTCGGCGCAAAATTCGTGACCAAACAGCTGTTGCGGGCCATTGGCGAGTGCCTTTTTGACTTTGTCGTAACTATTGGAGCGCTCGCCGTAGAAAAGCTGAACTTCTGTGACCGAGGGTTGAACCACTTTGGTTTTCACGATGGCCCAACCGGGTTTGATTTCCGGATAGGGCACTTCTTCTAGCCGTATTTCGTTGAAGGCGTGGGTCAACCATCCCCTGACGGTCTTCATAGCTCGATCTCCTTTTTCCGCAGAAGCGATACCACAGGCGCGAATGAGAGGTCAAATGCTCATGCAACTCATGTAACTCTTTTTTTGTCGGAGCGAGGTGTGATAAGGGGGAGCGAAAGCCGGATTGCATATTATGGACCTTCGTCTTTCGAGTACTGAAGAGGGCTTGCGCAAAAAAGTCGAGGAATTTGTTCGCGACGAACTGATTCCCTTAGAGCCGGAGTTCTTGCATGCGCCGGACATCTTTGAAGGCAGCCGGTGGAAAAGCCGCGCGAAGTTGAGCCGCGATCCGGAAATTCGTCGCTATATCGAAATCATGGAAGGCCTGGAGAAAAAAGCGGAAGCCGCCGGTCTTTGGTATCTCGATGTTCCCAAAGAATATGGCGGACTCGATGTCAGCAATGTCGCCATGATCGCCGTCACCGAGGAGCTTGAGAGAACGTCGATACCATTCGAGCTCGGCAACCATGTTTCAAATATCCTCTATAGTTGTCGAGGCGAGCAGGTAGAACGTTTCCTGCTCCCGTGCATTCGTGGAGAAAAGACTTCGGCCTTCGGCTTGAGTGAACCGGCATCCGGCGCCGACCCCTCCATGCTTCAGACGACCGCGACGCCGGATGGCGACGACTTCATCATCAATGGGACGAAGATGTTTCCAACCTTTGCCGATGTCGCGGACTTCGTCCAACTCTTCGCGCGTCTGCCGGGGACGAAAGGTCGCGAGGGAGTGACTTGCTTTTTGATCGAAACAGGAACGCCGGGATATCGAGTTGTGCGCAGCATCGCGACCATCGCGGGGACCGAACCTTGTGAGCTGATTTTCGAGGACTGCCGCGTGCCAAAAATGCAGGTGCTCGGTGAGGTGGGCAACGGTTGGGAGCTCAACCAGGCGTGGCTGGGCGCGAGACGATTTCAGGTTGGCATGCGCTCCCATGGCATGTCGCAACGGGTCTTAAGGTATGTGGCGGAGTCCTTGCGCCATGATACCAGGGAAACGGAAAAGTTCGTGGCAACGCTCGGCCATTTCTTGGCCGAGCTGGCCGCGCTAAGAACCCTAACCTACTACGGTGCCTGGAAGGCCGATCAAAAAATGGATGTCCGTTCCGAGGCTGCTAACGTCAAGCTCTTTGGCACCGAGCTGATCCACAAGATCATTGATTTTGCCTTGGAGGTTGCTGGCGCTTCGGCGCTGCGGAAAGAGCACGGCGTCGCGCGGGCCTTCCGGCACGCGCGTTCTCGACGAATCGTCGAAGGACCGTCGGAAATCCAACGCCATATCATCCAGCGGGCTCTGTTTCGCGAAGGCGTCGAGTTGCTCGAGTTGGTGTAGGGAAAGGAAAGGCAACGTATTTGCTCATCGTCATTCCCGCGCAGGCGGGAAATCCAGGTCCGCTTCTATTCCTGGATTCCGGCTCTCGCGTGCACCCGCCCGCTCGGCCGGAATGACGTTTAGAATTCGCGCCGGGGTCCCTTATGGATTTTAAACTGACCGAAGAGCAAAAGCTTATCAGAAACACTGCGGCGCAGTTCGTGCAGCGAGAGTTGCTGCCGCGGGAAGGCGCCTATCTGAAGCAAGAGGAGTTGTTTTTACCCCCTGGCGACCCACCACGGCGCGAGCTTGATTCCGATATTCGGGGGGTTCTGGTGCGGCGAGCTAGGCAAGTCGGGCTCTGGGCGCTGGAGCTGCCGGAATCGGCGGGTGGATCGGCTATGGGCATGATGGCGCGGGTCCTTATATACCGCGAGTTCGGCCGAACGATCCTGCCGTTTGAACCGCTTTCTGTTCCTGCGTTGATGGCGGAGAACAATCATGCGAACGAAATCGTTGATGGCAAACTCGCCCTCGGGTTTGCTTTCGATGAGGTTCACAAAACTGGAACCCTCCAGAGCATTAGAACGCGTTACCGGGAGATCACCGGCGGATATTTGCTCAGCAATGTAACCCTTGACGTAATCGATCCTGATGTCGATCTCTACCTTTTTCCGGCGAAGGAGGAGGGAACAGAGAGGGCCGGCTTGTTTTTGCTGGATAAGAGTACGCCCGGCGTTTCCATCGGAGACGAAGTGGATCTGACCACGGATGCAAGCGTGGGCAGGATGACCTTGCGCGATTGCAAAGTCCGGAGCGAACAGCGGGTGGGATATGAATATGAGATCGCGGCGATCATTGCGGCGGAGCAATTGCGCATCGCGGCGCGCTCCCTGGGAATCGGCATGCGCTGCCTCGCCAACTCCATCGATCATGCCCGCAACCGCGTTACCTTCGGCAGGCCGTTGGCTCAACGCCAGGCGATTCAATGGATGCTGGCCGACCTTTCCATTGATTTGCGCACCTGCACGTGGCTTACCTTGGAGGCCGCTTGGCGCGCAGATCAGGAACTGCCTTATTTCCACGCAGCGGCTCTAGCGAAGAAGCGGGCGGCGAAGATGGCCTTCGAAGCCGCCGACACTGCGATCCAGATTCATGGCGGCTATGGAGTCAGCAAGGAATTTCCGTTCGAGGGGTTCTATCGCGAGGCGCGCATGATGCGGCTCCTCTACGGGCGCGAGGGTGAGATCGATCGGACGATCGGGGAGCGATTCTTGAGAGAAGGCGATAGGCAATAGGCATGTAGGGGCGACCGGCCGGTCGCCCCTACGGTTGTCGCCGTCTCAGGTTAAACAACAAAAAAAGAGGAATCAAAACATGAGACGCAAAAAAGTTTGTTTTGTCGGTTACGGATCGACGGAGTACTCGCGCAAGTCGGAGGCCCCGGTCTTATGGTATTACGCCGAGGCTATTCGTAATGCTCTGAAGCAAACGGGTCTGCATAAGAGAGATATCCAGGGGCTTTCGATCACCACTCAAGTCAGTCCCGATTACTCGCCTCACGTGGCTGAGCAATTGGGCTTGGAAGTGGATTGGGTGTTGAACGGGGACTACGGCGGCGCCGGCGGGGTTATGAGCGTGCGGCGAGCGGCGGATGCCATCGAAGCCGGCCACGTCGATGTCATCGTACTGGTGGGGGCTAATTCCTTTGACAGAAGTACTCCGCAGCAACGTCTACTGGAGTATCAGCGCGCCAATTACGTCGACGTCTACGGTTATGGCGGCCCAAACACTCTCATGGCCTTGATTCAGCGGTTGCACATGGCGCAGTACGGTACGACCCTGGAGCAGATTGGCAAGATCGCGATGGCGCAGCGGGAGAACGCGCTGAATAATCCACAAGCGTTGTTTCGCGAGCCCATGACCTACCAGGATTATTTCAACTCGCGGATGATTTCGGATCCGATTCGTCTCTTCGATTGCGTCATGCCTTGTTCCGGCGCGGAGTGCGTGATCTTGGCCTCGGAGGAGAAAGCCAAAAAGATCACCGACAAACTCGTTTATCTTGTCACCGACGCCGAAAGGTCTCATTTTCAGGTCGCCAATATGCTGCCGGACAAAACGACTTTCGGTATGAAAGTCGTTGGCGAGCGCATCTTCAGCGAAATCAAGCGCGAGGATATCGATCTTTTTGAAATCTACGATGATTATCCCATCGCTGTTATGATCCAGATTGAAGACTTCGGCTATTGCAAGAAAGGCGAGGGCGGCAAATTCGTCGAGGCGCACGATTTGACTTACAAAGGAGATTTTCCAGTCAATACGGGCGGAGGCGAACTATCTGTCGGTCAAGCGGGACTAGCCGGCGGTTTCCTGCACATTGTTGAAGCACTGCGGCAACTGAGGGGCGAAGCCGAAGGACATCAGGTAAGGAAGGCCGAGCGAGCTCTAGTGAGCGGAATCGGTTGGTTGAACTACGGCCGCAATCTGGGCACCACGGCGGCATTGGTTATGGAAAGGAGAAAGTGATGGCGGACGCGAGTCTACCTAAAAAGAGCCTACCTAAGATCAATAAAGTTGACGAGCCCTACTGGAAAGGTGCCGCCGCCGGCAAACTCTTGCTGCAAAAGTGCAAAGCTTGCGGCAAGCTCCAATTCTTTCCGAGGGTCGTTTGTGTCGACTGCTTCAGCGGCGATATCGAGTGGATTGAGGCCAAAGGGACCGGCAAAGTTCATACCTTCTCTTGGGTGCGCGTGCCGCGCAATCCGGCTTTCAAAGAGGATGTGCCCATCTGCTACATCAATGTGATTTTAGACGAAGGCGTGATTATGGAAAGCCGCTTGGTGGGAAAGGGAATCGACAACGTCAAGCTCGGCGACCGGGTGAAGGTGGCATTTCAAGAGACGCACGATCCGGTTATTAAGCTCCCAGTTTTTGAGCTCACCGAATAAAATAACGGCGGTCAGGACCACTACGAGACGTTGACTTAGTTCACTTGTTAGGCGACAAGTGACTCATGATCAAACTAAACGTGCACGAGGCCAAAACCCATCTCTCACGCTATCTGGAAAAGCTCGCGCGGGGAGAAACAATTCTTTTATGTAAGCGGAATATTCCAATTGCGGAAATTCGTCCGCTCCCACAACACCGCAAGACCAAGCGTCCGATAGGCCTAGCGAAAGGGAAGTTTAAGGTTCCGCCCGAGTTTTTCGAACCTCTTCCATCCGATCTGGTCGATGCGTTTCATGGCGAAGATCGGTGAGGATTCTTTTAGACACTGTCCCGTTCTTGTGGGCGGTAACTGATGCTCCTGATCTCTCGGATGACGCGCGAGAGTTGTTCGTAGATCCAGAGAATGAGGTTTACCTGAGCTCGGTCTCTACCTGGGAGATCGCCGTCAAACATTCTCGGGGTAAGCTGCCGCTTCCGGAGCCGCCCGTGAGATTTGTCCCCGCACAGCGAAAGCAGCATAGCATTGATTCACTTCCGCTCGACGAAGAAGCCACTTTGCATCTGAGCCGGCTTCCGGTTCTGCACAAAGATCCCTTTGACAGGATGTTGGTTTGTCAGGCTATTGTGCACCAACTTGTGATACTGACTCCCGACGAGCTCCGATAGAAACATTTGGGGGTGACGACTTTAGGGGAATATCGTCATGGTTTTAAACGCTGACGCATCCGAGGCGTTCCTTTAATCGGACAGGGTGATTGAGGGATATTGTGCAACACCATCCATTATGGATAAGGCTGGCCATTATCTGCTTTATCTCCGTTCTGTTCCCTTCTTCCGTGTTTGCCCAGGCAAAGCTCCTCAGGGAGCTTGCCATCTCTTATCCTCTGGGAGGATCGAGTAGTTATTTTTGGACGGCCTATCGCTCCGGCTCTTTTGAAAAACACGGCCTTAAAATCAATCCGGTTTTCATCCCAGGAGGCGTGACCGCGCTCCAGTCGTTGATGGCCAAGGAACTCTTTATTGAATTGACGGCCGGCCCCGCTGCCATCCGCGCCTGGGCCCGGGTCGGCAAAGAGATCACGTTCATCGGGGCTGTCGGCAATCGGCTGGACTATGTTCTGGTGACGGTTCCCTCGGTGCGCAACGCCGACGAACTAAAAGGCAAAAGGGTAGGCGTAAGTCAGCTCGGAGCGAGCCCCGACTTCATTGCACGGCTGGGGCTGCGGCAGCTGGGATTGAATCCAGAGCGGGACGTGAACATTGTTCCCATCGGATCACCCGGCGAGCGCTGGGCGGCTCTCAATGCCGGCCACGTCCACGCTTCGCTTTTCCAACCTCCTTTTACCCTTCGCGCCCGCAAATCAGGTTTCCTCACTTTGCTTGATTTTTCCACTTTGGATTTTCCTTACATTCTGTCCGGTGTGCTGACCACGCGCTCCTTTATCCGTTCGGACCGAGAGACCGTCATGAATTTCATGCGCGCGCTTGCCGACGGGATGGACTTCTATCGCGACGAGAAAAATAAGGACAGGGTCATTCGCTTCCTCGGCGAATACTACAAATCGAACGCTGTCGAGGAACTGGAGGAGACGCGTAACGTTTACATGAAAATGACTCCCGGGCTTCCGCTGGTCACGGTTAAGTCGATCGAGAACGTGATCCAAGACGACAGAGATCTTTCCGGCCTGGGTCTGAAGCCTGAGGAGATCCTGGATCTTTCGTTCCTGCAAAGACTTGAGGAGGAAAGAAAAGGGAAGGGACGCTAGATGATTTTAGATTGCCGATTTTCGATTTTGGATTGGCGAAACTGCATGAACAAAACTTTTTGGCGTCGATTCTTAGATTCTTGCTCCGACAATCGGAAATCCAAAACCTGTACTGAGCTGAGTCGAAGTATCGAAAATCTAAAATGGCTGGGGCTTTCGGTAATCGCTTTCGTTCTCGTGATGACTGGGGCTCTGGCGCAGGCGCAGCCGAATAAAGTCCCGCGGATAGGATACCTAACTGGTGCTTCCGTCTCCGCTTTCGCTGCCCGCACCGAGGCATTTCGGCAGGGTCTGCGCGGGCTTGGTTACGTCGAGGAGAAAAACATTGTCATTGAGTATCGATACGGGGACGGGAAAACAGATCGTCTAAATCAGTTTGCGGCCGAGCTAGTGCGTCTCAAGGTAGACGTTATCGTTACAGGGGGTTCGCCAGCAACCCTTTCCGCCAAGGAAGCAACTGTCACGATTCCCATTGTGATGGGGAGCGATGCTGATCCGGTTGGGAGCGGGGTCGTCGCCAGCCTAGCGCGACCGGGCGGAAACATCACTGGCTTGTCAACGCTTGCTACGGAGATAAGCGGCAAACGACTGGAGCTTCTGAAGGAGATCGTTCCTAGGCTCTCCAATGTGGCGGTTCTCGGGACTTCAACGTACCCGGGCAACACACAGGCATTAAGAGAAATGGAAGTCGCCGCAGGCGCGTTCGGCATGAAGCTTCAATACCTAGACGTTCTGGATTCCAAGGATATTGGCAACGCATTCCGAGAGGCAAGCAAAGCACACGCTGACGCAGTCCTCGTGCTGGCGAGCTCCGTCCTCCTTTCTCAGCGAACACAGGTTGTAGACCTCGTGATAAAGAGTCGTATCCCAGCCATTTATCCGGGCGGCGAATATGTGGAAGACGGAGGGCTAATGAGCTACGGAGTGAGCATTACCCACTTGTACCGCCGCGCCGCCACCTACGTAGACAAGATCTTGAAAGGCACCAAACCTGCCGATCTTCCCGTCGAGCAACCGACAACGTTTGAGTTTGTGATCAATCTAAAGGCCGCGAAGCAGATGGGTCTCACGATCCCACCGAATGTGTTGGCGCGGGCTGATAAAGTGATCAAGTAAAAACCGGGCGCAGCCGCGAGGCGTCATAAGATGAAAGGAAAAAATCCATGAAAAAAGCAACCTCTACATTATTCATCTTGGCCACACTCATTCTTGCTCCGGTCTATCCGGCCCAGGCGCAGAAACAAGCGGCGATACCACGGATGGGTCTTTTATACCTCGGTGCGCCTCCCAACGCCATCCTCGATGGGTTTATGCAGGGGATGCGGGAACTCGGCTATATTGAGGGGAAGAACATTATTATTGAGTACCGCTTTGCAGAGGGAAAGGAAGATCGTCTTCCTGAGCTCGCGACGGAACTGGTCCGACTGAAAGTCGATGCGCTCTTTACCGCGGGTACACCATCTATTTTCGCTCTTAAGCAAGCGACTAAAACAATCCCTATTGTATTCTTCAGCGCTAGCGATCCGATTGGAACCGGCGTTGTCGCTAGTCTCGCGTACCCGGGTGGTAACATCACAGGCGTCACTGCCCTAGCCTCCGACTTATGGCCCAAGCGGCTGGAGCTTCTTAAGGAAATCTCTCCCAAGCTCTCAAGGGTAGCCATGCTTTGGAATAAAAACAATGCCGGCATGGCACTCGAAGCGAGAGCGACCCAAGAGGTGGCAGGGCCGTTGGGCGTAGCGTTACAAGATCGAGGTATAAAAGACCCTAATGAGCTCGAAGTAGTTTTCGCAGTGATGACTAAGGATCGACCAGATGCGTTCCTCGCCTTAATGGATCCGGTCCTCAATTCTCAGCGCACGCGTATTCTAGATTTTTTAGCAAAAAATCGCTTGCCGGCGATATTCCAAAGCACAGATTGGGTCGAAGCTGGCGGTCTTATGTCCTACGGGCCAAGCTATCCCGAGTTATTTCGTCGCCTCGCCATCCAAATGGACAAGGTTCTCAAAGGGGCTAAGCCGGCTGACATACCCGTCGAGCAGCCAACAAAGTTCGAGCTCGTCATCAATCTGAATACAGCCAAGCAAATCGGCCTGACAATTCCGCCCGACAT
>WNFP01005136.1_pt1 | contig 10515 bp, 14 predicted proteins | sample 5400201 | NCBI WGS metagenome assembly WNFP01 (sample SAMN13153355, study PRJNA577476) | soil metagenome | isolation source: 115 cm saprolite under Madrone tree | place: USA:California | collected 2016-06-14
CGGAAAAATAAATGACGTAAATTGAGTCGCGTGGGACGGACTAGAAAGAGGCCGGCGGTCTCGAACCCAGAGCCCGGTGTTTTCGTTAGCATTTAGCGGAGGCCGGGCTTTTCCTTTGTTTTGGGGAAATTAATGGAGGAAAAAATGAAAAATATAATTGCTGTCGTTAGCCTGATCGTTCTCGTCACGGTCACGTTTCCGGCCGGCGCTCGAGGCGACGACACTGTCATCGAGCTGCGTTTTGAGAGCCGCCGCTTCACACCGCAGACGATCACTGTGCCTGCAAACCAGTCACTAACGCTTCGGATTACAAACGCGAGTAAGGAACCCATCGAATTCGAAAGCTTTAAGCTCAACCGCGAAAAGGTCGTTGGGCCCGGTGAAACAATCATCGTACGCTTACCGGCTTTGCGTCCAGGAAGCTACGACTTCTACGACGATTTTCGCCAGGACGTCCCTGCGGGATCGATCGTTGCAAAGTAAGAGACTTCACAGCCTACGGACACACGATGCGCGTCAAGGCGAAGAAAATCCTGACCACCCTTACGACCGGCATCGCTGGCTGTCTGCTGATCGCACAATTCATAACGATCCAGCGGACCAACCCCGCGTTGAAAGGCGATCTCGCGGCACCACCGCAAATCAAATCACTTCTCAGGAGAGCTTGCTACGACTGCCATTCCAACGAAACCCGGTGGCCCTGGTACACCTACATCGCTCCGGTCTCATGGTTGGTCGAGCACGATGTAGAGCGAGGACGCCAAGAACTGAATTTCTCGGAGTGGGGATCTTACTATGCCACGACGCGAAGACGAAAACTGCAGTGGATGTACAGGGCGTTGAGCGAAGAAACCATGCCACCTTGGACCTATCGCATACTGCATCCAGGCACTGGCTTCACGCAGAAAGACTTGATGGCGCTGGAACAATGGATCGAGGCGGAAATAGCCAACCAACCGGAGAAAAAATCAGAGTATGAGGAGAATTCCAAATGAAAGATTATTCGCGCTTAACAACACTGGGATTCTTGCTAATTGGCGCTCTTTTGCGCCCGCATCTCGCAGCCGCCCAAGTGGACCCCTGGGAATTGGAAGTCTATCCGTACAAGACCATGGGGCGAGGAGTTCTAGAAATCGAGACGGACAATGCTGTCGTGGCCAACGGACACAAGCAAGCCGGGAGCGGGCTTGCGAAGGGTACCTTTCCGAGCTACGGCATGTGGTTCAATCAATATGAGTTTACCTACGGGCTCACCGATCGGATCGAGGCCGCAGCTTACCTAAACTTAGCCAAGCCTAATGCCCACGGGCTCACGTATGCAGGTTCAAAATTTCGACTGCGCGGCAGACTCTTCGACGAAGACGTCTTGCCTATTGATCTCGGATGGTATCTTGAAATGGAATATCGTAGGAATCCGCAATTCAATGACCAGACACTGGAGTTCGAAATGCGTATCCCGATGCAAAAGGATATCGGACCCTTTTCCATCCTGTTCAATCCGATTTTTGAAAAGCCTGTGACAGGGTCGGAGAAACACCTGGGCTTCGAGTTCGGTTACTCCGCTGCCGTCTACTACCGCTGGATGCGCGCCCTGTCGCCTGGCGTTGAGTTTTATGGCGGCATCGGTCTCATCAACCATATCGACCCACATAACGAACAGCAGCACTACATCTTCCCGGTCGTTAAAGGCGAACTACCATATGGCATCGAGTATAATTTCGGAGTCGGCGTCGGCCTGACTACCGGCTCCGATCCCGTGGTCGTGAAATTCAATGTCGCGCTGGAAAAATACATTGGCGCGATCTTTGGTCCTTCATCCGAGCATAGTTGGCTCTGGTAGAAAATTGCAACAACATTTCTAAGGGTGAACTAGTAAGTGTCGCTGAAGAATGGAAAATGAGATGCCCGCAGTGCAATTCGGATCAGTTCATTAACATTTCACCGTCGGTGTGGTTGATACTGTTATCGGCGAGGCTGTTTCCCAGCCGCGCACCGGACTGCAAGTTCGGCAAGTGCGGCGGCTGTGGGTTCGGTGGGTCTGACTTCAAGATCAAGGAGACCGGCGAGGGAATCCATTGAAATCCTGACTGATTGAACAAAGTACGTGACGCAAATCTCGCCGCACGGCTCAAATGCGAAATAGCGTGCGGACGTTGTTAGTCGTCACTCGCGCCACTTCCTCTATACTCAGGCTTTTCACGTTGGCGATGGTCGCCGCTACAAAACGCACGTAGGCCGGCTCGTTGCGCTTGCCTCGATGAGGAACAGGGGTGAGATAGGGCGAATCGGTTTCAACGAATATCTTATCCAACGGTACTTTCCGAACCACGTCCCTTAACGGCTCCGCGTTTTTAAAGGTAATAATGCCGGTGAAGGAAAGATAAAACCCCAAATCGAGATACGTGCGAGCCGCCTCGTAATCACCGGTAAAGCAATGGATCACGCCCTGGACCTTACCCTTGCCTTCCTCGCGCAGCAACTCTGCTGCCTCCTGTGCGCCGTCACGTTCATGTACTACCAGCGGAAGCTCTGTCTCCCCCGCCAGACGGATGAACTGTGCAAAAACCTGCCGCTGAACTTCACGCGGCGAATGATTGTAATAATAGTCCAGACCGGTTTCGCCTACAGCGATCACCTTTGGGTGAGCGGCGAGTTTTTTTAGTTCCTGGAGTTCCTCTTCGCCGACGTCTTTAGCATCGTGGGGATGCATACCAACGGTGGCATAGAGACTAGCGCATGACTCAGCGAGAGCAACCGCAGCGGTGTTGCTCGACATGTCACCGGCGCCACCGACAACTATAATTCGCTCTACTCCCGCTTCACCGGCGCGGCTGATAACCGCCTCGGTTTCTCCGCTGTATTCCTTCGCCTGAATGTGCGCGTGGCTATCGATGAGCCCTAAACTGCTTTTCTGAATCATGGAGTAGTGATCAGGCCTCGGCAGGCAGTTCGATACGCGGGAAGAGAACCGTTGGACCGTTTACCTTGTGACCCGGCGCGAAAGACTCACCCCAAGGAGTGCCATCAGCTACTTCGCCTTCCCTAAGTCCAAGAAGCCGCCTCAGTTCTTTGGCCGTGTTCGGCATGAACGGCGCCAGCAGCCGAGCGAGCTGATGAATACCTTCAAGAAGGTGATGGAGAATTACCCCGACCCGCGTTCGCTGCGCGGGTTCCTTAAACAAAGTAAACGGCGCGGTTTGGACGACATAACGGTTGGCGTGATCGACGGCCAACCAAATGGCTTCAAGCGCGCGATGAAACTGGAGTTCTGCCATATGATGCTTTAGCTCTATCTCGGCCTGAGCAAACTTGTCTCTGAGCTCTTGATCTTCTTTTGGCCAATCGGCGCCTAATGGCTGGACAACGCCGGCGAAATATTTTTCCTGCATGGCGAGTACGCGGCTGACCAGATTCCCGAGATTATTAGCTAAGTCAGCATTATAACGAGCGGTAAGGGCATCTTCCCTAAAGTCCGCGTCTTGCCCGAAGACGCTCTCGCGCAATACGAAGTAACGAAAGGCATCCATGCCGATTTTTTCTTTCATCTCCAACGGAGATACGGTGTTCCCCAAGCTCTTCGACATTTTCTGACCTTCACTGGTCCAGAAGCCATGCACGTTCAGATGCTTATAAAGCGGCAACTCGGCCGCCATCAGCATGGTCGGCCAAAAAACACCGTGCGGTTTGAGAATGTCTTTGCCGATGAAATGTTCCGTTTCCGGCCAAAACTTCTCAAAGAATTCTTCACCCTTATGTTTTAGGGCACTCACATAGTTGATGAGCGCATCGAACCAGACGTAGGTCACATAGCGTTGATCGAAAGGAATTTCAATGCCCCATTTCAGACGGCTCTTCGGACGGGAAATGCAAAGGTCCCCGATGGGTTCGCGCAGCATCGCTACCACCTCATTTTTGAAACCCGCGGGTCTGATGAAGTCTGGATGCTCTTCTATGTGTCGCAACAGCCGGTCCTGGTATTTGCTCATGCGAAAGAAATAGTTCTCTTCCTCGATAATTTCAGGGACGGTCTGATGATCCGGGCACTTACCGTCTGTCAGTTCCTTCTCTGTATAGAAGCGCTCGCAGCCGAAGCAGTAGAGCCCACCGTAACGGTCGAAGTAGATGTCTCCGCTTTCGTAAACCCTCGTCAGGAACTCCTGCACGTAACGGACATGGTAGGCATCCGTGGTACGAATGAAGTGATCGTAAGTGAACCCGCAGCTCTCCCATGCCGCGCGAAAGCTCGCGCTGATTTGGTCCGTGAATATCTTAGGCTCCATTCCCGCCTGCGCGGCCGCCTGCGCGATTTTGTCGCCATGTTCGTCCGTACCGGTGAGATAAAAAGTCTCGTGACCATTCGCCCTGTAATAGCGCGCCAGCGTGTCGGTCACGATCATGGTGTAGGCGCTGCCCAGATGAGGCTCTGCATTGACGTAGTAGAGTGGTGTTGTAATGTAGATTCGGTCCATCAATGCTCCCCGACTATATTCAATAGAACGTTTTCCAACACCATGCGCCGATTCAGGTTTCTTTGTATGCTTCCGACGGCACCAGCCGTTTGAGAAAGCAATGAGAGAATAGATTCCAAGTCCCTTTGAGCAGTCTGTTGTTGAATCTCTGATATCAGATCAAGGTTAAAAATCTCCTGCGAGCCCTGAGTTACGGCATAAACAAGTCGGTCTCTTTGCCAACAGATCGCCCATTCGAGAAATTCAACTAATGCCTCCCTATTGCTCGCCAGCTCTTCGGCTGCATCTATGGCTGCGCGATAGTTCGCCGTGTTTAGAGACGTCAATAGCGCGAGCCAGCGCTGCCTCTTCTCCAAGAAATGTTTCTTATCGATTTTGGTCGCAGCTCCCAAGCTGCCCAGAGTCATTGCAGCCAAGAACTCGGCTTCTTCAGTCTTCAGTCCCTTTCGGGTAACCAAAAAATGTGCAACCAAGTCCCGTGGCAGAGCGCCAAAGGAGACCTGAAGGCAACGGGATCGGAGCGTCGGTATAAGCCCGCCGACATTGGGCGCAACTAAGAATAATAGAGAATTATTCGGCGGCTCTTCGAGGGTTTTCAACAAGGCATTTTGCGCCGACAGGTTCATCAGCGTTGCACGGTCCAAAATGACGATCTTCTTTTTGCCGGAGAAGGATCGAAAATTCAGTTCTTTTTCCAGCTCACGAATCTGCTGAATACTGATCTCTTTTTTCCCAGCAAGGACCTCGATGATGCGGACATCCGGGTGATTGCCGTCGTGAATGCGTGCGCAGTCCGCACACTCGCCACAGAAGTCGCCCATGGCGGCCGAGCAATGGACTGCTTTGGCGAGGCCAAGAGCAATCGTTTTCTTGCCCACGCCCTCCGGACCCACGAAAAGATAGGCGTGATGCAACCGTTCAGTTACCAACGCAAGACGTAACGCTTCTACCTGCTTCTGATGACCAACGATTTCTGAGAGGCCCATCTAAGTAAGCTCTCGATCAATGACGTTCTCGATCTCGCGCGCGATTTCTTCGACGGATCGCGTCGCATCGATAATCCGGAATCTGTGAGGTTCGGCCCGCGCCAACTCTAGAAACCCTTCCCGAACCCTTTCATGAAATTCAATCTTTTCTCTCTCAAACCGATCCTCCCGGCCTGCTCCCGTGATCGCTTGGGATTGACGCTGAGCAGTTCTAGACAACCCGATTTCTACCGGGCAGTCAAACAGAAACGTGAGATCCGGCTTGATTCCTTGGCTGGCTATATCATTAAGGCTTCGTAATAATCCAAGGTCTATGCCGCGTCCGTATCCTTGATAGGCGAGGGTCGAATCCGTGTGCCGATCACAAAGAATAACCTTTCCTTGTTTAATCGCAGGGATGATGACTTCGTGGATATGCTGCGCCCGGTCCGCTAAGTAGAGAAACAATTCCGTTGGCGACGTAATAGGCTGCTTGCCAACTTCCAGAAGGACTTGCCGAATGAGATTCCCTAACGAAGTCCCGCCGGGTTCCCGAGTCGCTATACAGGATTTGCCGCGTTCTGTGAGATAACCATCCAGGGCCTTGAGTTGAGTGGTTTTCCCGCTCCCATCACCACCCTCGAAAGTGATGAAACGAATCATCGGAAAGAACTCGCACTGATTCTGAGGAATAACAAGTCAAGCGGGAACGGCGCACGCTGTGGACGGTATTCCAAACAAGAAACGTGGAAGAACTAGCTTTTTCGTTCCCCCAAGAGCAGATTGATGCCGTTGATCAACTGGGTGCTGGTGAATGGTTTGGTGATGTAGTAATCGGCTCCCAGTTTATATCCTCCCAAGACATCCTCGTACTGAACCTTGGCTGTTAATAAAATCACCGGAATACTAGTTGTGTCGGTGACCCCTTTGAGTTTACTCAAAACCTCAAGACCATCCATTTCGGGCATCATAATGTCGAGAATAATCAGATCCGGTTTTTGGTTTTTAAGAAGATTTAATAGCTCTTGCCCGCTAGAAGCACTGATAACGTTATAGCCCTTGCCCTCTAAAATAGTCTTGATGATCGTGATGATATCCGGGTTGTCGTCGACCACCATGATGGTCTTCTTACTATCCATACTTTCCCCCTCTAGCGCCGCCGTTTTTCGCCTGCGCCGTCAGGCTATTGGCTTCTTTGCATTATCCTATACACACAAAAGCCCCGCGGGACCATGTCCCGTTGCTAAAAGCTAAGAACGGCGCGACAAAAAAGCCTTAGGAACTCGGAGCTTAACATCTTCCAGCGCCGATGTAAACCTGGGAATGCGATGCACTTTGAGGTGTTGTTAAATTAGGGACTCACACTTCGCCAGTAATCCTGCATGATCGTAAACGGAAGCGAAGCATAGGTATTTTCCAACGTCGGCGCTGGCAGTAGATTTACGACTCGGTTAAGCGCCGATCGGCTGTAAAGCACTTTGATAGCCCCCTGGAGAGACAAAATGGGCGGTGCTGGACCCGCTGTCGGGCCCGTTTCGTTGATCATTAGCGCGCCATAGACATCCTTATTTTCCTCCCCTACTACCCGAAAGCCAACGTCGGTTCCCGTTACTATAATTAACCCCTCCCACCGAAAGGCACCATTGGCAACCAACTCGGCATTTCGCACAACCAGAATGCCAACGCCGTTGAAGTTCCCCTCGACCGTTACCGAATCCCCAGGCCCGGAAAGTCCCTCGATGCAATGTAGCTGCGGCGAGGAACGGCTTCCCCAAGCTTGTCCTTCCAGGGACAAAGTGCCGGCGGCGGGTATGGCGGTCGTCACGGCGTGAGGCGCACGGCAAAGATCCTCTCCTAGTCGTGTCACCACATGGCTTGGAACGAGGTCGCTCTGAGAAATCGCAGAATTGTTTTGACCGCCAATCACGTTGCCGGTTTGCAGGGTGGCCAAGGCAGCGTCGATTTGTGTTTGTAGTGCTGTGTTCGAGGCTGAAATGGCTGGGCGCGGTTTAGCGCCCGCAATCGAACCGCCGCTCAACGGATCGTAGTCGAAGCCAGAGACAAAGAATGAATTACCCGAAAAACCGACACTGATTCCCTCTCCACGCAAGCCGATCGCGCCATCGGCAAGATCATAGGTCTTTGTGACTTGGGCTTGTACGGTTTGCGAAGCAGTTCCCGAGACTCCTGTCGACCGAATGATGATCTTGGCTGTCAACGGTGTAACTGGCGTCGAAGAAAGAAACGCCACGGAGAATGTGCCCGACGAGAAACTGTGCACGTGATCTGCTGGTCTTGGAGGATGAGTGGCTGTTTGGCCAATTTGCTCCTTACCCCATTCAATTCCAGCCTCGGCGAGATAAAAAACTGCGGTACCTTGCCTCAAGTTGGCGGTAATTCTGTAGTCATTTTGTATCAAGACAACCGCACCCATACCCGCGGCCATCAAGAGAGACACGAGAAGCAGACAAGAGAAGAGGACCATTCCCCTCCTGTCAAACATGAGTTTTCTTGTGGCGACCACTTGTTTCTTAATTTCGCAGTTCAATGCTGGTCGAGAGCGTGGACGTTACATTGCCACCGACTCGAGGATCGGGGTTCTTCACTTGAACCGCAAACGCGATCCGAATCCGTTTTATTGCCGTCAGCGAAGGCGCATCACCGAGATCGGCACCCGCCACGTCGTAATAGGTAAAGAGTTTACCCGCTGCTACAGGCTTTACGTTGGCTACCAAGCAATCTCCGTTGCGCCGGATAATGTTCGTGCCGGGACAGGTCGAGGTCGGGCCCGTCAGTTCGTAACGTATACTCTCGCGGGGTTCAGTGTCGGCGCAGCTTCCGTTGCCATTAAGATCCATCTGGACATGAATCATTCCACCGGAAGCAGCATAAACGCGATTACAGACTGCATCGGCGTCGTTATTCGGATCATCCGCGCCACCCTTCTCTAACGGAGCGCTGCCCGCACCCCAGGATCCAGCATTCTTTAAATCTCGAACGATGATGTCCAAAGCACCCCGAGCGTCTTCCAATGTCGATGTCTTGGCTTCCAGAGAAATGGTGCGGAGCAGCTCTGCGCGGTAGAATCCATAAAGAAAGGTGATCACAATTGCCCCCAAGAAAAGCGCCACGAATTGTTCTATCAAGGTAACGCCGGAGTTGTTATGGCGGAGCTGCATCGCAGGTTTCATTCCATGTACACAAGCGTGGTGACAATAATTTCCCGGTTCTCGTGCTCTCGCCACGACACTCTCACATCAATCTGTTTCAGGTGAGCGCCAAGCGGAGAATCAACGATTCTCCAGCAACGGTCGAATATTCCGTTGGGCGCTCCAGTAGCCGCGATTGCATGGTCACCCGAGCTTGGACATTGGTCATCATTAACTAACTGTTTTTGCGTCTTTAGCTGCTCCATCTTGTCTTGCGCTAAGTTGATTGCGACACTGGAGTTATCGTTCGTCATGTTTCCTCGGATGACTCCGACCGTACTCAACGAATAGCCCAATATGGCGATCACAACTAAATTCATGGCAACCAGGATTTCGTTGAAGGTGAAACCTGCCTGTTGGTTGCAAACGGTTCGTAACATCAGAAATGATCTAACAATCTCCACTGCAATCACTCGGCTTACAGACGCGAATTCTACCCGTCGGACTCACCACCACTTGTTTGCACGTTCCATCTGAGCTTCGTAGTCTAATCCGGTTGGCCCCGGCGGTTCCTCTTGGTGAGAAGGAAATTGTCCCGGCGTTTGTAACGGCCACACCTGCCGGCAACGACTTCGTGACCAGAACAGTAGACTCTCTCTGAATTGTGTAGTCTGCGGCGCCATTCGAGTAGACAAGCTGAAAGCCTACGTTCTCCGTGGCCGCGCGCATTTTGATGTTGTGAAGTTCAGATTGAACCTGACGTGCAGAGCTGTCGAGTTGGTAGGAAGGAAGGAGTTTGTTCCAGCTCGGCAGAGCAATCGCGGCCAAAATACCTGCCACAGCCAGGGTGGCGACCAGCTCGATCAGAGAATAGCCGGGCTCAAATTCCAAATCCATGAAGTCCCTCCTGCGCTGGCGGAAAATACGTGCAGGCTGGGAGTGTGTCAATACCTCGATTGCGATTTTTTTACGTGAAGCGAAATGATGGTTACATCTATAAGTCGGGGTTTCTGTTAAAGATCAGTTTTGTACTTCTTTGGCATCTTTTGTCCCAACGCACGCCCGAATATACAAACCCAGAAATTTTTGACGAGCGGCATGCATTTTCGCCGATTGCAGCGTGAAATAGCTCGCTAGCGGATCAATTAGAAGCAGTGTCGAAGGAAAAGATTAGGCGGTAATTGCGCAGCGCTTGCGCGATTCTTCGATTCTTAAGGATCGGAAGGTCTCAATAGCAGTTGAAAGTCTCTTTCCTCCCGTATGCTCATGAGTGCGGGATCAGATAGCAGATAGCCGATATCTTTATAGCCGCCCTTCAGATCGAGCCAGGCAATTCAATGGCGTTGAAGAATCTCGAGACCGCCCGGAAAAACAAAGCGGCGACACACGAGCGCGAGGCGCAGATCCAATGCGCGGAGAAAGAAGCCCAGGCCAAACCCGACGATCCACAAGCATCCTACAACTTGGCTCGGCTCTATACGTTCTACGGCAAGAAAGAGCTCGCTTACGAATGGCTCACCAAGGCTCTCAAGCAGCGCTTTCAAACTCGGCAACCGCGGAGTCATCGTGCCCCTTCTTATCGTAAAGGACACCGAGGTTATTGTGGGCAAGAAAATTTCGCCGCTGGATACCGATGGCTTCTCGGTATGCCTCAATCGCATCTTCAGTCCTATCCGCGCATTCCAGAACTTTTTTGACGGGAAAGAGAAACAATGGTAAAATCCGGTTTTACTGGCGGTATTTGCAAATGCGGAAGTCAGCGGCGAGTTTAGTATTCGCGTTTTGCCTAGCCAATTCTGGCGCAGTAGAGGCGGCTTACGTCATTAAACTCCAAAACGGCAACGAGTTTATGACGGGACGGTATTGGCACGAGGGAACACAGGTAATGTTCGACGTGTACGGAGGCGTATTCGGTATCGATAGAGCTTTCGT
>WNFP01005839.1_pt1 | contig 10512 bp, 8 predicted proteins | sample 5400201 | NCBI WGS metagenome assembly WNFP01 (sample SAMN13153355, study PRJNA577476) | soil metagenome | isolation source: 115 cm saprolite under Madrone tree | place: USA:California | collected 2016-06-14
GGGCCACCGCGGTCGAAGGGTTCGTGCCCTGTTGAAAGAAGACTTTGATTACGCCAAAGCTGTCATAAGAGGTTGACTCGATGTGCTCGATATTGTCGACCGTGGTCGTGAGCGCGCGTTCCTCACTGTAAACTAGCCGCTGCGCGATTTGGTCGGCCGGTAATCCGGTGTAGCTCCAAATCACACTGACCACCGGGATATTGATAGCGGGAAAAATATCGGTTGGCGTCTTGGTAATGACAAAAGGCGTCATCAAGAGCAGCAGCAGCGCCGCCACCACAAATGTGTAGGGTCGACGAAGCGCTAAGCGGACGATCCACATAACATTCCTGCGATGTGGCTACGCAGGGGCATCCAATATATCATCGCCGAAGCGAGCGGGAAAGGAATTCGTTTGGATTCTCTGAATTTAGGCTCTGCCATAAAGGAATCGCCACTCTGCAGGTGAAGGACTTATTCCTGACTCCTATTGGCACGGCCAGGAGCGGCCCGACTTCGCTGAAACGGCGAGTGATGTGGGCGGTGAACAGCCCCCGAATGTCAAAAAGCCAATCACATCCACTGCACCGGCCGTCGTGCTCAGAAGCGCCGGCAGCAGCCAACTGTCGCAAACCAACCAGACCCGTGCAGCTGTCGCCGACGACGGTCTGACCAGCGGCTCACATGGCTTTATGCGCGAAGACCGCTATTTTTTGGCTACTTTCGATGGAGATGGTGTAGGGCTTTGGCCGGGCGCTGCTGATGACGCGACGTGGACTATTGCTCCCGTGGTGAGAGAATCCGACGGATTGAAGGCGTGACACCTTGGACGATTTCGATGGTCGTGCCGAAATCGCGTCCCACTTTCACGTCGCGCAATTCAACGCTGTTGTCGGCTTTGACCACACCGACCTGCAGCCCCTGAGCGCGAAACAACAAAGTGTTATTGGGCAGAGTAACAATTGTGCCTAACGAACTTGGTGTCAGGCGCACTTGGGCGTAACTTCCCGGCTGAATCTCATTGTTCGGGTTGTCCATGTGAAGTTCGACCAGCAGCGTCCGCGAATTTGGCGTGATGGATTCCGAAGTGGTCGCAACTTTCGCCGGCAACGTCTTGGCCAGATCTGAAAAAACGACATCGATCGATTGTCCTACACGAATGTCAGTGACGTTCGCTTGCGGGACGCGGAAATAAATACGCAGCGGATTCGTTTGCTGGATATGAAACATTTCCATGCCCGTGTTATTCGCGACGATCAGATCGCCGACGTTCGTATTGCGCGCGGTGATGATGCCAGGAAATGGCGCAGTCACACGTTTGAATGCGACCTGCTGTTCGAGAACCCGAAGATTGGCGGCAAAGGCATCGGCATTAGCCTTCGTCGTGACTTGATTGGTGGCGGTGTTCTTGGCGTCGAGCTCGGAGACGACGCCTTCGTGCCATAACTTCTGCCATTTGTCGTTCGTAATTTTGGCTAGTTCGGAGCTTCCTTGCGCCAGCGCGGCCTGGGACCGTCCCTGCTCAAGCTGATGATCAAGATCAGGTGTGTCGATCTCAGCCAGCAATTGGTCTTGCTCGACATGTGCCCCAATATCTACCAGCCAGCTTTTGAGGTATCCGTTGACTCGCGAAAAGATGCTGGCTTCCTGCCACGGTCGAACCTCAGCCGGCAGCATGAGGCCTGCCGGCGGCGGCTCCGTAGTGGGTGAGACAACCGACACAATCGGTGTGGCCAATTGTTGAGTATCGGCCGCTGCGATCTTACCCTTCGATATTCGGGGAACGAAACCCACTAACAACGCAGCCAGCAACAGCACGCCAACGGCGAAAATGACGTACCGACGGCGGCGAGATACTGGCTTATCAGATGTCGTTTTCAGTTCTACATCTGATTTATCTGCCGAGCTAACAATAGGTGTCGTTGTTGTATTCATAGGACTAAGTTGCAGGATTGGCTCTCGTCAGGTCTTGGGAGGGACTTTGCTGCTTTGCTTCAACACGTTGAGAAGATGAGCGGTGGAAAAAGCTGAACACCACCGGCACAAAAAGTAGCGTTGCAAAAGTAGCGATGATCAAACCGCCAATGACACCGCGGCCGAGCGGCGCGTTTTGCTCACCGCCTTCACCGAGCCCGAGCGACATTGGTAACATGCCGATGATCATTGCGAGAGCAGTCATCAAAACCGGGCGCAAACGAGTACTGCCGGCCTCCCAGGCCGCACGCACCGAATCCATGCCTTCGGTCAGGCGCTGTCGCGCGAAGGTTACGACCAGCACGGAATTCGCGGTGGCAACGCCCATGCACATGATCGCACCCATCATTGCCGGCACGCTTAGCGTTGTGCTTGTGATATGGAGTCCCCAAATCACTCCGGCGAGCGCGCCAGTGAGTGCGGTTAGGATAATAAATGGATCGAGCCAGCTTTGAAAATTAACGACGAGCAGCAGATAGATCAGCGCAACCGACATCACCAGGCCGATCGCCAAACCGAAGAAGCTCGTGCTCATTGTCAGGGCCTGGCCGCGCATGGTAATCGAAATGCCGCGCGGCAGATTCTTTTGTGCCTCGGCGATGATCGGTTTGATATCGCTCAACACGCCGCCGAGATCGCGGCTGGCCACTCCACCGAAGACATCGACCACTGGAAGGATATTGTAGTGTGAGTAGATCGGCTGGCTGGTGGTTCGCGAAAATGAGGCGACGTTCGACAAGATCTGGCCGTTGGCTGCGCCTGGCGTCGAAGCGCTTATCGGCAACGACTCGAGCGCCGCGAGCGATTCCAGCCGATATTCCGGAGCTCGGATATTGACCAGGTACTGAACGCCGGTGGTTGTATCGAGCCAGTAGCTGGGCTGGACCTGGCTGCTGCCAGCCAAGCTGAGCAGGACCGAACCGGCCACCTGACTCTCAGTAAGTCCGATTCCGGAAGCTTTTGTTCGATCGACCGCGAATTGGATTCGTTGGAAATCATCCGGCTGTTGAACACGCACGTCCACTGCACCGTGGACATGGCGAATCTTTTCCGCGAGCGCGCCGGCCACCTTTTGATCGGCCACCAGGTCGCGTCCCGTGACCTGAATGTCGAAAGGCGCAGGTATTCCGAAGTTGATTGTTTGCGTAGTGATGTCTGCGGGCAGGAAATAGAAGCCAGCGCCTGGGAATTCCTGATGAAGACTAAGCCGAAGTTGTCTTATGTAATCCGCCGTCGCCCTATGATTCTTTTGCAGCGAAACCGTAATGTCAGCATCAGCCGATCCCGTCAGACCACTGTCGCTGAAAGCGAGGTTAATGCCCGAAATGGGAAGGCCGATGTTATCGACAATCCCTTGAAGTTCTTTCGCCGGGATCTCCCGTCTTATCGTGGCCTCCACTTGATCAACCAGGTTCGCTGTTTCTTCCACGCGCGTTCCCGCAGCCGCGCGCACGTGCAACCGAAACGTGCCCGCGTCCACTGTCGGAAAGAAGTCCTGACCGAGGAATGGCACAAGAACCCAGGACCCGGCGCAGAAGGTAAGAAAGGCAACGGCGAAAACGGCGCGATGATTCAGGATTGTGCCTAACAAATTACGATAAGATGCGCGGAATAGATCGAAGCCGTGTTCGAAATACTGTTGGAGAGCGACAAACGGCCGGAGCCAGAAAGTAACATGTCCATCTTTCTCCGACTTCTGGTTATGGCGTTCGAACCACATTACTAATGTCGGAACCAGGGTGCGGGATAAGATGTACGAAGCCATGACTGCAAACACGACAGCCTCGGCAAACGGCACAAACAGGTAACGCGCGACTCCGGAAAGAAAGAACATCGGGATAAAAACAATGCAGATACAAAAAGTGGAAACCAACGCGGGTAGCGCGATTTCTCCGGCGCCGACCATAATGGCGTTCTCCAAAGTTTCTCCCGCCCTCATGTGGCGCTCGATGTTCTCGATCGTGACCGTGGCGTCATCGACCAGAATGCCGACGGCCAGGGCAAGCCCGCCAAGCGTCATAAGATTAATTGTCTCTCCGAGCGCGCTCAGCACCGCGAGCGAGGCAAGAACCGAAAGTGGAATCGAAATCGCTACGACGATCGTGCTCCTCCACGAACCGAGAAACAGAAGAATCATTAAAGCGGTCAGCGCGCCCGCGATTACTCCTTCTCTGACGACTCCGCTAATCGCTGCACGGACAAAGAGCGATTGATCGGAAAATTCTTTCACACGCACAGCGCTGCTAACGGTCTTCAGAACGTTAGTCATGGCCTGTTTAGCTCCTTGCACCACGCTGAGCGTGGAAGCGTTGCCGTTTTTCAGAAGGATCATCAGCACACTTCGAACGCCGTCCTGGCGAACGATGTTTTGTTGTGGATCGTAACCGTCACGCACCTGGGCCACGTCGCCAACCCGAATCAGCGCGCCATCGACGGTTTTGATCGGCAGATCGTTGAGTGTGTCGATGCGCAGCGGATACGTGTTGACGTCAATTGGATATTGCGTCGGGCCGAGTTTCGCCGTGCCGCTGGGAAAGACGAGAGCCTGCGCGTTGATCGCGGTAACGACATCGGTCTGCGTCAGATTCTTTTCCTGAAGCTTTCTAAGATCGAGATCAATCGAGACGAGCCGTTGTTTGCCGCCGTAAGGAAAAGGAATCGCGATCCCTGGGACGGTGATCAAGCCGACACGCAGTTGATTGAGCGCAATATCGAACGCTTGTTGTTCGGAAATACCCTCGCCGCCGACGCCGTATTGAAGAACAGGGACGTTGGATGCGTTGTACTGAATGATCAAAGGGGGTGTCGTCCCGGGTGGCAGCTGTCGCAAGATCGTTTGCGAAACGGCGGTGATTTGGGCTACGGCTTGTGAAATCGTGACACCCGGCTGAAAAAATACTTTGATGACGCCCACGCTGTCGTAGGAGGTCGATTCGATGTGCTCGATATCATTGACCGTGGTCGTGAGCACGCGCTCTTCGGTGTAAACCATGCGCTGTTCGATGTCATGGGCGCTCAGGCCGTTGAAGCTCCAGATAATACTGACCACCGGAATATTGATCTCAGGCAGAACATCCGTGGGCGTCCGGAGCAGGACAAAGGGCGTCACCAGTAGTAGCAGCAACGCCGCAACTACGAACGTGTAAGGCCTTTTAAGAGCTAAACGAATGATCCACATGATTTGGGTTCTTTAGTTAACTCGCCAACGCTACCATCTCCGCGCCGAGCTCTGCCACTGCGCATGCGAAGGGTTTATTCCTGACTCTTATTGGCTCATCACCATTCCCTCTTTAGGGAGATGCCATCTGCGCGGGCAGACCCTAACCTTGTTACGCATCGACGCGTCTGAGCGTCGGTCTCTAGTACGAGAAGTTTGAGAGCTTCTTCCTGCCCACGCCGTCAAAGCAGAAACATACCGAGCGCCGCACCAATCATCGCGCAGGTGGCAATGGCAACCAGTACTGTCGTGACTAAGGGAGCCGGGTGGTTGCGCATGAGCTTGCGGTCGGTCGCCACGATAAAAATGGCAACCAGCAAAAACGGTGCGAGCAGACCGTTGAGCACAGCGGACCAAAAAAGGGCTTTGATCGCATTGATGTTCGCAAAGTCGATCGCGATTCCGACCAGCGTGGACAAGATGATGATGGCGTAAAAAGCCCGCGCGGTCCTAAAACTCTTGTTTATCCCAAGGCGCCAGCCGAAAATCTCGGCAGCCGCATAAGCCGCCGAAGCCGACATGATAGGGATGGCGAGAAAGCCGACACCGATGATCCCAACAGTGAAAAGCAGCGCTGCAAGATTGCCGGCCAACGGACGCAACCCCTCCGCGGCGCCTTCGGAAGTTTGGATATGAGTGATGCCGTTTCGGTGCAGCGTCAGCGCGGTAGTCAGGATTATGAAATACATCCCAACATTGGAAAAGAACGTGCCGACGCCGACGTCCAATCTCCGGGTCAGGACGCGTGCTCGCATGGCAACCGTCGGCGCGCGCTTGCGTGCCGCTGACTTCGCCTGCTCGACTTCCTGTGATGCCTGCCAGAAAAACAGGTAAGGGCTGATTGTTGTCCCGAGCACGCCAACCAGCATTGCCCATCCCTCTCGCGTGGTGGGCAGCGATGGGACAAACGTAGCGTGAACCACCGCTGGCCAGTTCGGACGAACAATGAACGCGGTAACGATATAAGCGCAGAGTGACAGCGTCAGCCATTTCAACGGAACGGCGATCGGCTCATAGTGAAACAAAATTGGGCCAACCGTTAGTCCAATTCCGAACAGAATAACAAAGTAATGCGAGTTGATACCTGACATCATTTCGGCTGCGTCAGCCATACCGGCGAGATCTGCGGCAATATTAAAGGTGTTGGCGATGAAAAGCGCGAAGGCAGCGGCCATCACTACAGACCTCGGAAGTTTCTTGCGAAGCGCGCCGGCGAGTCCTTTGCCGGTTGCCATCGCAACGCGGGCACAAGTCATCTGCACCGCGGCCATCAGTGGCCAGGTGACTAACGCAATCCAAAGCTGTGTCGTGCCGAGTAGAGCGCCAGCGGCGGAGTAAGTCGCGATGCCCGAAGGATCGTCATCCGCGGCGCCTGTAATGACACCCGGCCCGAGCGCGGAAAGGAAACGAGCCAACAACGTGCGGCGGCGCGGCTCGACTGGAGCCACCGCATGCCCACGCGCCGCCTCTACTGCTACAAAGACATCGTTGCTTTCCATATCCTCCCGATATTGCGCCACCCTCCCAACTCGAAGTTCTGCTCATAGCTCAAAACTTGCTCCGCCTGTAGCCCTTTGATCAAAAGCAACTTTCGTGCGATCAATTCTCGATCAGAACAGCGCGTTCTGGATCGGACCAAACAGCCGTGAAGGTGTACGTCTTTCCCGGCTCCGCGGTTATCGCGAGCCGCTTCGGTGCGCCCTCCGGAAACGTTGCCGGGCTCGTGCTGATGGACAATACATGATTGCCGGGCGCCAAAGGCGCGTCATATCTGTCATCGTGACCCACAACGCCAACTTTAGTGCCATCGACGAAGAGGTTAATCGATTCGTCAACGCCAAAGTTCGCTGACGTCTTTACAATTAGACGAGCCGGGTCGCCAGAGTTTACGCTGGCACGATTCGTTTTGACGGGGCTGGCAGCCGCTAAAGCAGACGCAACCACGATGAGGATGAATGTGTTAATTGATTTTTTCATGCTCCAATCCTCCTACCCTGCTCGACTGTTAACCAATGCGCTTCCGACAGATTTCGCACTTAGGCTGATGAGTTAGCGCTGGTTCTCTCTTTCGGGATAGCTAAGATAAGACGAGCGTTGTCTCGGGACTAGTAACTCCGTTAATATTCCAAAACGACTGATGCTCTAGATGGTCTAGCCTCATCGCGCCAGTTAAGAGTAGCGTGGCGCTGACTTAACGACTTCGTGTCGGGACTATCGGAAGAGTATTTTTGCCATCATTCCCTTATCTTCATGACTCAGGAGATGACAGTGGAAGAGTGACATGCCGCGAATGATGGGATCAGTAAAATCCATCACGAGATCGACCGAACCACCATAGGTGACATTCACGGTATCCACCCATACTGGATTTTTCACCGGCTTATCATCGACGGCGTATGCCAGGAAGTGGACTTGATGAATGTGAAACGGATGCACTTCTCTGGTTGGATTCAGCACGCGCCAATGCTGCAATGAACCGACATCCACCGTCAGCATTGGACCTGCATTCATCTCGAATTTCTGGCCATTTATGTAGAACCCCTGTTTGTCCTCGGTGAAGGTCACAGCGAATTGCGGCTCGCTGGCTTCAACGTGTTTCAGAGCTTCCGGCGAGAATGTTACGTAAACCGGAGCTCCTCCTGGCGCATTACGGGTTTTCAGGTTTGATGGCTGCGCCGAAACGATGTCGGCTAAAATCATTGCAGGATTGGAATCGCCATCCGGACCGCTATCGAAGCAAAGTGTGCGCAAGGCAGCATGCGAATCCGTTGGTGGCCCGGTGACGATTGCTTCTACTCTCCCGGCAGGTGGAACTAAGACGTGACTCATTGATCGCTTGTGAATCGAGGGATCATGATAGGCCAAAGGCATGCCATCCAGAGCGACTACGTCGAATGATGCCGCGTCTAATTCCAAATCGGCGTAGCGATCCGGACTTGCGTTCACGATCCGCCAAAACTGTCGCTCTCCTGGTGCAAGATCGATCTGCGGACGCAGACTTCCGTTCAAAGTGAACGCTCGTTCCGGCTTCTCCGGCGCGGTGCCGCATTGTGTCGTTTGCATGGAGACGGACTTCATTACCTTTTTTCGTTCGGCACCATCATTGGGTAGAACGAGATCGCGCAGCACCAAGATTCGCTCGCGCATGTGCAGCACTTCGGGCGCGTAACGCTCGATTCCTTCAACGACGATAGCTCCTGACATTCCATCCAGGTCCTGAACGTAGCTCTCGCCGTGTGAGTGAGTGTGATACCAATAGAGTCCTGGAGGTTGCTGAGGCGGCGCGTCCACCGAATAATGCAACGTCTCCCCGGTTGAAGCGATCATGTCCAGGACATCGTCCTGCGGCGCATTCGGCGAGACATGCAGCCCGTGGAAGTGAAGATTTGTCATCTGCATGCACGGGTGACCGAAGCAGTCTTCTCTCGATGGAGTGGTGAGTTCATTTTTATATTCCACGTTCAGAACGCTTCCCGGCCGCACCCAAATCACAGGCGGCGTGTTGTCACCTCGATAGCGAAACTCGGATTTGCCGGTAACTGGATCCGATGCCGCCACCAGCGTCACCGGTGAGTTTGCCTGCGGCAGTTCGGGGAGTAACTGGTCCTGCCCGTGGACAGTGGCGACAAGCAAATGGATGCACCCCCAGCCAGAGATGCAGAGCGCAATTCTTTGAAACGTTTGCACAAGATTTTTCCTCAATCACTCTGCTTCGTCTCTGCTGATCGCCTGACGCGACGGGGCTTCACTTCGACACCTGCTTCTTTTTCAAGCGCCTTGATCAAGGCGGAGGCGTTTTCATTTCCAAAGCCGAGGTCAACAGCCGCGGCGAGATTCTTTTCCACAACGCGCAGCGCCGGAGTGGGTGACTGCAAACTATTAGCAAATTTTTCAATGAGGTCCGCGTCTTTGAGCATGAGCTTCAGCGCGAAGCTGGGAGAAAAATCGCGTTTTAAAATATTCTGGCCATTGCTCACGAGCAGCGGTGAGCGGAAGTCGGCCACTTTTACGACTTCCATTACGGTGTTCAGATCAAGCCCGGCCTTTTGCGCGAGAATCAAACCTTCCGCGAGCGCTTCCATTTCCAACGCCACGATGAGGTTTCCCACCAGCTTCATAGCCGCGGCATTTCCGTTCTTGCCAAAGTAGTGAACGGTTTGCCCCAAATGCTCCAGGATTGGTTTCACTTTTTCGAAAATGGCTTTGTTGCCCGCGGCCATAATCCAAAGCTTGGCATCAGCCGATTCTCGTTTGCTGCCAAAGACAGGCGCATCGAGAAAATCGACGCCGCGTTTTGCGTAAGCTTTCTGTTCTCGCAAACTCGTCGCCGGGAGAACCGTGCTCATGTCCATCGCGATCTGACCTTCCTTGATTCCGCTGAGAATTCCTTCCGCGCCAAAAACAACGTCCTCGACTGCCTGATCGTTGCTTAAGGTATACATGATTAGATCGACATCTCGGACAGCATCCGCTGGTTTATCGGCTACGAGCGCGCCCTTTCTAGCAAATGGTTCGCATTTTTCAGCGTTCCGATTCCAGACGGTAAGCTTGTAGCCGGCTTTGAGAAGGTTTGCAGCCATGCCGCTACCCATCGTTCCGAGGCCGAGATAGGAGATTGTCTTTATCATAACAACCGATTCGCCAAGCTAAGACGATCGCCTTTCCATGTTGGCCACGAGTCGCGTCATAAGCGGAAAATGCATCTTATTTCTCTTCCTTGTTCGCCGGACTTGGATCAATCAGCGTTAAGGCCGTGTCCGGATCGAAACGCTTCTGCATCGTTACCGGATCGACAGTGACCATCACTTCCAGTGTCGGCGATACATACGCTGCGAGAACATGACCTCCGCTTGTCGTTGCGTCTGAATTCCCCACAACCATGTGCGTATGGACTACGGGCTTTCCTTGGTAGAGCGCGATGTCACCGCTCATCCCAATGACCTCGTGCTGACCTGGGATGGGAATTTTCTTGTACATTTTACGCTGAGGATCAAACCATCCCACTGTTGCTCCATTCACCGCTCCAATGGCGGTGAAATGAGCACTGGTAACATGATACTTCTGCGCAAACTCCAGCAGTCCGGAAAACGCCTCGTCTCCCTGGTAGAAGATAACGGCATATTGTTTCGTCTTTTCTCCAGGGTTCAGCAGTTGAATTTTCATCCTGGGAGCTTTGCCTTTCGGACCGGCATCCGGCGGCGCTACATATTCGCTCGCCGCGTCCTCTTTCTCGGCCGAGACAATTTGTGCTACGGCTCCACTCATAAAGATTAGTCCGCCTACGATCAACAAATAGGTTCGGATCCACATAACGCGTTACTGCTGATTGAACCGAGCGAAAC
>WNFP01009816.1_pt1 | contig 10512 bp, 10 predicted proteins | sample 5400201 | NCBI WGS metagenome assembly WNFP01 (sample SAMN13153355, study PRJNA577476) | soil metagenome | isolation source: 115 cm saprolite under Madrone tree | place: USA:California | collected 2016-06-14
GTTGGATGACCCGGTGGCGCCGCCTCGTGCGCGACTACGAGCAACGGATCGACGTCTCCGAGGCCATGATCCACGTCGCCATGGGTAGCCTCCTCTTGCGCCGAATCAGCCATTAATCCCATTCTCAAACAGACTCTAAGCGCCTTTGCCTTATCGCAGAGACGAACCGTGGCTATATTCCGCGGGGGGCTGGCGCCGAAATTTCGGCTCGGGTTTTTGTGCTTGACGAGACTCTTCGAAATTTGCGCCCTGCACCGCCTTAGCCCACCGCGTTTCCGCGGCTGCCAAAGCCTTTCGAAGGCCCCTCTCCTCCGACGCGCAAGAATCATGCGGGTTAGATAACGGCGCAAGCTCGATACTTTCCAGATGCTCCTCAGGTAGGTGTTGCCGTCTCAGCGTACCCATTTCCCCCCACTTTCGCCGAACCAGCTGGCATGAACTTTCGTATGCCACCAGAGTACGGTCTGCCTTGTCGGATCACAGGAAGCGGAGCCACTCGATATGAAGACCAAAGCGGGATCAGGGAAACGGCGGGCAGCCATCTATGTGCGCGTGTCGACTACGAATGGGCAGACAACGGAGAACCAACGCCGGCTGCTGATGGCTGCCGCCAAGCTCCACGGGTGGCAGGTGGTGAAGGTCTTCGATGACACCGGCTACAGCGGTGCGAAGGGTCGGGATCAGCGACCGGGGCTGGATGCGCTCATGGCTGGTGTAGGTCGGAGAGACTTCGACATCATTGCCGCATGGTCGGTTGACCGCCTGGGACGCTCGCTGGCTCACCTTGTCGACCTACTCGGGGAGCTTCACGCGAAGGGGGTGGACTTGTACCTGCATCAGCAAGGCATCGACACCACCACACCAGCCGGCAAGGCGATGTTCCAGATGGTTGGGGTGTTCGCTGAGTTCGAGCGGACTTTGATCCGAGAACGGGTCATGGCCGGACTGGCGAGGGCTAAGGCCGAGGGCAAGCAACTCGGTCGGCGGAAGGTCGGGCCAGAGATAGAGCGTAGCATCCGAACCGTTCTCAAGGCCGGCAAGGGCATAGTCACAGCCCGCCGGCTCGGCGTTGGGGTCAGCACGGTGCAGCGGGTGAAGGCAGACCTAGCGGCTGCTGCATAGCCACCCAGAGTTCGGTCACGCCGTCGAATATCCGAGCCTGAATTCTCACCTGCCCGGAGGTAGCCAATTTTCAAGCCAGCATCCTGACAGCCGGGGACCCCCTTTTTTGGGGGATGGTACCTACGGATGGGCTTTACTGCCTGTTCCGCTCAAACGGTGACGTGTTTCTAATCCCAGCTTCTCATTGACTCGCCATTTGACTCAGGATTCGCGCTAGAAGGTCCCCCTCCCCTGGGGTGGGGGCAGGCTGCAACGCGAATCGAGACTCTCCGCAGCAAGTTTACGGGGTTGTCGGCAGAACGGGTAGCCGGCCAGGGATGTGGCGTTCTACTAGTAGTGGCCGTTGGCCCATTAATCGGCGATGCCTGGCGGTGAACCGCGCTACTATCACGCAAAGATCGCGCGCATTGCGCACCTCTCTGCGAAATACCAACCGCTGGCGGGGCTGACGTGGTTGCCTGGGAAGGGGCTCCTCTTGCCAGGATGCTGGTACGCATGACCGTGACGCCCGGTGGATGGGATCCACCCAACATCACTGCACCTTGATAGCAAGTCGTCCCGTATAGTCGATTCGTTGAAGCAGAAGTTTCAGCTGCTTTTCCTTGATGTATTCGTCGACAGCCTTTCGGGCACCCTCCCAATGGCCATAGTCATCAATGATCAAAATACCCCCCGTCGAGAGCCTCGGGTAAAGGTGAATCAACTCGTGCCTTGTCGATTCGTACCAATCGGTGTCGAGCCGGAGAAGGGCAATGTTGTCAGGAGCTTTGGAGGGAATCGTATTCTCCACTTTCCCCTTGATGAATGACATACGGTCTTCCCGATACCCCGTCTTCCTGAGGTTGTCGCGAACCTCGTCGAGCGGCGCGTACCCCCAACCTTCGCCGGTCTCTCGGACTTTTTCCTTTATCGACAGAGCAGTTTCCCCTGAAATGGTAGCGCGGTCGAATGGCCCCGGCTCGGACATGCCTTCGAAGGTGTCGAACAAGTAAAGAGTGCGGCTTTCATCTCGTTCCGCGGCCAACGTCATCGCCGCTGCCATCATACTGCCGCCACGCCACACTCCACATTCGACGATGTCCCCAGGAATTCGATTTTTTGCCACATAGCGCGTCGCGTGACATAGAGCCGAGAGGCGCTCGTCGCTAGTAACTGTAAAGGGGCGAACCTCAGAGATTATGCGAGAAACCCAGGGTTCGATATCAGGGAGGCCAGGCGTTTCGCCACCTGGTCTCAGGGCTACAATTCTGACTCCGGCATAGCGGAGGATGCCGTTGATGCCGCGTATGGTCAGAGACCTAGTCGATGGCATGCTGTCCTCAGGTATGAATTTAGAAGTTCGATGATGAACGGCCGCCGATCCTTGGTCCAGGGGTTACCTGACGCGCGCCCGTCTTTGTTCCTGCCTAAACTCTGATCCAGGGGCCAAACAGCTTTGCAGGCTGGTTGAGCTTGGCCGTCAAGCCTCTGCGATGGCAACTTCTTTCATCTGGCCGAGCTTGAGGTTGCCCTCAACGATGACAGCATCAAGGCCGAGGCCGGCGATATCCTGCGTTCCCTCATCGATCGCGTCGTGCTGACGCCCGCGGCCGATGCGCCCGACGGAATCGAGGCCCAGCTCCGTGGCGATCTCACAGGCCCGTCAGAAAAAAATCGCTGTCAACCAATTACCTAGCCAATATCGTCGTTCGCCGGGCGATGGGGGTAAGGCTCTGTTTCCCACGCTCTGGGCACACGCGCCAAGTCTTCCCGTGCCCGTTCGACCACTTGGTGCAAATCATCCCTGGTCACGCCATCCCGGTCCAGGAGGACGTCCAGAATCGGGTCGGCCATCAGATCGTCAAGCTTGGGCTCCTTCCATCCTCGTCCCATAGTGACCTCCTGCCATGCGTGTCGCTCTGGGCCGAAATTATCCCGACAGAAATGGGGCGATTTCGTGATTTGAGATTAAAGCTTCGTCACCTAAGGGCTCATTGGGATTTGGCACTTAATCTGCAAAACCGTTGCAGCCATGCTGGAAAACGCCGGGGTGGTGGAGAACGTCGCGGCGGACATCATAGGTGTCCGTCGTCAGACTATTTGAGACAGAGAGCGGCGTGATCTTAGGGAGGATCTGGCGCATCTGTTGATTGATGTTATGCGGCCTTGCCGCGGTGTATCAAGCGTCGGTTTTGGATGGTCTGTCGTTTGATCCTTTCTCGTTCCAGCAAGATGGTCTGGCCGCGCCCGAAGTAGACGTCAGCCGGGGTGAGATTGGCGATGGCCTCGTGGTATCGCAGGTGATTGTAGTGGGCGACGAAGGCGGCGATCTGGGCGTCGAGATCGCCGGGCAGATAGTAGTTCTCCAGAAGGATTCAGTTCTTGAGCGTCTGATGCCAGCGCTCGATCTTGCCCTGTGTCATGGGGTGATAGGGGGCGCCACGGACAGCGCATCAAGCGGGAGAGCTGGAAGCTCGGGGCCACGTATAGCGATGCCGCCAGCAGCGGGGCCAGCCGGCTCCGGCCCGGATACCAGAAGCTTTTGGAGGATGCCCGCGCCGGCGCCTTCGATGTCGTGGTCGCGGAGGCGCTCGATCGTCTCTCCCGCGACCAGGAGGACGTCGCTGCTCTCTACAAGCGTCTCACTTTCGCCGGCATCAAGATGGTGACGCTGGCCGAGGGCGAGATCAGCGAGTTGCACGTCGGCCTCAACGCCGACAAGATCGGGGGGCCCCGCAGCCGACCCTTGAGCGACACCACGATCCGAGGTCACACCCTGCGCGGCACCGGTGTCCTGCACAACGAGCTCTATGTCGGCCGGCTCGTCTGGAACCGGCCGCAATATGTGAAGGACCCCAGCACCGGCAAGCGCGTCTCCCGGCTCAATCCCGAGGCCGACTGGCTCATCACCGAGGTCCCCGAGCTACGAATCATCGACGTCACGCTCTGGCAGCAGGCCCAGGCCCGGCTGGGCTCCATCCGGGAATCCCCGCGGGTCGTCAAGGCGCGGGCAACAGAGTTCTGGATCCACCGCCGCGCCCGGCATCTATTGACCGGACTGGCCCATTGCGGCGTGTGCGGTGCGCCGCTCGCCGCCGCCGGCAAGGATTATCTCTCCTGCTCCGCCGCCCGTCGCCAGGGGACCTGCAGCAACAAGCGGGGGATTCGGCGTCCGGTCCTCGAAGGGCTGATCCTGGACCGGCTCAAGGACCGGCTGATGGCGCCCGAGCTGGTCAAGGAGTTCATCGCCGAGTTCCACCGCGAGGTGAATCGGCAAAGCCGCAACCGCGAGGCCGACCAGGGACTCCAGCAGCGCGACCTCGACGACGTGAACCGGAAGCTGCGCAGGGTGATCGAGGCCATCGCCGAGGGGCTGCGCGGGCCGGGTCTTCAGATAAAGCTCGATGAGCTCGAGCAACCAAGGTCACGCTCGAAGCCGCGCTCGCCGCGGCCTACCGCCCGCGCCGCGGCTTCATCTTAACCTGGCCGAACTCTATCGGCGCAAGGTCGCCGATCTCCAATCGGCGTCGGCCGAGCCCGGGACAAGGACCGAGGCGCTGGACATCCTGCGCGGGCTTATCGAGCGCGTTGCCTTGCATCCGGTGGAGAAGGGCTTCGAGATCGAGCTGATTGGCGAAATCGCCGCCATGGTCGATCTCGGCGCAAAAAGCAAAACCGCCGGCCCCGAGGGGTCGGCGGTTCCCGATCCGTATCGGTGTTCGGTAAAAGTGGTTGCGGGGGAGCGAAACCACCGACAGTTGACTTTTCCGCCTATTGCAGTTTGAAGACCTCAATCCAGGGAACAACGGACACTTTAACCAGGCGGTCCAGTTTCGATCCAGAGCTTACCGACGAGTTAAGACGCTGATTTGACGAGATAACTTCCTAGACTATTGGTATCGGCAGCCACGCCCAAACCAGCTCGGGAAGAGCACCGAGCTGCCACGTGGCCCCTTCCGGCGATTGCCATTCGAGCGATCGGACAGCTCGATGGTCAACTTCGGTGTCCAAGCCGGCAACCATCCGGGAACAGCCGGGCGCAGGCTTTCGCCCATTCGGCTATCTCCCCCGGGCAGGTGGAGCGGAGCGCCGCCCAGCATCACCACGCGCTGCGACTCCATGGTCATCATTCCGCGCAGCATGCCGGTGCCTTACTCAATGCCAATCTCCCCAATCCAATAAATGGAAGGGACAACGTCCGCAGGAATCCTCGGGTTGGCGGCAGTGGTTTTGGATGGGTTTTCGGTATGGGGCGGAAAGGAGCGGCGAACGGATGGCAAGTAGGGGCCACGCATTAATGAATCGCTGACGTTATACTGGCTATGATCTATCTGAGCAGTGACACCTGCTTTTGTCTCCGTAAAGGCACGGTGTACAGCCGCGCCGGTTGCGCCCAAGTGGCGGGCAGCGGCGCTTGGCCGGAAGCTACAAGGTGTGCGGTGTGGGGGCACCAGTGCATCGGGTGGCTTCCGGCTTCTCCCGCGCCATCCGCCAGAGCCAGCCGCGACTCCACCGTCCTACGACTGCCCTGGCTTCCTGGCCCATTCCAATCATCGAGGCGACAGCCCTGCAGCGTTGTCGATCGCGGGTAGAAAGGGTAATCTTGTACACAACCGTGTGGGGCAGCTTGTTCATTAACACCGAATGTCTACGAGATTCGTAAGACGGACTTCCTCAAGGCCCTTATCAAAGCCGTTCCCTATAAAATCCACACGGTGCTCACCGATAACGGCATCCGGTTCACCGATCTACTGAAGAACCGTATCGGGCCGACCGCTTATTGGCGTGCCCACATGTTCGACATGCTTTGCGATACCAACGGCATCGAGCACCGGCTGACCAAGCCGAACCACCCTTGGACCAACGGCCAGGTCGAACGCATGAATCGCACCCTGAAGGAGGCAACGGTCAAACGCTACCATTACGGAACTCATGCCCAGCTTAAGGAGCACCTCCATGCCTTCCTCGTGGCCTACAACTTTGCCAAGCGGCTCAAGACTCTCAGAGGCCTCACACCCTACGAGCGCATCTGCAAGGTCTGGACCACAAAGCCATATCAGTTCAGGCTAAACCCGCTTCACCACTCCCTGGGACTGAACACCTAGAGTAGGGTCCGCTCCTCTCTATGTAACCTGATTTTCGATCATATCTTCACGCCCGGTGCCTCCGGTCGAAGATAGACAATGAGGCAGAGGCATATCAGCACCATTCCTCCGGCCGGATACTTGAGGGCAACGATCGCTGCGGTAGCGAATATTCCGAGTGTCACCAGCGACCGCACGCGCATCATCGTTCGCGCGCGCGGCGGCACGCCTTGCCTTTGAGGCCGATCGACCGCCTCAAAGCACAAGGCAAGATAGCTCGCGTTCACCAGAACGAAGACTCCTGCGTAGAGCGAAACGGGGATCGCAGAGAGCTCGGTGTCCGCAATCCATGCCGTTGAAAACGGGATCAGCGACACAGTGAACAAGTGGGCAAAATTTCCCCAGATCAAGCGCGGCGTTGCGAAGTCCGCGTAACGCAGAACGTGGTGATGATTGATCCAAACGATCGCAATAAACAGATAGCTAACGGCGTAGCTCACCGCAGTCGGCCATAGGGAAATAAGGGCTTCAAAGCTGGAAGACTGCGGCGGCTTCAGCTCAAGTACGAGAATCGTGATGATGACCGCGAACACTCCGTCTGAGAACGCTGTCAGCCGATCTGCTCTCGCATCTCGCGTGGCCATCTCGCTCTCCTTCAAACGGTGCACTTGCGGTCAGAGGTACGCAGCTTCACAAATCGATGATGACATCGCGAACAGGCTGTGAGCAGCAAACGAGAACATTGCCGTCGGCGGGGTTGTCGAGCGGCTTCGGTCCGTAGACGACCGTTCCCGAAACCAAACCGCTCTCGCAGCTATGACACACACCGGTCCGGCAGGACCAACGGACCGGAACGTCGCACGCTTCGGCCAGCTCCAAAATGCTCTGATAGGCCGACGCCTTCCAGTGCGCGGCGATGCCGCTTCGCGCGAACGAGACAAGCGGACCGGTGTTGGCGTCGTCATCGGGCAGATGCGGAGCTCTCGTCGCTGCGCCGACGACACCAGGAGTCATCGACTCGCTGCCGTTGAAGATTTCGACGTGAATCCGCTCCGGCGCCACGCCGAAGGTCGCGAGCGTCGCTTTCATATCTGCCATGAAGCGATTCGGACCGCAGAGGTAGACATCCGCGTCTCGTGGAACGCCCACCGCGTCGAAGACCGATCGCGATAAGTGACCGGCAGCGTCGAAATCCTCACCGATCCTGTCGCGCGAGCCGGGCCTGCTGTAACAAACATAGCTGCGGCCGTGCGTGAGCGCGAGCATCAGGCGACGGACTTCGGCGGCAAAGGGATGATGCTCCCGATCCCGAGCCGTGTGCAGCCATAAGACCTGCCGTGTCGCGTGGGTCGCCGCCAGCGCGTACATCATCGCCAGAACGGGCGTCGCCCCGATTCCCGCGCTGAGCAGCACCACCGGCCGCTCACCGGTCTGCAGAATGAAGCTTCCGCGCGGCGAACTGACGTCGAGAGTATCACCCACCCGGACATGCTCCTGCAGGTATGTTCCGGCCGCCCCATTCGGCTCGACCTTCACGCTGATTCGATACCGCTCCGTGGAGGGGGCTCCCGTAAGCGAGTAGCTGCGAAAGAGCGGCGGGCCACTGATAGCCGGTTGAAGACGCAAGACCACGTACTGGCCTGGCAGAGCCGTTTGCAGCGGCTGACCGTCCCGACTCTGCATCGTTAGCGAGAGGACGTCTGCGGACTCCTGACCGATCACCGTCACCGCAAGCGGCCGAAATCCTGGTGTGGCCGGATGCGCGGCTGCTTCCGGCACGAGCCCCGCATTCCCGCTCGTTTGGTTTTTCAGCAGCGCCTCAAACGACGAACGCCATCCGGGCGAAAGCGCTTCGATACGCAACGCGCGCTCTAGTCGATCGCGCGCGTGATTCGACGAATAGAGGAGCGCGTTGATCTCTGCGACGGTCATCCGCTCCTTCGCCTCTCCTAGCTTCACGATTTCGTCGCCGGGGCCGACCTCGCCTTCGTGTAGGACGCGCAAGTAGAACCCCGGCCGTCCGCTCGATGTCAGCAATGCCGGCATCCGGGGCTCGTTCATCCGGATGCCGACGCGATAGCAGGTAACTCGGGGTTGCGTGACCTCGAACAGCGCGCTGCCGATCTGATAACGATCGCCAATGCACACGGTATCATCGGGCAATCCTTCGATCGTGAAGTTCTCGCCGAATTGTCCGTGGACGAAGTCGGTCCTCCCCAGTTGCTCCTGCCAATAGCGATACGAGTCAATCTGGTAGACGAAGACGGCGCGCTGCTCGCCCCCGTGCCCGGCCAGATCGCCTTGACCGTCGCCGTCGAGATTCAACCGGCCGACGCGGCAGCGGCCGCGCACTGGAGCCTTCCAGATCGCGGTGTGCACAATGCGGCCCTTCCACTCGATGTCCCGCGGAAGGCCGACGTTCACCGATTGTAGTTGAGCCATGTCGCCCCGCTTTAGTGGGGAACTCCTCTAGCCGCCCCTAGGCGGGAGCGCCTCGGCGACGTCGAAGTCGCGATCGGGGCCGTGCGGCATCACCGTTTGACCCGGCTCAAGACGGAGCTGGGTGCCGTCGAGCAGTACCGAGACAACATCCGGTTCGAACGACACCAGATCAGAGATGCGGCCGACCTGAGTATAGGCCTCACGATACGACCATGCCCCCAGACGTGCGTCACCTATGTCGTAGTAACTGCACAGCCCTTTGTACGGACAGAAGGTCCGGCGTTCCGCGGGGGTTAGCGCGGACTCATCAATATCTGCGCGCAGAACGTACCAACGTGGAGCGAAGCCCGACTCGTAGAGGACTACCGGTCGCCCGGTATCGGCGATAATGCGGTCACGATGCCGAACCACGAGGCTGCGGGAGGCTTGGCGGATGTCGATGCGGTGGTAGCTGTCAGCAGAATGGCCCATGATGCGCTCGTCTTCTTCGTAGAAAGCGTCCATCGCCGGCCAAGCGAACGCAACCCGTCCCTGTAGCTCGTGGGCGTAGGCGGGCAGGTCGGTGTATTGCCACGCCCCTCGGGGCACGCTCCTCTCACCCGCCCTGACGGTGTACCAGGCCGTGAGTCCGAGGTCCTGGTGGCGGGTCGTAAGCTCGGTGCGTTGCAGGGTGCCTGCAGAGACGTCGGCTTCCCTGAAGTAGGCCATCGGATAGTGGCCGGGTTCGAAGAGCAGGAGGACGTCTTCGCTATCGGCGATCCAGGTTCCGCCGAAGCGTACGCGCATGCGCCGGCGTAACGGCTCCGCGTAGAACAGTCTTTTTGGCAGCGGTTCGGGGACGAGGAACCGGCCGATTGCTCGCGGCGAGAGCGGACCTTGCTGCCAGGACAGTCCCACTGCTCTACCTGCCGATAACTTTGAACAGCCGCGATCGCACGCGACGAACTTCTCGGACGATCCTCGCAGCAAATTGCTACGCCCCTGACAAAAAACCTGTGACATTTTGTGTGCCTCAGAATCGAGGCCCAACTCCAGGGCGATCTCGCAGCAGTCCTCGCCTTGAGCAGCAACTGCGGGCGCAGACAAAAACTCCCGGCCAAGGGTATGGCCGGGAGTCTACTGTCGGTGGTTGCGGGGGCCCGCAACCATCTTGATTTGCTTCTCTCGACTGGTACCCAATCAGCCCCATTCTAGGCACGACGGTCATATCCCGGGAGGAAAATAGTCGACTCTGCCTACCGTTGTCGCGTGGAGATCCCCGAGAAGAAGGCACTTCTCGAGTATCTGAAGACCCTATGACGCGGTCGTAAATTGCGCATTCCTTCTATAGGGTCGGTGTCGCTAGATAGGTGATTTTTGCTATTGGCCCCTAGCGGATGCTCCTGAGTGGCCAGAAACATTGACAATCCAATGCCCGGGTTCACTCAAGTCGGCAAAACGACGGAGAAACAAGGACTTCCGCCTAATTTGTGGGACCCGCCAACGCTCTGCAGGCATCAGGAACGGTTGGCAGCGGTGTGCCCAACCGGACGCCGAGCGATTTCATCATCGGCTCGAACTTTGGCGCCACTCCAAGAAGTGCCTGGCCGACGGCCATCAGCGCGTCGACTTGTCGTGAAGGTAAGGTCCAACTCGTGGAGATGCTGTGAAATCGACGCCGGCAGTCGGCATCGGCGATGGCGTCGAAATCGACTGGGATGAGAAACGTATTGGCGCCGATAGCGGCGAAATTGGCGGCCACTTCAGTAGACCCGACGCTGCCGGACAGCTCAGCAGCATACGCACCGCATGGCCGCCAGCGGACTGCCCGAAGATGGTCACACATTCGGGGTCGCCTCCAAAATGCTCGATATTTTCTCGCACCCATCGGAGGGCTGCTATTTGG
>WNFP01013229.1_pt1 | contig 10512 bp, 7 predicted proteins | sample 5400201 | NCBI WGS metagenome assembly WNFP01 (sample SAMN13153355, study PRJNA577476) | soil metagenome | isolation source: 115 cm saprolite under Madrone tree | place: USA:California | collected 2016-06-14
GGCGGCGGCCCGTGTGCGATGGTCGAGCTTGTCGGAATCCTTGAAGAAGAGATCCGCGGCCACGATGTAGTCGCGCTCACGGTCCGTCTTGGCGCCGGCCGTCCTGGCCTTCTCCATGGCCTCGACCCCGCGCTTGAGCGCCGGCGGGGGAGGCGGCGACCAGATCTGCGTCCACTGGCTGAGCGCCACTCCCCAGTACGCCATGCCGCAGGCCGGGTCGGCCTGGGCGATCGCCGCGAAGGCCTTCGCCGATTCGAGATACCAGAAGGAGTGCAGGAGCGCGACGGCTCGCTCGAACGGCTTCTGCATCGCGGGGGCGCACGACACGGGAAAGGTGACCTGGCCGATCTTTTCCCCGGCCGCCGGTAGCACCTGGGCCGAGAGCGGCGCGTCCCCGAGGAGCATCCCGACGAACGGGAGCACGATGGCGACGATCATCACGGCGGGTCTCGACATGGCAATCCTCCCAGTGACGTGAGGCTGCGGAGCGCCCGACAGGCTCTCGGATGGTAGGTTAAGGCGGCGTCGGGCGCAAGCGCGCGCCCACGCGGGTGCGCCGGGGTAGAATGAATGCCAATGCCTGACACGGTCAGAGTCCGCTTTGCGCCAAGCCCCACCGGTTCCTTTCACGTGGGCGGCGCCCGCACCGCGCTCTTCAACTGGGCTTTCGCGCGACATCACAAGGGCGTCTTCATCCTCCGCATCGAGGACACGGACCGCTCGCGCTCGACCGACGAGCACATCCTCCAGATCCTCGACGTCCTCCGCTGGCTCGGGCTCGACTGGGACGAGGGCCCACCTGCTTCCGGCTATCGCCAGACCGAGCGCTTCGACATCTATCGCGCGCACGCTCTCCGGCTGCTCGCTGAGGGGCGCGCCTATCGCTGCCGCTGCACTCCCGAGACCCTCGACGCGCTTCGCGAGTCGGCGCGCGCCAGGAAGGAGCAGTTCCGGTATCCGGGCACCTGCCGCGAGGCGGACGTGCCCGACTCCGAGCCGCATGCGCTCCGACTCAAGATGCCGCAGGGTGGCCAGACGGTGGTCGAGGACGCGATTCTCGGCACGGTCGCCGTCGACAACGACACGCTCGACGACTGGATCCTCGTGCGCACGGACGGCACGCCGACGTACAACTTCTGCGTGGTCGTCGATGACGTGACGATGAAGATCACCCACGTCATTCGCGGCAACGACCACCTGAGCAACACGCCCAAGCAGCTCGTCTGCTACAAGGCGCTCGGCTACGCGACGCCGGTCTTTGCCCACATCCCGATGATCCTGGCGCCCGACCGGAGCAAGATGTCCAAGCGCCACGGCGCCACGACGATCGAGGAGTTCCGGGACCAGGGCATTCTCCCCGAGGCGCTCGTCAATTACCTGGCGAGACTCGGCTGGTCCTACGGCGACCAGGAGATCTTGTCGCGCGAGGAAATCGCCGAGCACTTCTCGCTGGAGCACGTGGGCAAAGCGGGCGCCGTCTTCGACAGGGAGAAGCTCCTCTGGGTTTCCCACCAGTGGATCCAGGCTGCCGCGCCCGAGCGACTGGCGGCTGCCCTGGCGCCATTTCTCCCGCGCATCGTGGGTCCCGCAGCGGCGACGGCCGACCGGGCGCACCTCGCGGCGATCGCCCTAAGCCTCAAGGAGCGCGCCCGCACCCTCGTCGAGATGGCCGAGCAGTCGGCGATCTATTTCATCCCGCCGGCGTCCTTTGATCCCCAAGCGACGGCCAAGTTCTGGGGACCTGAAGCGCCGCAGCGTTACACCGTCCTGCTTAAGCGAATAGAAGCGCAGGAAGCCTTCGATCCCGAGAGCCTCGAGGGCCTGTTCAGGGGTCTGGTCGCCGAGATGGGGCTCAAGCTCGTGGACCTGGCGCAGCTCACGCGCATCGCGCTGACCGGCAAGGCCGCGAGCCCGCCGGTCTTCCAGGTGGCGGCGCTGCTCGGGAAAGCGGAGACACTCGCCCGCCTCAAGGCCGGGCGAACCGCGTCGGAGCGCGGAACCCGGGCGGAGCGTGGAAAGTGAAGAGCCTCCTCCTCGCGCGCCACGGGCAGACCCTGTCGAATGCCGTGCGTCGTTTCCAAGGCACGCAGGACGTGCCGCTCTCAGAGCTTGGGGCGCGCCAGGCCGAGGCGCTCGGGCGGGCCCTGCGCGGCCGGCGGATCTCCGCGGTCTATACGAGCCCGCTCGAGCGCGCGCGGCGGACGGCCGAGATCGCCGCGGGGGGCCTCGGTGTGCCTCTCAATGCCGTGCATGACCTGCGCGAGCTTTCGCTCGGGGAATGGGAGGGGCTGACGGTCGAGGAGGTCAGCGCGCAGCCGGGCGACCCGTACGCGCGGTGGGTGCGCGATCCGGTGGCCTGCGTGCCGCCGGGCGGGGAGCCTTTGTCCGAAGTCCAGGCGCGCGTGGTGCGGGCGATGGCGGAAATCGCCGACGCCCATCCGAACGGCCAGGACGTGCTGGTCGTCTGCCATGGCGGCGTCATCAGCGCCTACCTGGCCCACTGCCTCGGCCTGCCGCTGTCCTCCATCTGGCGCCTGACCCTGTCGAACGGATCGATCACGGAAGTCGTCCCGCCGCGCGTGCGCATGGTCAACAGCACGCGGCATCTCCTCGGCCTGAGCGCGGGCGGGCCGCTCTCGCCCTCGAGGCTCGCCTAGCCATGGTGCTGCTGGCGCTCTTCGGAGGCCTGGCGCTGCTGCTCTACGGCATGCAGCTGTGCGGCGAGGGGCTGCAGCGCGCCGCTGGCGGCCACCTGAGGCACCTCCTCACGAGCATGACGCGCACTCGGCTGTCCGCCGTGTTCTCTGGCGCGCTCGCGACGATGCTCATCCAGTCCTCTTCGGCGACCACGCTTATGCTGATCGGCTTCGTGTCGGCGGGGCTCGTCACCTTCCGCCAGTCGCTCGGGGTGATCCTCGGCGCGGACATCGGGACGACCTTCACCGTGCAGCTCCTGGCCTTCAAGGTCCAGGACCTGGCGATGCTCATGGTCGGCGTCGGCTTCGCGCTCGTTTTTTTCGGCCGGCGGGGGCTCGTCAAGAGTCTCGGACAGGCCGTGCTGGGCTTCGGCCTCGTTTTTCTCGGCATGCGCGTCATGGCAGAGGCGATGGCGCCGGTGGCGGAGAGCGCGCTGGCGCGCCAGGTGCTGGTGGCGCTCTCGGGCAATGCCGGCCTGGGCCTCCTCCTGGGCGCCGTCTTCAGCGCGGGCATGACCTCCTCGGTCGCGACGATCGGCCTCGTGCTCTCGCTCGTCCAGCAGGGGCTCCTGCCGCTCGACGGCGCGATCCCCGTCGTGCTGGGCGCCAACATCGGCACGTGCGCCACCGCGCTGGCGGCGAGCATGCGCGCCTCGGCCGACGCGCGGCGTGTCGCCGTCGCGCACATCGGCTTCAAGGTGCTGGGCGTCGCCCTCGTATTCCCGTTCATCCACCCGCTGGCCAGCCTGGTGGCCGGCACGGCGGGCGATGCCGCGAGGCAGATCGCGAACACGCACACGCTCTTCAACGTGGCGATCAGCGCGCTCTTCCTGCCTTTCGCCCCCTGGGCCGCGCGGGTGATCACGATGATCGTCCCGGACGACATGACGCCCGCCGACAATCCTTTCAAGACCCGCTACCTCGACGACCGGTATCTCGACCAGCCCGCCCTCGCCTTAGGTCAGGCGACGCGCGAAGCGCTGCGCATGGGCGACGTGGCTCAGGGCATGCTGCGCGACGCCATGAGCGTGCTCCAGACCGACAACCAGGAGCTGCTCGAGGACGTGGAGCGCCGCGACGACCAGCTCGACTACCTCGAGCGCCAGATCAAGCTCTTCCTGTCGCGCCTGGGGCAGGAGACCATGTCGCCCGATCTTCTGCGAAAGGAGATCGGGCTGGTCTCGTTCATCGGCAACCTCGAGAACATCGGCGACATTGTGGACAAGAACCTGATGGAGCTCGCCCGCAAGAAGCTGTACCAGGCGCGGCGCTTCTCCGAGGCGGGCGAGGTGGAGCTGCTGGAGTTCCACGGGATGATCTCGAAGAACCTCGAGCGCGCCATCGCCGGCTTCGCCGCCAATGACCGGACGCTGGCGCAGGAGGTGCTGGACCAGCGCCCGATGATCCGCCAGCGCGAGCGCGAGCTCCGCGCCTCGCACCTGGCGCGGCTGCGACAGGGCCTCGCCGAATCGCTCGAGACGTCCGAGATCCACCTGGACGTCCTGACCAACCTCAAGCGCATCTCCTCGCACATCTCGCAGCTGGTTTTCCCGATCCTCGAAGAAGACGACTGAGGAGAGACGAGCGTGGCGCAGCGACTCCGCGTGCTGCTGGTGGCCTCCGAGGCTTCGCCCTTCGCCAAGACCGGCGGGCTCGGGGACGTCGCGGGCGCGCTGCCCCGCGCGCTCCGGGCCTTGGGGCACGACGTGCGCGTCCTCATTCCGCGCTATCGCGGGGTGGAGCGCCACGCCGCCGCGATCAGGACCATCGTTCCGCGCCTCGAGGTGCCGGTGGGCGACCGCCGCGTCGGCGCGGCGCTCCTCGGTACCGAGACGAGCGGCGGGGTGCCCGTCTACTTCCTCGAGCAGGACCAGTACTTCGACAGGGAAGGGCTCTACGGCGAAGGCGACGCCGACTACGCCGACAACTGCGAGCGCTTCGTCTTCTTCTGCCGGGGCGCGCTCGAGGCGCTGATCGCGCTCGACGGGATCGAGCGCGACGGCTGGCGCCCGCAGGTCGTCCACGCCAACGACTGGCAGACCGGGCTCCTGCCCGTCTACCTCCGCACCCTGTATCGCGATCATCCGGCGCTCGCATCCATCGCGACGGCGTTCACGATCCACAACCTGGCCTACCAGGGCGTGTTCTGGCATCACGACATGCCGCTGACCGGCCTCGGGTGGGACGTCTTCACGCCCGCCGGGATCGAGTTCTACGGCAAGATCAACTTCCTCAAGGGCGGGCTCGTCTTCTCAGATCTGCTGACCACGGTCAGCCGGACCTATGCGGCCGAGATCCGGACACCGGAGTTCGGCAATGGGCTCGACGGCGTGCTCGAGGAGCGAAGCGCCGACCTCTACGGCGTGGTCGACGGCATCGACTACGAGCAGTGGAACCCCGCCAAGGATCACGCGCTCGCGCGGCCTTATTCGGCGGGCGAGCCCGAAGGCAAGGCGGTCTGTCGCGAGGCGCTGCGGCGCGAGCTGGGTCTCGACGAGGGTCCGGGACCGCTCATCACCATCGTCACCCGGCTCGCCTGGCAGAAGGGGCTCGATCTCGCCCTCGAAGCCCTCCCCGGCATCCTGGAGGCCGGATGCCGGGTCGCGCTGCTGGGCTCGGGCGAGGCGCCGCTCGAGGAAGGGTGGAGGCAGGCGGCTGCGGAGCATCCGGGTCAGGTCGCGGTCCGGATCGGCTATGACACGGAGCTCGCCTCACGGATGTACGCCGGCGGCGACTGCACCCTCATGCCGTCCCGCTACGAGCCGTGCGGGCTGTCGCAGCTGATCGCATTGCGCTACGGAGCAGTGCCGGTGGTGCGCCGCACCGGAGGCCTCGCGGACACGGTGACGGAGCTCGACGCCGGCCGTCGCACCGGGACGGGCTTCCTCTTCGACGCGCTCTCGGTGGACGCGCTGGTCGACGCGGTCCGCCGCGCGGCGACCGCCTGGGAGAGGCCGGAGCTCTGGGCCGCGCTCGTCAAGAACGCCATGACGGAAGACTTTTCGTGGGACGCGTCGGCCCGCGAATACGCCACGCTGTACAGGAAGATCCTTCGCCCGCAGGCGGCCAGGCCGTCACGGAGGTCGCGATGAAGAAGATCGAAGCGATCATCAAGCCGTTCAAGCTCGATGACGTCAAGGAGGCGCTGACCGAGCTGGGCGTCATCGGGATGACCGTGACCGAGGTGCGCGGCTTCGGGAGGCAGAAGGGCCACACCGAGCTGTACCGCGGCTCCGAGTACACGATCGACTTCCTGCCCAAGGTCAAGATCGAGCTCGTGGTTCCGGACGCGATCGTGGAAAAGGTCGTTTCGGCCGTTGCCGCCGCGGCCCGCACGGGCTCCATCGGCGACGGCAAGGTCTTCGTCATGCCCATGGGCGAGGCCATCCGCATCCGCACCGGAGAAAAGGGCGAATCCGCCATTTGAAGATTTTCCGTGATCACGCCGGGCGGGGGCGGGGGCACTCCCCGCGGACCACACTGACTCGCATCCCGTTGTCCGCTCTCAACGCCGCCACGAGATGGTGGCTGGCGGCTTCGGGAAAGCTCCGCAGAAGATATGGGTCCGCGGGGAGTGCCCCCACCCCTGCCCGTCTCCCCGCGTGGCAAAGTGCCGAGCAAGAGAGAAGGCCGTTGACGGAGAGGGGAGGGCGGGGCTGGGGGGTGTCCTCCCGGGACCCATATCTTCTGCGGAGATTCTCGAAGGCGAAAGCGGAAATCTCGTGGCCCCATCGAGACAGCGCGGAGCGCCCGCGACTCAGTGTGGTCCCGGGAGGACACCCCCCAGCCCCGCCCGGTAGCGATGCTGACCGCGATGACTAGCATCCTCGCCGCAGCGGCCCATGACAGGAAGGCGCTCGGCGAGCTCAAGCGGCTGGGGTTCGCGGAGCCGCGCGCGGCGCTGGCGAACCTGCACGCGCTGACGCCCGAGCCGTCCTGGCCGACACACTGAGGCGCCGTCCGACCCTCCTGTCCTGGCTGCTCGAGCCCGGGACCATGCGGCAGTGGTACGCCGACGACCTCGAGGCCGAGCTCGAGCAGAGCGCGCGCGCCTTCGACCGTCCGGAGGCGCGTTGGAACGCGCTCCGGCGCTTCAAGTACCGGCAGCTGCTCCGGATCGGCTGCCGGGACATCTTGGGTGACGCCGATCTCACCGTCACGACCGAAGAGCTCTCCCGCATGGCCGACGTGTGCCTGGCCGCCGCGTGGCGATGGACCGAGGAGGGACTCCGGGAACGCTACGGTATCCCAATGGGCGCCGACGGGACGTCGACCGGCCTCTGCGTCATCGGCATGGGCAAGCTCGGCGGCGACGAGCTCAACTACTCCTCCGACATCGACCTCGTCTTCGTCTACGGCGACGATGGCGAGACGTCGGGCGGCTCCGAAGGAAGCATCCCGAACGGCGATTACTTCGCCCGCGGCGCGCGGGCCATCGTGGAAGCGCTCGAAATCGTGAGCGAGGAGGGCTACGCCTTTCGCGTCGACCTGCGCCTGCGCCCCGAGGGACGCTCGGGCGGCGTGATCCTCTCGCTCGAAGGCTACCGGACGTACCTCGAGGAGCGCGCGGAGCTCTGGGAGCGCCAGGCGCTGATCAAGGCGCGCTTTTGCGCGGGAGACGCGGCCGTGGCCGCGCGCTTCTTCGACCTCGTCCGCCCTTTCGTCTTCCGCCCCGGCGTGGAGCCGGAGATCGTCGCCGGCGTTCGCCGCATGAAGGCCCAGATCGACGCGTCGCTCCGCGCCAAGGGCGTGGCGCGGCGCCAGGTCAAGCTGGGCGTGGGCGGCATCCGCGAGGTCGAGTTCCTCGTGCAGGCGCTCCAACTCCTCTACTCGGGCGACGACCCGTGGCTGCGCGAGCGCAACAGCCTGCGCGCCATCTTTCGCCTGACGGAGCGCGGCTACCTGCCGCAGTCGCTCGGGCGGTTCCTGGGCGACGCGCTCCGCTTTCTGAGGGCCGTCGAGCACCGCCTCCAGATCGTCGACGAGTTCCAGACCCACACGCTGCCGGAGGAGCCGGCGGCGCTGGCGCGTCTCGCCCGCCGTCTCGGCAGCACTGCCGCGCCCATCGCCGCGCGGCGCTCCTTCGAGGCCGAGTACCGCCGCGTGACCCGCGGTGTGCACGAGGCCTTCAGCGAATTCTTCGCGGCGCCGCCCAAGGCGCGCACGCCGGCGCCGCGCATCCCGACCTATACCGCGCTCAAGGCGACGGGCTTCGCCGACCCGGACCGCGCCCGGGAGAACCTGCGACTGGTGGTCGAAGGCCGGCCGCTCGTCCCGTACACCGAGCCGCTGCGCCGCTCCCTTCACGCGATCTTTCCGGTTCTGCTGGATGCCCTCTGGCAGAGCCCCGACCCCGACGAGGCGCTCAACCAGTTCGAGCGCTTCGTCGCCGCCGCGGGTCCGCGCACGGCCTACCTCGAGCTGCTGGCGGAGCGCCAGGATCTTCTCACCAATTTCGTCAAGCTCTGCGCCCGCGGCGAGCTCGTCACGCAGCTCCTGCTGACGCAGCCGGAGCTGCTGGCGGGCCTGGCCGACCCGGCCACGTTCGCGGCCCCCCGTGGCCGCGCGGATTTCAGGCGAGCCCTGACCCCGGCGCTGGCGAGCCGCCTCGCCCTGCCGGAGCGAATGGACCGGCTCCGCCGGCTCAAGCAGGCGGAGGAGCTGGGCGTCACGTGGCGGATGCTCCTCGGCGTCACCGACGCCGAGGGCTTCTCGCGCGAGATGACCGCGCTTGCGGAAGCCGCGCTCGCCGCCGCCTGGCTGATGGCGCTCGGCGAGACGGCCGAGGCCTTCGGGGTGCCGCGGGACGCGGCGGGCAGCGTCATCGCCGCCTGCATCATCGGGCTGGGCAAGTTCGGCGGGCGCGAGCTGTCGACGGGCTCCGACCTCGATCTCTTCGTCGTCTACGGAGGCGCGGGGGAGACCGACGGCCCCGAGCGGGTCGAGGCTCATGTGTTCTACGATCGGGCCGTGGAGGCGCTCTCGTCGATACTGGGTGACGTGACTGCGGCAGGCGTCGTCGTGCCCGTGGACCTCCGACTCCGCCCGGGCTCGAAGGGCAGCGGCTTCGCCACGAGCGCCGCGGCGCTCGGTCAGTACTATCGCGAATGGGCCGACCCCTGGGAGCGACAGACGCTGACCCGCGCGCGGCTTGTCGGCGGGGACGCGGCGGTCGGCCGCGCCGTGAGGCGGGAGATCCGCGCCTTGCTCTACGGGCCGGACGCGCCTCCGCCGGATCTCAAGGAGATGCGCGAGCTGCGCGGGCGCATGGAAAAGGAGCTCGGCAAGGAGTCGCCCGGGAGACTTCACGTCAAGTTCGGCCGCGGGGGACTGGTGGACGTGGAGTTCATCACCCAGGCGATCCAGATGACGCACGGCAGGCGACATCCCGCCATCACGAGCCCGCATACGGTGACCGCGCTCGGCCAGATCGCCAGGGCCGGCCTCCTGTCTTCCGACGAGGCCCTGGCGCTCGAGGGGCACTACCGCTTTCTCCGCCGTGTGTCGGCGGACCTCCGGCTCTTCGGCGCGCGGCCCGCCGACACGCTCGAGCCGGCGGGACCGATGCCTGCCCGGCTGGCGAAGAGCCTCGAGTACCCGTCGCGCAAGGCGTTCCTCGAGGAATACAAGCGGCGCACCGCGTGGGTGCGCGCGCTCTACGATCGAGTGGTGCCGGCGTGACCGAGCGCTTCTTCGTCGTCGACGGGCCAGGCTTTCTCTACCGTGCCTACCACGCGCTCCCGTACCTGTCGAACTCGAAGGGGCAAGCCACGCACGCGGTCCGTGGCGTGTCCACCATGCTGCTGAAGCTCCTGCGCGAGGAGCATCCGGCGTACGCGGCCGTGGCGTGGGACCCGCCGGGGCCGACGTTCCGGGAAGAGAAGCTGCCGTCTTACAAGGAGACCCGTCCCGGCATGCCGGACGATCTCCGCAGTCAGATCGCCCTCGTCAAGCGGGTGTTCGAGGCGCTCCGGCTTCCCGTTCTGGAGGTGCCGGGCTTCGAGGCCGACGACGTGCTTGGCACGCTCGCCGATCGGCTGCGAAACGACCCGGTCGAGCTGGTGCTGGTGACCGCCGACAAAGATCTCCTCCAGCTGGTGGGACCGCGCGTGCGGGTGCTATCGACGAACGCGCGTGGCGAGCCGGTCTGGTTCGACGACGCGGCGGTCTCGGCCAAGTGGGGCGTGACGCCCGCGCAGATTCCGGATCTCCTCGCCCTCATGGGAGATAGCATCGACAATATTCCCGGCGTGCCCGGAATCGGCGAGAAGACGGCCGTCAAGCTCATCAACCAGTTCGGCAGCGTCGAGCGCCTCTTCGAAAATCTCACGCTCGTGCCCGGCAAGATCCGCGAGACGCTGGCCGCCAACCGCCAGAAGGCTCTCCTCTCGCGGGAGCTCGCCACCGTGAGCACGCGGGTTCCGATCGAGCAGGAGCTCGAGGCTTTCCGGTCTCGGGAGCCCGACTGGGAGCTCCTGCGCGCGCTCTGGACCGAGCTCGAGTTCGACTCACTCCTGCGCCAGCTTCCCGCGAGGGAGACGCGCACGTTGGCATCCGAGTCGCTGCCCACGCTCGCCGGGGCGGATGCGCTCCGGCAATGGCTGGCCGCCGTTCCGCCGAACGACCCCGTCGCCCTTGACTGGGTCGGCGAGGGAGGGCCGCCTGAGCCGGCGCTCGGCGGGCTCGGCGTCTACCATCCGGCCGCGGGTGCCGCGGTCCTGGCGCCTGGTCCGGAGGCGCCCGAATTCGGCGGGCGGCGCCTGGTGGGCCACGACGTCAAGCACGTGATCGAGTGGTGGCTCGCGCGCGACCCGGC
>WNFP01006960.1_pt1 | contig 10509 bp, 7 predicted proteins | sample 5400201 | NCBI WGS metagenome assembly WNFP01 (sample SAMN13153355, study PRJNA577476) | soil metagenome | isolation source: 115 cm saprolite under Madrone tree | place: USA:California | collected 2016-06-14
TCAGCTGCCTCATCCTCTGCTCGGAATGGAAGTCACCGACAAAGGCATTGCAATGCTAGAACAATATGTCGCCGCCGTGCGCGACGCCGTCGGAATGGAAATTCCACTTTCCATGGACCACCTCGGGCATCTCGGCGTGAAGTCCATCATCCGACTCGGCAAGGCATATGAAAAATACAACTTGTCGTGGATCGAAGATGTCATTCCCTGGACTTATACTGACTTGCTCAGGCAAATCTCTGAACAGAGCCCCACGCCCATTCTCACTGGCGAAGATATTTTTTTGAAGGAACCGTTTCAGGTGCTGTGTGAGAAGCGCGCAGTAAGCAAGATTCAGCCGGACCTTGCCACCGCTGGAGGCATCCTGGAAACCCACAAGATCGGAGACATGGCCCAGGAATACGGCGTGCCGATGGCTCTGCACTTTGCTGGGACGCCGATCTGCTGCATGGCGAACGTGCACTGCGCTGCGGCCACGCAGAATTTCTTGGCCCTCGAACACCACTCCCTCGACGTGCCCTGGTGGTCATCCATTGCGCAAGAAGGAACCAAAACGCCAATCGTGAATCGCGGCTGGATCGAAGTACCAGACAGGCCGGGCCTCGGAGTAACTCTGAACGAAAACGTAGTTCGCCAACACCTGGCGCCCGGCAGCGGTTATTTCGAACCTACCCCACAGTGGGACAACGAACGCTCATGGGACCGCCTCTGGAGTTAAGAAATTTGCAACTAGAACTGCATAGAGCAAACCAAACTGGCATCCACGGAAATATACTGCCGCGTAATGTGCGTAGCTTGGTAGGACAAAATTCTAGAGTAAGAGGCTCGGACGCGGCCGCAAGAGGCGAAACAGCGTTCCGAGGCACAGGCCGATGAATCGAAACATGGCTAGGAGTTATAACAGAACAGTGAAGTGAGGGAGGCGATATGATTGATTTCAGGGTCGGCCAGAGTTTTGGGAACCGCAACCGTCCAACTACCATCCAAAATGGGCGAGCTTCATGTCCAATTCAGGTAACTTAGCCATGTAAGGTCAACTGAGTCATCAGGTTTATGGAGTGGGCGATGGGAATCGAACCCAGGTCCGAAGCTTGGGAAGCTTCTATACTGCCATTGTACGACGCCCGCTCGATATCATTAATTCTACTCACGAAATCCTTCGCAGTACAGTGGTTTGAGTGATGTTGTAGGCTGACAGTTTCGTCGCACATCAACGGTTTAGCAAATTCCCCGATCCCCATGCCTGTTGTTCGGAATCAACAAGTTAAGTGCTATGCAAACCGGCGGTCTTGAAAAATTAAATCGCCGGTTCGCTATCTGGTTGAAAATTCAACTGCACACTTTTGCCCAACGGAAGATAGTGATGGTTCCAATTTTTTGGAGTTTGCTGATTTTTTCCTGTTTGCGGGCGACCAATGCGAATTGAAGAATCCAGAAGTGCCGAAATGGGATAAGCGTAGGTGTAATATAGTGTGCGAACAGCCACGTTGAGAGACCCCGGGGGAGTAAGCGGTGCTGAACCAGCGCGGTCGAAGATTGATATCGCTTCTCGACAGAGGCGCGTCATGCTTGCTTGTGGGATGGCTGTGCCTCAGCCTCCTCGCTGCTGCTCGGCCCGGCGAAGCAAAGCCGGCCCCTGTTCCAGAAGAAACCGCCAAAAAGCTCTCCTCGGAAAGCGGGCCTGCGGCTGGACCGCGGAGAATTTGCCTTTGCACCTCATCAGGATTCTCACGAGAAGTATGGGCCGGCAATCATTCCCGGCAACCCGGACAAAAGCCCTCTGGTCCACCGGATCGAAACGAAGAATCCGAAGGATCGCATGCCGCCCCCGGAGGCGCACAAGACATTAAAGCCCGAGCAGATCGCGCTGCTGAGAGAGTGGGTGAAACAGGGGGCAGAGTACGAAGAGCTCTGGTCATTCGTTCCGCCAAAGCATCAGGCGATTCCAGCGGTAACGCACGGTGAATGGGTGCGGAACGCAATTGACAACTTCGTGTCGGCGCGGTTGGAAAAAGCAGGATTGACGCCTTCTCCTCAAGCCGATCGGCGGAGATTGATCCGGCGGGTGACGTATGACTTGACAGGGCTGCCGCCGACCCCGGAAGAAGTGGAAGCGTTCGTGGCCGATTCCGCGCCCGACGCGTATGAGAAGGTTGTCGAGCGGTTGCTGTCCAGTCCTCGCTACGGGGAGCACCGAGCGCATTACTGGCTGGACCTAGCTCGGTATGGCGACACGCACGGCCTACATCTGGACAATTTCAGGAGTATCTGGGCGTATCGTGACTATGTGATTTCGGCGTACAACCAGAACAAACGCTTTGATCAGTTTGTGCGGGAGCAACTTGCTGGAGACATGCTACCGGTGAAAACCCTTGATACCTTGACGGCCTCGGCATACCTGCGCGCCGGAATCAGCAGCGGTGAAGGCGGCACGCTGACTGAAGAGTTGCGTGTGAACAACAAGAGAGAACGGACGGAAGCGTATGGCGCGGCGTTTCTTGGATTAACGGTGGGCTGCGCAAACTGCCATGACCACAAATTTGATCCCATCACGCAAAAAGATTTCTACCGGCTGACCGCTTTCTTTAACAATCTGACCGAAATTCCGTCGAACGATGATCGCAATGACTGGCCGCCTTTCCTTCGACTTCCGAAAATAGAGAATCGCGAAGCTTACGAACAAGTCTTGGCGAAACGCTCGGAACTCGAGTGCCAACTGGCGCGTCGCCGCGATCAGGCTCGCGAGCTGATTTCTGCCTGGATTGGCCAGCCGGAGCGCACTGCAATCGCAGTTCCTGTAAGTTCGGAAGGCCTCGCCGTGAGGTTGCGCTTCGACGAGCAAAAAGGATCGACGTTCGTGGATTCAGCGCCTGGCACATCGCAAAAACACGTCTCGGCAACGGGAGCGCCGGTAGTCTGGGGTGAAGGCACCTGGTTCTGGCCGTACATGCGGATGGAAGTCAGCACCAGGCTGGAATTGCCGAAAACCGGTGAGGTAGAGGCAAATCAGGCGTTCAGTGTGGGAACGTGGTTGCGACCGCAGCTGCGATCGCTGGAAGCGAAAGACGAAGAAAAGCCAGCGGGTGTCATTCTATCCGCCGCGGATGCGGGCCAAAAGCAGCGCGGCTGGCAACTGAGAGTGAGCAAGGGCAAGCTGGGATTCGTTCTGGCGCACGAAATGCCGGATAACACGATTCAAGTGGAAACAAAGCAGCGGGTGTTAACGGTTGGCCGTTGGAATCACGTACTGGCTACCTATGACGGCTCAGGAAAGGCCGCCGGTGTCGCGCTGTATATAGATGGACGAGCGCAGGAGCTGACAATCATCAAGGATTCTCTCCAAGGAAGCACGCGCACCAGCTCGCCGCTGGAATTTGGCCGCACGTATCCGGACTCGGAGCCCTTGCGCCAGTCCGCCTTTCAGGATTTCCGGTTCTTCCAACGGGCACTCTCGGCGGGAGAAGCGGCGCGACTTCCCATCGAGGATTTTGTGGCAGAAATCATGCAAAAACCGATGTCTGGCTGGTCGGAGGATGAATTTCATACGGTCAGCGAGTTTTATTTTGCGCAACGCGACGAAGCGACGCAAAAACTCAAAGCCCAGATCACACCTTTGAATGAGGAACTTGATCGACTCTCAAAAGATGGCGCGATCACTCTGATAAGTGAAGAGGGGCCGGGTCTACCCTACGCAGACGTATTGGCACGCGGAGCGTTCGGTGCGCGGACCGAACGCGTACGGCCTGGAGTTCCGCACTTTTTGCCGGCGCTTCCTGCGAATGCGCCGCTTGACCGGCGGGGCCTGGCGGAGTGGACCGTCAGCACCGCAAATCCACTAATGGCAAGAGTGACCGTCAATAGGATGTGGTCAGAGGTATTTGGCACAGGCCTAGTCGAGACCACCGAGGATTTTGGAGTGATGGGAGGGCGTCCGAGCCATCCGGAATTGCTGGATTGGCTGGCTCTGGATTTTCGCGAAAACGACTGGGACATAAAGCGTTTTTACAAGCAATTGGTGCTGTCTGCGACCTACCGGCAATCCGCGCGCGTGACCCCGCAGTTGCTCGAAATCGATCCGAAGAACCGGTTGCTGACGCGTGGCCCGCGCTATCGGATGGATGGCGAGATGCTTCGAGACACGGCGTTGGCGGCTAGCGGTTTACTGGTAGAAAAAATTGGAGGCCCCAGCGTAAAGCCTTATCAGCCGGCTGGAGTTTGGGAAGCCGGAAGCCATCAAGGCAGCGACACAAAAAGCTATACGCAAGACCATGGTGAGTCTTTGTACCGGCGCAGCCTTTACACCTTTTGGAAACGAATGGCAACGATGCCCGACATGGACACGCTGGATGTGCCGGTGCGCGATGCCGCATGCACCCGCCGCCAGCGCACCGACACTCCGCTGCAGGCGCTGGTCTTGATGAACGATCCGCAATGGCTGGAAGCGTCGCGCAAATTGGCGGAGCGAGCGATTCGGCAATCGTCCGAGACGGATGCGCGGCTCAATTATCTTGGCGAAGTGCTGCTCGCTCGCGACTGGGAACCGCGGGAAAAGCTACTCCTTGAAAATGCGTTGATGAAGTTTCAGAGTGCCTATACGAAGGAGCCGTCCCGGGCAGAGGAAGTTCTAAAGGTCGGCGAGAGCAGCCGGGACAGCGGGATCCGTCCGGATGAACTGGCTTCGTGGATGCTGGTCGCCAGCGCGGCGATGAATCTTGATGCGGTGTTAAACAAATGAGATCGAACTTTCAGGACGAATGCGGTAGCTGTTGTGACCACGGCGGCGCAGGACCGACGGTTTACGACCTTCCGATCCCGCTGGCACTTCGTACAGAGTGGAGGCGGCTGGCAACGCGCAGACATTTCCTCGGCAGGATGGGCAAGACCCTTGGCTGGGCGAGTCTTGCCACGTTGTTTGGCGGGGCCATGACACCGCGAGCTGTCCACGCGGGCAGCGATTCGCAGTCAGTTTTGCAGCCGCACTACGTGCCGGACTTTCCGCCAAGGGCCAAGCGCGCAATCTATCTTTTTATGTCCGGTGCGCCGCCGCAGATGGATCTATGGGACTACAAGCCGGGACTCGCGAATCTTTTTGACAAGGATCTTCCCGACTCGGTCCGTGGCAACCAGGCGCTAACGGGCATGACCGCCGGCCAGGCACGTTTTCCGATTGCGCCATCCCATTGGGGTTTCACTCGTCAGGGCAAATCAGGCCGCTGGGTGAGTGACCTTCTTCCGTGGACAGGAAGGCTGGTGGACGAATTGGCCCTGGTGCACTCGCTGCAGACGGATGCCATCAATCACGAACCGGCAATCCTATTGATGAACACAGGGAATATGGTGCCTGGCAAGCCATCGATGGGCGCTTGGCTTTCCTATGGGCTTGGCAGTATGAATGAAAACCTGCCAACTTTCGTGGTACTGAATTCACTGACGCTGCCCGGCACAGACTTACAGCCGATTTCGCCGAAATTGTGGAGCAGCGGATTTTTGTCAAACGAATATGCCGGAGTCGCATTCCGTTCCCAAGGGGAGCCGGTGCTTTACCTTGGCGATCCGTCGGGCATGAGCCGAGAAACCCGGCGCACGTTGATCGACACTGTAAATGCAATCAATCAAATGACATTTGAAGAAGTTGGTGACCCCGAGACTCACGCGCGCATTCATCAGTACGAGATGGCGTTCCGCATGCAAACTTCGTTGCCGGAGCTGACGAATATGGAGGACGAGCCGGACAGCACCTGGACGCTGTATGGCGATGAAGCAAAACAGGCGGGCACGTTTGCGTACAACTGCTTGCTGGCGCGACGCATGGCCGAGCGCGGGGTCCGCTTTACGCAAATATATCAGCGCGGATGGGATGTGCACACGAATGCCGTCGGCAATTTGCCCAAACTTTGCGCGGCGACGGATCGCGCTTCGTACGCACTGGTCACGGATTTGGGCCGCCGCGGGCTTCTGGATGACACCCTGGTGGTGTGGGGCGGCGAATTCGGACGGACCGTATACAGCCAGGGCGGTCTTTCCAAGGAAAACTACGGAAGGGATCATCATCCGCGTTGCTTCACGATGTGGATGGCAGGTGGGGGCGCCAAATCTGGCATCGTGTACGGGCAAACTGACGATTTTTGCTACAACGTGGTGAAGGACCCGGTCCACGTGCGGGACTTTAATGCGACCGTGCTTCGATTGCTGGGCATCGATCATGAAAAGCTAAAGTTCAAGTTTCAGGGTCTGGAGCAAAAATTGACGGGGGTCGTTCCTGCGAAAATCGTGCCGGAACTAATCTCATGAAATTTTCTTCTCGACGTTCTTTTCTCGCGCGCTGTTCGGCATTGGCTGCTGCCGCCGCTTTCCCTCCTTTCTACGTGCACGCCTCGGACAAGTCCGGCCAACGTTTGCCGGTGGTTGGTTCGGGCCTTCACACTTATGAATGCGTACATGACTGGCTCACCCCACCGGATGGCATGGTTTGGGGAGATACACACGGACTCGCTCAGGACGAACAAGGGCGCATCTATGTGGCCCATACGGTCAACAAGTCGAGCATGCGTGGCGAGTCGATCGTTGTTTATGACGCCGATGGCCGCTTTTCAAGCGCGTTTGGGGAGGAATTTCGCGGCGGGGCTCACGGTCTGAGCGTGCGCCGCGAGGCCGACGGCGAATTTCTATATCACTGCGATATCAACCGCTGCAAGATCGTAAAAACTACGCTGGACGGAAAGACTGTCTGGTCACATGGCTATCCGCGCGAAGATTCGGCTTATGCCGAACGTCCTATCGATTTCGTCCCCACGAACGTCGCTTTTGCTCCCAATGGCGATTTCTATGTTGGTGACGGTTACGGTTCGCACCACGTTTTGCGTTTTTCCCAAAGCGGCAAGTTTTTGAGCGAAATTGGCCGGCCCGGCCACAATGACGGAGAGTTCGATACGCCGCACGGCTTGTGGGTTGATCCTCGAGGCAAAGACCACGTGCTACTGGTGGCCGACCGCGGGAACCGGCGCGTTCAAGCGTTCACGTTCAGCGGAACTCATATCCGCACCATAAAGGATGAAGCCCATTTGCGAATGCCCTGCCACTTTCATGTTCAGGGCGAGTGGATGGTTTGCCCGGATCTTGACAGCCAAGTGTGCATCTTGGATCGGGAGTACAAGGTGATCGCCCAACTAGGCGATGGCCAAGCCGCAAACGGAGAGGTTGGTTCTCGCCGAAAGCAATCGAGACGCGAATTCACGCCAGGACAGTTCATCACGCCGCATGCGGCCATTTTCTTGCGCGATGGCAATATCCTGGTGGCCGAGTGGTTGCCAATTGGTCGAATTACGCTCTTGCGGAGAGTCTGAGGCTGCTGAATGGTTTTACGTCCCCGGCTCGTACTGTTTGGAATCGGCGCTGCTTTCCTCCTGATCCTCCTCTGGCCCTTGCTTCATGCTAGTCCTGACGGCCTTGAACACGGCGACCTGAACCAATTTGTAGGCCGCTTCCATCCACTGGTAGTCCATTTGCCGATCGCTTTTTTGCTGCTGGTTCTGCTGTTGGAATGCGCAGGCTTGGTTCGTCGCTGGAACCATGTACGAGAGTCGGCGGAATTTGTTCTGGTCCTCGCGCTCATCAGTGCCTTTGTGGCGGTATTTCTTGGCTGGCTTTTGGCATGGAGCGGAGGCTATGAAGGAAAACTGGTGACCAGTCACATGTGGGGCGGATTTTCGCTTGCCGTCGCGGTGCTGCTCTGTTTTGTCTTGCGTGCGTGGGACAAACGTGTTTATGGCGCCGCGCTTTTTGCCACACTGGTTCTTCTGGTCTGGACTAGCGATCAGGGTGGAAAGCTGACGCACGGCGAAACGTTTATGACGCGGCACATGCCCGGCAAACTGCGGACCTTGCTAAGGGTTCCGCCTATACCCAAGAAAGTGCAACCAACGATCGAAGCCGCGAGCGTAACCTCGACACGCTTAGTTGCTATTCCGGCACCCGCCGCATTTTTTGATGCCCGGGTGGCACCTATCTTTGAGAACAAATGCTCGAATTGCCACAACGCAGAAAAGAGAAAAGGGAAACTCCGGCTGGACAGCTTTGAAAACGTTATGCGCGGCGGAAAGGACGGCGTCGTTGTAAAAGCCGGTGACCCGAAGCACAGCGAACTGTTTCGCCGGATCAACTTGCCGCCGGACGACAAAGATTTCATGCCGACAGACGGCAAACCGCCCCTGACGGCCTCGGAAGTCAAAGTTATCGAGCTATGGATTGCTTCCGGCGCATCGAGCAGCCTGCCCGCAACTGAAGTGCGCGGAGCTCCGCCCCTTCCGGTCTCCGAGCTGCCGGCGTTGCCTTTTGCCAGCGACTATCGGCCGAAACTGCCACTGATCGTTTCACTCGAACAGGAACTGGGTGTGCGCCTGGTTCCGCGCTCGCGAAATCCTAAGGATGGATTGATATTGCGCACTGTAAGCGCGCCGGGGCGCTGCGATGATGTCGCTCTCGCTCGGTTAAAAGTGGTCGGGAGCCTGATCGTGGATGCCGAACTGGCGCGCACGAAGATCACTGACGCCGGACTGAAAACGCTCGCGACATTTTTCAACCTTCGTGCCGTTGATCTCGCACATACGCCTGTCACTTCGGCTGGCGTGCCGATTCTTGCGCGCTTAAGCCGTCTGGAATCGTTGAATCTGACCGCGACCGCTGTTGACGACGCGGGAGTTGCCGCACTTCGCCGCAAGCAAACGCTCAAGCGGTTATATCTTTTCGAGACAAAATGTACGGTTTATTCTGAACTGGAATCAAGGGATGAGAAGCCGTAGCTAACGTGCACCGGTCTTGCGGCCGATTTCGGAGAGCGGGGACAAATCAATTGGGTTGCGTCTTGGACTGATTGCAGATGAACTAGGTCCAAGCAGAAGTAAACCGAAGTCAACCAGTTCTTCTGCACCCACCACAATCCTGAAATCCCGCGCGGGGAGGCAACGAATGAAGCCCACCGGCCCTTCGTCGCCCAAAACTCTAAGCACCCGAGATCGCTTTCGGCAACTCCCAACCGCCGTCGCGCGTCAGTCCAGAAACGGCCTTAGTGCTCCTTTTAATAGATACGATAACGTATTATTTGCCGTTTTTGCCCTGTCATACCGAAAATGCTATCCGGCGCGAACGCCTTTGAAATCAGCGACATCCAAGAAGAAAGAAATCGCGAGCCGGGCCCTAACAAAGGCCAGAATATAACAATGTGACATTGTTACATTGGATTGACAACTTGCCACCGTATCAATTCGCCAGAGACACGCTCTAGTTCCCATCGGGGTATTCCTGCAGAACATCCCACCGATCACGTTATGAGGAGCTCGAGTCTCGAGATCCCGCGTGTTTGCTCCTTTGCAGGTATTCACCCGACTAGACTCTAGGGAACCAATCTGATCCTAGAATAGGGTTCTCGCCGGATTGACGTCCTTACCCTTACACCCCGTAATGATCGCGGCTGGCACCAAGTTGGAGGAACAAGGCTTTGCCCAACTCTGCCGTAGCTGACTGGCCAGTGGAGGAGAAATGGGAGTGAAATACGATGCTGGAGGCCTCCGTTCCGAGAAAGAGCGACAGACCTTCCCGGCGGCCAAGAATCTGCGTCGGAGTGAGCGAATTCTTATCCGTCTGTCGATTTCCGTTTCGGGAAAAGTTGGAAACACTCAAAAATTTTTCAAGGAAGGACGCACGCTAGTTGTCAGTCGCTACGGTGCGACGATCACAGTCGATTTGGATCTTCGCGCCGGCCAGAACATCATCATTCAGTGCGTCAATGGCAATGAACAGGCAGAGGCCCAAGTAGTGGAGAAAATCAAGGACCAACCCCAAGGCCACGTTTACGGCATCAAGCTCCTGGAACCCGCTGTCACTTTCTGGGGCATCACGTTTCCCCCGTTTGTTGAATCACAGAAGGCGGTCGTACGGGTGCTGCTCCGGTGTATTACATGCTGGCAAGTCGAAGTGGCGTACTTGAACGAGTTCGACACAAAGAGCTTTGTGGCCCACTGCAGTCTTGCACGCTTCTGCTCCAAATGCCGCAACTGGACCACCTGGAATCGGCCCCATGGCGAGATGCTTACAGCGTCGAGTTTCCCACTCAGATCGGATAGTCAGGGGCAGAATTCGGGGTCCGAGTTGCGGCTCGAAATTCACGACAAGCGTTCCCACGGGCGCACTAGGCTGGAAGCGGTTGGGTGCATTCGACAGCCACCTCTTGGCGACGAAATCGTGCTCGTCGTGGACCTCGCGCCCGGAGGCGTCAGATTCTGCAGCGCCAACAACTACGCGGAAGGCTCCAGCGTCGAAGTAGCCACACCCTACTCCTCTAGAGCGCCGAATATCTTTGCACCTGCACGCATCGTCAGCTACAAAAAGTGCCCCGAGAACGCTCATACAGAATACGGTCTGGCGTACATCGTGTGAAAGCCCGGAGAAGGAATTTCGCCCCAAAGTCGGGAACACAAAGAACAGCGCGGCGCACAGTCAAGCACAGCTCAATTC
>WNFP01007228.1_pt1 | contig 10507 bp, 11 predicted proteins | sample 5400201 | NCBI WGS metagenome assembly WNFP01 (sample SAMN13153355, study PRJNA577476) | soil metagenome | isolation source: 115 cm saprolite under Madrone tree | place: USA:California | collected 2016-06-14
GATGATGTCCGAGAGACCTTGCGCGACTACGACGGGAGCTTGTATCGAACCGTCCGGCGTGTTCTGCTCAAGCCGAGATTGAAGCGCTTTGTTCGAACTCGTCGCTAATGCTGGACCGTCGAACGTCGCCGCCAGTGCCTCGATGCGTTCCGAATCCTCGGGCGGCACGAAGTCGCATAAGTTTACTATCTGACGCGCAGCGTCGAGCGCCTCGCGCCGAAGCGCTTGCTCGAATGTGATGTCAGGGTAGAACCGGCTGTACGATAGCGCGAGATACGGTCCAAACCGCTTGTCCACTGCGACGTTCATCGCGAGAATGTTCTTAATGTTCGCGGCCGGTGCGATTGCCGCGACGCCGAGGATTTCGAGGTCCGGCGCGTAGCGCGGCCCGACAATGCCGGTCCAAAGCGCTGCGTGCCCCCCCTGCGAGTAACCCCACACCACCATGCGTTTGTCGAGCGTAAGCTCGGACATCTGCCGCGCGGCACGGACCGAATCGAGCGCCGCACGCGCTTCGCCTTCGCCGATCAGGTACGGATGCGGGCCACCCTTCTCTGCGAAGGAGTAATCTGTCGCGACCACGACCCAGCCAGCCATCACGATCCGGTCGCGCCCGGGGATGCCCGCGGTTGGCGCCGACACAAGCGACGGCATGCATTTCTGCAGCAAGCCCGTCGTGCTGTGCTCCCATGTGATGACAGGACGTGGGCCTGCGGGAGGATCGGTCGGCGCGAACACGGTCGCAACCGCCGTCGCTGGCGTGCTGTCGTCCACAGTGGTTGCATAAAGGATGCGCCAGCCTCGCATGCCGGCTGGCAGTATCACGTCTTTGAGCGGCTCGCTCCGCAGTAATGCGCCAGGCTGGTGCGGCAGGTCCGACGGCGGATCGTAGAATGCATCTGGCGCGTGCGCAGTGACGCTCGCGCGGACCCCCTGGGGTGTCGGCGCGGCGCTCGACTCTGACGACGCTCGTTTGGGCCGATTACAGCCAGCTCCGGCGAGCAAAACAAGCAGCACCGCGGAGCCAATCGAACGAAGTCCGGCAATGTTCATAAGCCCCTTGTCCTAGCAAGCTGCGATCCGCTGTCCATCGGGCGGGCGAGACGACCTAACGAGAAAGAGATAAGCCACGGCAGGGTGTCGTGGCAGACACACTGAAGTTATTTTGAAATGGGGCCGCCCATCTGCATGCGACAATGGAAAGCGATTTATCATTGCCTGACGAAAAGCCGACAACGTTTCTCGAACTTGAGAGTCAGATCCCAGGCAGAATCCGCTCTCGTTTTTGGCCCTTTTTGGCAACCGCGCGGCTGTCTGCATCCGATTACTTATTTAGAGGGAGACGCCTATTCTAAAGCGTCCAGGAAATGCCTAGCAGGAGCTTCCATCCCTCGCAAAACAACAAACTAGAAGGGAAAATATATGAAAAAGCTTCTCTTAATTGCATTGATGGTAAGTGGATTGGCTTTCGTTCCCGTGCAGCGTTCTGACGCTCAGATTTCGGTCGGAATTGGGGGCGGCTATTATGGCTATCCGGGTTACGGATACGGCTATTACCCGTATGGATACTCTCGACCATATCCGTACTATGGCTATTATGGGGGACCTTCATTCTACTGGTCCGGTGGGCACCGGGTTTATTACCGCCACCATCGTCACCATTACTACCGCAATGGGTACTAAGCTGACATAGGATATAAAATCCACTGAGCTGGCTTGGAAGCGATTCCGAGCCAGCTCTTTTTTTTGGCCGTGACACGTTTCACGCCAAAAAACGGCGCTGGCGAGCGCTGCGTTAATTCGTAAGCAAGTTCAGGGCGCGCAGATCTTCACGCGGTTCATCGAAGCTGCAACTGCCAAACGAAGTTCCTAATTTTCGCCGGAGTACAGGCGGTTCACTTTCCTTTTTCTAGCGGCTGTTGCACTTGGATGCAACGATCCGTATGGGCACCTTACACGATGGCCGGATTGAGGGCTCATTTCGATTTCGAATTTGCCTGTTTTCCCGTTTGACAGGTGTTAAATGGGCACTAGGTTTATTGGCTCTTTTTGTGACAAACCCCCTCATTCTCCCCCAGAATTACGTGGCCTTCGCCATGGTCAACCCCCTTGCTGGGCCCGATCATGAAGTTGCGGGATGGTTCCACGCGCATTTGACGCGCACATTTGTCAGCGTGCTGCGGGCCTTAACCGAATTCGGTTCAAGCGAGTGGATTGGAGTCGTGTTGTTTTTCGCGGTGTTATTTTTTTTCTGGAAAAAGTGGTGGCCGTCGCTCGTTACATTGATTGTGGCCGTGCCGGGCGGTATGCTGCTCAACGAGCTGCTCAAGCAGCTCGTCCATCGACATCGTCCATTTGTTGACGGGCCGTTCGTCGATTGGTCCGGCTACAGTTTTGCGAGCGGCCATACCATCGGAGCCACTTTGCTTTACGGGCAGCTCGCTCTTTTCATCCTGCCGGCAATGAAGGCGCGCCACTGGCGGAGGCTGACAGTTGCTAGCGCGGCATTGCTGATCGCCTTGGTGGGATTCAGCCGCATCGCTTTGGGCGCGCATTTTTTGACCGACGTTTTGGCAGCAATCGTGTTCGGTATTCTGTGGTTGGCGTTTTGTCTGTTTGCCGGTAAGCCGATGCGGCGAAGCGTGGTCCTGGCCCCTGGCGTGCCCCTTGTTAGCGAACCCGCCTTGGTGCGCGTCGAAGAGACAGAACAAGCCGCGCAAAGTCTCCTGAGCTGATCAACCGCCGCTCGACGCAGGTTTGGGCGAGCGCTGCCTTTCGCCTGCGCGTAGGCGCAACTTCTCACGCGCGCCCGAATTGTCTCGGAGAACGGATGAAAGCATTGGGCAAAATACACGTAACCGTATGGTTGCTTGGCCTCGCTGGGGCTGCGCTCTTCACAATCCTGCTCATCCGGCAAGGACTACCCCAAGTCGGCGCAGCCTTCGCTGCCGCAGGCTGGGCCATTGCTGCGGTGGTGGCATTCCATTTCGCGGTGCCGGTATTTCTCGATGCGCTTGCATGGTGGGTTCTTTTTCCAAAGTCCGAACGTCCGGCGCTACTGCAACTGCTTTGGATGCGCTGGGTGGGGGAATCGGTTAGCACACTGGTGCCTTCCGCCGCGGTCGGCGGAGATATAGTTCGCGCTCGACTGGCAGCGATCAGCGGCACGCCACTACCTATGGCCGCGGCAAGCGTCCTCGCGGACATTACGCTGGGGGTTTTCGTACAGATCGCTTTTACGCTGCTTGGCTTAGGCCTGATTGTCAGCGTAACCGGACACAGAACCTTCGTCGGTCCGACCTTAGTTGGAGCGCTGATCGGGATCCTTGCCGTTGTCGGATTCTATATTGTCCAGCGGCTGGGAATGTTTCGTTTTATCGGAGTTATTATCTCAAAGTTGGCTAATTCGCCGGAATGGCATTCGCTCGGGCAAAGCGGCGACACACTGGATCAAACAGTTCGAAAACTGTACGCGCGCCGAAGCGGTGTGGTGGGGTGCTGTTTGTGGACGACTATTTCGCTGGTTCTTGGCTCGGGCGAAATCTGGATCGCGCTTCGCGCGATCGGTTCGCACGCGACGTTGATCAACGCGCTGATTCTCCAAAGTGTGATTTTGACGATCCGCTCGGCAATGTTTCCTGTTCCGGGCGCATTGGGAGTGCAGGAAGGCGGTTACCTGATCGTCGGCAATCTGCTTGGTATTCCCGGCGACGCAGCATTTGCGCTCTCCTTGATTGCACGAGTCCGCGAACTCGCTCTTGGCATTCCGGGGCTCATTTCCTGGCAAGTGATTGAGGCGCGCCGTCTCTTGCGGACTCGTTTGGCCGCAACGGTTCGGTAGAGCTCCAGTTTCTCGATCGCCTTCCGCAAATCTCGTAATCGCCGTTTTACCTTCGTGCTCTTGGCGAAATTCGTACGAACATTCCACCAGACCAGTGCGAGTCCTTTCGGGACAACAAGCTGCTTTTTTAACTCGGTAATCACTTCTCGATCCGCGTAGGTCTTGAGAAAGGAACTCGCAAAAGGAAGCCATTGCCGCGCCGGAACGGTTTCCACCATATCGACCAAAAAAACCAGTAAATCATTGGCGTGCCGCGCCGTGGCCGGCCACGATTTCTCGTGCACGATCTCGAAATCGATCAACCGCGCACGGTTCGTCTTCTCGTCATAAATCACGTTGGTCATCGACGCATCGGCGTGGGACCACGGTGCGCCAAATTCATCGCGCCAAAACTGATGAGCGCGGCGATATTCGCGGCCAGCCGCTTCGAGCATGCGCTGGGCCAACGTCCCCTGTTTCATGTGGTCCCAAAGACTTTGCCCCGGTAGCTTGTCCAGGCGAACCGTCTGTTTGTCGATGACCGACGCCCGAAACCGGTCGCCGTTGAGCATCTGGAAACAGCCGGCCTCCCAGCGTCGCCAGTCCCGCACATTGCTCAAGAAACGAATCGGTATGTCCGCCAGACGAAAATAAAAATTTATTAGATCGGCGGCGCGCTCACCGTAAATGTTTCGCCTCTTGACCACGACGGGCCGGCCGCGAGCCAGCTTCTCCGAGATGGAATTGATCTTTAACGATTCAACGAAAGCCGTTGCCGCATGGGACAGACCGTCCGGTATGAAGCGTTCCAGCAGTGTCAATCCGTTCCCATTTTTCCCAATCGGCATTGTTTTGTTAATTCGACCTTATCGCCTCGGCTGGCTGTATCCGTCGCTTGGGCGAGCCAATCGGTTCAATCGCAATTTACTATTCCGAAACCTTGATTGTTTCACCAATTTTCATCACGCGCAGATCGGCTTTTACGTTGCGCTGTTTTAATGCGCGATCGAACGCTTCCGGTGTGCCCGTCAAAACCGGAAAGGTTCCGTAATGCATCGGGATGACTGTGCGCGGATCGATGAGCTTCACCGCATCGGCCGCACGCTCCGGCCCCATCGTGAAATGATCCCCAATGCAAACCAGCATGATGTCGATCTTCTTGTAACGCGCAACCAGCGCCATATCGGAAAATAAATCCGTATCGCCCGTGTGATAAAACGTTGGACCGTCGCGGATCGCGATGATCAATCCGCTAGGGTTTCCGCCATAGAAGAGCGGCGAGTCTTCGCCCTTCTCCACTCCAGCGCCGTGCCACGCCGGCACGAATGTCACGCTTACTTCGCGATCGAGCAGATTGAGCGTGCCGCCGAAATGTCCCGTCGTCTCCATGTCGGCCAACTCAGTCGGATAGCCAAGCACCGTTGTCATGGCCGCTGAAAGATCATACGTCGCGACTAGTTTCGCTCGCGTGCGTTTTGCGATCTCGACCGCGTTTCCGACGTGGTCGGAATGTCCATGTGTGACCAAAATCAGATCGACGCGCTTCAGCGCTGCGACCTCGCCTTTGCCTCTCTCAAAAACTGGATTCGTCAGCCACGGATCGACAAGAAGCACGTTCCCAACCGGCGTCGTGATTTTAAAGGCAGATTGGCCGTACCAAGTGAGTTGCGTTTCCATGCAAATCACAAGATCGAAAAGATTCCCATCGGCAAGGGCGATGGGGAGAATCACAAAGGTTCAGAATGACGAATGCCAAATGACGAATGGACGAATGACGAAGGAATTATAAAGCCCGAATGACGAAAGGTCGTTTACACGCTTGGCGATTTGTGTTTCGTCATTAGGCATTCTTTCGTCATTCGACATTCGTGCTTCGTCATTTTAATTGAGGACTTATGAATCACGAACACGCGCATCAACATCTTGCCGCGACCGATCCTCGGTTAGCGGCGCTGATTGCGCGATCGCTCCGTTACAACGTCAAACCAGTGCAATCCCTCCGTCCATTTGACGCGCTGGCCGAATCAATCGCTTATCAGCAATTGAGCGGCAAAGCGGCGGCGACCATCTTTGGCCGCGTGCGCGCGTTGTACCCGCGGCAGAAATATCTCGATCCGAAGAAAATTCTGGCAACGCCAAATGACAGTTTTCGCGCGGCCGGTCTTTCCCGCAGTAAGATTGCGGCACTCAAGGATCTCGCCGCGAAAACGATCGACGGTACGGTTCCGTCCGCTCGCGCGATCGCTCAAATGAGCGATGAGGAAATCATTGTACGTCTCACGGAGGTTCGCGGCATTGGTCGGTGGACGGTGGAGATGCTTTTGCTTTTTGATCTTGGCCGGCCCGATGTTTGGCCGGTCGATGATTACGGCGTTCGCAAAGGTTTCGCGAAAATCTTTGGCCGCAGAAAACTTCCCACTCCGAAACAGCTGATGAAATTTGGCGAGAAATGGCGTCCGTATCGCTCCATGGCCGCTTGGTATTTCTGGCGTGCGTTGGACGTGCCGGACACAACGAGTCGTTTTGATTAACTGGAGGGACACGCGCTGTCGTGTCCCAAATTAGTGGGCGAAGAGAGCGCGGACGTTCTCCATTTGGCGAGAAGCGCGCATTGACTTTCCCGCTGCGGCTAACTAAAACGCGAAGATTATGGCAACCATCCACGTTAATCGCGGCGGCACGAGCCTCGGCACATTTTCCGAAGAGGATGTGCGCGCCGGGCTTCGCTCCGGACGCTTTGCAGGAACCGATCTCGGCTGGCGCGAAGGAATGGCCAGTTGGCAGTCGCTCTCACAATTTTCCGAATTCGCGGCCGATATGCCAAGCGGCGCGCCAACGCCACCGCCATCAGCACCACCGCCACCCGCGATATTGACAACCACGCCTGCGCCCGCTGGATCAAAAACTCCCCCGACGCGCAGCGGACTGCCATGGGACGAGCGACAAACCAAAGGATTGTTGAACGCGTTTATTGAAACGTTGCAGATGGTATTGAGCAAACCGGTTGCCGCGTTCACCGCGATGAAACGCGAGGGAGGTCTGGGCGAGCCGCTTCTCTACGCGGTCATTGGTGGAACTTTCGGCGGGGTATTTGCAGTCACTTACAACTTTGCTCTTCGATTATTCACACCATTTGGGGACAGGCAAGGCGCCGTGGCACATCTTTTCGGCGGCCTCGGCTGGATTTTCCTCTTGGTCCTGACACCGCTCTTTGTGGCGATTGGAATGTTTGTTGCCTCGGCAATTCTTCACGTCTGCCTGATGATTGTCGGCGGCGCAAAGCAGTCATTTGAGACTACGTTCCGGGTAGTTTGCTTCGCGGAAGGATCGGCCAGCCCGCTTCTTGTCATTCCGTTCTGTGGCGGATTCATCGTTGGGATTTGGAAAATTGTCCTTTATTGCATTGGACTAGCGCGTGCTCATGAAACCGACACCGGCCGCGCCGTGATCGCCGTGCTGTTGCCCTTGATTGTTTGCTGCGGCGGCATTATTTTTCTCATCGCGATGATGTTCGGCGGGTTGGGCGCTTGGAACGCATCGCAGCATTGATTCCTGGGAAGATGCAGCTTTGCTCTCGGCGGCTTGCTCCCGGTGAGATCGACCACGAACTTATCTGGCTGAGCGTTTCGCTGGGTTCGGTGGCCGTGGCGGCAATTTGGTTTGCACTCGGTTTGCCGTGGCCACGTTGTCTGTTTCACGATCTTACCGGTCGTCCCTGCGTGACGTGCGGAATGACGCGTTCAGCCATTCAATTTTTTCACGGACATTTTCTCGCCGCTCTGCGATGGAATCCGCTCGTCTTTGTCGCTCTGTGCGGATTGTCGATCTTTAATCTCTACGGATTCGTCGTTCTCGTAACACGCGTTCCGCGCTTGCGGCTGGCAAATTTTACGCGCAGGGAAAAAAGTGTCGCGCGTTATCTAACGGTTGCTTTGTTCACGCTCAATTGGATTTACTTGCTGGCGCACTGGCGGAATTTCTAATCGTGAATTGAGCGGCCCCTGGCTCCTGCCGAAAGTGGCGGCGGAGCAGCAAAATGTTTTAGCATCGCCGGACGAGCGGCCCAATCCACCTGTTGCATCGCTTCCGTCGAAACGGTGCGATTTGCCTAACGAGCCAGCGTTCGGCCTACGTCATCATCCGCCGCGCCGCAATGCGCTTGAATGAATGCGCTGGGATCAACCCAGCCGCGGGTGTCTTCGCGATAGCCGGGCCAATGAACGGAGTGATGAATTCGCGCATTTCGAAATGGAGATAGGCAAAGGCGGTCATGCTCAGCACGTTCCATTTTTTCATTGATTAGCCGCGAATTGACACGAAGTGACCGGAACTGAAGCATGGAAACGTCGAAGCACGAATGTCGACGTCCCAAGGAATGACAAAATGACAAATGTCGAACAAACTGCGACGGTCCCGTTCGATCATTTAAGCTTGGTTATTGATTCGTCATTCGTCATTCGGATTTCGTCATTTTATCTATTGGTGTTTATTCGTGGTTAATGAGGATTCTTGTCACAGGCGGCGCTGGTTTTATCGGCTCTCATCTGGTCGAAAAACTACTCGCGGCTGGGCACAAGGTCGCCATCCTCGATGACTTTAACGATTTTTACGATCCACAAGTCAAACGCGACAACATCGCCGCGGTTTCAAAAGATACCGCCATTCACCATGTCGATCTTCGGGACAGCGCCGCAGCGCGAAACGTATTTCATCGTGAAAAATTTGAGACGATTGTGCATTTGGCCGCGCGTGCCGGTGTTCGCCCATCGATTCAGTACCCCCAACTTTATTACGACACAAATGTCAGCGGTACCTTGCATCTGCTCGACGCTGCCCGCGTAACCGGGGTTGAGCGATTCATCTTTGCGTCGAGCTCATCCGTTTACGGCATTTCGAAAACGGTTCCATTCTCGGAAGATCAACATCTCACTCAGACACTTAGCCCTTACGCCGCGACAAAAATTGCTGGCGAGTTTTTGTGTTCGACGTTCTCTCATCTTTATCAAATGCGCGTGGTCGCGTTGCGTTATTTCACCGTTTACGGTCCACGGCAACGGCCCGATAATTCGGCGATGGCACGACGCGGCGCGACTACACTTACATCGACGATGTGATTCAAGGCACGATGGCGGCGCTGGACTACGACGGGTCGCCTTTCGACATCTTCAATCTCGGCGAGAGCGAGACTATTCAGCTCAAGGACTTGATCGCTGCAATTGAGAAAGCGCTTGGCAAAAAAGCAAAGCTCAATCGTTTGCCTGAGCAACCTGGAGACATGCCGCTGACCTGTGCGGACATTTCGAAAGCAAGAAAATTACTCGGTTACAATCCAGCAACGCCATTCAGAGACGGATTGCCGCGATTCATCGATTGGTTTTTGCGGATGACACATCGACAATTGTAGGATCGACAATTGCCATGCCTGCAACACCAGAGAGCTTGCCGTTCGATCAGCGCGCCTGCTTTGTTGCGGGCCAGGCGAAATCTGGAACAACGCTTTTGGTCGCGTTGCTGGATAATCATCCGGAGCTGCTCGTGCTACCGGAGGAAACCGCGTATTTCCCTACCGTCCTCACAAAATATGCACCGCGCGGCCGCCGGGCGCAGTTCGATTACCTGACAAAACAGTCGCTTTCCAACGTGCTGTTCGGCGGGCCATGCAAATGGGGCAAGCGGAGTTACTCAGGATTCCCGCGCCAGAAATTTCTCGATACGTTTGAGCGCGCGGCCTTCGATCCTGCGAACGCCGAGGGAGATTTGCTTGTGCTCATGGTGAAAGCGTACGCTGCGACGCTTCAACGCCCGATCGACACAATCCGACGCTGGGTGGAAAAAACGCCGGCCAATCGCAATCACATTCCCGCGATTCGTGGCCGATTTCCGCACGCGAAAATCCTCGTCACGATCCGCGATCCGCGTGCCATTCTTGCGGCGCAAATTGCGCTGGAGAAGACAAGAAAAACTGGACGGTTTTCGACTTACTATGTGATCGCTCACTGGCGCGTCGCAGCCAGGCTCGCGAAACGTGTGCGCGACGGTGATATTCCAGGTCTCGTCGTGCCATACGAGCAGTTGGTCTGCGAACCGGCTAGCACGATGGAAAAAGTTTGCGGTTATCTGGAAATCACATTTGATCCGCAGACGGTCCTGACGCCCACAAAGGTGGGCCGCTTCTGGAGCGGTAACTCAGCGGCCCGCATTGATTTTTCCCAGATTAGCGCCGAACCGGCGACGCGTTGGCAGCGTGAACTTTCGGACGATGAAATCGGCTGGGTGGAATGGCATTGTCGCGATCTCATGCCGGCATTTGGATACGAGCCGAAGCTGAACCGGCGGCGCGAGTTGCGATATTTCATCCGGCCAATTCGGGGCGAACGTCCGCGCGAGTATTTGAAGTCGCGCCTCTATTCTTTTCGCGACGATTGGATTCGACGCTAAGCAGAACAATCTGAATGAACTATCTGCATATCACTTGCAATCGTCATCACGGCGAGCCATAATCAGTCGTGATGTCGGGAATCTTCTTCGATCTTCCGAGCCCCCGTTTTCTGCGACGATTCAGACTTTTTGGGAACATGATGCGGACTTTTGCATCTTCGCTGCTTCGTTGGTTGACCGCGCCGGCTTACGGTTCGAGACAAGTCCATTTCCGGCTCAACGAGGTGGAGTTTCCAGCGACGTCGCAGA
>WNFP01005146.1_pt1 | contig 10504 bp, 9 predicted proteins | sample 5400201 | NCBI WGS metagenome assembly WNFP01 (sample SAMN13153355, study PRJNA577476) | soil metagenome | isolation source: 115 cm saprolite under Madrone tree | place: USA:California | collected 2016-06-14
CGGACGCCCGCTCGACAATTCGATGCATGCGTATTCGATCTCGGCGCGGGCGAGCGTCGCGCCGTCCGCTTCGCGTCTCACCTGGAAACGCCGGCGAACGCGCAATTTTCCGTCCGCCGGCAGGAGCCAGGTCGCCACACGAATCGTGTCGCCCAGCACGGCGGGCCGCAGGTACGCAATCACGCTGCGAAGGACCGCCATGCCTCGATCGAGTTGGAGACATTTCTCGATCGGCAGACCAAGCGCCGCGGAATGCTGCCAGGCGGCCCGGTCGAACCAAGTCATGTAGACCGCGTTGTTGACGTGATCGTAGGCGTCGATGTCCGCCCGAGCGACGTCAAGCAACGCAAGGTAGGGCGCCGGCAGATCCCAATCCACCCATGCGCTCCTGCTCATCTCGGCACTAGACACTGATAAGCCCCTTGTCGACCATGCATCTGCCATTGTGCGGCACCCCTTGTCAGACGCCAAATGGTGCGCAAGGCAAGAGTGAGGCCGGCGCGAGCGCCGCATATTTGACCAGGATGCGCGTCAAGCCCCGTCCTTCAGGCGGCGAACGGCACGAAACGTGCGAGTTGCGTCCATATGGGTGACAATGGCCGGACAACAAAGTAGCACTGGGGGGAGTTCAAAGTGACTCACGCTGCAATTGTCGGCTGGGGCAAGTGCCTGCCCCCGGCAGTCCTGACGAATCACGACCTATCCACATTCCTGCCCACGGACGACGAATGGATCACGGCACGCACCGGCATGAAGGAGAGGCGCATCTCTCACGTGCCCGGCATCGAGCTCGCGATCACTGCGGCGCACCGTGCCATCGCCTGCGCCGGCATGCGCGGCGAGGACATCGAGCTTGTCATCTACGGCAGCTGCAGCAATGACGAGACGGTGCCCAACAGCGCCTCCGGCGTGCAGCAGCGCATCCGTGCGACTCACGCAGCGGCATTCGACGTCAATACCGCGTGCACCAGCTTCATGTACGGGCTATCCATCGGGTCATCGATGATCAAGAGCGGCATCGTCAAGAACGCCCTGGTGATAGGTGTCGAACTGATCTCCCAGTACATGGACTGGGACAATCGCAACGTGGCGGTGCTGTTCGGCGACGGCGCGGCAGCCATGGTAGTGAAGGCGTCCGAGGAGGAGACGGGTGTCATCGCCGAGAAGCTCCAGTGCTATGCGGACTCGCGGCATATCCTGCGGGTGCGCGGCATGGGTACCATGTACGCCAATCTGGGCGTGCAGTTCGGACAGACTCGGTGGGACTTCGACGGCCAGGAAATTTTTCGCAAGGCTGTGCAAGGCATGAGCGAGGCCAGCCTCGACGTGATGCGCCGCGCCGGCGTGACGATGAGCGACATCGCACTGGTCGTGCCGCATCAGGCAAATCTGCGCATCATCGACGCGGTCGCCAAGCGCGCCGGCGCGGGCCCGGACAAGGTGTATCTGACGGTGCGGAAGTACGGCAATATGAGCTCCGCCACGGCGCCCGTCGCACTGGTGGAGGCCGTGGAGGAAGGCCGAGTGCCGCCCGGCGGCCTGGTTCTGATCCCCGCGTTTGGAGGCGGACTCACGCTGTCGGCGCATTTGATTCGCTGGGGTCAGCGCATGACGCCGCTCCGCCTGAGCGACGCCGAACTGCCGCCGTGCCCGAAGAGTGCGCTCGAACTGGTGAACGAGATCCGCGCACAGAAGAAGCTGGGCGAGGCCGAAGCAAGCCGCTTCGACACATTGAGATTCGTGGAAAATAGCGGCGAATGAAACCGTGCTGCCCTCAATTTTTAGTGGGGGTCCTTCGGCAATGTTGAAACGACTCTTTGTCTTGACACTTCTTTTCTTTTCGCGCTCGCCCAAGGCTTTGTCTGACAGAGTTATACGGAAAATGCGGACAGACCCAAAGTCAGCGCTGGAGCAACATATACCCAACGCCGCCCTCACCCGACGGCGTATCGCTCCCCTTGGGCCGTCCTTCCCGGCGCCCTGAGGGGAGTTTTTACATCAACATTTCGTTTTTACATCAACGGATTTCTTGCGCCGCCCACTCTCAGTGGGTCTGTGCCGCGGATACTTCGGTCAGAATCAACCGCAGGGTTTCCTCGCTGATCGGTTTGACGAAGTGATGCGTAAATCCCGCTTCCTTGGCGCGCTCTCTGTCGGCCTCTTGGCCCCAACCCGTTACCGCAACCAAAGCCGCTTCTGCGGTGGACGCATCCGTCCGGAGCGCGCGTGCGACCTCGTACCCGCTCATTTCCGGCATGCCGATGTCCAGCAGCACGACGTCGGGTTTGAAGGTTTTGGCTGCCGAGACGGCACATTGACCATCGTAGGCCACGCACACCTTTTGTCCCATCGACACCAGCAACAAGTTCAGGCTATCTGCTGCGTCCCTGTTGTCGTCCACGATGAGAACCCGCAAGACGGGAATTGAACCCGGCGCTTGGCGCTCTCGGGCGCTGCCGATGACTTGATTTTGTTCGATCGACAGCGGCAGTCGCACGATGAATTCCGCCCCGTGCGTTTTGCCTTCACTGCGCGCATGGACATTGCCTCCGTGCAATTCGACCACGCGCCGCACCAGCGCCAGGCCTACACCGAGGCCGCCCAGGGAATTCTTGACCGTCGAATCGACCTGCACGAAAAGATTGAACACCTTCTCGAGCATGTCCCGCTCGATTCCGGCGCCGTTGTCCATAACGCGCACCTCGATCTCAGCGCCGCGCACCGAGGCACTCACCTTGATGCTGCCGCCCTCCGGCGTGTACTTTGCGGCGTTGTTCAGCAGGTTGACGAAGGCCTGAGTCAGTCGCAGCGCATCGCCCAAAACGCGCGCCGGCTGGTCGGGAACGTGAACTTCCAGGCGATGCCTTCGCGAGTCGATCAGCGGACGGCTGGTTTCGACCGCTCGCGCCAATACGTCACGCACGTCCACGGGTTCGCGTTCGATCGAGAATTGCCCGCGGGCGATCCGGTTGACGTCGAGCAGGTCATCGAGGAGGCGCTTCATCAGCATGCTCTGGCGATCGATCGTCTGACGCATCGACTCGAGTTTTGGGTCCTTCAGGCCTTTCCGGCCCATCAGGGCGACCGCATTTCGAATCGGCGCGAGTGGATTTCGCAACTCGTGCGCCAACATCGCGATGAATTCATGCATGCGCTGCGCCGTGTCCGCGAGCGCCTCCGCATGGCGTCGCTGGGTCAAGTCTTGTGTGACCTTTGCAAATCCGTACGGCCGGCCGTCCTGGTCACGCAACGACGTAATGACGCTATTCGCCCAGAACAGCGTGCCATCCTTGCGAAGACGCCAACCTTCCTCCATCACGCGTCCCTTGTCGCGCGCGATGCGCAAGTGCTCCCACGGCGTGTTCGCGAGGACCGCCTCGGATGGATAGAAATAGGACACGTGCTTTCCCAGAACCTCCCGACTCTTGTAACCCTTGATTCGCTCGGCGCCGACGTTCCAACTGGTCACAAAGCCTTCCGAGTCGAGCATCATGATGGCGTACTCAGTTACGCCGTCGACCAGCAGCCGGAAGCGCTCCTCGCTCTTTCGAAGTTCATCTTCGTGGCGGCGCCGCTCGGTGAGATCCCGGGTGATCTTCGAAAAGCCGATGAGATGTCCCGCTTCATTTCGTACCGCCGTGATGATGACATTGGCCCAGAAACGCGAGCCGTCTTTCCGGATGCGCCAGCCTTCATCCTCAAAGCGGCCTTGCATCGTTGCTCCGTGCAGCTCCGTCTCGGGCAATCCCCGTTTGATGGCGTCCGGCGGATAGAAACGAGAAAAATGAGAGCCAATGATCTCTTCGGCGGAATACCCTTTGATATGCGCCGCACCCGCATTCCACGTTTGTACGATTCCCTGCGGATTGAGCATGAAGATCGCGTAGTCCTTGACGCCTGCGATCAATCGACGAAATCGCGCTTCGCTTTGCCGGAGCAACAGTTCTTGCTCCCGCCGCGCGGTCGAATCGCGCGCAATCATTGAGAACCCCATCAATCGACCTTGGCCGTCCAGCATGCGTGCGATCACGACATGGGCCCAGTAGGCCGACCCGCCCTTGCGTAGCCGCCAGCCCTCGTCTGTAAGGGTTCCGGCGGCAGCCGCCTCAGCTAGTTGTTTCTGGGGCAGATCGCGCTCAATGGCGTCCGCAGGGTAGAAGCACGAGAAATGCGAGCCGATGATCTCGTCCGCCGCGTAGCCCTTGATCGCCTCGGCGCCCTCATTCCAGGATATTACGTGTCCTTCGGGGTCCAACATCAGGATGGCATAATCCCGAGTGTTGTCGATGAGGACTCGAAAGGCTTCCGCGTCCGGCCCCCTCCGCGATCGCTTCAGTGCACTCGGTTCCATCATGGCTCGCTCATATAATTAGTCGCCACGCAGGTCAACTCGGTCTAACTAAGGACCGACGTCATTTCAGTGATGAACCAACGCCTGCTTCGCTCCCTTGCCATTCCAAGGATATAGGCTAAGCCGCCTCCGAGATAGATCCGGACGTAGCCCGCCGGGCGCCGCAGTTGTCCGACTTTGGAGCGAGACGGCGTAGTCCGATCCCTACAATCGCTCGGATTTCGTTTGGTGATTGCGCGTGGCGAAATTTCAAGCCGAACAAGGACCATTGAACGCGCCGGGCGTGCGACGCGTCGTGACACTAATTGTCACTCTGAGTGCTAATCCGTGTCACACATGAGATCTGCGTCCGGACCTCGTCTCTGGGCCGCGACAATGACTCCCATGCGCGCTTCACAGAGGCGGAAGTACGATCGGTATCGGGAGATAGATCACACTGCGCCGGGTTTACGCCGAGTCACCATATAGCCTCCGGATTCAGCCATAGAAACGTGCATATGAAGTCTGTCAACGAACTGTTAGTACTATTCATGCGCCAGGCGCAGCTCGAACGCGCAATGAAGCAGCGCGGCGGCGCCCGGGCTGTCGAGGAGCAGAATCTTCGCGTCGTCCGACAAAAGCTCGCGGCGTATCCCGAGGTAGCGAAAAGTGGTGTCGTGGTGAAGGACGATGACGGAGTCTGAAATCCTGATCCCAGTCAGATGCCCCATCTGCTCGCAAGAACCGCTCACGGGATTTCGAATCTCAGTCATTGCGGAGGCGCTGCAGACACTGGAGATTCGTCTCTATGCGGTATGCCACCTCACGAGCTGGGAGGCGAGCGAGCTTGAGCTGGCTCAGATACGCAAAATTATGTACACGGAGTCGAATGAGGATCTGGGAGAAGCGTGCTGAGACCTTCCCCTCGCTAGGACGCTAAATTTCCCATCTCGAACGGACGAAGAACCGGCCGTTTTTATGGACTTATTCGACCATTGATGACGCATAAGTACATGATAGATAATGATCTGTGGTCAATAAGAAAGCGGACATTAAATCGGACATAGAAGCGGCGAAAGCCAACATGGGATACGCCGACATCCGCCATGCCTTGTACGCCCTCATCGCGGCAACGCTCGCCATCTGCTGCGTCTGCCCGGCAGCCACTGCCGCAACTCCCAAGCCTGAGAGTCCTAAGCGCATGGTCATCATCGACCAGGACGCCTTCGGCCCGGCGGGCTCCAATTTGCAGGCGATTTTGCTGCTGCTGCAGGCAAGCGGCGTCGAGCTGCTCGGCATCACCATCGTCAGCGGCGACGGCTGGCGCGACGAAGAGGTCGATGAGACGCTGCGGCTGCTCGAAATCGCCGAACGTACCGAGGTGCCGGTCATTCCCGGCGCCGTCCTGCCCCTGGTGAACTCGGCAGCGCGCACCCAGGTGTGGGAAAGTCTCTACGGCAAGCTTCTCTACAAGGGCGCGTGGACCGAACACTGGCCCGACCAGGGGATCGCGCGTCGCACGCCGCATCCCACCGATCCGTACCTCGTGCCGGCGTCGCCCGCAGGCGCGCCGCACATCAAGGCGGCCGCGGACAGCGCCGCCGATTTTCTGGTTCGCGAACTGCACCGCTATCCCGGCCAGGTGACCATCATCGCCGCGGGTCCCTTGACCAACCTGGCGCTCGCCGTCCGGCTGGATCCGAAGTTCAGCAGCCTCGCGAAGGAATTGGTTTTCATGGGCGGCAGCTTCAATCCCCGGCCATCGAACAATGCCTTCGCCGCAGAGTACGCGAACGCCCCGCGCCGCGAGTTCAATATGCGCTGGGACCCCGAAGCGGCGTCGATGGTGCTGCACGAACCCTGGCGCAAGATCACCCAAGTGCCCATCGATCCGACGACGAAAACGTTTTTCACGGCCGACATGCGCGAGCGCATCGCTCGAGGCAGCGCTCCCTTCGCCAAGTACATCGGCAAATTCGGCCAGTCCTACCCGATGTGGGATGAACTCGCCGTCGCCGCCTGGCTCGACCCATCGATCGTGACTGCCGGCAAGCAACTGCTGGTCGATGTCGACACCAGTTTCACCGCAGGCTACGGGGACACCCTGAGCTGGTCGATCGGCGAAGGCCCCGGCCTGGGCGAGAAGCCGGTGCAGGTGGTGCTGGACATCGACTTGCCGAAATTCGAAGCCCTGACGATGGACCTGCTCAGCCGACGGGCAGCCGGTCACTGACATCTTTCCGTCGTAAATTTTCACTGACACCCTCGCGGGTCCAAGCACCCGACGCTGCGCTATCCACCGGGCTCAGTCTCTGCGCACCGTAAAAAAGCTCTCATCCACGGGTTTGCTCGCAAGGATCTCCTCGCGCGTGAGGCCATTGATCTCGTGCGGGAACACGAGCCACTGATCGGTCGACCGCACATAGAAATCCGGCGTCAAATTGCTGCGGTTGCGGGCAGGCTTGTAGTAAACCGTCGCGACCCGAATCTGCTCCGGCAGATTGCGCCGGCAGCGCCGGCGCAGTTCAGCGATGACCGCTTCGAGGCTGCGCCCCGAGTCGAATACATCGTCGATCAGCAGCAGCTGATCTTCGGCATTGAGCGACGAGACCAGGTAATCGACGGCGTGCACGCGAACCGTGCGGCTCTGCTGGTCGATCCCCGTGTACGATGAGGTTCTGATCGAAACGTGGTCGCACTCGATGCCGTTGTACTCGAGGATCTCCTGGACCGCGATCCCGACCGGCGCACCGCCGCGCCAGATTCCAACCAGGAAAGTCGGCCTGAAACCGCTGCGAACGACTTGCAAGCCGAGCTCGATTGAGTCGCGCAACAGCGAGTCCGCCGAGATGAAAATCTTGTCCGAAGGACCCAAAGACATCGTTGGTCTCCGCGCGCAGGGCAGTGTTCATACCCATCGCAGATCATATGACGATCATCTTGCTCTTGTTTTGCGTATTGACCAACATCATGACCGGGTGGAAAGCCGATTCCGCCCGTGTGGCGAGGCATCGCTCAGCATCTGATACGCCTCTCTCCGCTGCTTGGCGTTTTGCAGAATGATACGGCGCCGATGTTTATCGACAACCCCCCATTCTTTGATCTCCTCCAAAGATCGAAAGCAGCCGAGGCAGGTAAGGTCATCGTCTAGGCAGCAATTTCGTATGCACGGGGATTGAGCGGAGATGTCGATATCACTCATTGGCGTAAAGCCCCATTGCGAGGCTCCGAATTTGATCACATAGGCGAAGGGGAATCCGGGCAATGCATCACAAGGACAGGGATATGGTCGAGGCGGCGGAACTGCTGGGCGACCGTGGCGTCGGATGGGTCATTCATGCACTAGAGGTGCTCGCGGGGCATCGTAGCGTTGCTCGGTAGCGGATGAAGTTGCAGAAACGCCGCGGTGGCGTCGCGGGCACGTGCCGCGACTTCGCGTGAATTCGGTCGCGTGGCGACGCCGAGCAGCAGGCTGACCATCAAATTGCCCCACAGCAACCCACCGAACTGTTCGGCAAGTTCGGCAGGACGGCCGTTGAGAAGTCCGGACGCCTGAGCCCGAGCCATGATTTGACGCAAGGCGGCACGGCTCGTCTCGCGCCCTATGGTGTCGAGCGCTTGCGCCACCTCGGGCGCGTGGACCGCCTCGGCGATTGCCAGTCGGAATACCGCAATGACCGTTGGATCGGTTATCTCGCGGACGAGCTGCGTCCCGAAGGAAGCCAGTACGTGCGCCAGGGTCTCGCGATCGTGCGGCACGGGAAAGTCAGCTGGTACCTGCAGTCGCGTGGCGCGCGCGCTGATGCATGCGACTAGCATTTCCTGCTTGTTGCCCACCAGCGCGTACAGTTCTCGCTTCGAAACACGCGCGTGCGTGGCGATCTCGAGTGTGCTGGTAGCCGCAAAGCCACTCTTTATGAACGCCGCGAACGCTGCCTCGAGGATGCGCGCGCGCACCGCCGTTTCGCCGCCTCCTTTCTGATGCTGCTTTGACAGCGATACCGTGGTCATCATCGTTTCTCTTGACAGTCGGTACCGCATAGTACCACACTGGCGCCACTTTCTGGTACCAATGGGTACCGTACTGTTGGGAGACCGTCATGCTCAAGCCAAGGATCCTCGTGACCGGCGCGACCGGGAAGACAGGCAGCGCCGTCGTTGCTGAACTGCTGAAGGCCGGCTATCCCGTGCGCGCTATGGTGCATCGAGAAGATGGCCGCAGCGGGCGGCTGAAGGCGCAGGGCGCTGAGATCGCTGTCGCCGACATGAGTGATATCGAGCGCGTCGCCGACGCGTTGAAGAACGTTGAGCGCGCCTACTATTGTCCGCCTTTCGATCCCTACACGATTCAGGGCGCGGTCGCGTTCGCCGTCGCCGCCAAGGAATCCCGGCTCGAACACATCGTGGGCCTCACCCAATGGCTGTCGAGCCCCTCGCATCCCGCCCTCATGACCCGCCAGCTCTGGCTGGTCGATCGATTGTTCTCGATGACGCCCGGAGTCGCGCATACGATCGTGAGGCCGGGCTTCTTCGCTGACGCCTACCTCATGCTGACTGGGTTTGCTGCGCACCTCGGCGTATTTCCTTGGATCTATGGCGATAGCCGCAACGCGCCACCTTCCAACGAGGATATCGCGCGAGTCGCCGCAGCAGCCCTGATGGACCCCGCGCGGCACGCCGGGAAGAGCTACCGCCCCACTGGACCGGAGCTCCTTGGCGCGAAGGACATGGCCAAGGCGATCGGCCGGGCCGTCGGGCGATCGGTCAGAGTCGTGCCGACGCCGACCTGGCTGTTCATGAAGACCGCCCGGATGGGCGGCTTGCCGATCGATCTGATCAGCGGCGTTCGTTACTACATCGAGGATCACAAACGCGGGGCTTTTGAGCTGGGCGCACCCACCACCGACGTGCTTGATGTGACCGGCCAGCCCGCTGAGGACTTCGAAACGATCGCGCGTCGCTACGCAGCGCTGCCGCACAACCGGCGGACACTTGGCAGCTGGCTTCGCGAGTTCGCGCAGTTCGTGATCGCCCCGGTCCGCCCCAGCTTCAATCTCGACCGCTACGACCGCGAGCTGCGCCGCCCGTTCCCGTCAGAGCCGCAGTATGCGCCTGAGTCCAAGGTCTGGCGGCGCGAGCATGCCATCGCTGCGGAGCGAGGCACTCTGAACGCAACGCTATGCACACAGCGCGCTTAGGTTCTCAGTCACAGTCGATCACTGGAATTTCGAACCAAAGGAGAGACTTATGCTGCCGCAACTCTGCTTTTTCGTGAGCATCGCATTCGGCTTCATCGCGTGGGGGATCATCACAGCGCGATATATCTGGCCGAAACTCCGCCTCCGGCAACGGGCCGAAGCGTTGCAGCCCCTTCTCATCCTGCACAGCTTCCGCTTCATCGGGTTGGCATTCCTGATCCCAGGCGTCGTGTCGGCCGATCTGCCGTCTGCCTTCGCGCATTCCGCCGCCTACGGGGACATCGTTGCGGCAACACTCGCGTTGCTCTCGCTGGTATCGCTGCCACGCGGGGCTGGCATTGTCATCGCATGGATCTTCAACCTCTGGGGCTCAGCCGATCTCTTGAATGCGTTCTACCAGGCCAATGATGCCGGGCTCGTGCCGGGCCAGCTGGGTGCCGCCTACTTCATTCCGACTCTCATTGTGCCGCTACTGCTGATCACGCATGGGCTAGCCTTCCGGATTCTTCTGCAACATCAAAGTGAGTCCGCAATGCGAGAAAGCCGGCGGCCTGCATAAAGCAGCTGCCATCGGGCCGCCCGCCAGACATAAGAGGGTAGTCGGGCACCTAGTGCTTTCGGCCAGAAGTGGACATCGGCGCCACCAAATTCGTCGCCCGTTACCGGGCGCTCAAAAGAGACCTGCCTGAGTGCCGGTAGATCGAAGGCCCGACCCTCAATCCTATTCGTTCATCACTTGAAATCGTTCGCTTCGCAGCGCAAGCTTTCCGGAGCGATTGATAGGAGGCATACAATGGCTGGTGTCACCGTCAAGACAGGCGAAGGCAACGCACTCACCGTCCTCGGCATGCCACTTCGGTTCCTCTGCGATGCGGAAGACACTGAGGGAGCTTGGTCGTTAATGGAGGAGGAGATTCCGGTCGGCCTCGGCCCACCGCCGCATCGGCACGACTGGGACGAGGCTTACTATGTGGTC
>WNFP01021505.1_pt1 | contig 10503 bp, 8 predicted proteins | sample 5400201 | NCBI WGS metagenome assembly WNFP01 (sample SAMN13153355, study PRJNA577476) | soil metagenome | isolation source: 115 cm saprolite under Madrone tree | place: USA:California | collected 2016-06-14
AAACCGCCTGCGGAATTCAGCCTCGCAGCAGCACCGTTCAACTATCAACCTCCCAGCACTCCGATTGGACTCCCTTCTGAATTATTGCAGCGACGCCCGGACATAGCCGCCGCGGAGCGCCGAGTGGCGGAAGCGAACCAGCAGATCGGCATCGCCCGCGCTGCGTATTTTCCCACTGTGACTCTTGGCGGAACCGCGGGATTCTCCGGCTCGCAGGGTTCAAACTGGTTCGGCTGGCCGAGTGGTTTCTGGGCCGTCGGTCCTGCCCTCGCGCAGACCCTGTTTGACGCTGGTCGCCGTCGCGCCACTTCCGAATCGGCGCGCGCGAACTACGATGCCGCAGTCGCGACGTATCGTCAGACTTCACTCACAGCGTTCCAGGAAGTCGAAGACAATGTCACCGCCTTGCGCATTCTCGAAAACGAAACGCAAGAGCAACAGCAGGCCGTCGCGTCATCGCAGGAATCTCTTCAACTTTTTACGAACCGTTACAAAGGTGGCGTCGACACGTACCTCCAGGTCATCACCGCGCAGACGATCGAGCTCGCCAACGAGCGAAACGCCATTGATATCCTGCGACGTCGGTTGGACGCGAGTGTGCTCCTGATCAAGGCACTGGGAGGGGGCTGGAACGTGTCCAAACTTCCTACGTTCGGCGCGTCTTCCGTTCGGGACTATTGAAGGTCGGCTTTCGGTATACGACTGGCTCTCATGCAAGGGGTGGCAATCGAAGCCATGACGACGATCCAGAACATTCTGTTCCCTGTGGACTTCTCACCGTCCTGCGTTGCTATGGCCGCCTACGTGGAGAGGGCGGCGGCAATGTTCGGGGCCAAAGTGACCCTGGTCCACGTCTTCGATCTTTACAGTCATGACGCGTTCCAACTCTATGTACGCCCACTTTCCGAGGTTGCTGAAGAGCAGCGGAATCTGGCTCGTAGCAGACTCGACTCGTTCCTCAAGTCCGAGTTTCCCCTCGCGGAAGGCCCGAGAATCTTGTTGTCGGGCGATGCGGCGACACAGATCGTTCAGCTTGCCAGGACGGACAAATTCGATCTTATCATCATGCCTACACACGCCGGCTTCTTCCGCAGGAACTTGCTTGGCTCCACGACAGTCAAGGTATTGAACGATGCTGATTGTCCGGTATTGACCACCCAGCACGCGGAGACGATTTCACCGAGACAGCTCGAACATCGGGAATGGGTCTGCGCAATTGGATTGCACTCAGACTCGCAAAGGGTCCTTCGATATGCCAGCCAAGCTGCGAAATCCGTTCATGCGAATCTTACGCTCGTTCATGTGATTCCCGCGAATGGGTCTGACCTGCCGGTTGAACTGGATTTGGAGGAGCGCCTGCAGTTGGCGAAACGAGAAGTAGCGAGTGTCCGTATTGAGGCGTTGCAAAGCGTCGCGGGTTCCCGCGCGCCGGTCAGTATCGCCGTCGGCCCGATTCGAGACATGCTGACCGAGGCGGCGCGCAGATTGCGGGCGGATGTGCTCGTGATCGGAAGATGTCCTCTGTCCGGCGTGCTGGGCCGCTTGCGGGATCTCAGCTACGCGGTAGCCCGTGACGCTCCTTGTCCTGTGCTGAGCGTTTGATAGGGCACAACCTGTCCCGCATGTGCGCTGCGTCACCCTCAGAGGTTCCGCGTTCTCATACAAGAAAGACCATTTGGTGCGATGCGTGGAGATTAGCCTCTGCTGTCAGGCGGCCTATCTATGCAACTGAGCTACGCTCCGTAGCAAGAACGTAGTATCAACCGCGGGGAACCGCGGCTAAAAGCGAATAGAAGAAGAAAAAGAGACTGCGAAGTGGCTCACCGGGTTTTGCTTTAATTGACTAATTCCCTTCGGCTTAGCTTAGCTCCGGCAACTTGTGATGAAATTAAATTCACGGCTGTTAACCGAAGGGTTGCATCATTTCGTTCGCGACAAATCTTGGGCCACGCGGGCGAGGCTCGTCTAGGGATGTTCAGAAATGGCGAGGGCTTCGGAGCCAAATTCGTGGTGCACAGTCGGTGCACAATAGCTTGCAAATGAGATCATCTGGCGCAAATGACAGCGCCCTAAGTTATTGAAAATACGCCAATGCTGGTGAGTACGAACAGGGCAGGTTGAATTAGCAAACCGCCGCCGAGCAGAACGGTTCTCACGGATGAAATCTTAGTTCGACAAGCCGCTGTACCAAGGACGAGCACCGCGCGGCCACCCTGGGCGTTAAGGAGAAACAACTGCAAGTTCAGTTTGCGTTCTTTTTGCGTTGTAGGATCGGAAATGATGGGCAGTGATGGGCTGTGAAGGGGAGCTAAACTCTTGAGTTTTCAGCTATCTCGTTTGTTTGACGTGTCCGGTCGCAGTTTATGAGTCCGCTGCTCTAACCGCTGAGCTACGGGTCCCACGTTTTGAGAAACATTTTAGCCTGAAATCGCCAGATTCACCCGTTTTGTGGCACGGATCTCTGCTCACCCCTCGGCGGAGAGGGCGTCTATCGCCAATGGGGTGGTCTGCCAAGAGAAATAAAGACATACCGATCGTGATTTTTTGGGGAGAGGAGATAGCGTGATCATGCGTAACATGTTGAAGTGTGCTTTGAGCCTGCTGGCGGGACTCTGCGTTTTGGCCGGGAATGCCGGCGCGCAATTCAAGAATGGAAGCCAGGCGACGGAGCTGAACATTCCTCGAGTAAGCCAGCGCGGGACGGTGTCGCAGCGGATTGGGCTGACGGACATCACGATTACGTATCACCGGCCAGAAGTGGGTGGGCGGGAGATCTGGGGCAAGACGGTGCCTTTTGGAAAGGTGTGGCGCGCGGGCGCGAACGAGAATACGGCCATTACTTTTTCCGATGATATCTCCGTGGAAGGGAAACCCCTTGCGGCTGGAACCTATGGGCTGCACACCATTCCGGACAAGGAACAGTGGACCATTATTTTTTCGAAGAACTCGACTTCGTGGGCGCGAGGCGCTGACGTACACGTTCGAGGAGGTCAAACCGGATTCGGCGGCTGCCACTCTGCGCTGGGAGAAACTGGCGGTTCCCTTCCACGTCTCGGTGGACGTGAAAGCGGTGGTGCTGAAGAGCATCAAGAACGAGCTGCGAAGCGTGGGCGGATTCACTTGGGGCGGATACGACGAGGCGGCCCAGTGGTGCCTGGACAACAATTACAACCTGGAAGAAGCGCTGAAGTGGGAAGACACCTCGATCCAGAATGAAGAGCGATTTGAAAATTTGGAAACCAAATCGCGCATCCTCGACGCGCTGGGACGAAAAGAAGAATCCGCTAAGACGCTTTCCAAGGCGTTCAATGAAGCCACCGCGATTCAACTGTACTCCTACGCTCGAGGTCTTCAACGATCGGGGAACGCCAAGCGCGCGTTCGAGATCTATCCTCAGGTTCCCAAGAAGGATGCGAATCATTGGACCAGCCACCTGGCGCTGGCACGAATCTCGTCGAACACGGGGGACTTCCCGACCGCAGCCAAAGAAATGACCGCTGCTCAAGCGGTTGGAAGCAAAAGACGACATCAACAAATAGTTGGGTTTCTTCCCCCCTGCCCCCGCTGTTCTTGTAACGGTATGATTCGATTATAGTTAGTGGGTGGTGGTCGGCAAACAATATGATCCTATTGGATTTAGGGGGGTATTGGGGCAGGGAGCAGCCGGAGGGGGCCCCCTCCCCTCCCCCATTTTTATAAGAGATTGTGACGAAAGGGGTTAGTGGGTGGTGGTCGGCAAAAAGATTGAGGGGTAAGGACTTAGGAAGATAGGGAAGCGTTGGCACCTCGAAACATCCGCATGCCGGCACGCTCCAAAATGGGAGGAATACTTCTACACCCCGGGTGTTTTCGTAAGAGTGGCAAATAAAGGAGATAAGTCGGAGCAACGTACCTGTATGGAGGTACGACCACGAAGGACGACAGCCAAGGCGAGGGAAAGAATCAAGAAATCGGCGAGGCTTCATGGCGGCAACGACAGGGGGAGGATAGCACGCCTTACTCAAGTTGTTAAGTGTTTTGCAATGAACGGGCGAAATTGGGGGTTGAACGGTCATTAGGGCGGGTGAACGGTTTCTGCCAACACGAGAAGAGCAGGAAAAAAAGCAAAAGCCCACACGTAAACCCGACGTGTGGGCCACCCGACCGACCCGACCCGACGACCACTTCCGGTTCTCCGAATCGCATAAATTCCACCTCTTGAAACCGATTCTACCCGAGCAGGTTTGTTTTCTTTAGAGCCTCCGGGCCAACTGCTGAGTAGCCGCATAACGGGACATGTCCAGGTCTGCGCTACGGGCTCAGCGGTCGGACAGGGAGATTGTTCAACGGCGGGACGATGACGAAGGCTGGAATTTCGTAGTGTTCGCGAGCTATGCTGTCGAGTGGCGGTAGAGCGGCAGGGGCAGGCCGCTGTGAGGGAAAATTATGGTTACACGACGTGAGTTTATGGATGCACTGGTTGTGGGCGCGGCAGGGCTGGCGGTGGGGACGACGGCGAAGAGTTATGGGCGGATCGTGGGCGCCAACGATCGGCTGAATTTTGCGGTGATTGGACTGAATGGGCGGGGGTATGCCCATCTTTCGTCGCTCAAGGCGAACAAGAACGCTGCGCGCATTTCGCATGTCTGCGACGTGGACGGCGACATTCTCAAGAAGTTCGCTGCGGCTGTGCAGCGCGAGACGGGCGAGTCGCCGGCGGCGGAGAAAGACTTTCGCGCGATTCTCGAACGGAAGGACGTGGACGCCATCACGATTGCCACACCCGACCATTGGCATACGCCCATGGCCATCGCAGGGTTGCAGGCGGGCAAGCACGTGTACGTGGAAAAGCCGTGCAGCCACAATCCGGCGGAGGGAGCGATGCTGGTGGAGGCGCAGGAGAAATATGGAAAGCTCGTTCAGATGGGCACGCAGCAGCGCTCTTCGCGACACAGCATTGAAATTGTCGAGAAGATTCACGGGGGTGTGATTGGCAGGCCGTACCTGGCGAAAGCCTGGTACAGCAATGTTAGGAAGTCGATTGGCACGGGGAAGGAAACGCCGGTGCCGGCGCAACTGGATTGGGACTTGTGGCAGGGCCCGGCGCCGCGCCGTCCTTATAGGGACAACGTGCATCCTTATAACTGGCACTGGTTCAGAAATTATGGGACCGGCGAAACACTGAATAATGGAACGCACGAGGTGGATGTGTGCCGGTGGGCGCTGGGCGTGGACTATCCGAAGCGGGTCACTGCGTCGGGCGGCAGATACCAGTTCAAAGACGACTGGCAGTTTTATGACACGCTGGTGACCAGCTTCGAGTACGAAGACAAGATGCTCACCTGGGAGGGCAAGAGCTGCCAGGGAATGAAGTATTACGGGCGCGACCGCGGCTCGGCCATCATGGGAACGACTGGCACGGTAGTCGTGGATCGCGATGGATACGAAATCTACGACCTCAAGGGGAATAAGACGAACGAGTTCAAGGCTGGCAGCAAGACTTCGTCTTCTGACCTTCTCGGAGCGGATTCCATGACGGATTTGCACTTCGCGAATTTCATCGCGGGAATCCGGAAAGGCGAGAAGCTGAATGCTCCAATTTCCGTAGGGAACGTCGCGGTTACGATGCTGCAACTTTCGAACATCGCGTGGGAGGTGAACCGGGAGCTGCATCTCGATACGAAAGACGGGCGAATCCAGGGCGACGCGGAAGCGATGAAGATGTGGGGGCGCGAGTATGAGAAGGGCTGGGCGCCGCGTGCTTGAGACGCGGCATTGCTATGCGGATGATGAGCTGCGAATAAAAAACATTTTTTCGCGGCGCGACTTCGTTCGCTCCGGGGCGCTGGTTGCGGCAGCGTTAGCTGCTTCGAAGGACGGATTCGCGGCGGCGGGACTAGCACTGGCTGACGAAGGATCGGCTATTCGACTGGGCGTGGCCAGCTATACGTTCCGCAATTTCAGCCGGGCGCAGATGATTGGTTTCCTGAAGCAACTCAACGTGTTGGCGTTGAACGCAAAGGACGTGAAAGATCATCTCCCGGTGGAGCCGCAGGAGGAGGCGGCTGCGCTGGCGGAGTATGCCGCGGCGGGGATCAAGCTGCACGCGGCTGGAACCATTTATTTCCCGAAAGATGAAGATGCGGACATCCGGAGCAAGTTCGAATACTGCAAACGGGCCGGGATTGGGGTCATTGTCGCGGGCGACCCGACGCCGGAGACTCTGCCGCGGATTGAGAAGTTCGTGAAGGAGTACGACATCCGTTTCGCGATCCACAATCACGGGCCGGAAGATAAGTTGTGGCATTCGCCGCTGGATGTGTTGAAGGCAGTGAAGGGAATGGACCCGCGGATGGGGTGTTGCATTGATGTGGGGCATACGGTTCGCGCGGGCACGGACGTGGTTCAGGCGATCCACGAAGTGGGCGCGCGGCTGTTTAACGTACACATGAAGGACCTCGCGAACTTTGACAAAAAGGATAGTCAGGTGGCGGTGGGAGAGGGCATCATGCCGGTGAAGAGGATTTTTGAAGCGCTTGGCGCGATCAAGTACAAGGGCTCTGTGGATCTGGAGTATGAGATTCATGCCGACGATCCGATGCCGGGAGTTATCGAGAGCTTTGCTTATATGCGAGGCGTGCTGGCGGGGATGGGGTAGGCGAGGCAGGGCTCAGGAATTTATGGAAGACTCCGCACGTGGAGAGCACTTGTCCGATTTGCAGCGTTAATCAGGAAGTTTGGGGAACAAATCAGCGGAACAACCACGGTCCGTATGGGCGTCTCTTCACGAGTTCTCGGGCTTCGGCCTCTATGCGCGCATTCTCGGCAGCCATAGCCGCCTCTCCTTCAAACACCTTGTGCCAGTGTTTATATGCCAAGTACGGATACTTTTTTGCTCCCCAAATAGCCAGCGCGTACATACCCACGATTGATCCAAGTGTGACAAGGGTCCCTGCACGCGTTGGATGAAACAAGGCATTCAATCCTACATTTACGCAAATAAATGATAGGGCGATAGTTGCGAATGCAATCTTCCTGTTTCGAAAAAATATGAGAGTCAGAACAGCGCCGGAGACCAGATACCAACTCGCCGACCGAAAATCATGCTTCCAGAATTCAGACACGCTTATCATAAACAGGACTGTAATCACCGATCCGATGAATGCAAAAGCCGCAATTTTCGGCGTCCAGTTCCTCAATCCCATGCCGTTCCCCGCAGAATCTTTCTGCTTTCAAATTCTAACTAGCCGGCTCCCCTGGGTCGTCCAGTTGGTAAGAGTCTACACCGCGTCTTTACATAGAAGGCCCGATAAGTCAGAAAATCGGAAACTGTCCGACGAGCAAGTGTCGAGAGGCTTCTGACTTGGGCGTTAGACGGTGATGCCGCCGAAGCAGAGGTATTCGATTTCGACGAATTCGTCGATGCCGTATTTGGAGACTTCGCGGCCAAGGTCGATTCTGAATGACCGCGCTCTGGGCAAGTTAAATGGGTTCAGGACAATCCCAATTTTCGGCGTGCGCCGTCGCGCTCGCTTAAACGATTAGGCGTGGGAGAGCGCGGGTTGCTTGTGTTCGGCGACGGAGGCGAGCGCGGCTTCGATGACGCCGAGGCCTTCGTCGAGCTGTTCGTCGGTGACTACGAGCGGGACGAGGAGGCGAATGACGTTGTTGAAGGTGCCGGCGGTGATGGTGATGAGGCCGTGCTCGTAGCAATATTTGGCGATGGCTTTGGTTTCGGTGTCGGCGGGCTCGCGCGTCTGTGCGTCGCGCACCAGTTCAATGGCGCACATGCCGCCGAGGCCGCGCACGTCGCCGACCAGGGGCCATTTTTTCTGCCAGCCGCGGGCGCGCTCTTCAAAATGCTTTCCGATGGCGGTGGAGCGGGCGAGCAGGCCGTCTTTCTCGATGGTTTCGATGGCGGCTAGCGCGGCGGCGCAGGAAGCGGGATGGCCGCAGAAGGTTCCGCCGAGAGCGCCCCCGCCGGGGGCGTCCATGATTTCGGCGCGGCCGGTGACGGCGGCGATGGGCATGCCTCCTCCCAGGGATTTCGCCATGGTGATCATGTCCGGCTCGATGCCGAAATGTTCGGAGGCGAACCATTTGCCGGTGCGGGCGAAACCGGATTGCACTTCGTCGGCGATGAAGAGAATGCCGTGCTTGCGGCAGATATTTTGCAGGAGCTGGAAATAATCGCGCGGGGGAATGACGAAGCCGCCTTCGCCGAGAACGGGTTCGGCGATTACGGCGGCGACGGATTCCGGAGCGACGGAACGCTTGAAGGCGTCTTCGAGATAATGGGCGAAGGATTCGGCGGTGGCGCCTTTTTCGGCGCGGTAGGGATAGGCGAAGGGAATCCGATAGATGTCGCTGGCGAAGGGCTGGAAGCCGGCTTTATAAGGATGCGTTTTACTGGTCAGCGACATGGTGAGAAGGGTGCGGCCATGGAAGGCGTCCTCGAAACAGATTACGGCGGGGCGCTTGGTGTAGGCACGGGCGATCTTGATGGAGTTTTCGATGGCTTCGGCGCCGGAGTTGAGGAGGATGGTTTTGCGGATCGCGGAGAGGACGCGGGGAGAGCGATGGCCGACGTTGAGGCAGCCGATGCCGCCGGCGAAATCGAGATAGCGATTGCCGTCGACGTCCTCGATGGTGGCGCCTTCGGCCCGCGCGGCAAAAACCGGCGTGGCGTTCGAAGGGCCGCGGGGGATGGCGGCTTCGCGGCGGGCCATCAGCGCGCGGGACTTGGGGCCGGGTATTTCGGCGCGAATTTGAATCGTGTTCATCGCATTCTCTCCGTTAGCGAACAGCGGTCCGCCTCAGAAGGCGGACCCTACAAAAACTAGTACCAGCCGATGGGGGTCTCGTCGAGATTGACGAACACCTGCTTGGTTTCGAGATATTCCTCGAGGCCCCAGGGACCCAGCTCGCGGCCGAAGCCGGACTGCTTGTAGCCGCCCCAGGGTGCTTCGACGTACGTTGGTTGCATGTGATTGACCCAGACGATGCCGGCGCGGAGCGACTTGACGACGCGGAAGGCTTTGTAAATGTCGCGCGTCCAGACGGCGGCGGCAAGGCCGTAGGGCGTGTCGTTGGCGATGCGAATGGCTTCCGGTTCGCCTTCGAAGGGAATCACCGAAGCGACGGGGCCGAAAATTTCTTCGCGCGCGATGCGCGCGTTGTTATCGACGTCGTAGAAAATAGTCGGCTCGACATAGAAGCCCTTGCCAAATTGTTTCGGGCGCCCGCCTCCAATGGCGACCTTCGCTTCTTTCTTGCCCAGTTCGAGGTAGGAGCTGACACGGTCGTATTGCTCCTTGCTGACCAGCGGACCCATCTTCGTTTCGCGTTCGAGCGGGGCGCCGAGCTTGATGCGCTTGGCCTTTTCGGCCATGGCTTCGACGAATTTTGTGTAGATTTTTTTCTCGACGAGGATGCGGCTGCCCGCGGAGCAAACTTCGCCCTGATTGATGAAGATGCCGAAAAGGGCGCCGTCCACGGCGGCTTCCCAATCCGCGCCGTCAAAGAAAATGTTGGGAGACTTGCCGCCGAGCTCGAGGGTGACGCGCTTGAGGGTGTCCGCGGCGCTCTTGACGACAATTTTTCCGACGGCGGCGCTACCCGTGAATGCGATTTTGTCCACGCCGGGATGGGCGACGAGTGCGGCTCCCGCGGTTTCGCCCATGCCATTGACGACATTGACCACGCCCGGCGGCAGGCCTAGCTCTTCAAACCAGTTGGCGACTTCCATCATGGTGAGGGGCGTCTGCTCGGCGGGCTTGAGGATGCAGGTGCAGCCGGCGGCGATGGCGGGAGCTAGCTTCCACGAAGCCATCACCAGCGGATAATTCCATGGAATGATTTGTCCGGCGACGCCGACGGGTTCACGGAGAGTAAAACTCAGGGCATTTGCTGGAACTGGATTGACCTGGCCCATAACTTTGTTGGCGAGGCCGGCGTAGTATTCGAAACAGGTTGCGGCATCGGCGATATCGTACTCGGCTTCGACGATGGGTTTGCCGGAATTGCGGCATTCCAGTTCGGCGAGCGGAGCGGCATTGGCGCGAATTTTCTCGGCTAGCTTGTAACGGCGCTATCGATGTCTGCGGCCGTGCCCGAGGCAACATGTGCGATCACTTCTTCGGTGGAAGGATCGTACACGGGAAACATCTCGCCGGACGAACTCTTCACCCACTGACCATTGATATAGTTTTGATAGGCACGAACGATGGTTTTCGCAGTACTGGACATAACCGCCTCCCAAATTCAAAGCGCGGATGCCGCTGCCAGTTTCCGCGCGGCTTTGCGCCTGCCATAGACAAAAAAGAAAAACGCCGCGAGGCCGACAAGAAACAAAGTCCCGGCGACCATCTTGAATTCAAATAATCGTATGGACTCGATTTGGTGCGAAGGAATGAACGCCACACCTATCCCCAGGATAGTGGTGATCAGCCCGCAACTGCCCGCGAGAACAAGAGTGGTCTTGCTGTAATAGCCTTCGCCGGGCACCGATTGTTTGGCGAGCTT
>WNFP01005147.1_pt1 | contig 10502 bp, 10 predicted proteins | sample 5400201 | NCBI WGS metagenome assembly WNFP01 (sample SAMN13153355, study PRJNA577476) | soil metagenome | isolation source: 115 cm saprolite under Madrone tree | place: USA:California | collected 2016-06-14
CGTGTGCTGGGTCTGCCAACGAGGACCAGCGGGTTAGTTCTGGAGATTTTTGCCTGGACTCATGAGCAGCGCCCGCTTTCCTTCCAGCGAGTCTTTATTCCTCGTTCTCCCTACTCGCTCGACGTTTCGCCGCAGCCTATCATTCGGACCCGTTCGGGCTAGTGCCAGCCGCATAGTAGCCAGCCGCATAGTATTAACAAATCGACAGTCATACTGTTATGGAATCTACTTTAGAACTTGTAACCGACGTACTTGTGATTGGAGGCGGCACTGCCGGCAGCGTCGCTGCAATCAAGGCCAAAGAGCGACTACCCGATGGAACCGTACTGTTGTTGGAGAAGGCAAATGTGAAGCGCAGCGGTGCAATTGCCCTCGGCATGGACGGAGTTAACAATGCGGTGATCCCGGGTCACGCTACGCCGGAACAATACGTGAAAGAAATCACGATGGCGAACGATGGAATCGTTAACCAGCGGGCAATCCTGGCTTATGCCCAACAGAGTTTCTCCATGATCCAAGAGTTAGAATCATGGGGGGTAAAGTTTCAGAAGACTGCTACTGGCGAGTACGACATCAAGCGGGTTCACCACAAGGGGAGTTATGTCCTACCCATGCCGGAAGGGTATGACATCAAGAAACTGTTAACTCGAGCGATCCGCAGGGTGGGCGTAAAAACAGAGAACCGGGTGATGGCGACCCGTATTTTGTTAAACGAAGGCAGAGTAGCAGGAATCGTCGGATTCAATGTTAGAACCGGGGAATTTGTAGTCGTTCGGGCAAAGACCGTGATTCTTTGTTGCGGAGCTGCGGGACGCCTGGGATTACCGGCGTCCGGATACTTGATGGGAACCTACGAAAACCCGTCAAATGCGGGTGACGGCTATTCGATGGCCTATCACGCGGGCGCCGAGCTAACCAACATTGAATGCTTCCAGATTAACCCCTTGTTAAAGGACTACAACGGACCTGCTTGCGCGTACGTCAGCGGACCATTCGGCGGATACACCGTCAACGCGAAAGGGCATCGATTCATGCTGTCGGACTATTGGAGCGGTCAAATGATGCTGGAGTTCTATAAAGAGCTCACCGGTCCGAACGGACCGGTGTTCCTGAAGATGAATCATTTGGCCCCTGAAACCGTTAGTGAGATCGAGCGAATTCTGCATACGACCGAGCGACCGAGCCGTGGCCGCTTTCACGCTGGTCGAGGAACCGAGTACGGAGAGCAGCTGGTCGAGATGGCAGTTTCCGAGATTGGGTTGTGCAGTGGACATAGTGCGTCGGGGGTTTGGATCAACGAACGCGGTGAAACGACGGTGCCAGGGCTTTACGCCGCCGGCGACATGGCATCGGTGCCACACAGTTACATGCTTGGCGCCTTTACCTACGGGAAGATATGTGCAGCCAGCGCGATCGAGTACATTGGGCAAGCCGGCATGCTGGGGGTCGATGATGGCGCCGTTCAGGCGGAGCGACAACGGATCATGGCACCATTGGACCGACCTACCGGCATCCCGCCCCATTTATTGGAGTACAAGCTGCGCCGGCAAGTTAACGATTACCTTCAACCTCCGAAGAGCGCGAATCGGATGAAGGTTGGACTGGAGTATTTTCTCCGGGCGCATGAAGAGTTGGAGCAGCTCGGCGCAACCGATCCGCATGATCTGATGCGGGCAGCTGAATGCGCTTTCATTCGCGATTGTGCAGAGATGGCGGCGCGAGCCTCGCTGTTTCGAGAAGAAAGCCGGTGGGGGCTCTATCATTGCCGCCAGGATTACCCGGAGATGGACGATGTGAATTGGTTTGTGCACGTCAATCTCAAACGGAACGAGACGGGTGAAATGCAACTGTTTAAGCGACCGGTGGAACCGTATGTGGTCACGCTCGATCAAGAGGAGCTGCGTGGTTATCACCGGCTGCGAATGGCATCAACAGCGGTCGAGGCAGTCAACTAAGCACTAATTACATGAACCCGGAAACCACCACGAAAAAGGTCGTTGCAGGCAAATTGAAGTTCGAAACTGAAAGGGCGGCGGCGGAAGCCGCCAGGCTGGCGCCCCACCGGCAGACCACGAAGGTATTTGATGTGCCGGTGGTGGTTGACGAAGGGAAATGCATCAGCGGGTGTCATGTTTGTGTTGAGTCATGTCCGGTAGATTGCCTGGCGATTCAGCCGGAGCATGGCAAAGCGTTTATGAAATTTGATGATTGCTGGTACTGCCTCGCCTGCGAGGTGGACTGCCCAACGAACGCCATCACCGTCAAGATCCCGTTCCTGGTCCGCTGAGACAATGCATCAGAATAGTTTCAGTCCGATACTCGACCGCTTGCAGAGTGCCGATGTGAATGTTCGCCGGGTCGCTCTGACCGAACTGGATGAACTGCTAACAACGGTGTCGGTAGGCGATATCTTGCCGCTCCTGCAGGACAAGGATCCAACCGTCCGAAAACTAACTGTTCAGGCATTGGAAGAATTGGGGGAGCCGGAAGCGATTCCAGCATTGTTGGAACGAATAGGGGACGAAGAGAATGAAGTCGCTACGGCCGCCTGGATAGCGCTGCGAGAGTTTCGCACGCCGGCAGCAATCGCACCTTTGATCGAAGGAGCGGAGCATCGGCTACCCTCGGTCCGGGCTGCTGCTATCCTGGCGCTTCGTGAGTTCCGAACTCCTCGGGCGTTCTCGGTACTAAGCCGGAGGGCCACGGATGCCAGCGCAGAGGTACGACGAGAAGCTCTGTTAGCTCTTTCCTATCTCCGCTCCGATGCGACTCGAGAATTATTTAAAGAGGCCCTGACAGATGCGGACACAGAGAATCGGAGAATCGCCGTCGACGCGTTGAGTCAATTTGATCAGAGCGTGGTACCGCACTTGATCGCCGGGGCGTCTGACCAAGAGTGGCAGGTAAGAGTTCAGACGGCAATCGGTCTAAGTCGATTCCCAACCGAGCAGGCTGAGCAAATGTTAGTCATCCTTCTGGAGGATGACCGATGGGAAGTCGTCAAGGAAGCCCTGATTGGTTTGGGAAAACTGAGCACACCGGTGGCGACTCGCGTGACGGGGTTTCTAGCCCACGAAATCGCGGATGTGCGGATCGCGGCGGCTCAGGCATTGGGCGGGATCGGTGGCAATTCAGCAGTAGAGGCGCTTAGTGCTGCCCTAAGTGATCCGGATACAGGTGTTCAGAAGGCGGCAAAGCGTGCAATCGAAGAAATCAAACTGGCAGAACGAGAGGGATAAAATCCATGAGGAAGTTTGCGATAATCGTAGCGGCATTTTTGGTCAGTGCGTCATTGGGATGGAGCGAGCAGGAGATTCGGATCGGAATCGGCACCCAAGACACTACCATCAATTGTGCGGCCGGTGGAGCGGTAGTCCGCGAACTGCATCTGCTCGAAAAATATTTGCCGCACGACGGGAAATATCAAGGAGTCAAGTACGAGCTTGTCTGGCATAACTTTACCAGCGGGGCTCCGGCAAACAGCGAGCTGCTGGCAAATAAGCTAGATATCACCAACATGGCCGATTTTCCGGCTGTTCTCGGAGCATCGGCGTTCCAGGCTGCCGACAATGGTGTGCATACCTATTATATTGCGACTCTGTCTGGAAGCGTACGGGGTGCCGGGAACGCGGTAGTCGTACCGATTGGGTCGCAAATCCAATCCTTCAGCGAGTTAAAGGGGAAACGCATTTCCGTTCCGTTTGGATCAACGGCACATGCAATGCTGCTTCGTGCCATTCGAGATCAGGACTGGGATCCCGAACGAGACGTGACGATTATCACTCAGGCGCCGGAGGTAGCAGGTTCGGCGTTGAAAGCCGGTCAAATTGATGCTCATGCGGATTTTGTTCCGTTTGGAGAGCTTTTTCCGTTCCGCGGGATCGCGCGGAAAATCTACGATGGAACATCTGCCGGCGTACCGACGACGCATGGAGTTCAGGTTCGGTCGGATTTCGCGGAGAAATATCCCGAACTGGTAATTGCCTATCTGCGAGCGACACTGGAGGCGAGTCGGTTAATTCAAGAGCGTCCGGAAGAATTGTCTGAGAAATTGGCTGCGTGGACCGGGGTAGAAGCGGAGATTTGCTATGCATTTCATGGGCCGGCTGGGATTCAGACACGTGATTACACGCTCAAGCCCGAGTACATCGACGCAATCCGGCGGGCAGAACAGAGTCTTCGAGAGCTGAAAAAGACAGATAGGCCGCTCGATGTGAACTCGTTGGTAAATGATAAGTACATCCGCGAAGCCGCCAAAGAGCAAGGCTTGGACTACGAAGCCCAGGTAAAAAACTACGCGCCTGCACCGTTTACCAAGAACGCCGAAAACACTAATTCGCCGGTTACTGATATTAAGCTCGCAGGACAGATCTGGATTCTAGGCGAAGCGACGGTACGGCTCTACAGCACTCCAGAAGCTGCGCTCACTGCGGCTAGCAAAGCCGAAGCGGACGGGAAAAAGGTCCGAGTAGTGTACGTGCACGATCGTGCCAGCGGAACCAAACTTTTTGCTGATAAGGCCTGGTTTGTCAGTGCCGGAGGCAGATTAGATGCGTTTCTTTTGAAGACCGATGCGGATGCATGGGCAGCCAAACGCGGTGGAATCGTATTGAATTACCCGGATGCGCAAAAGGCGGTTGGAGCTCGGCTGGCCGGAAAAAACTAAATCTTTGGTACTGACGTGAATACCATCGAGGCAAAAGCTCTGGATCGGGAAGGTTTACCGGAAAGCACCGTCGTTCATCCAAACGATCCGCGAGTTCGCCGGTCGATACGGTCGTTGATCGCCCGGACTCTGTCGATCTTGGTCTGCATTACGCTTTGGCAGACCGCGTCTGTTCAGAAGTGGCACTTTCTAGTAAACTTCGAGAATGTTCCTGCGCCGAGTGCAGTCGGTTTGGCCGGTATTCGGCTGATCCAGTCTCCCAAATTCCAAAATCACGTACAAAGCAGTGTTATTCGTACCTTCGCCGGATTCGGGATCGCCGCGGTTCTGGCGGTAACGACTGGACTGCTAGTCGGTCGATCGAAACTGCTTGGCGACTTTTTGATGACACCTTTGGAATTGTTACGGCCAATTCCGGCAGTTGCTTGGATTCCGTTGGCGGTGCTGATGTTTCCTGCGCCAGAAGAAAGTATGATCTACATCACTTTCATTGGTGCGTTCTTTCCCATCCTGCTTAGTACCATCCATGGGGTCACGAACGTGGATCAGCGACTGGTGTTCGCCTCGTTAACATTGGGAGCGTCTCCGTTTTCGGTTTTTTCGGAGGTGATTGTGCCTGGAGCGTTACCATCCATCGTGACCGGTCTCAGTATCGGGATGGGCAATGCATGGTTTTCTTTGGTGACTGCGGAGATGGTCTCCGGTCAATTTGGGATCGGCTATTACACTTGGGAATCGTACACGTTACAAAACTATCCAAACATTGTCCTTGGGATGATCTCGATCGGGCTGTTAGGAATGGTCAGCAGCGCGTTGATTAAGCGGATAGCGATGCAGTTCATGCCATGGGCCAGAAAGGGAGGAGAAATGAAATGACGAATCAGGGAGCTGAGATTCAGGTGCGAAAGGTCAGCGTTTCTTTCGCGATCGATTCCAAGCGGATCGATGCAGTCCAGGATGTATCTGCCGATATTCGGAGTGGAGAGTTCGTAGCTCTCTTAGGTCCTTCTGGCTGCGGTAAGTCGAGTCTGTTGGGTGCGATTGCCGGTTTCACTCCGATAGCAGATGGAGAAATCCTGGTCGCAAGCAGGCGGGTTCAACGACCTGATTCATCTCGTGGAATCGTGTTCCAGCAGCATAATCTCTTTCCGTGGAAGACCGTCCAAGCAAATGTCGAATTCGGTCCGAAGATGCGACGGAAGCCGAAGACAGAAAGGCGCCGGATCGCCGCTGAGATTTTAGGTCGAGTTCAGCTGTCCGAATTTGGGCGCCATTATCCCGATCAGCTTTCCGGCGGAATGCAGCAGCGAGTTAATTTGGCCCGCGTTTTGGTGAACCGACCCGAGGTTCTTTTGATGGATGAGCCGTTCGCAGCGCTCGACGCTCAGACTCGGTTGCAGATGCAAGAAATGCTGCTTGAGCTATGGCAAGAGTTCGGGATGACCGTGGTCTTTGTCACCCACGACATTGATGAGGCGATCTTGCTGAGCGATCGCATTTTGATCATGAGTCAGCGGCCCGGCCGAATAAGGGCCGAAGTGCTGGTGTTTCTGGATCGACCGCGAAGATCGGAACAACTGACCAGCCCGGAGTTCATCAGCTTGAAACGGAAATGCATGGAATCGATACGTATCGAGCCCTACCCCGAGTCGATCAGTTTGCGATCAGCTAACGAGCGTCACAATGAAGTATCGCTGGCGGGAGTATCGATCAATCGGGGGCACGTCTAAAGGCTGCGATTCGGCTGAAAACCATAGGGTCACGTCTTAACAAGCAACAATCTGCTCGACCGCTTTTAATGCCTCGGTTAATAGATCTTTGGGCCTCCTGATGTTCACCTCGCTAACCTTCCTGATCGTGTGGCGACGATTTGAGGAGGAAAGTTTTCCTTGGAAAAGTCTTTCCGGCTACAAGGAGTATTGTCGAGTAGTTCCATATCGTCTGGTGCCGTTTGTTTGGTAGAAGCTTTGGGTTCGGGCCCAGGGGTCGCATCTAAAAAAATAGAAACATTATTGGTAGATGTGGCACGTAATGGATCTTAGACGCGATCGCCGACCACCCCAAGACCGCGCCGAAAAAAACAATGTCCTAAATACCCTGCCTCGTTCGTTCTATACCTGAAACAACGAAAGACTCCTAAAATATGCGCACAAAAAATAGTAATCGTATTGTTCGACCTTACCTATCCTTCGAGGGCCGCTGCGAAGAGGCCGTCGAGTTCTACAGCGCTGGCCGAAGGCGGTCAGGTGCAAGTGCCGTTGGCCAAACGCCTTTTTCATCGCGCTTCGGCATCGTCGCCGACCGCTTCGGAGTATCATGGATGATCATCGTCGCACCTCCCGTACAGAAATGAACCGGTCGTTCGCATACTCTTGAACAAATCAGGAAACTTTATGAGTGAAAACCCCCATGCCGGCCATTCGGCCACTCAAATGGCTCCCGTCTCGAAAGGGAAACTTTGGACCGGTCGCATCATGAGCACGCTGCCCGCGCTGTTCCTGCTTCTGGACGGCGTCATGAAACTGATGAAGCCGGAGTTTGTCGTGAAAGCAACGGTTCAGCTCGGTTATCCCGAGAGCGTTATTGTCCCACTCGGAATCGTCGTGCTGGTTTGCGTCATCCTCTATGTAATTCCACGCACGGCCGTTCTCGGCGCGATCTTGTTGACTGGTTATCTCGGCGGTGCCGTCGCCACGCACGCACGCGTTGGCGATCCGCTCTTCTCCCACACGCTCTTTCCGGTTTACTTCGCGATCTTGGTGTGGGGTGGACTTTACCTGCGCGAAGAGCGACTGCGCGCACTCATTCCATTGCGCAGCTAGCCAGCGTCCCGTAGTCCACCATTAACAACATAGATCGGAGGGCGGTTCTGGCTTTAAGGTCAAAACAGTCCGGCTCGAACTAAACTTGAAACGCAACGAGCCGGATAATTGCCTTACGAGAACGAGCCAATCCGGAGAAATGCAGTTCCGGGCGGTGGCGAGCGTGATTCGGCGCTTTGTCGGATAGGTAGGCTATAGCAGCTCTTCCTTCTCCATCTCGCTGCGCAGGATGGGCGGTAAGGCATGCGTCCGGCCTACGATGATCACTGCGTCGCCTTCGCACAGCGATTCCTCGAGAAAGCCATTTTGCAGGATAGTTCCATCGGCTCGCTGGATGGCCAGGACGAGCAAATTTCCTTCGGCGAGATCCTGCAATTCCTGGACTTTTTTGCCAACGAGAAACGTGTGTCGATGCAGGCGCAGTTCATCAATTTCCACACCGAGCCGCTTAAGTTCCTCACCAACAATTCCCCGACTATCACCGAGGAATTTCATCGTCGCGGGTCGCGTGATGAGGTGCGCGATGCGCGAGCCGCCAATGGCGGCGGGCAAAACAACTTCGTTCGCACCAGCCTGCAGGAGCTTTTTCTCGGTGCTAGGCTGCTCGCCTCGGGCGATTATCAGAAGGTTGCGGTTCAGATTCCGAGCGGTCAACGTGATGAAAACGTTCAATGTGTCCTGCGGAAGAACTGTCGCCAACACGCGGGCGCGCTCGGCCCCGGCTCGGATCAACGTTTCTTCCTCGGTGGCGCTTCCCTTCACAAAAAGGCAACCCGCTGCTTCGGCCATAGTCAAGCGCTCATCGTCCAAGTCCACGACGACAAACGGAAACCCGTTTGCAGCGAGATCGTGCGCAAGAATTTGTCCGATCCGGCCGTAGCCACAAATGATCGCGTGATGGCTGATCCCTTCGACTTGACGGCTCTTTTTGAGTTCTCCGATGGCTTTCGTAATTTCTCCTTCTGTTATGAAACGAATGACTTCACCGATGACGAAAACGACGGCGCTGGTGCCGCCAATAATAACCAGCATTGTGAAAATTTTCTGCCAAACATTGATCAGGGGATGAACTTCGCCGAAGCCGACGCCGAACATCGTGATAACCACCATATAAACGGAATCAATTAGCGACCAACCAAACGTCAGAAAGCCCACAACTGAGACGACAAAAACAGCGAGCAAATAGAGCAGGCTCCGCTGAAGCTTTCGAAAAATCCCGAAATTGAGGGGCGCGGACATAAACGAACGGGGGTACCAAGCAGCTTGTATGCTGAGCCCGTCGTCTAGGCCAGTGGAAAACCGGACACCAAAGAAATAAAGCGCGTCGCCGGTCCGTGGCCTTGGCTCGCCGTTGGTTACGACGACCAGATTTACCGAACGACCCTCGTCAGTCTTTAAGCTAGAGAGGTTAGGATTTGAGAAGGGCTTTTTTCGGCAAGTTCCTAGACGGCCACACCCTCGACAACGCCCATGCCGGCGTGCAACGGATAGTGGCAAGCGACGAAGCGCCAGCCGGAAGCATGGAGAAGCAAAGCATATTCCTCTTCGGTACGCTCCTGTCCGCTGCCCCAGCACATCATATGGATGTCGAAGAGTTTCGAGAAATGCGACTCAAACGGGCCCGGTACGATGTGCTCGACGATGAAGATGCGGCCGTCCGGTTTCGCGCGGTGGCGGATCGTTTGCAGGATCTGCGTGCATTCGCTGTCGTTCCAGTCATGGAGGATCATCTTGAGGCTGTAGACGTCGGCATCGGCGGGCACTTCTTTAAACATGTCGGCCGCCACGTAACGGCAGCGCTTTTCGAGACCTAGCCTGCCCGCCCACAACTGGTCCTTTCCGGCGACCACTTCCGGCAGGTCGAGTACTGTGCCCGACAGATGCGGATAAGCAGCGAGGAAGGAGCACATCATGTGGCCGTGACCCCCAGCGACGTCGCACCAGGTAGCAACTGACGAGAAGTCGTAATCGCGCAACGCTTCGAGCGCCCACGCGGACTGAATCGTAGAAAAGCCCGACATGGCTCGGCCGAAAACCGCGCCATAACCGTCAGGATTGGCACGTGCGTGGTCGAACGCCATTTCGCCGTATTCGCGCATGAATGCGTTCTGGCGACCGTCCCTGACCATCGCGGGCACATGCTTCCAGATTGCCCAATGCTCTGGGCCGCCTTCCAGCATTGCCATGTAACGCAGCGAGCCAGGCGCATCGGTACGCAAAACGGCGCCGCGTTCAGTCAAGTTAAAGTGGCGTCCCGGGGTCTCGTTCAAAAGGCCGAGTGATGCGAGCGCCCGCAGCAATCGATAGAGCAGCCTGGGATCGAGGCCGGTTCCCGCTGCGACATCGCTGGCGGTGCGAGCGCCTTCGCGGCTCAGACAATCGAATACACCGAGTTCGGCCCCGGCGCAGAGGGTCTGACTGCTCCACTTACTCAGAAAAATCATATCTGTCACTTCTTCAGATGCCGTTTTCATACGCACTTCTCGGGGCCAGGAACAAATGGTAAGCCGGTAGCACCTGATGAATAAAGGAAGACAACGTCATGGTTGCGCACCTGAAATTGGCGCGTCAGCGCAGTCATTGGATTGAAGTGACCCGGTAGGTTAGGACAGATAAAACCTAGTTTCATAGATAATGCTCCCGTTCTAATTCTGGCAGCGTTGACCGGACGGCCCGGCTGTACCTATTTAGTTGGGAGTTATTAGAACTCAGTTATTTGAATACCCGCGGTTTTTGTTCCGGCTGCCGGAATTATTGTCTAGATGGCGGCACCGAGCATCTGCGAACATGCGCACAAGGTCAGAACGCCAGCGAGAGACGAGGCAATTTCGCTCCTGGGCACAGATATGACCGGTCGAAAGGGCCGCATCTAAACATTCAACACACAGGGAAGACCTGTGTTTAGTGTAGTGTTCAGGTCTGATTCCTTTGCCGCGTGAAAACAAAAACGCGAGGAATGTGCACCCATGGGCATCGCTGCTGGGCTTGAGATTGTCCTGAGCAAACGGTTTTCG
>WNFP01013350.1_pt1 | contig 10499 bp, 7 predicted proteins | sample 5400201 | NCBI WGS metagenome assembly WNFP01 (sample SAMN13153355, study PRJNA577476) | soil metagenome | isolation source: 115 cm saprolite under Madrone tree | place: USA:California | collected 2016-06-14
TGGGAAGCAACGGACAAGAGGTCGTGGGAGATATAGAGAATGCCCATGCCGAGTTCACGGTTGAGACGTGCAAAGAGGGTGAGGATTTCGGATTGCGTGATGGTGTCAAGGGCGCTGGTAGCTTCATCGGCGATGAGCAGGGAAGGACGGTGGAGGATCGCCATAGCGATGATGACGCGCTGGGCCTGGCCGACGCTGAGCTGCGAGGGGCGGCGGCGGAGAAAGTCGGCCTCGTTAGGGAGACTCACGCTCGTGAGTGCGTTGCGGATCGCGGCGGCGCATTCCTCGCGCGTGCCGGAGGCGTGAGCGCGCCAGGCTTCGCTGAGCTGCGAGCCGATGCGAAGAGCGGGGTTGAGCGAGGACAGCGGACTTTGCAGGACGATGCTGATTTCTCGGCCGCGAAGCGAGCGCATCTGCGATTCGGATTTTGCGGAAAGGTCTTCCCCTTTGAAAAGCAGATCGCCGCGCGCGGTGCCGCCCTTTAGATGGAGCAAACGAAGAATGGCGAGCGACAGCGTGCTTTTTCCCGAGCCGCTCTGGCCAACGAGGCCGAGAATTTCGCCGGGCTGGATATCTAGCGAAATGTCGCGAAGGACACCGGGTTTGTTGCGGTAATCAACGGAGAGCCGGAGGGACAAAAGTGGGGGAGACTCGATCACTTTTGCGCTCCCAACGTGGGATCGGGGCCGAGGCGGAGAACGTCGGCGTTCCAGAAGGCGTGGGGGTCGAGAACCGAAGGCGCGGAGCCGAGGACCGCAGGAGAAATCGCGGACATGGCGTCTTTGTTGACGAGATAGATGAAGGGCTGCTGGTCAGCCACGATTTGCTGAACACGATTCCAGTCGGCTTTGCGCCTTTTGTCGGTGGTTGCCGAGGATTGCGCGTGCATCAGGCGATCAAGTTCGGCTTCCCATTCCGTTGCTGGCGTTGATTGCTTAGGATTCCACTGATGATTTTCTGCGGAGCTGAGCCACACGTTCATCTGACTGTTCGGATCGAGGTCGGTATTGACGAGGCCGAGGAGGCAGGCTTCGTAATCGTAAGTGCGGGTGATGCGTTCGATTAGAGACGGAAAATCGAGGGTGACGAGGTTTACCTTGATTCCGATCTGAGAAAGGTCCTGCTGAATCATGGCGACCATTTGCTCGCGGGATTTGTTTCCGGAATTGGTGATGACGGTGAATTCGACGCGATTGCCGGAAGCATCGCGAAGGACGCTGCCATCAAAGCGAAAACCGGCGCGGGCGAGCAGGCGCAACGCACCGGCGGAGTCGTACACGGGAACAGGAAGCGCGGAATTGAACCAGGAATGATTTGCCGGCGAAACAGGGCCGAAAGCGGGATGCGCGTGTCCGCCAAAAACGATGCGTGACAAATCGGCGCGATTAATAGCCATGGAGATGGCTTTGCGGAATTCGGTGGAACGAAACCACACCTTTTTGTTTTCAGCAAGCGGCGCCGTGGGCACCTGGTTGAACCATAGCTGTTCCGAATCCAGGCCGGGGCCGGCGTCGTGGGCGGCAGCGGGCGATTCTTTTTGCAAGCGGTCGAAAGAATCGGCATCGAGAGAGCTGATCAAGTGAATCTCACCGCGGCGAAAGCGGAGCAGTTCGATGTCGCGGTTGCGCTGGATATCGAGGCGAATGGAATCGAGATACGGTAGTGTTTTTCCTTCTTTGTCTTTTTTCCAGTAATTCGAATTGCGCCGGAGAAGTACGTAGGAGCCGGGAGCGTAGTCCGCGACGTAGAAAGGGCCGAGGACGGCCATCTCTTTTTTGGGAGAATGGGCAGAGAGAATAGCGACTTGATCGAAGAGGCGTTCGAGTCCGGCTACCGGCGCCGGAAATATTACAATGACCACGTCCGCCGAAGGCGTTTGCACGACAACTTGGCCTTCGCCGGAGCGGAAGGAGTCGCCCGTAGGCGAGTGCAACTGCGGATCCATCAACGCTCTCATGGTGTAGGCGACGTCTTCGGAGGTGAAGGGCGTGCCGTCCGAGAAATGAAGGCCACTGCGGAGACGGAATGAGATTTTGCGGCCCTCGTCACTGACTTTCCAGGAGACGGCGAGGCTAGGTTCTATGGCTTGTGTCTGCCGGTTGAAGCGGATCAAGACGCCGCCCGTGAGATAGCGAACGGTTTCGGAAGCGTCTTCCTCGACCAGCAACGGATTGAAAGTCTTTGGTTCCCCGCGGAGGCAGAAGCGGAGTTCACCACCGGATTGGGCAGCGGACTCGGCGCTGACGGATGCCGGCCAGCAAGAAACCAGGGCCAGTGTGAGAAAAACGAAAGCGCGGCGAATCACTGTGTGACCTCCTGTGACGGAAGAACCAGTTGAAAGCACATGACCACAATCACGAGGAGGGCGAGGGGAACAAGCCTCCAGGGGTTTGCCGAGAGCGTAGAAAAATCCTCGAAGCCGCGCATCAGGTTTCCCCAGGAAGGCATGGGCTCCATTACACCGAGGCCCAGGATGCTCAGGTTCGCTTCCGTCAAAATGAAAATCGGGATGGAGATCAAGAACTGCGTGTAGAAGAGCGGGCGCAGATTGGGAGTCACGTGACGCCACAAAAGGCGCGCTGGCTTGCAGCCGGAGGCTCGAGCCAGGAGCAAAAAATCAGAATCACGCACGCCGCGAGTGGTAGCACAGATGACACGCACACACGCTTGCCAGCCGAGGAGACCCATCATCAGGAAGGCGATGCCGACGGAGACGAACGGCGGAACATCCAACGGCAGAATGGCGCGCACGACGAGAAGAAGGAATAGCCACGGCAAAGCGAGAGAGAGATCCGTTGCCGCGAAGGTGATGCGTTCGAACCAGCCGCCCAGCATGCCTGCAACGCTGCCCAACACAGCGGCAATCAGGGTGGAAAGTAGCGCGGCCGCCGGCGCGAGGAGCAGGGAAACGCGTGTGCCGTAAAGCAAGCGGGACAACGAATCGCGGCCCAGGGCATCGGTGCCAAGGGGATGCGCGGTAGAAGGAGCAGCATTCGGGATATCCCTGAACTGCCGGGCATAAGGAGCCGGCAGCAGAAGAGTGGCAAGCAGCATCAATACGAAAATCGTGCACAGGATGGCGGCGGCCACTTTTTGAAGAGGCTTCATTGCCCGCTCCCGGCTAAGGTGCGGCCAGCAAGATCGGCCAGGGAATTCGCAGCGAGCATGACGAGGCCAACTATCAGAGTCACGTTGACGATGAGTGGTAAATCGCGGCTGAGCGCCGCCTGCCAGGCGAGCTGGCCTAAACCCGGTGAATCGCAGAGCGCTTCGATGGGAATGGCGGCGCCAAAAGCAATGGCGAAAGATACGCCAAAAAGCGCGAGGAGCGGCGGAGCTGCCAACGGCAAGACATGACGAAACAAGATGGCACGGCTACCCAAGCCTCTCGCGCGAGCGGCGAGAACGTGAGGCTGATCGTAAGAGCGAAGCAGCAGATTCCGAATGTAACTGTAGAGGCGGGGAAAAACGACCACGGCGATGGCGCAAAATACCGGGGTTCTCAAGTGAACAGCAAGCATTGCAACTACGGCCGAAGGCAGAGACAACAACAATCCGTTTAGGGCCGTAGTGGAGGCTTCAAAGAACCAGCCGTGAGTTGCAAGTCCGAAGGACGCTAATAGCGCGGCGGCCAGCCATGCCACACCCAGTGCTCGAACGACGGAGTTGCCGGTGACCGGCAACCGCTGTCGAAGCAGTTCGCGAACGGGACGCTTCAGAGAATCAGATTCACCAAGATCACCATGCGCGAGCGCCGAGAGATAGTGGACATAGTAAGAAAATAATCCCTGATGAAGCGCTTGCTGCTGGCGCAACGCCAATACGCTTTCCGCGCGCCACCTTGGATCGAGTTCCCGCTCTTGAACGCCATATCCCGGCGCAAAACGCACCAGCGTGGCGCTAATGAGCGCGCCGACGAGGCCGAGGCAAGCAAGGAAGAACAGGCGCTGGAGCGCAAGGCGGAAAAAATTCGTGGATCGTTTGGTTTCGCTCACTGTGCGTCCACGCAAGAATGATTTGCCAGGAACTCCATGGGATCAGGTCACCGGCTGGAGCTTCGAATAGTGTTTTTCCTTGACCAGGTACATGCTGCGGTCCGCTTCCGAAAGCAACTCCTCTGCAGTCAGGCCGTGGGCCGGGTGGAACGCGCTGCCAACGCTGACGGAAACGAAGACCTCGCCGCAAACGCTGTGGCTCGCTTCCCGCACGGCGCGCGTCAACCGCTTTTCCAACTCCGCTACAACATCGATGGTGACTTCGGGGAGGACAAAGACGAATTCATCTCCACCCAGCCGGCCAACCTGGTCGTATTCCCGGCAAGAAGCTTTGAACTGAGTAGACACTTCCTGGAGCAGCTTGTTTCCGGTCAAGTGGCCGAACTTATCATTCACCTTCTTGAATCCATCGAGGTCGCAGAGCAGCACTGCCAGAGGTCTCTTGGAACGCCGGACGCGGCCAAGTTCCTTATCAAGATGCAGGCAAATGGAACGCGCGTTGGGCAGGCCGGTGAGGTAATCGGTGCTGGCGGTACTTTGGGCCTGTTCGTACTGGACGGCGTTTTCGACGGAGACACCGAGCTTCGAACTGGCCGCCAGAAGCATGCGGAGATGTTCCTGAGTGAAGGCATTCTTTTCACGATGGTACAGCGAGAGGACACCTGCGACGACATCGCGACCGCGAAGGGGAACGCTGAGAGCAGATTGCAGGGTGGGGACGCGTGAAGGAATCCCGAGGTGAAAAGTTTCGGCGGCCGGATTGCCATTGGTGATGGGCTTCTCGTTGCGCGCAACCCATCCAGAAAGTCCTTGGCCCATGGGGACGCGAAGAGTAGAGAGCAAGTCGAAGTCCACGCCGTGAACGTATTCCGGGATCAGCAAACCATCCTGGCAAACGAAAAAAACGATGGCATCGTGTGGAATCATTTCCTTGAGGCGCCCGGCAACAACCGAAAGCGTTTCCTTCAAGCTGAGCGAGTTGCCGAGCGTCTGGGCCAACTCAAAAAGAAGCTGCGCTTCCTGGCGCGCGGAGATGATGGAAGTGAGAAAGGAGGTGGCGCGAACTTCCGCTTCGTTTGGCGAGTCAGCAAACCCTGAAGAAGGCGCGACATCGCGGTCAATTCTGGGCGCGATGTCCAGACGCCGTCTTTCGGTTTCCATGGTGTTGACCATCGCTTCCAACTCGAGGTAGCGACGCTCCATCACTTCCACGACGCGAGGATCAAAGCTGCGGCCCTTCTCTCCGCTGAGGTTGCACATCGCTTCCCCGGGAGTCATTGCCCGGCGATACGGGCGCTCAGACGCTAAAGCGTCAAAGCAATCAACAGCCGAGAGAATACGGGCTCCGATGGGGATGGCTTCCTGTTTCAGCCCATCGGGATAGCCGGTGCCATCCCATTTCTCATGATGGGAACGGACGATCGGAACGACGGGATAAGGAAACTGAACGCGATCCAGTATGTCCGCCCCTACGATCGGGTGGATTTTCATTTTCTCGAACTCTTCCGGAGTGAGGCGTCCCGGCTTGGAAAGAATGTTCTCGGGGACTGCGAGCTTACCGATATCGTGCAGCATGGAGGCTGCGCGAATGGCATTCAACTGGGATTCGTCCAGGCCCAGGTCCTTGGCAATCTCGACCGCGTAGACCTGCACCCGGCGCAAGTGATCGTGAGTGGTGTGATCCTTCGCCTCAATTGCCAGGGAAAGCGCCTCGATCGTGCGCAAGTGAAGCGCGGCAATTTCCTCAGCGTGCTTCTTTTGTGCAGCCAGGCGGCTCAAATAAGTCTGATAGGAGCGGTAGATCCAGTAAACGATGGGGAACGCCAGGAGACCGAATTGCCAGCCGATCAGACGGTTGATGGCGCTCACACCGCAGGCAATCAGCGCTCCGAGCAAATAATAGGGGAAGGCCCACAAATAACATTCCTTCCAGACGTGGACAGGATTCCGCTTCTCCGTCATGGCAATAATGCCGGCGACGGAGAGAGTATTGAAGGCGAAGTAGGTCGTTGCCGCCGCGGCCATCAGGAGAGGCCAGCGAAAGCCGACACCCGCCGCTACCTTGCTATGAAAGAGGAGTTCCGCGGCGCTAATCGAAAGGGCAAGGTTGGCCAGGGTAAAGAGCCATTGAATCGGACGAGGACGCGGCTTGGCTTGCCAGAGGGTCTGCACCAGCCCGCCGAGACAGCCCATCAGGAGCGTTTCGGAATAGGAAAGGTCCAGAATGCCGACAAGAATAAATAAGAAATTCGCCGACATGGTGGCCTTGATTCCGGGCAAATGCACTTTGAGTACGGAAGCAGCCAGAGCGACAGCCAGGAAGCACCCGTATCGAAACAGATCGTCGGATCGCCAGTGGAGAAAAGCGTACGGCAAGAGCGGCAGCCCACCAATGAGCTGAGTGAAAATGAACGTAACCGCTGGAAGCCCGAGGGCTTCTAGGTCAAGCCAGAGTCTCGCCCCGTAGGATTTTTTCTTCGTCACTTCCACTCGCGCTCTCGCTCTCTATGGTGCCGGTGCGAATGTTTGTGCGCCCTGAGGATGGCGCGCCGGAACCCTCCAAGGGGAGCAGCTTCCGAACAAACCATGAACAGGTCAAAGTGGACTGAAACGGCCTGTACTTTAGTACTAAACCCGGGGACCTCCTGTACCATCGACGGGAATTCGACCTGTCCGCCATACTTCCGCCACTGATAACGCCATCGTTGCCCGGGTTCTTTAAGGGATCTTCGACCCGGAAACCAGTGCAGGAGCAAATCTCATGCCCGGCAGTCACGAAGCCAGCCCTACCGGTAGCAGCCTACTCAAAACGACGACTTGGGGTGCGCTAATCGCATGCTCCGCTGTGATGTTCGCAGCAGGGCTTCTAGGGCACAACCCCTGGGGCCATTCTGACGACCGTGGCGCTGCTTCCGCGCAAGTTCCTGAAGAGAGCCGGCCCGCCGCTCCGCAATCTGAGATATCCGTGCCAACTGGCACAACGTTGTCTGAGCCAGCTGACAAGACTGTCCCATCCCACGCCAAGCCGTTCGTGCTACCCCCAGTTCCGGCAGCGCGAGCCGCCACTTCGGCCAGTGTCGCGGTTTTAGCCCCTGTCCCCTCGAATCGATCTGACGCTGGTCACGCACAAGCACCAGTCAATGAAAATAGCGGCAGTTCGGCAGGCACAAACCGCGACGACGAACATTTCGCGTCGGCAGCAAAGATCGCCCCAGACCTTAAGGGAGTGGATCGGGAAGCTTCGATTGACGTTATCGTGCAGTTCAAGAATGACGCGGGTGCCTCTGACCTGGCCGCGGATGGAGTCACGGCGAAGTCCGATCTGCCTTTGGTGCACGCCCAGTTGGTCACCGTCAAGGGTGGCAACCTGACAAACCTTGCTTCACATTCCAGCGTCGCATACATCTCGCCGAACCGCCCGGTAAAAGGCGCATTGGACCATGTAATCACCGCCGTGAACGGAGATCTTGCCTACGCCAGCGGATGGGACGGCACCGGCATCGGAATCGCGGTTATTGACAGCGGAGTGAGCAGTGTCTATGACCTGAATTCCGACAACAATCAATCGTCACGCGTCGCCTACAATCAGAGCTTTGTGCCAGGTGACAATTCCGCTTCTGACGGCTTCGGTCACGGAACTCACATTGCCGGAATCATCGCCGGGAACGGCTACAGTTCCACGACGTCCAATTTCCGGGGCGTCTATCGTGGCATCGCGCCAGAAGCAACAATCATCAACTTGCGCGCGCTCGATTCCAACGGGGCCGGCACGGACAGTACGGTAATCGCAGCAATACAGCAGGCCATCGCCCTCCAGAGCACTTACAACATCCGGGTCATCAACCTGTCTCTGTCACGCGGAGTCTATGAAAGCTACACGCTCGATCCGCTCTGCCAGGCCGTGGAATCCGCTTGGCGTGCAGGCATCGTTGTCGTTGCCGCAGCCGGAAACATGGGCCAGTACAATGGGGCCGGCACAAGTGGATACGCAACTATCGGTGCGCCTGGTAACGATCCGTACGTGATAACGGTTGGTGCGACCAACACACACGGCAGCGGCACGCAAGCCGCGCAGACGATGACCAGCTACAGTTCCAAGGGGCCGACGTCGTTCGATCACATCGTCAAGCCTGACCTTGTCGCTCCGGGTAATGGTGTGGTTTCGCGCATGGCAACGTCGGGCAACGCGCTCGTGAATACTTATCCTGCGCTCGCCGTGTATCCGTGCAACTATTCTCGATCCAGCTGTGGCCCACAGTATGGAGGAGCCCGGTACATGCGCCTCAGCGGCACGAGCATGGCTACGCCCGTGGTTAGCGGCGTAGCGGCGCTGTTGCTACAAAAAACTCCTTCGCTCACGCCTGATCAAGTGAAGGCCCGTTTGATGAAGAGCGCCTGGAAGGGATTTTCTTCCTACTCGACTGCCACAGACCTGTCGACAGGTATTGCCTACAGTATTCAGCAGGACAGCTTTGCGGTGGGTGCCGGCGCGGTTGACGCTTCTGCCGCGCTAGCCAGCACGGACCTCGCGCCCACGAACGTTGGCACCGCAAAGTCACCTCGAGTCACCTATAACCCGGTAACGAATACGGTTTCCGTTGTTGGCGATCCCGCCACGATCTGGAATAACTCCGTGGTTTGGGGCAATTCGGTCGTGTGGGGTAACTCGGTGGTTTGGGGCAACTCCGTCGTCTGGGGCAATTCGGTCGTGTGGGGTAACTCCGTGGTTTGGGGTAACTCCGTTGTGTGGGGTAATAGCGACGGTTTCCTTGGGGATCAATAGTAGGCAAGCCTAGGTGCAAGTGATGAAAGGAGAAACCATGAGAATGCCAACCCTAGCCAAAGCCTACATCGCAATGATCGCCGCAGTTGCCGCGGTCGCATTGAGTGTGGCGGCTTATCGCTGGAATCCGGAAAATCTTGGTAGGTTCGTTTTGTTCTTTGGACTGGCGATGGTGGCTTCGGCCATGAAAATCCGCTTGCCGGGACTCAAGACCTCCATCTCGACCAACTTCGTATTTATCCTGATTGGGATTGCGCTTTTCAGCTTCAGTGAAACCTTGCTTATAAGTTTGGGCGGCGCGTTAGTACAGTCACTCTGGAAGCCGCTGCACCGGCCGAAGTTCATCCAGGTATTCTTCAACGGCGCTTGCCTGACGGTTTGTACCGCCGCTGCATTCTGGGCTGCCCATGCAGTGCCGGTAATTGTAGGGGCGAGCTCAGCGGCTGCGATGATGGTTGTGGGAGCTTGTGTCTACGTGGTCTTGAACACAAGCCTGGTGTCGCTGGTTATTTCACTGGTCGAGGGACAGTCCCTGAAGAACATCTGGCCCCATTGTTATGAATGGACATTCCCTTACTTCCTGGTGGGCGCGGCTTTGGCCGGACTCGCTAGCGCCGCGGGTCACACCACAAACATGGGTGTGACTCTACTTGTCGTGCCGGCTATGTATTTCGTCTACGTCTACTACCGGATGCACGTGCTTCGCGCCGTGCTTGATAACATTTCCAGCGTTAGCCAACAGAATGAAGCCGTTCTAGCCGGCGCATCGCCGGGGCACTGAACTCAATCGTAGAATAGTCACTTCCGGTCCTCCTTCCTGAAGTGTGCCCGCAGTTGTCTCGAAACTCCCCCAATTTCTTGTTCAGGTTTTCAAGGATTCGCCTAATCAAAATGCAAGTACTTACCCAATTGAGAATGGATTATTCATTTATGTGGTTTCCCCATTGAAGTTTGTGGCGGTCTCACAGAGCCACCCGAATCCCGCAGTTCTGATCTTCGAGCGGTCTTCAGCTCCTCCAGCCATCGCCCTTTCTTCGCTTACCCTGAACCCAACGAGCATCATCGGCGGCGCGCAAGTCGCACTTTCGAGCAGCAGTTCGGTGGCCAGCGTGCCTTCCAGCGTGAACGGTTCGCTCGGGAGCTGCCAGCGCAACTTTCACGATGAACACGTTCATAGTTCTCTTGCCAGCTTTCGCCAACATCTCCGCTTCGTACAAAAGTACGACGCGGACTGCCTCGTTCGCATGACCGAAACGCTTGCTGACCCCATCATCCAGACGACGGGCGAGGATTTCCGAGTTTACCGTCGCCACAGTCGACAAGTGGTTCCTTGTGTGACGCCCGAATGATGGCCAAGCACGATAGGTCAATTCGTAAATCGAGGCGTGAAGCCATGCGCTGATAAAGGAAGGCGAGGCCCTCGAACTGAGAACCGCGTCGCCGAATCGAAGTAGCAATTTAGAAAAACACCGCTGGAGAAACATTAAATCGTTTGCTCAATTTCTTGATGTGGGCTTTATTGAGGTCACGTTTCTTATGCAAGACTTCGGATACGATGCTTTCAGAGCCAAAGATTGGAACAAGATCTTTCTGGCGCAGACTATTCGCATCCATCAATGTGCGGAGGACTTCGACCGGAGAAGCATCAGGAATGGAATGATGCTCCTCTTCGTATGCTTCGATTAGGGTCATCAAGACTTCGGCATACTTCTCTTCTTCAG
>WNFP01005150.1_pt1 | contig 10497 bp, 19 predicted proteins | sample 5400201 | NCBI WGS metagenome assembly WNFP01 (sample SAMN13153355, study PRJNA577476) | soil metagenome | isolation source: 115 cm saprolite under Madrone tree | place: USA:California | collected 2016-06-14
ACATGTGCCGTTTCCAACCCTGTAATGACGTGCAAACTTTGCGGCATTTTTGAGAAGTTACTTCTGCCATCTTACTCCTTTAAGTGGCGAGTTCCCGTTGGAATGGGGCATCGGTAGGGACTAACGACAACAGGCGGTGAACGGGTTGCCGCCAACGCAATCTCGCCTATAATTTTCGGCCAGTTCCCGCTAGGATAAAAATACCCGCACCCTTACGACTGTAACTGCCTAAGTAACAGCCGCTAGCGCAATCTGGCCGTAAAATTAGTCCCAAAAACCTCCGCCAGATTTTTTCTTTTTGCTGCCCTTTTGAGCATCTTCGCGCAATCGTGCGCGTTCTGCTTCGCCGCGCGCGCGGCGTTCTTCCTGTTCCTGATCCCATTCGCACTCGGGGCACTGTTCGCCTACGTTGTGCTCGGTGCCGCAAATTGTACAGGTCCGTTTTTTCTTAGCTTCTGGCATTTCTCCTCCTTAAAATAACTCCAGTCTTCTGCTGAATTTTCTTGACGCGTGCATTCAGTCTCCTAACAACTTTAATTGACCGGCCAAGTCCGAAAAGTTCCAACATGCCATAGGCGAACACAGCAATTGGGAATAAATCGTTGGGAGAATCGGCCCACCGCAACGCAAAAAACGATGCGACGCGAGACAGGCAACCTGACGCTGTGTACCAACCGTGTCGACTCTTAACCGGCTGTTTTTTGCCGAAAATTTTGAATAGCCAGTAAGCTAAACCTGAAATTGTCGAGAAAATTGTCCAATATAACAGATATGTCCAAAGTGTTGTCCATACTGTTTTCATGGTTTAGGCACCGGTAAATATTGCGCTGAAATTTGGAGCAACCAGTCGTACTGTTTCCGAGTAACCCACTTTACAGCATATGGTGTATACTGCCTAAATTTGGCTAACAGTTGCTCGCAAAAATTGCGCTCAATGTCGCGCATAATCGGGAAGGAAATTTCGAGTACGGACAGCCAGTCAAACATCTGTAATTTTTTCCCAAGTTTGATGTATTGCTTGCGGTCTTGTAACTGTATTCCTTCGCGTTCGTGTCGGCGCATAATGCGGTCGGCGCGACGTTGGTCTTTTTTGAGCCTAATTTCAGGGTAGTGCAATTGTACAGCGGCAACCCTGGCAATCGAGGACTCATTGTCAGGGTTGGGACAACCGCTATTTCCGTCAGACGGAACTCGGAAAATGTCGGGTAAATCATCGTCCGTTGCGTGGTAATCTTTGTCCATTGTTATATCTGTTTGGGGCTTGACGGATTCGTAAAGTCCAAAAAATCCCCTAAAAATTCTATGTCCTTGACGGTAACTTCGGTACGTTTTTCCTTTAATGCGTGAGCGCGTGCCAAGGTTCGCAATGTTGTTATCGGGCTAATCGGGATAATGTTGCGGACATACCATTTGATTTTACCCTCTTCATCTTTGAAACGTTGCAACCCTAAATTTTGCGACAGTTGAACACCCTTAGCTTCAATATGGAACGATATTGCTTCTGTTATTAATGGCTTAAAGTGTCCAACAATTTCGAAATTGAGCGGTGGGAATCCTGACCCACTAATCTTATCCTCGCGTAGCATTGCTTTCAATTTTTCGATAGTGCTCTGCGTGTACTCGTAAAAAAGTGGGATAATGCGGCGGCGAAGTCCTAATGACAACCATTTTTTCGCTTGCTTCATGTAAATGTCGGGAGTGGCCGCACTGAGAAAACCCATAGGAGTATGCTTGGCGATTTTGTCCTCTCGACCGTCATCTATTCGACAAGTACCATCCATTGTTAGCGTCAGTAAATTTGCCGCCGTTGCCTCAACAGTTGCGGAACGGCGTGAAAGTGTCGGATTCATGTCGGGGGCAATGAGCCAATATAAATCATTTTTTGTGTCATTTTTGGTTATGTCGAAAAGTCCTGTTGAGCTAAATGAGTCCGTTGAGTGCACGCATGTTCCTGTTATTGCTTGGAGTAATTTTGACTTAGCCGTGCCTGATTCTGCTACCAGGATAGCCGACACCGGAACCGCCCCTTTAATGCACGCTGTATACAACAAAGTTAACAATACATCTTGTATACTTTCTAGGTAATATGCGTTGTTCATGGTTCAACGAGGTCCGATCATATCCGCGCCGCGAGTCGAGGTCAAGAGAAATTTTCAGGAATTTTTTGCCTGAACCGGTAAAGAACCAGTTTCCGGCGAATTCTCTTGAACTATATATATACTCAGGAGAATTCACCGGAAAATGTTGCCTGACCTGATTCCCTGAAAATCCTTGACAGACCTGACCGGAAGTACTACAAACCTTAAGTCTAGTACCCCCGCGACGCGACGCAAAAAAAAATTGCGCGAAAATTAGCGACGCGGAAAACGGTGCAATTAGCGAAACGGAAAATGTGCCGCACAAAGGAGAGCGGCGAGACTATGATGTCATTTCTAATCGCAGCGGCTATTTTCGGTTTCGCCGCTGTTTTTGCAGTACCGTGGGTCAGTGGGTTGCTTGGCGGCATTATTCCGGCCAATTATAAGTCATATTTACCAGCAGCAACAACCCCCGCACTTGGCGCACCGGCCCTAATCGGTGTATTAATTTACGGCGCACTTTTGGCTGGTGTTTTGCTGCTACTTAGCAAAGCAGGAATTCACAAGCACCTACGCGGGATTGAGGCGTAACGACCGTGAGCACACGTGAACAGGTCGGACGCCTATACCGTCCAACTGGTGTAAAATTCCTCAAACAAATAGCCTGGTCGTCCGGTGGCAAACAAGTCGTGTCAGGGCCGGAAATTGACCTAACGCATCCAATCGAGGGTTGGCGTTGTGTGTTCAAAATGCGCGACGTTATTGCCACTAACAATATGACAACCGCCAACCCGCTCGGTTACCTCAACATGATTCAACGTATTCTCATTGAGGGCCGCAATGAGCGCAAAAAAGGCAAGGCATCGTTGTGGGACATGGACCTTGGCGCTTTCACGATATTCCAGTGTGCATTTGACCGCGACCAGAAAAAACCGTTTCAGTACAACGGAATTTCTAGCGTTGGTGCTGCCTCTGCTGGAACTGAATTAGCATTCGAGCAACCCTCAACGCCAGTAACCGGATTTTTCAACGGAACAACTGGAACGTATGACATTCGCATTGTCTTTGATTTACCGGCCTATCCTATTGGGGTTCCACCGTATCTCCGGCCGGGATACATGATTCGAGCGCAAGAATGGAAGGATTCGCTGTTCATGCGCTTTGAATTCCCGACCATTGTCAATGGAACAACTCACGCACTGGGAACTGATAACGCGGCAACAACCCACACATTTACATCGTTTGGTTCCGGTGCCGGTTCGCCAACCCTCGACGTGTACGCATTGCCTGTGTTCATGGGGCAAGAAAATGACGCAGCAATTGTGCCAGGGTATATGTCGCGTATCGCAATTCCTGTGACTGTTCTATTACAATCGGCTGGCGGCGTTAACACGTCACTATTGACATTGGAAAAGTCCAACACAACTCGCGTTGCTGCGATTATCGGAGTCTCGACAGTAAACCCATTTTTTGCATCACTGTCGGACACAAACCTGACAACAGCCGGTGTTTTTGTGGCCAAAAATCGCACAGTGCGTGAGAATGTTGACATTTTCGCGCACAAACAGGAACTCTTGCGCTACTACAACAACCAGCCGATACAGGGTGTTGTGCCATTCGAATTCTTGCACAGCAATAACCCCGACGCAGCGTATGATGCTGAACGCGCAGCCGAAGGAACTGTGTTTGAAGTTCGCGGCACCGTGGCCGGTGTAGCAAATGCACTGGGAATTTTCGTTCAGGAAGTTGAAAACTTCAAACCGCTAGGCGCGCACCTACCGGCGTAATTCCTGAAAGGGAAGTATGAACGGTACAGGTGAGGCAATTTATAACCCCGCAACTGGGGATTACAGTGTGCCGGACAGTGGTGGGGGCATCAATGTTGGTGTTGGTGCCCTACCATCATTGCCGACAATTGGCGGTAGTTATTCCGCTGACGGAACCGGTTCAGCATCAACTGATATTTCCCAGTGGATTACAACATTAACCGGCGTGGGAACGTCAATTTATCGCGCTGTTTCTGGGCAACCACCAACACCAGGTGTTATACCAGGTGCCGCGCGTGTACCTGTACAGGGTAGTTTGACGACAACAACAGCGGCACAAAAAGCAGGAATTGGGACAATTTTTGTCATTCTTTTTGTCGCGTTTCTGGTGTTTTTAGGCGTAAGGAGTCGGCGTTGATACCTGACGGTGCAATCGCTACCTATGTCGGTACGTGGCCGCATGGCGACTTTACGTCCGCCGACAACACAGTTAGCCAGGTACTCTCAAAACTGCAAACGTCTGGAATTGCCAGTGTCTCAAATCCGAAAATTGACGCGAATTTAACAACGACAATTGGCGGACCATTTTCAGTAACATTGCAATTGGAAGTTGAGAATGGTCTCGGTTTTTCCAGTAATGATGACTTAATTTCCATTGTCCGTCACTGGGTTTATGTTGTGACCGGTGACTATCCAAGTTCTGACAGCATTCCATACATTCAAATGCCACATAGTTCTGGTGGTGGCACGATAACAACCGGTCAACCAGGTGTGACAACTCCAAAAGTTACCGGCTGCATTAGCGGTGGCGCTTACGACACTTCTGGCGCATGGAGTGTCGGCTGTTGGTGGTCGAATTTAACAAGCAAGGGACTGTCAACTGTTGGATTGTTGGCGCTAGCGGTTGTCGCTGGAATTGCAATTTTTATCGTGTACGGCCCCCAGCGTGTCCGGCTGGAAACGTGATTGTCATTACAATTATGATTCTGGCCGCTGCTTGGATTTTAATTTCAGCAGTTGCAGGCGGAACATTGAAAATTATTGACTATGCACGTAAGGCAGGGTTTGCAGGCGACGACTTAACCATAGCCGTGGCCATTGCACTGGCGGAAAGTAGTGGAAAAGTTGACGCTGTTGGCGACAAAAATCTGGCACCGGAGTATGGGCCGTCTTTGGGATTGTGGCAGATTAACATGGGCACCAGGGCGCACGCGTCAGAATTTGCTGACCTGAATTTGTTTGACCCACAGGTGAACGCTAACGCAGCGTTTAAGTTATATTCTAGGGCTGGTAATAGTTTTCGTGACTGGTCAACTTTCACGCAAAACAATCCCAAAACCGGCCAACCCTATTACATTTCCCATCTTGATGACGTTACAACAAGCGAGGTCACTAACGCATGAGCAAAATTAACTGCCCAAGTTGCAACACAGAATTTTCGACGGATGACGCGCCGTGGCTAAAACAAGTCGAGTACTGCCCCAAACATGACCGGACACGTTTGGCGGGGACAACTTGCGAATTTTGCGACCAGGAATTAGAAGCGCAAGCAGAAGAAGAAACTGGCGACCAAAAACCAGAAACCGAAGTTGTTGAAGAAACAGAAGCGCAGGCACAAACAGAAGCAGAAACGGCGAAAACGGCTGTTATGGAAAAATGGCAAAAACGCGCTAAAAAGAAAGCGTAACATGCTGCTCATTATCTTACTAATCGCCGGTGTCGCACTAGCCGCGAACCGCAAACAACAGGCTAGTGCCACCGTCACAACTGGCCAAATGGCCAGTACTGAAACGTCCATTATCCCAAAATATTTATCCGGTCTTTTCGGTGCACGCGCGATTATTAGCGGACCAGGAATCGGAGCAGGATTATCAGCGGTTGGTATAGGTTCTGTTAGTCCGATTGTTTCAGGTCCGTACATTCAACTTCCACCAGGAGTAACAGCGGCACCGGCTGGTGGCGGTGTTGCTGGTGGCGGTGGCGCATCTGGAGGTACAACACCGAGCGGAACTGGTGGCGGTGGCGGTGGATTTTCCCCGCCATCAGGTCCGCGCATTTTCAACACACTATGAAAAAACATGGTGGCATTTTCGGGTTGATTTTGGCGGCAATTGCTATTGCCATTTTCTATTTTCTGAACAAAAAGGGATTGCTGCATGAATCAGTTTCTAGCGCGATTATAACCGCGCAAGGCACAGTAATACCGGACATAACAACTGGTTTTCCCCAGTACGATACACGTACACCCTCGACGGTTCCATTGACGGAACAGTTCGCGCTAAAACCACTCGACAGTTTCGGCAATGCAACGGAATTTCCGAAAGACCCAACCCGCGCAACCTGTCCCATCGGTTATAGTAAATGGCACAACGCAGCGGACGGTTCTACCTGGTGCTTGCCTGACACAGAAATTAGTAGCGCGATTCCAGTATGAGCGATACAGCAAAGGCTTGGCTAGCAATGGCGTTAGCAATCGCCGCGTTGGTGGTGTCGCTATACCATCATCATACCTCTAGCGGTACTGTGAAAGTTGGCTAGTATGTGCACGCAAAATTATTATCCACCAGGTCAGACCAAGCACGATATTAATTTTCCGATTAAATTTACCGACATGAATCTGTTGAACACTTACGCGGAACGTGTCGGCGGTGGGTCTGGCGCACCTGACCAAGTCAGTCTCAAAAATTTAGTCCTTGGAACACTGGCAACAAACCGGTTAACGTATTGCAAGCAGAAAGCTGGGGATTGCGGCACACCTGCCAAGATAAATCTCGGTGCTGGTGCAGCAACATTAAAATATGGTGGCACGGCGGTTGGTGCCGCTGCTGGACTTGGCGGACTTGGCGCATTGGGACCAACATTTGCAGCCGGTGCAGCCGGTGCAACTGCGTTAGGTGCCGCAACTTTGGGCATAGGGCTAGTTGCATTGCCTATCCTCGCAATTCTGGCACACCACGCACAGGCAGTAGCGCAAGAACAGTCTACGCTGTGCGCGGTCACAAACAGTTGGAATGCATTTGCGGACGCAGTTGAAACGCAACTGGCGCAAGGGAAAATCGGTATTCAGGACGCTATGGCTGCATTGCCGCAAATTTACCAGCAACTTTCTGACGCGTTGCGCGGAATTACTAAAGGATTTAACGCTGGTGCATACTTTCAACGCGCACTCGACGCGTTACAGCCATGGAACAAGGAAATTGTGTTCCCCGTATATGTACCGCAATCAACGTCAGTTTTCGGTGCAACCGGTTCAGCGGTGGCTGGTGCCGCATCTAACACAGGATTATTACTGACCGGTGGTGGCGTGGTTGCTGCTCACGCATTGGGGGTATTCTAGTGGACATTCCTTCTGACAAACCCGTTGCAATACGGCTGCCTAGCGACTCGACGGTTACACTGGTCAACAATGATGCTGCAACGGACGTTTTCATTTCCCGAAAACGTGCGGAATTATTGGCCAAATTTCCGCCCGACGAAGGACAGAAAATTGCCAAGGGCGGTGTCGTGCTTCAATGGCCAACTTTTGATGGCGAATTATGGATTCGCGCTAACGGTGCGCTGGTCACACAATTTGTCGTGCTGTACTGACATGGGCTGCATTTATTGTTTGCGTTTTTGGGGCATCATTGCCGCCGTTGCCGTGGCTATGATACTGGTCAATCTTTGGAGGAATCCCAATGGCTAGTCCTCAACCTACTGGTGGAATTCTCGGAACAATTGCCCAAATTTTCGGCAGTATAGGGCAATCGCTCAACCAGCAAACGCAAGCAGCCGCTGACGCAGCAACGCAAGGATTTTATGTTATAGCCGGTGAGTTAGCTGTCGTTATTGTACTTCTGGCTGGCATGTTTTTAGTACAAATTTCTCGACGGAGGTAGTCTATTCTCCTCACAATAATTACGGCGGCAATGGTCTGGACCTGGGTTATCGTACATCAACTGGCGATATACTATTTTTTCTCGGTTGCTATTGACCAATTACCGAAACCGTCAGGGAACAACGGGTTTTATTCCTGGTTTTTTGGCGTACTGCATTTCGTCGCCGCAAATTGGAATCGCGCCAAAATGGGCGTTACTGTAAAACCACCACCACCAAACGGAGGTCAGTAAATGGATTTTCTGAAAAAACTTGGCAACTTTCTAGCAGAGGCGGTCAGTATCGCATCTGGTATGGGTCCGCTTATTACTCCGTTTTTAGGCGCAAAGGGCGCAAAAATCGAAACGACGGCCATCAACGACTTGACGCAAATGGGCAGCATTATCGTAATGGTTGAGTCAGTCATTCAAACGCCAGGGTCCGGCATTGCAAAACTTGAGGCAGCAACCCCGTTAATACTCCAAGTTTTACGGACCAGCCAGGCATTTTCCGGTATGAAAGTTGCCGACGAGGCACTTGCGGAAAGTGGCGCAACGGACATGGCGCAAGGACTGGCCAAGTTTATGAAGTCGATTCACCCCGACGAGGTAAAAAAAGCCTAGCAAAATTTCACAATTCGGAGTCACAATATGCTGAAAGCAACTTTTCGGTGCGGCCTAGTTTTGGCCGCTATTTTAGTTTGTGCAAGACACGCTGAGGGACAGGCAGTTTTCGACAATCAATGTCCGGTGGGACAATTTTCCATCGTTCCATTGCGCACAGTTGTCACAACGACCGGTCATTTTAACGATACCGTTTGTTATGACACTAACGGAAATTTAGTTTTTCAATCCCTCAACGCATCACTAGCAGCGTCCGACACTTTCACGCGTGCAAATGGCGGACTGGGTTCTAATTGGAATTCAGGAATCGTTGCGCCACAAATTACTAGTAACGCAGCCGGTGGGTCAAATGGACAATATGAAATTGCGGCATGGAACAATCCTGCATTTGTTTCTAACTCTCAATTCTCCCAAGCATCTATCGTTATTATTGGAGCAGGGGAATCAGGACCAGCTGTTTTTGTTAGCAGCAATTTGAGTCCCGCATCTAGTGGAGTGGGTTACTTTTGTGGCGAAGGAACTACATCAATAACCCTCTATCGAACCCTAGGAAGCGGGGTTACTTCACTTGGGACCAGTGCAATAACAGGTGCTAATGGCGACGTATTACGCCTAGAAATAACTTCGGCCGGTGCGTTAACCTGTTTTCGAAATGGCGTATCAACGCTAGCTGCCTCAGACACTACATACAAAAACGGGTCACCCGGTTTGGTTTTTCGTGGGTCCGGAGGAACGCCGTCCACACTTAGCAATTGGACTGGCGGAAATTTACCGGTCAGTAGCGGTAAAGCAAATTCATGGATTGGCGGAACCGGACTAATAACCAACACCGGAATTTTTAACGGCAACAACAATAACGACTACTTGCAATCGGTCGTTAACAACTGTAATCCAGCTACCGAAATACAAACTATTATCGGGGCGTTGGGTTCATTAAACGCAGTTACAGGATGTAGCGCAGTACCAGCAAGCGCAACGATAAATTTAAGCAATGGCGTAGCGGGGTACGTAACAAACTCATCGCCATTTACTACAGCCGAGGGTGTTTTTGGACAAGGCAGAGCAATAGTAAGTAACGCAAACAATACCGAAGCGCTTAACGGAATTATAACAGACGCAGTTGGCGTTACTGGAACAACCCTAGAAGGACTGGAACTAGATGTTAACGTCCTTGGAACACCGACCACGGTCAGGGGAATAACTGTTGTTGGTGCCTCGACTGGAACCATGCCTGCAACATCGGCTGGAATCAATGTCAGTGCACCAGGTGTTGGAAAATTATGGGGCACAGCCTATGCAACTGGCGTTGCAGCATCAAACGTAGCATTAGGAGTAGGATCAACATCGGCCGCCCCTAGTTCCGCATCTCAACAAATTCAACTCAACTCGGTTAATTCTGGTGGCACAACAATAACTGCGATTATTCAATCTGACGGTGCTGGTCAGATAAATCTTACTCCTGTCAGTCCACAAAATGTCGGCATTTCTGGCGCACTTGGAAACACGGCACGCACGGCAACGATGGGCTTAACGCTCAAAAAGGGAACCGGTGCCGGTAACTACACAACCGCCTCGACAACTTATGTCGTGACAGATAGCACAAACCTATGTTTCACCGTGCTAATTCCAACTGGCTGGAAATTGAGCATAGCAACTAGCGGAGCAATTGGAACAGCAACCGGTGCGGTTAACGCAAGTTTAGCATTAACAGATAACGCCGCTTGCTCGACGGCTAACTCAGGAATTTTAGTCGAAACAACCGAGACAACAACTGCCGCAGGTGTTTTACAGCCCATTAGCCTAAATTGGGTTGTCGCCGGTGACGGCGCGACACATAACGTTGCATTACAATACAAAACTTCTAACGCGGCAGATAGCGCAACTTTACTGAACGCAAGCGCAACACAACTGCCGACAATTGTCTACACGTTAATGCCGAGTAATTAAATGGTTCCCTGGCTCATTGCCGCCGTGGTGGTATCCTCCGCTTTATTTGGCGCAATATCGGTATTTGCAATTTTTCAGACGTTCAAAAACTCCAGACTTGAGGGCCGCATTCAAGGTGTGGCACAGCAACTCCGAAACGTGCCGAAACGCAAAACCGACCGGGGGCAACATGGAGCAGAATAGTAACTACATCCTTGCCGAAACCATGGAGGAACGCGTCGCCGTTAT
>WNFP01005151.1_pt1 | contig 10495 bp, 7 predicted proteins | sample 5400201 | NCBI WGS metagenome assembly WNFP01 (sample SAMN13153355, study PRJNA577476) | soil metagenome | isolation source: 115 cm saprolite under Madrone tree | place: USA:California | collected 2016-06-14
CCCATACTTGTTGAACTGGCGTGCGGCCGCGTCGAGGATCGCCGCGCGCTTGGCAATGAACCGGTGCGTCTGCGCGGGCTTGCCGTTCTGACGCGATGTACTTCGCGAAATCTTCGCAAGCGTCATGCGCTCGCTTCCTGAAGGTGACAGGCGACCGCCTGGCCGTCGCCGAGGCCACGCAACTGCGGAACCTCGGCCCGGCAGCGCGCGAAAGCGTGCGGGCACCGGGTATGGAAACGGCACCCCGACGGCGGGTTTGTCGCGCTCGGCACCTCTCCGGATACGATCACGCGGCGACGGCTGGCTTCGACGACCGGATCGGCGACCGGCACCGCCGCGAGCAGCGCCTGGGTGTAGGGATGCTGAGGCGACCTGTAGAGCGTGTCCCGCTTGGCTATTTCGACGATACGGCCGAGATACATTACCGCTATCCGGTCGCTTACGTGACGCACCACCGCGAGATCATGCGCGATGAACAGATAGGCCAGCCCGAGCCGCTGCTGGAGTTCAACAAAGACGTTGACTACCTGCGCCTGAATCGACACGTCGAGCGCGGAGACAGGTTCGTCGCAGACAATGAGACTGGGCTCAAGCGCCAGCGCGCGCGCGATGCCGATCCGCTGTCGCTGACCGCCGGAGAATTCGTGCGGATAGCGATCGGCCATGTCAGGCAGCAGGCCGACGGTCCGCATCAACGAGGCGATCTTGTCCTGATAAGCGCCGCTGTCGTCGGCAAGTCCGTGCACAACCAGCGGCTCGCCGATGATGTCGCGCACCTTCATGCGCGGATTGAGCGAACCGTACGGGTCCTGGTAAACCATCTGCATGCGCTGGCGCAGCGGCCGCATCTGCTTCTTGCCATAGCAAGTGATGTCCTGTCCTTCGAACTCGATGCGGCCGGCGGTGGGCGCAAGCATCCGCATGATGGCAAGACCGGTGGTCGACTTTCCGCATCCGCTTTCGCCAACAAGACCGAGCGTCTCGCCGCGCGCAAGCGTCAGCGACACGCCGTCGACCGCGTAGACCGCTCCGACCTTCCTGCGAAACATTGCGCCGGTCTTCACGGGGAAATGGACCTTCAGGTCGTCCACACGCAGCAGCAGCTCGGGCATCGATCAACTCTCCAAAATGCAGGCGACCTGATGCTGTGAACCGACGTCGCGCAAGGGCGGACGTGTTTGCCGGCAGGCGTCGATCGCATGCTGGCAGCGCGGCGCGAAGGCGCAGCCGGCCGGCAGCGCTGCAAGGTTTGGCGGCTGCCCCTCGATTGGCACCAGCCTCTTGCCTGTGTCCCCGTCGAGGCGCGGCACCGAGGCCATCAGGCCGCGGGTATAGGGATGACGCGGACGCGCGTATAGCTCCCGCGCCGGCGCCGACTCGACGACCCTGCCCGCATACATCACGACGACACGGTCGGCATATCGCGCGACGACGCCGAGATCATGCGTGATCAGGATCAGCGCCGACCGTGCGCTCTGCGCGAGGTCCTTGAGCAGATCAAGGATCTGCGCCTGAACGGTGACGTCAAGCGCCGTGGTCGGCTCGTCGGCGATGATCAGTTGCGGCTCGCAGGCGAGCGCCATCGCGATCATCGCACGCTGACGCATCCCGCCCGAGAACTGGTGCGGATAGGCGCTGATCCGCGAAGCAGGATCCGGCATCCTCACCCGCCCGAGCAGATCGCGTGCCATACCAAGCGCCGCCGCCCACGGCGTCCGGCGGTGCTGGTTGATTGGCTCGCCCACCTGCATCCCGATCGTCAGCACCGGGTTGAGCGAACTCATCGGCTCCTGGAAGATCATGGCGATGCGGTTACCGCGCACGTTCCTGATCTCGGCGTCAGATAATTTCAGAAGGTCCCGACCGTCGAACAGGATCTGTCCACCTTCGATCACGCCGGGCGGATCCGGGATCAAGCGCAGGATCGATAGCGCCGTCACGCTCTTGCCCGAACCCGACTCGCCGACGATCGCCAGGGTTTCTCCGGCGCCGACGTCGAACGAGACGTGATCGACGGCCGTGACCGTGCCGCGCCCGATCCGAAACCTCGTCACGAGGTCGCGGACGCTGAGCAGCGGCACCGTCTGCTCGGCGCGCTCCATGCTGTAAGGCTGAGGTGTCAGGGGCGCGTTCAATGGCCCAGCTTCTTCTTCATATCCTGGTCGACCCAGATACGTGCATAGATCGGCCCGGGCCGGGACGCGCCCGCGCGCAGCTCGCCGCCATAGTTCTTTACCCAGGGCCACCACGCTGTGAAGATGTACGGCGTTGGAAGCCAGACATAGGGTGCCTTGTCCAGGATCTCCCGTGTCATGTCCTTCAGCAGAGCCTGACGTTTGCCTTCATCGCGCTCAAGATATACGGCCTCCATTTTCTTGTCGTATTCGCGATCCGTCCACTGCGATGGATTCCAGACCTGCCCGGTGACGAAGCTCTTGCGGATGGACGTCGTCGGGTTGGTGTGTCCATTGTTCATCATGTATCCCGGCGTATTGGTCTTGGTTGTCATCGCCGAGAGATACGCGCCGTATTCCATTGGCTGGATCTCGATCTTGACGCCGACCTGCTCGAAATACGAGGCCAGCAGCGGCAGCAAGTCCATGTGATCCGTCGCGCAGGTGCACACCTGTACCTTGAATGTGAAGCCCTTCGGCACGCCGGCTTCGGCCAGCAGCTTCTTCGCCTTCTCGGGATTGTACGTGAACAGCTCCTTGACGGAGTCCGGCATCGCCTCGAGCGGCTCGAAGTAGCCCACGAAGTCGGGGTGCTGTGGATAGGCAAACAGTTCGGCGTTACCCCCGTAATATTCCTTCACGATCTCCTGCTTGTTGACCGCGAAGTTGAGTGCGCGCCGAACTCGAATGTCGTCGAACGGCTTGGTATCGACACGGAGCGCGATAAACTGGCCGAGCATCGAAAGCCATTTCGACCACTGCAGTTGCGGCGCGTTCTTCTTCAACTCTTCGACCGCGGACCAGCGAATGTTCTCCATTATATCGAGCTTACCGGTGCGCAATGCCGTCAGCGCCGTCGCCTCGTCCTTGATGGTCCGAAAAACGATTTTGTCCACGAGCGGGAGCTTGGTCTCGACGCCGCCGATCTTCTCGGTATCCCAGTAGATCGGGTTCTTGACGTAGGTGTTCGAGTTGCCCTGCACGAAATCGGCAAGCTGAAACGGCCCGGTGCCGTTGACATTCTTCCAGTTACCGGCGCCGGCGTCCGCGACCTCTTTCGGCATGATGCCGGAGTAGTACCCCCAGCCGAAACGATAGTCCCATTCGGCGTTGTATTCCTTGAAGGTGAACAACACCGTGTGCTTGCCGGTCGCCTCGACCTTCTCGACGTGGTCGAAGTAACCGGAAATCTTCTTGGAGCTCTTGTTCTGGCGGTCGAAGGAGAACACGACGTCATCGGCAACGAGTTCGCGCGCCGCCATGACTCCGGACTTTTCCGGGAACATCACGCCCTTGCGCAAGGTGACTTCAAGGCGCAACGGGTCCTGCCATTTCCAGCTCTCGGCAAGTTCGCCACGCATCGCGTCCGACGGAATCCAGGCTTCTGCGTAGAATGGATGCTTGCCGCCGAGCCGTCGGGCCTTGGTCAAATCGGCCGCGAACAGTTGCTCGTAAATCTGGCCGGCGTCGTGGTTCTGCTTCCAGTTCCAGTCCGCGAGATCCCAGGACAGCGCCGAGAGTGTGTAGAAGACGGTGGCGATTTCAAGCGAGCCGCCTGATTTAGGTGGCGGCTGCTCGGTTTGCGCCAGAGCCGGGGCTGCCAGCGACACCGCGGCAGCGAAACAGGTGGCGGCAAGCCAGCGTGCAGCACGAGTAACGAACATGACTTCCTCCTTCGTTCTATTAATTTATCCAAGCAAATTCATCTCGAACCGCGCATGCGCGGATCGAGCAGGTCACGTAAGGCATCTCCGAACATGTTGGTCGCATAAACGACGATCGTCAGGCACAGGCCCGGCGCCAACGCGAGCCATGGTCCCTGGAACATGAAAGTACGACCTGATCCCGACAGCATTCCGCCCCAGGTCGGGGTCGGCGGTGGCACTCCGAGGCCGAGAAACGAGAGGCTCGACTCGGCGAGGATGACGGTACCGACCCGTGTCGTAAGCAGGACGATGATCGGCGGCATGATGTTCGGCAGAATGTGCCGCCACAGGATGCGCTGCGTCGAGGCGCCAATCGATTGCGCGGCATGCACGTACATATTCTCGCGTACCGACACTACGGCGGAGCGGATGATGCGCGAGCCGGCAATGCCCAACAGAAACCCGAGCGTGAAGATGATCTGCGGCAGGCCCGGACCGAGAACCGAAACGACAACCAGCAGTATGATGAGATCCGGGAAGCTCATCCAGGCATCGACAAAGCGCTGCGTGACGAGATCGACCTTGCCGCTGAGATAACCGGTCAGAATGCCGATGACGACAGAGACGACTGTCGCCAACGTCGCGGCCGTAAACGCGATGATCACCGAGATCTGTGCGCCATAAAGGCAGCGCGACAGCATGTCGCGGCCGAGGTTGTCGGTTCCGAACGGATAGGCCCATGAGGGCGGCAGCAGACGATTGCGCGGGCTGATCTGGTTCATGCCGTAAGGCGCGAGAAAATCCGCGAATATTCCGCACAGAAGAAAAAGAATGAAGATCACGCCGCCGGCGGCCCCGAGCGGCTTCTCCCGGAACAGGCGAACCAGAAAATGGATAACGCCGCTGCGCTCTCTGCTGGCCGGGACGACCGGGATATCGCTAACCAGCGTCATCAGCGATATCTCACCTTGGGATCGAGCAGGCCGTAACTCAAATCCACCGCGAGATTGATCAGCATCACGCTGAAACCAATCACCAGGCTCACACCCGTGATGATCGGGTAGTCGCGCTGGCTGATGGAATCGAGCAGCAACAGCCCCATGCCGGGAATGACGAAGATCTGCTCGACGATTACGGCGCCGCCGATCAGGATCGGTGCCTGTAGGCCGATCAGCGTGACCACCGGGATCAGCGCGTTGCGCAGCGCATGGCGGACCACCACGAGTTTTTCCGGGAGACCCTTTGCCCAGGCGGTGCGGATGTAGTCCTGCCGCAGCACCTCCAGCATCATGGTGCGCGTCAGGCGCATGGTGATCGCCGAGAGCGCCGTGCCGAGGATGACGGCAGGGAGGATCATCTGCCGCAGGTTTTGCAACGGGTCGTCAGTGAACGCGACAAACTTCACTTCCGGCGACCAGCCCCACCAGATCGACGGAAAGACCATGACCATCGTGCCCATCCAGAAGCTCGGCACGGCAAGCATCAGGATCGAGAACGAGCGTGTGACGTAATCGCCGGCAGTGTCCTGCCGGATGGCCGAGTAGATTCCAATCGGAATGGCAATTAGCAGGGCTACGATCAGCGCCATCAGACCGAGCTGGAAAGTGATTGGCAGGCGCGCCCGCAGAAGCTCGGCCACCGGAGTATTCTGCCAGAGCGAGCGGCCAAGATCGCCGTGCAGAAGGATCCTGCCGATCCAACGGAAATATTGCTCCCACATCGGTCGGTCGAGACCCAGGGTTTGGATCAGTTGGTCGCGCGACAGCTTGTCGGCACCGACATCGTTCTGGGAGAGCATCATGTCGATGATGCTGCCCGGCACCAGCCGCACGATGACGAAAACAATCAGGCTGGCAAACAGCAACGTCGGTACCAGCGCTAGCAAGCGGCGGATGACGTAGCTGCGCATGACGCTACCCGCGAATTTTCGTGGGGCGCGCGGGCGCCGGAAGCTCGAAAACCACTGCCCAGGGCTTCAAGGCGTCCTCCTCCTTGTGTTGCTGACGACTTCAACCGGTCGTCTTGTCTGCAGGCTCGCCGTACCCTGTTTTCGAGAAGAAACATGGCCTGCGAGCGGGAACTGCATGAGCATAGCATTCCACCTCTCGCTTGCAAGAGGTATCAACCAACCGGGCCCGTTCGCTTTGGATGAAAGAGGACGTTTTGTTCCATACTCAATTCATGAAACTGGGCGAAGCTACGCGTTCTTGGCCAGCGCGGAACGAGGCCGAGCTTCTTCCTCCTGCCACCTCATCGGCTCGGCAGTTCCACGACAGCGGCGCCAATTGCGTAAGTGAAAGTGTGAACCAGACTTCCGAGTGGGCCCTATGGGTCATGTTTGGCTAGACGTTGATGGGCTCCGCGGCCGCCAACAGGGTGGCATTGCCGCCGGCTGCCGTCGTGTCGACACACACGGCGCGCTCGTGCACGTAAGCATTTGGGCTGATCACTTCCGACACCAATGGCACAATCGGACCGGAACGTCGTGCCAGCGCACGGCGTATGGCGCGCAGCGTGTCGACGTCGGCCGAGATCGCGACCACCTCGACGCTGAGTTGAACCAGATCGCCGGCATCCACCGTGCCGTTGATGGCGCGGATTGGCAGGCCCTTGTCCAAAAGCGGCAACAGGCATGCTTGCGCGCGCGGCGCGACCGCCAGCACCGCATTGCCGGCCGCGAGAGCCTGGACGGATTGAGCCAGAACGGCTGCCTCATCCAGTCCCAGGCACAAGACGCGGCCGCGTGGCGCGCGCAGCAGCGTGTTGGCTTCGCCGGTCGGTCCCGGCAGGTCCACCGGACCGAAGTCGATTGCCGCTGCTGCGGTGATGGCTTCGGCGCCCTTTCCACGCAGGTGCTTTCTCAGCACCGCGAGGCGATCGGGCCTTGTCGACCAGCCGCCGAGCGTCGCATCGGGCATGTGTTCGGCGAGCGTAGACGCTGACACGACGGGGGCTTCGGCGGCGTTGACCGCCGTCGTCAGACCTTTGCGGAAACGGCGCAAATATTGCGGTCCACCTGCCTTGGGACCGGTGCCTGACAGCCCCTCACCCCCAAACGGCTGTGAACCCACCACGGCACCGATCTGGTTGCGGTTAACGTAGATGTTGCCTGCATGGATACTTTCGACAAAGTGCTTTACGCGCGCCTCGATGCGCGTGTGCAGTCCGAAGGTCAGGCCATACTGTTTCGCATTGATCTCCGCGATGACGCTGTCGATCATGTCAGCCTCAAAGGTGGCGACATGCAGGATCGGGCCGAACATCTCATGTTCCATCTCGGTAATGCCGGAAACGCGAAAAATGTGCGGCCCGACAAAGCAGCCCGCTCGCGGCGCATCGAGTTTGGCGATCAGGCGACCCTTTTTCTCCATCTCCGCGCAATAGGCCTTGAGTGCTCCGCGCGCCTCGTCGTCGATGACCGGACCGACATCGGTCGAGATCAGCCAGGGATCGCCGATCCTCAGCATGGCGAGCGCCCCCTTCAGCATCTCCAGCGTCTTTTGTTCCACATCCTTTTGGACGTAGAGGATTCGCAGCGCCGAGCAGCGCTGGCCGGCGCTCTGGAAAGCCGAGGCAAGGATGTCACGCACCGCCTGTTCGGGCAGCGCCGTTGAATCGACGATCATGGCGTTGAGCCCGCCGGTCTCGGCGATCAGCATCGCGTCTGGCTCAGCCGTCGCCGCGATCTGCTGTTCGATCAAGCGCGCCACCTCCATGGAGCCGGTGAAGCAGACGCCGTCGATTCGGGGATCGGCCGTCAGCGCCGCGCCGACCGACCCATCGCCGGTCAGCAACTGGAGCACGTCCTTTGGAATCCCCGCCTGATGCAGCAACGCGACGGCGCGCGCAGCGATCAGCGGCGTCTGCTCGGCCGGTTTAGCGACGACCGTATTGCCGGTGACAAGGGCCGCTGCGATCTGACCGGTGAAGATCGCCAGCGGAAAATTCCACGGCGAGATGCAGACGATCAGGCCGCGCGCGCCTGTATCGTGCTCGGCGTTGGCCGCCTGCCCGGCATAGTAACGCAGGAAATCGACCGCCTCGCGCACTTCCGATACGGCATCGCCAAGAGTCTTGCCGGCCTCGCGAGCGCACAGCGCGAAAAACTCTGCCGCGTTCTGCTCGTATAGATCCGCCGCCTTCACCAGCATGTCGGCGCGCATGCCGACCGACGTTCGCTCCCAGCCGGTCCGTGCCCTGACCCCGGCATCGACCGCTCTGGCCACATCGGCCGCTGGCGCGTCGACAACTTCGCCAACGCGCTCGTCGGGCCGGGCGGGATTGAGCACGCTGCGTGCCCTGCCGCCAAGGAAACTGGCAGCGACGATCGGGCCTGCGTTCCAAAGATGCGGCGCCGCGAACGGCTTCGTTTCGGCATCGATTCGCGCGAGCGTGACGGGATCGGCGAGGTCGAATCCCCTGGAGTTGCGGCGTCCGGCTCCAAAAATGCGCGCCGGAGGGGGGATCGCCGGATTGGCGGCCGGGCCCTGCGTCATGACGCTCTCGAATGGATCATGCACGATATCTTCCGCTTCAATCGTCTTGTTGACGATCTGGTGCACGAAGGAGGAGTTCGCGCCATTCTCGAGCAGGCGGCGAACGAGATAGGCGAGCAGTTCGGAATGCGCGCCCACCGGCGCATAGATTCGGCAGCGTGTGCCCTCGGTCGCTCTTGCCGCCTCGTGCAGCGCTTCGCCCATGCCGTGCAGCCGCTGGAATTCAAAGCTCTCTCTATCTCCCGCCATCGCCAGAATAGCTGCAACAGTGTGCGCGTTGTGCGTGGCGAACTGCGGATAGATGCGGCCGGTCATGCCAAGCAGCTTTTTCGCGCAGGCAATATAGGAGACATCGGTGTTCGGCTTACGCGTGAACACCGGGTAGCCGTCGAGCCCCAGCACTTGAGCGCGCTTGATCTCGGTGTCCCAATAGGCGCCCTTGACGAGGCGAACCATGATCCGGCGGTCGAGGCATTCGGCAAGCGCGTAGAGCCAGTCGATGACAAAAGCCGCGCGCGGTCCATAGGCCTGAACCACGACCCCCATTCCCTTCCAGCCGGCAAGCCGAGAATCCGACAGGACCTGCTCGATGATGCCAAGGGAAAGGTCGAGCCGGTCGGATTCCTCGGCATCGATGTTAAGGCCTATGCGCGCGTCACGCGCAGCGAGCGCCAGCGACAGCACGCGCTGGACGATGACCGGAAGCATCGTGTCCTTCTGGCCCGCCTCGTAACGAGGATGCAACGCCGACAGCTTTACCGAGATTCCATGATTGCGGTCGCTGTCGGCATGATCAGCGGCAGCGCCGATCGAAGCGATCGCGTCGGCATAAGCGCGATGGTAGCGCAGTGCGTCGCGTTCCGTCCGCGCCGCCTCGCCGAGCATGTCAAAGGAATAGAGATAGCCTTTTCGCGTGACATCACGCCCGGCGCGCATCGCCTCGTCGATGGTACGGCCGAGCACGAACTGCTCGCCCATTTCCCGCATCGCTGCCGACATGGCTTTGCGGATCACCGGCTCTCCCAGTCGCCTTATCACGCCGCGCAGGGTACCTTCGATGCCGCTGTCGCTGTCGTCGAGTACCTCGCCAGTCAGCATGAGCGCCCATGTCGAGGCGTTGACAAAGACCGAGCTTGAGCTCCCGGAATGGGATGACCAATCGTGCGGCGCGATCTTGTCATGGATCAGGTCGTCCATGGTTTGTGCATCGGGTATGCGCAGCAGCGCCTCCGCCAGGCACATCAGGGCCACGCCTTCCTGCGTCGACAGCCCGTATTCGGCAAGAAACGCCTCCAGCATCTGAACATCGGCCTGGCCGCGCACGGTGCGCACAAGATCGATCGCCCGCGTCGAGATCGCAGCACGTTGTTGAGCCGAAAGGCCGGCGAGCGCGACAAGGCGCTGCACTGCTTCGGCCTCCTCGGCAAGCGCATTGGCGCGAATTTCCGCACGTATCCTGTCGAGCGGGGACGAATGCATGGCGGCGTCACTCATTGACATCGATGCCTGCCGATAAGATCCTCGATTGAGGCGGCCCCTGACAAGGCCATCACCGTATCGAGTTCGTGGTACAGAATTTCGATGATCCGACTGGCGCCCGCAGCCCCGCCACTTGCGACACCGTAAGGCGCGGCGCGCCCAATGAGCACGCCCTTGGCGCCGAGTGGAAGGTATTTCGCCATGTCGCTGCCTCGACGAACGCCGCTGTCGGCCAGCACGGTCGTCCGTTCACCTATTTGTTCGGCGATTCTCTCGATGACGCAAGTGGTGCGTATTCAGAAGCTCAACTGAACCTTCATGGATCGACTGCGATCTCCCGCGACCTCGAAGGCGTGTATCGCCTCGTCCAGTCCAAAGACGCCGGTCAGCAGCGGGGTTAGATCCACTCTCCTCTGGTTGATGAGGTCGACAGCCAAGCCAAACTCCTCATGGAAACGAAAGGTCCCGCGTATTTCAATCTCCTTGGCCACCACCATGTTCTGCGGGATCGAAACATCCCCGCCGAGGCCGAGCTGAACCAGGATGCCGCGCGGCTTGAGTACCTCGAGCCCCGAGCGAACGGCCCGTTCGTTGCCGGACGCTTCGAAATGGACATCGAAATAGCCTTTGTTGGCAGAATAGACGCCGAGCTGATCGGGGTCATCAGCGACATTGATCGTTCGATCCGCGCCGAGCCGGA
>WNFP01005152.1_pt1 | contig 10495 bp, 9 predicted proteins | sample 5400201 | NCBI WGS metagenome assembly WNFP01 (sample SAMN13153355, study PRJNA577476) | soil metagenome | isolation source: 115 cm saprolite under Madrone tree | place: USA:California | collected 2016-06-14
CTCTTTGTATTCTCTCCTGGAAACTTTCTCGCCGAAAACGTTGTAGTACATGAGGAGCCTCCTCTTAACTGCGCAGGCTGAGCGTGGGTTAGTTTCAACAAGTCAACTGATCGGCTGGGTGGAGTTGGCTGGGAAGCGTGCTGCGATTCTGAAAACGTTCGCGAACGAGTGGGAATTTACGCTCGGCCCGTGTGCTTGTAAACCTCAAACAATTAGCCGAAACAGCTTTTTGTTAGCTTTTCATGCGGCGGCTCTGCTGCCTGTAAAACTGAGGGGCCTGCCGGAAGTGGCGTTCAAAAGCGCGGATGAAACTGGAACTATGCTCGTACCCAACGGCATCGGCAATTTCCTTAATGCGCAGGTGGCTGCGCGTCAAGAGATCAGCGGCCTTCTGCATTCTCTTTTCGTTGAGCAAGTGGCCGAGGCAAACGCCAGTCTGTTGCTTGAACAAATGCAGAAGGTGCGAGTGGCTGAGATTGAGTTCCAGCGCCAATTCGTCGATTGTGCAGGGCGGCTTGGATGCGATCATCCCGAGGATTCTGTGGACTCGTTCCTCGTATGCTGTGGGAATTGACATTTCTGGCGGCGCCGGATGTGCCTGTGACTTGCGTGCTTTCGAAGAGTTTGATCTGCTGCGGTTTTTTTTTGACGTTATGATGCGACAATTCCAGTCAGACACGGAAAACCTCCTACCGCTGTCGATTCAAGGGCTTTGCTTAGGTTTGCGAATGCGCTCAGGTGAGAACGCACAATCGAGTCCGAGATCGAAGCGCAGGGCCGTGGATCACGCGGTTGCGTGCGGGATAAAATGCCGAAAGACCTAGAGGCAGGAAGCTGACTCCGACAATCGAGTCGGCCACGTCCCTCGCGGAAAGTACAATTTTGAGACTGCGTCACGACCGCGCCCCCGTTCCTGGCAACGGGGCAGGGCGCGGTATCGTTACAGGTAATATGTTCGGATGTCAATAGCCTTCGCTAAATATTCATACAGTCTAGCGGTCTGGCGTTGCGCGACGCCTAACGATCCGAATTTTCACGTGCGGCCCAATTGCACCAAGGAAAGAAGAAGGGAAGGGAGCCTGAAATGCGACCCTCCTTCCCCTAAAGCAGCTAGCGCAATTTCTAATTGCCGGCCACGAACAAGTGCCCGGCATTCTGCGAGTAAATCTTTCCATCCGAGCCCAGTGACGCCGGCGTGTAAGCGGCGCCAAGGGCCAGTTGCTGGAAGATCTTTTGTCTCAATGTGCCTCCTTGATTGATCGCGTAGATATTTCCGTTTACGGCAGTGGGAAAATATTGCGTTTTTGTGACGGTCCGACTGCTGCCGAGGTCAAACAAGAAAGAGCAGTTTGTAAGTATAAGGACACAGAAGGAGTAAGTGGCGCGCCCGGGGAGATTCGAACTCCCGACCCTCTGCTTAGAAGGCAGACGCTCTATCCAACTGAGCTACGGGCGCATCCTTGGCTACTCTTTGATTCTACTGCTCTTGCAACTCTAATTCGAGTTCCAACTCTTCGACGTTTCTTGGAGCACTTGGAGCAGGTACCTCAAATCCGACGCCCACGATCTCTGCTTCCCGAAGACGGGTCGTAAGGTCTTCGTCTAATCGAGAATAGAATTCGCTCATCGTTTCTGGCTGGTGCCCCATCCAATAATTGTTAATGTCTTCTTGACACCTCTTGCCCCGAAGCCACGTCTTCCGATTCCCGACGACCTCATTTATTGCTTGCTGGTCATCTGCAGGCAAATCGTCCAGCATTCCTTGCGGCACTTCCGTGAGCATTACCGTATCACCCGGCTTTGGTTTCATATTTTATGCGCTCGTCATGCGTGCAGTATACACGGCTCAACAGCGCTGCAACCCGCGGCTAGCGCCCGATAAGTTCTAAACGTGATTTGTTTCTCGCGCGTCAGTTGCGCTCGAGCAGCCGTCGTGATCCGGATTCGCTGGTCCTCCTACCTTCCGCTTAAGTTTTCAGAACATTACCCGTCACACGCGTATGATTGAGCCCTGGGATTCCAGCCAATTCCGACCGGAGGAGAGATATCCATGAGCCCCAAACATGACAAGCGCGATGCTACTTATAACCAGCTCGAAGCAGGTACGAAACAAGCCAGGCCGATTCAACACCAACACGCGCCGGAAATTCAGCCTTATGGCAAGATCGCCAAGTTGCCGATTGCCTTGGACGAGAAAACCTGCGCAACCAGTACCGAGAACCTGAATCAGCTTCTCGCGGACACGATGACCCTCCGCGATATGTACAAAAAACATCATTGGCAGGTCGCTGGTCATACGTTTTATCAGCTCCATCTGCTCTTTGATAAGCATCACGGGGAGCAGGACGAACTCGTGGATCAAATCGCCGAGCGAATTCAACTGTTGGGCGGCATCAGCCTTGCAATGGCCGCAGACGTGGCCGAGACAACTATGATCCCGCGGCCTCCGCGTGGTCGAGAGGAAGCACCCGTACAAATCTCGCGTCTTCTCGAAGCTCACGAAATGATTTTGAAAGAAGCTCGCACAATGGCCAAGCAAGCCAGTGATGCGGGGGAGGACGGAACAAATGACTTGCTAGTCTCAGATGTGATCCGGACAAACGAACTTCAAGTGTGGTTTCTGGCGGAACACTTGGTGGATGTGCCGCTGGTTCGCGCGGATCAAAGGAAGGCCGCCACGGGCGGAGACTAGCGGTTATTCAACTTCAGTGTGGCCATCAGGCTGATCCTGGCTTCTTCCAGGGCAGCGATAGCATCAGCACGCGTCACGCTCGGAAAGTCTTCCAGAAACTCGCTCAGGCTCCGTTCGTGCTCCAGATAGTCGGTCAGTGACTTAAATGGGACGCGGGTGCCGCGAAAAACCGGCTCGCCACTCAGAATCGCCGGATCGCCTCGAAGGCATTTCTTTGCTTCTCCTCTCCGGAGTCTAGCCCATTTTCGTAGGTCTCATCCACGGAACTCAGCCGTAATCCTTGGCGAGAGTCCTTGTCCGCGCACCTCCGCTCCAACGCCCACCGCGCCAAGCCATGCCCGTCCCACCCAGGGGACATTTTTATCGAGTTAAAGAAGGGGCATCTTAGAAGAGGTCGGACAAAGTTTACATTATCCTCGCCAAGGGAGTTAATTTGACGTATAATACTGCCTGGGTAATTCTATTCTTGGAATGCGGCAGCTTGCTGCCGCTTAACTTTATTTCCGGCACGCATCACAACCGTCGTAATCAACAACAAACATATCCTTATTTCTTATAGGACGAAAAATCCCGCTCCCGTAGGTCCTTATTCTTGATGATCATACATTTTTATGGGGGTGAGGGGATGCCTGTGCCGACCAGACGTCGGCGAGTTCAGCCAGCTGTGCAACCTGCAATAAAGTGCCTTTTTTTCTATGACTTACGCACTCTTTTGCGCAACGGAGAACTCATAACTCGTTTGGAATCAGCAGCTTGCGCACTCTTTCCATCTCGACGAGGGTGTGGGGGCCGCACCAACTTTTTACAACAGTCTCATCCAGGCGCCGCCGAACAGAGAGATGGAGTCTATAGCTGCCAGACTCCTCTTCGCTGACCGGGAACCGAAGACTGAATCACTTAGGACTGTTTCACTTCGCTGGCGCCGCCGCCGTTGCAAACCCCAGCGCCTGCATCACCGCATCATGCAGCGCCGGACGCACCTGCTGGATCTTCGTATTTTCCCGTGTCGGGTGCACGCGATTCGTCAGCAGCACCACAAAAAGCTGCCGGTCCGGATCGATCCAGATCGAAGTGCCCGTGAATCCGGTATGCCCGAAACTGTGCGCGGAAAAATAATGCCCGCTCGATCCGCTTTCGGTCGGCACCGCCCAGCCCAGCGTCCGCGCGCCGCCCGAGAGCTGCTGCGGCGTGGTGAACTGTGCAATCGTCGCGCGTCGCAGAATTCTCTGGTGCGCGTAAACGCCGCCGTTCAGCAGTATCTGGCAGAACGCCGCCAGGTCCGGCGCCGTGCCGAAGACTCCCGCGTGCCCCGATACTCCGCCGATGGCAAACGCGTTTTCATCATGCACTTCGCCCTGCACCAGCCGGTGACGCAAATTCTTATCGAATTCCGTCGGTGCAATCTGTGGCCATAATTTCTTCGGCGGCCGGTACATCGTGTCTTTCATTCCCAGTGGCGAAAAAATGAAACTCTTCGCCAAATCATCCAGCGTCCGGCCCGTCAATCGCTCGATGATCTCGGCCATCAAAATAATTCCCAGGTCCGAATAAACTTCTTTCGTTCCCGGCTCGTATTCGAGTGGCTCCGCAAAAATCTTCGTCAGTGTATCCTGCTTGCTCTTCGACGTGCTCCAATACTCCTTGAATGGCGGCAATCCCGAAGTGTGCGTCAACAAATGCCGCACGGTTACTCTGTGCCGCCACTCCGCGTTCGGCCCGCTCGCCCACTCCGGCAAATACCGCTCGATCTTCGCGTCCAAATCCAGCGGAACCGCGAAATCTCCCTCCGCTAATTTGGCAACCAGCGTCGTCGTCACCACCACTTTGGTCAGCGACGCGATGTCATACATCGTCGCCGGTGCGGTCGCCGCCACCTTCGCGTCGTAACTCAGCTTTCCAAACGCGTGGATCACCACTTTGCCGCGATAACCCACCGCCAGCGTCGCTCCCGGAAATGCCTTGTCCGCAATTCCTTTTTCGACCACATCGTACGCCGGCCGCAGTTGCGCCTCGCCCTTTACATCCATCGGCTGCAACGTCATCGGATTCGCTGCCAGCTCCTGTCCAAAACCTCTTTTGAGATTCACGCCCGGCACCGTCACCGGCAAATGCCCGCGCACCGGGATCTCTCCAAAGAGAGCCCTGGCCACCGATATTTGCGCCACGTCGCTGATTCCAAATGCCGCCAGCCACGTCTCCGCCTTTGGAAATCGCTCAATCAAATACGGACTGCCGAACGCCACGGTGATGACCGGCTTGCCCGATTTATAAAGCTGCTCCGCCAGCGCCGCTTGCTCCGTCGGCACGTCCACGTTTCCCTTGCGGTCGCTCACGCGCACAAAAAGCGCGAGAATTGCAACATCATACGAATCTGGCGGCGGCAGTTTCAAAATACTCGCGTTCACGAAGCGCGTGTCCGCGCGCAGCGTGGTCACGGAATCGAATCGCGAACGCAATTCGCGTTCGAGGTCTTCTCCGGGATAAGGCTCCGGATCGGCGTAGAGGGCCAGCAACAATGCGCGCAAAGCTTTCGTTCCATCCAGCGGCAGCCGGTGGGGCGTGTCGCGCAGCAGCGTCACGCCCCGATCCGAAATTTCCTGTGCTTCTTTTTGCCAAGCCACGCTGCCGAATTTCTGATTGATCGCATTTAAATCCACGAGCCGCTTCTGATTCAGGCCCAGCCTCGCCTTGGCCTGCAAAATGCGCCGCACGGAACCGTCCAGCCGCGCTTTCGAAATGCGTCCTGATTTCACCGCAGCCTGCAGCGATTCAAATGCTGCGTCCGGCACCGGTGGCATCAGCAGCGCGTCCGCCCCAGCGGCAACCGCGCGCACGGCCGCTTCTCCCGGCGCATAGCGCACAGTGATTCCGCCCATGTCCATCGCGTCGGTGACAACCAGTCCTTCGAATCCCAATTCCTTGCGCAGCAGCCCCGTCAGAATATTCGAGGACAACGTCGCCGGCGTGTTGGCGTCCGGTTCGAACGCGGGGATCGACAAGTGTCCGGTCATCACCGTGCTCACGCCCGCGGCGATGGCCGCGCGGAAGGGAACTAACTCCAGATGCTCCAGGCGCTCTCGGTCCGCGTGAATCACCGGCAAGTCGATGTGCGAATCCGCCGCGGTGTCGCCGTGCCCCGGAAAATGTTTTGCCGTCGCCAGCGCGCCGTTTTCCTCGATGCCGCGCACAAACGCGGAGACGAATTCCGCGACGCGCGCGGGATCTTCTCCAAACGACCGCGTGTTGATGATGGGATTCCCTGGATTATTGTTCACATCGGCGTCCGGCGCGTAGACCCATTGAACGCCGACGGCGCGCGCTTCCAGCGCCGTTATTTTCCCCATGGTGTACGCGTCCTTCGAATCGCCCCCCGCCGCCACCGCCATCGCCGTAGGAAACGAGGTGCCTTCATCCAGCCGCATTGCCGTGCCACGTTCGAAATCCGCGCCCACCAGCAGCGGCAACTTGGACTTGGCCTGCATCTGGTTGATCAGCGCCGCCGTCGGATATGCCTGGCTCTTCACAATTCCCAGCGGCGATCCATGCGTGATGACGATGAATCCGCCCACGTGCAAATCGTTCACGTCGTGCAGGATCTGCTGGTACGCGGGCGCGTCCTTCGCGGTAAAGCTTCCGTGATAGGTGGTGAAAAGGAGCTGGCCGATCTTTTCCTCGACGCTCATCTTGCGCAGAGTGGAATCCACCCAGTCGTTCGCGGCGGGGGACAATTTTTTCACCGCGCGCCTGGCGGGAACGGCGCTCTCGTCAGCAACATTCTTTTTTGGGGAAGTGCTGCGGCTTTGGCTGCGTGCGTGATGGGCCATAAGGAAGAGTATCGAGACGAAAATCAGCGACAAGATGCGGACGCGGCGTCCTTTCATCGGTTAGAATCCCCCATGCGTCGCCCGCAGTCAGCATTTATACATAGCACACGCACACCATGCTCTCAACGCGGCCGCATGCAGCGCGTTCCAGAATATCATTGTATCGTTTCCATAGAGGGGTCCATAGAGGGGGCCAATTGACGGCACACAAGAGCGCACTTTCCACTTTCGCCTGTTTTACAATCGGTGTTGCGCTGTTCTCGCTTGGCCCCGTGGCTGCACCGGCCGCCTCGAGACGCTCAGGCCGCCCGGGCCGTGTGCAGACCGGACTCGATGTTCTTGAAGCGCAGAAGTTCGCTCCTCTGCGCGGCAAGCACGTTGGTGTGATCACGAATCACACGGGCGTGGACGCGCAAGGCCGAAGCACGATTGATCTCCTGGCTCATGCCTCCGGTGTGCATCTTGCCGCGCTGTTCAGTCCCGAACATGGCCTCGCGGGGCGGAACGATGAAAGGGTTTCTACTTCGAAAGATCTTTCCACCGGTCTCCCCGTCTACAGCCTCTACGGCGAAACGCTTCGCCCCACCGAGGACATGCTCAAGGGCATTGACGCGCTGGTCTTCGACATTGAGGACGCCGGGGTGCGCTTCTACACTTACACGGTGACCATGGCCTATTGCATGGAGGAAGCGGCCAAGCGCCACATTTCCTTTTTCGTTCTGGACCGCCCCAATCTGATCGGCGGCGAAATCGTGGAAGGCCCGATGCTGGATCCCGACAAGACCAATTTCGTCGCATATTTTCCGTTGCCAGTCCGTTACGGCCTGACGATTGGAGAACTCGCCCAGCTCTTCAACGCCGAAAATCACATCGGCGCCGACCTCCACGTCATTACCATGAAGAACTGGCATCGCAATTATTTCTTCGAGAGCACGGGCATCAAGTGGATTCCGCCTTCTCCGAACCTCCGCACCATCAAAGGTTCCATCCTGTACGCGGGCATTGAAATTCTGCAAAACGCCGGAGTCTCCGTCGGCCGCGGCACCGAAACGCCGTTTGAAGAGTTCGGCGCGCCCTGGCTCAACGGCGATGAAGTGGCCGCCGCGTTAAACGAAAAGCATCTTCCCGGCCTGCATTTTGTCGCCCAGCCCTTCATCCCTGTTTCCGGTCTTTATAGCGGCCAGCGTTGCGGCGGTGTCGCGATTCGAATCACCGATCGCTCCAGCGTGCGCGCAATGCGCATGGGCCTCGAAATCGCCGCAATTTTGCAGAGGCTCTATTCGAAACAGTTCGATCCGGCGAAACTTCTCCCGCTCGTCGGCAACGCGGACACGATCCAACAGTTGCAGGCAGGCGTGGCTCCGGAAAAGATCGTCGCAAGCTGGTCCGGCGCTCTCGCCACCTTCGACCAAATCCGCCGCAAGTATTTCCTTTACAAATAGAAGCTCGCTCTGCATCCGAGGCTTCTTTTCCTCATCTGCTCTGCGCCCATCAACTTGCTTAATCTACTTCAGGACTGTGCTAGAGTTGGCTAGTTATGCGGATCGTTTCGCTGCTGCCGTCGGCCACGGAGATTCTGTTTGCCCTCGGCTTCGACCGTGAAATCGTGAGCGTCAGCCACGAGTGTGACTTCCCGCCACAAGCGCGCACGAAAACGGCGGTCATCCGCTCGCGCATCCCCCATGATTCGTCGCCTGCGGAGATCGACCGCCTGGTGAGCGAATACGTCCATCGCGGCGAAAGCCTGTACGCGGTGGATGCCGACGCTCTCGAAGCATTGGCGCCCGATCTGATCATCACCCAGGATTTGTGCCACGTGTGCGCGGCTTCCCCGGATGATCTCGCTACCGCGCTCACGCGATTCGAACGGCGTCCGGAAGTTCTTTGCCTGAATCCTCAGGATTTGGGCGATGTCTGGCGCGACATCCTGTGGGTGGGAGAAGAAACCTGCCGCGGACCGCAAGCGGAAACGCTGCTGAAGCAGGTTGGCGCGCGCCTCGCCGCGCTCGAACGCCAATTGCAACCGGAAACGGATCGCCCCCGCGCCGCGTTCCTCGAATGGCTGCAACCTTTCTACGCCAGTGGTCATTGGGTTCCGGAAATGATCCACCGCGCGGGCGGGGAAGATGTTTTCGGCCGCGCGCGCACGCCATCTTTTCGAATCGCTCTAGAAGACGTGATCGAAGCCGCACCCGAGATTCTCTTGATCGCTCCTTGCGGCTACACCGCCGAGCGAGCCCGCAACGAATACCGCTCCATGACTTTCCCCGAAGCATGGAGCGCGATGCCCGCGGTTCGAAACGGGCGCGTGTACGCCCTGGAAGCGAACAGCTATTTTTCCCGTGCCGGCCCGCGCGTCGTTACCGGCATCGAAGCCCTCGCCAAACTCTTTCATCCGGCCATCGAAGTCCCGGGCGAAGCCGAAGCTGTCCTCCTGCCAATCACAGCGGACACACGCGCTGCCCGCGCCGGGTAGTGCCCCTGACGATCTTGTTATGCGAAAGCCAACCGCGAGCCTTGAAGAGACAGGTTCGCGCCGGAGGATTCCCATGGAAAGACGCACGTTTCTAACTTCCTCGCTCGCCGCGTCCGCACTTGCCGCGACCGCTCCCGCCGAACGTTTGAAAGGAGCGCAAGAGAACCGAGAAGGAAAAGGGAGGGACTTCTATCAGTTGCGCTGCTATCACCTGTCGAACGGACCGCAAAGCAAGCTCTGCCACGATTTTTTCCGCGATGCGCTGGTGCCGGCGCTAAACCGCTTGGGCGTTACTCCGGTAGGAGTATTCAATCTTACGATTGGTCCTGAGACTCCCTCGATCTATGTCTTGATGCCGAGTCTGTCCGCGGAAACCCTAGTCAACGTCGAAGCACGGCTTTCTCAAGACACGGAATACTTCAAAGCGGGGGCAGCTTTTTTGAACGCACCAGCCGCCGCGCCTGCCTTTGCGCGTATGGAAAGCTCGCTCCTGCAGGCGTTTGAAAAAATGCCGCGACTCACGTTGCCTCCCGCAACTGCCGCCAATGCCGCGCGCGTCTTCGAGCTGCGGACTTATGAAAGTCCCAGCGATCAAGACCACAAACGTAAAATAGAAATGATGGAATCGGGAGAGCAGGAGATCTTCGCGAAAGCGGGATTCTCACAGGTTTTTTACGGCGACACGCTCATCGGCTCACGCCTGCCGAACCTTACCTACATGCTGGGCTATGAGAGCGTCTCGGAGCGGGACAAGAAATGGGCGGCTTTTCGAGACTCCCCGCAATGGAAGGCTCTTTCGAGCCAGCCGCGGTACGCGTTCGAGAGCATCGTCTCCAACATCACCAACGTGATTCTGACGCCGACGGCATACTCGCAGATCTAGTTCCGAATTGCGGACGGCCAACTCGGGCAGGGGCGGGAATCGCCTTGCCCGATGTTGCGTACCTGTACACAAGGACCATTGACATCCCGAAGCCGCATATATAACGTGCTTACATATAGGGGAGAGACCTATGATCGGTCATGGAGTGAAGCGCGGCACGGCCGAACTCGCCATCCTCAGCATTCTCGGAGAGGGTCCGCTGCACGGCTATGAAATGGCCCGGCGCATCGAACGGCAGACCAAGGGCTCGCTGCGTTTTACGCTGGCCTCGCTCTACCCGCTGCTCTACCGCATGGAACAACGCGGCTGGATTCGCGGCACATGGGAAACCAGCCGCAACCGCCGCCGACGGCGTTGCTACCGGCTCACACCTGCGGGGAAGAAGAAGCTTTCGCCTCTCCGCCAGGAATGGTTGGAGCTTTTCGGGGCGCTGCGGCGCTTGAGCAAGGTGGCGAATGCCTGATTGGGAAGCCTTCGTCTCCAGTCAGCTGACTGATCTCGCTCTGGCGCCAGAGGAGCGCGCCGACGTGATCGCGGAACTCGCCACTCATCTCGAAGAAGGATACGAGAAATTACGAGCCCAAGGTATTTCTGGCGAACACGCTGTGAAACAAACTGTC
>WNFP01006521.1_pt1 | contig 10493 bp, 8 predicted proteins | sample 5400201 | NCBI WGS metagenome assembly WNFP01 (sample SAMN13153355, study PRJNA577476) | soil metagenome | isolation source: 115 cm saprolite under Madrone tree | place: USA:California | collected 2016-06-14
TTTCTTGAGACTCGCGACAGCATCTTCAAACCGGCCTTGTTCTTCCCGGACCAGGCCAAGATTGAAATGAGCTCCTACAAATGTTGGCGCGGAATGCGTAATGTTCTCGAATCTGCCGCCAGCTTCCTCCAGGCGACCCTCGCGCATGGCGGCGGTGGCCAGTTGAAAAGCTTCATTGACGTCAGCGCCACCCTGCGGCGCGGCCTGAATCGGCCAGCAAGCTATAAAACATAAATGAAAAATGCGAGCCAGGATTACGCCTTGGCGAGAGAGGCTCAGTGAACTCCACCGCCGCGCCTTGTTGGGGCGATGAAAGAAAGAATCGACTGGAGATGGCATGTTGGAATTCTATACCTCGCCGCGACCGCGAGAAATGTTTTCAAAAATGGAAAATCGTCCCGCCCTCCAACGAGAGCAGGACGATTTTGGAAACGTGAACAGGCGAGTTTCAGAACTGGTAGCGCAAGGTGAATTGCACCTTTCTGGAGCCGTCAACAGTTCCAAAGACCGCTCCGAATGTGCTGTCGCCCGGCCCCGCGTCAGGCCTGCCGAAAACATGGCGGTTGAACGCGTTGACGAGTTCCGCCTTCAATGTGACGGTCTGCGATTCGAGGAAACTCACTCGCTTGATAATCGAAAAGTCCTCATTGAGATATCTTTGACTGCGGAGCTCACCGGTTATGCGCGGCATGTTTCCGAACGTATACCCACGCTGTGTAATCAGATTGGTAGCATTCGGATCGATAAACGCTGCGCAGTTGAAATAGGTGGGGCCTGCAGCTGCCGTGAAAGTTCCATCAAGGCCCTCTTTGCAACCGCTTGTGCCCGTGTTGGATGCGCCTGCCTGATCAAACGAAGAAGCCCCAGGACTGAGCAATGGCTGACCGGGAACTCGATTCAATCGAATACACCCCGTGAGAAACGAGGTGTATCCTGGGATTCCCGTGGCGCAGCTAAAACTCAGCGGCTGACCACTCTGGTAGCGCTGAACGCCACCAATTTGCCATCCGCCGATCACCTTGTCAGCGATGCCGCCTTTGTTCAGGAATTTCTTGCCCTTCCCTAGCGGCAGTTCGTAGATGTAGCTGACCACCAAAGTATGGGGGATATCCTGATAGCTCAGGCTCTTCTCGCCTTTGAGGTTGAAGGAATTCTGGGCGAGACCACCGCCTGAGAACTGCGCAAAGCTGGGCAAGGCACTGTCAGCATCCGTAAGGGTCTTCGAGTATGTGTAAGAGGCAAGGAGGTTGAGGCCATTGTGGAAACGCCGTTCGACCTTCATCAAGAGAGCGTTGTAGGTTGACTGGCCGAGATTCTCAAGGCAGCAGTCCGTATCGATGTTCTGATATTGAGGGAACGGGCGAAGGGCCTGGGCTACCGTGCCTCCGCCACCAGGTGCGCAACTATAGTCGGCGCAAAAGTTCGCATACGGCGCTGCTACCGGAGAAGCGGGATCTGTAACCTGTAGATTGAGCTTGTTTCCTAGAGAGAAGAATTTGGGATTCAAATTGTCTATTTGCGCCAGATTGGAGCGTAGACGTGTGGCATGCATTCCCACATAGCCCACGCTGAGAATGAGGTCCGGCGCAAGCTGGCGTTCGAATTCCAAGCTCCAGTTCTGGATCAATCCCGGACGTCCATAGCTTGACGCTAGGTATGTTGGGCCGCCAAATCCGGCTCCGAAGCCTCTGTTATCCTGAGCAGGATCCAAGTTGGGAGGGGGCGTAAAGCTGGGAATGCCCGAATCGAGCGATATGACTGGACTGAATGGGGCGCTGGCACTCGGGGAAGCCGTAAATCCGTCAGTCAGGGACTGAGCGAAATCTCCGTAGTCGAGTGGCCCGTAATAAATAGCATATCCGCCTCGGAGAACGGTCTTGCCGAGGTGGCCAAATAGATTATTCGGTGCGTATGAAAAACCGAGGCGCGGAGCAAAGTCCCTGTAATACGTCTGTGCTCCCGCAGCGCTGCAGTTGCAGCGTCCTGGCCCGCTACCGCCGAAAATCAAGGCTCCGGGGAGTGGGCCACTTGGTCCGATAGCTCCGGGATTAGGGGCGGTCAGGCTAATAACAGACTGTTGGTTCTGTGATTCCGCCCGCGGCGTCTCCACTTCGTAGCGCAATCCGATGTTGATCATCAGGTTGGAACGAAGCTTAAAGTCTTCCTGCGCGTATCCGCCGATGTAGTGGGATTTAAAGCGCGGCTGGTGCGAGCGGACCGCGAGCGACCAACTCTGCACAGCACCGATCAGGAAGCTGGCATATGCGTTTCCGGTCGTGGTTCCACCGCTGAGGGTCGGCTCAGCAGCCGTCTGAGCGAAATCGAAGCCCAATCCTGGTGACTCGTGCGATCGGTCTATTACGGAGTACTGATAGGCACGCCCATCGATGCCCAAGCGGAGAGTGTGGCGTCCCTTAGTCCAAGAAACGCTATCTGCCAGGACTAGGCTGTTCACGTAGTTGGCGTCGAATTGAGCTGTTCCGTAACTCGTCAATGATTGCAGACCACCTCCGGCAAAACTGATTTCTGGAAAAATTGGTCCGTGGGCACCGGAAATACCGAGTTTTGCGGGCCAATCTGTCCCGTTCGCGGAGCTGGCAAGGTTGTTGTTGTAAATCCGGTTGAGGCCGACGTTTAAATGGTTCAGAAGCGAAGAGCTGAAGAAATGGTCAAACCCAACGCGGTAATAGTCAGTGACGAAGGGATGGCTAAAGGAACCACCGTCGAGTGGCGCCGGAAGGTTTGGGGTGCCATTGATAGATTCCTGATCGCGCTTGCTGAAGGAAAAGAAGAGTTTATCTCTTTCAGAGAAACTATGGTCAATCCTCACTGTCCAGGTGGTATCCAGGATCGGATTGACAGTCGTAAAGTTAAAGTTGTTGATAAGCAGATTCTTGTCCGTCGACGTGGGCTCCGGGGTCAGCGCCAGAATGTTCTTTGCCACGGTGCTAATCGGAACCGTGTTGTTTGCAAAAGGCTTACGACACTGCACCCCTCCTATGGTCTGAGTTGTGGAGGGATCGAAGATTTGACCTTGCAGAATTGGGTTGAAGCTGTCACAGGGATTGAGAATAGGGTTGCCCATGGCATCCTTAAGCGCTGGCCCCAGAAACGCCGAAAAATTCCCCTGCCGTTCTTGGTCAGTCGGGACCGTACTGAGGTTGGTTGAACCCTGCTTCTGCCTATATTGCTCCCACGAGAAAAAGAAGAATGTTTTGTCATGACCGTTATATATCTTGGGAATCCAGACCGGCCCTCCGAAGGATCCGCCATAGTCGTTCTTCTTATCGACGCTTTTTGGTTGTTTATTGAGATCCTGAAACCACTCCCTTGCGTTCAGGTCTTCATTACGGAAAATGTCATAGGCTGATCCGTGAAATTTATTTGTACCTGACTTTGTTGTGAAGCTTTCGACGCCGCCAGTGGTGCGGCCGAACTCTGCCGGAACCGTTGAGGTCGTGACTTTGAACTCCTCAAGCGCCTCCACGGATGGCGCAGTTTGGTCAAACGAGGAGCCGCTGTCCGCGCGCGCCGTGCTGGCTCCGTCGAGAAGTACCTCGTTCCCGAAGTTCTGGCCACCGGCCAGTTTTGCCTGGAAAATGCCGCTGCCGCTGTCCGCCGTGCCTGGTCCCGTGGTTCCAGGCGTTAGAAACACGAAAGTCTCCGGTGAACGTAAATGGCTTTGGCCGGTCGCATTTACGGCTAGGGGAAGCTCCAAAATTTGCCTCGTGCTCACCACAGTCCCGATGTCGGAAGTCTCAGTTTCGAGGGTGGGGACATCGGCGAGCACCGTGAGCGTATCCGTTACTACGCCGGGCTGGAGGGTGACGTCCAGGGAGGATGTCGTGTTGATTTGTACCACCAGTCCTTTTTGCTCAGAGGTCTTGAAACCGGTGGCGGTGATAGTCAGGTTGTAGACGCCGACTTGCATATCGGGAATCCGGTATGCCCCGGTGTCCGTGGAAGTGGTTTTGTACACGGCGCCAGTGTTCGCGCCCGTGGCGGTAACGCTTGCCCCTTGGACGACCGCACCTGAGGAATCGAGAACGGTGCCTGCAATGGTGCCGCGATCGGATTGAGCCAGGGCTGTGCCTGTGGTAACAAGCACGAAAATCATTACTGCAGCAAACCTCTGGAGAAAAGATAAAGAGCGCATACTGTCGCCTCCTGCCCAGTCGAATCGCACCAACAACAGCCCCCGGGCTGGGGTATTGTTATAGTTGTTTCGGCCTGATCTGGCCGAACCTCGACGACGCAGGCAAGGCGCTACTTAAAAGCGCTTTCCCAGGCACCCATTGTTGCCGAACATTTGGCCTCAGCAAAGATATTGTTGTCAAGGATAAAATTTTTGGATAGGGTTTAGACAATCGTTTGTCTTGGCGCGTTTTGCCCGGAAATGAGCAGCTACGCGCAAATCTCGGCATCGGCTGTTTGCTGGTGTCGCCCGGCCTGGGAGCTTTGCTAGGCCGTAATCCATTGTTCAGGCTATGCTTATGCAGCCCCTGAAGAGCAAAATACACGATCCTGCTGGCAAGGGCACTGAGTCGACTGTGGCTCCCCCGAAGAAAAACCAATCGTCCGCGGATAAACCAGTCAGCTTGAAAATCCTCGCGGACTATCTCGGCCTCTGCCCCGCCACGGTTTCCGTAGTGCTTAACAATGTTCCGGGCCGTTCTATTCCCGCCGAGACTCGTGAACGCGTCCGTGATGCAGCTCGCAAATTCAATTATCAGCCCAGTCTCCTGGCGCGCTCGCTGCGCAAACAGCGCACCTTTACCGTGGGAGTGCTCGTCCCTGAATTGAGCGATGGGTATCACACCCTGGTCATGAGCGGCATCGGCGATCACTTGATGCGCGAAGGATATTTTTATTTCAGTGCGCATCATCGGCACAAGCCGGACATGATCGAGGAGTATCCGCGGCTACTGCTTGGCCGGGGCGCGGAAGGAATTGTGACCATCGATACGGCACTAACGCACAAATTGCCGATTCCAGTCGTGGCCGTTGCCGGGCACCGCAAGATTGCCGGTGTGACCAACGTGATCCTGGACCATAGGCGGGCGGCCGAGCTCTCCTTGCGTCACTTATACCAACTGGGTCATCGTCACATTGCGTTCATGCGCGGTCAGTCGTTCAGCGCGGACTCTGACTATCGATGGCGCAGTCTGGTCGGAGTAGCCAAGGAAATTGGGATCGAAATTCGGCCGGAGCTGACTATTCAGTTGGAGCGAGACCTGACTTCGCCGGAGCTTGGCTACCCCGTTGTTCAGGAATTGCTGAAACACCGCAGGGCCTTTACCGCTATTGTTTCCTTCAACGATATATCAGCAATTGGCGCGATTAGGGCTCTGCGGGACGCGAATCTTCGCGTGCCCGAGGATGTATCAGTAATCGGCTTCGATGACATCCAGGTCGCGGCGTACCACAATCCCCGGCTCACCACCATTCGGCAACCTCTTCACGACATGGGGGAAACTGCCGCTCGCATTCTTCTCCAGCGAATGCAAGGGTTCAAAGACTATCCTGTAGAATTCGCCGTGCCGCCGGAACTCATCATTCGTGAAACCACTGGTCCGCCAAATGCAAAGGCGCTCCGGCAACGCGTTCGGCCTTGAAGCGGGTGTTGCTTTTGTCCAAGAAAGGAGCCTTGACAAGCCTTGCGAGCCTGCGTAAAAGAAGAGCGTGAAGACGATTTCGGAAACCGATTGCGAATCCTCCACTTAAACAGAGAAGAAGGGATCCAAATTCCCATGAAGATCGAGCGGATCTTGTTCGTGCTTGTAATCGTAATCTTGTCGTTGTCTCCTGCGGTGTATTCGCAGGGCGCAAATCCTGAGAAAGTCTCCTCCTCACAGTCAGACAAGTCCATCGAGTCTTTCCTGGGCCGTTGGGATTTGACGCTGAAGGCGCCAGACCGGGAATATCCCTCGTGGCTGGAACTTCGCCAGGAGGGCGGACAATTGAAGGCAGAGATGGTGGGCCGTTGGGGCAACGCAAGACCGCTTCCCAAAGTTGAAATTTCAAATGGCCACCTCACTTTCGTTTCCCCCAAAGAGGAGGAAGACCGGCCTGAGGACATGGTTTTTGAAGGAACGCTGGTCGGAAAGATTCTGTCGGGAACTGTGAATGGACCAAATGGAACAACTTGGAAGTGGACCGGCCAGAAGGCCCCGTCACTGAAGAGAAGCAGTGCCCCGAAATGGGGCAAGCCGATTCCGTTGTTCAATGGCAAAGATTTGACAGGATGGAAAATGGCGGGACCGGGTGCGACCGTGTGGAAGATTGAAAACGGTAACTTGGTCAGTCCCGGAAACGGTCCTGAACTGATCAATGATTCAAAGTTCGAAGATTTCAAATTGCATGTTGAATTTAACTGCGCCACCACTTCCAACAGTGGCGTCTATTTGCGCGGCCGCTATGAAGTTCAGATTGAAACCGATTCCATCGGGGAACCACCCAGCCACCACACGGGCGGCGTTTACGGTTTCTTGGCTCCAACACCCGAACTGCCAAGGAAACCGGGAGAATGGCAGACCCTCGACATCACGTTGATCGGGCGGTGGATCACCGTCGTTCAAAACGGCCAGACCATCATCGACAGCAAGGAAATTCCCGGCATCACAGGTGGCGCGCTGGACAGCCACGAAGAACTGCCGGGGCCCGTCTATCTTCAAGGAAGTGAAAAAGGGCACGTATCGTATCGCAGTATCGTCATCACGCCAGCGGAGAAGTAGCAAGGATCGGCAGTCCCGGTTCGACCCATGACTCACTTCTTGCGCGACATTCTTCGACAGCCTAACGAATTACAGCGCACAATCGACTTTCTGCTTGGAGCGGGCCGGCCCGCTTTGGACGCAGCGACGACCGCAATCCGCGGCGCTCGCCATGTCTACTTGACTGGAATCGGCAGCAGTTGGCATGCGGCATTATGTGCCGGAACTTTGTTCAACCTCGGCGCCAGCCCGGTGTACCTGTATGACGCAGCCGAGTTGCTGGAGTTCGCGGAATTTCCAACGGATGCCGTGGTCCTGGTGATTTCCCGCAGCGGGCGCAGCGTGGAAATCGTCAAGCTGCTTGCCAAGGTGCGTGAGCGTGGGGCGACCGTCATCGCTATCACCAATTCCCCGGATGGGCTGCTTGCGCAAGGTGCGCAGATTCCCATCACCATTCCCGTCGAACTGGACCACGCGATTTCTGTCAACACGTATTCCACGTTGGCCGGGGCCGCTGGAATTCTGGCGAGCGCCACTGTCGGAACGTGGAGCGCCAGTCTTGCTGCCGCGCTGTCGGGTTCATTCGCAAAGACCGGGGCGGCAATTTCTGGTTGGCAAGCGCAGCTTGCGGATACGACCTGGTTTTCACCAGGGAGCATTACATATTTTTTGGCGCGCGGATGCAGCACTGGCAGTTGCCAGGAGGCGCGGTTGCTTTGGGAAGAAGGCGTGAAATCGCCCGCGACGGCAATGAATACGGGCAGCTTTCGCCACGGTCCGCAGGAAATGGTCGCTGCGGGCTCGCGATTCGGAATATGGATCGACGCGGAACGAATGCGCGGGCAAGACCTAGCGGTGGCTCGAGATCTGCGGAAACTGGGCGCTGCCGTGATGCTGATCGGCCAGAATGTTCCGCAGGATGCAGGTGATCTTGTGTTTCAGTTACCGAGCGTGCCGCCCGGCTGGCAATTTTTGATTGACATCATTCCCGCGCAGCTCGCAGCGGAGAAGCTCGCAAGGCTTTCTGGAGTGGATAGCGACACGTTCCGGTATTCGTCCTTCATTGTGGAAGACGAGTATGGTTTGTTGCGGGGAGAAAACGGTTCGCCGAATGAGAAGGGGTAGCATGACTTCGCCGGGTACCAGCGAACACGGGAAGGTCAGATTCAAACAGGAGAAATTGTGATTGGCGCCGTTGATATCGGTGGAACAAAGATAGCTGTCGGGATGGTTGACGACAGCGGGAAGGTGCTATCCAAGCTGGAGTCTCCGACCGACGCTCCCGGTGGATATGCAAACGGGCTTGCGCGAATGATTGACATGCTGCGCCGGACCTCTCGGGATGCCGGCGTGGAAATTTCCGGCATTGGAATAGGTTCTACCGGAGTGGTGTATCCGGGCAGCGGCGCATTTGGGGATGTTGATTTATTGCCAGGATGGGAGGGAAACAATCCGGTGCAAGACCTAGCGCGCGAATTCAAGGTGACGGTCGCGCTGGAAAACGATGCCGACGCTTCCGCGTTGGGCGAAGCATGCTGGGGCGCGGGGAAACTGAAATCGCGATTGATTTACGTTACCGTAGGCACGGGGATCGGCGGCGGAATCATTCTAGACGGACATCTCTATCGTGGAGTGGATATGGCGCATCCCGAAATCAGCCATCATGTGATTGATCCGTCGGGACCGGATTGTTCGTGTGGGTATCGAGGTTGCTGGGAATCGCTCGCGACCGGGCCAGCGATGGCCGCATGGTTCAACTCAAATGCGGCAGGAAATGGAAGCTTTCCCGAAAACTTGAGCGCCGCGCAAATCTGCCAATTGGCGAAACGTGGAGACGAGTTGGCTATGCGAGCGGTGGACCGCGAAGCCTACTACCTGGGTCTCGGCGTTGCTAACCTGATCAATCTGTTCGTGCCGAACGTGATCGTCTTAGGTGGCAGTGTGATGAAGAGTGCGGCACTCTTTCTTGATGGTATCCGCAAGATCGTTCGCCAAGGTTGCCGGTTCGTTCCTTATGAAAAGACGGAACTGGCACTGGCTTCGTTGGGAGAGGACGCCAATCTCATAGGTGCGGCACGGGCCTGGCACCATCGCTTCAGGCAAGGAGTCGGGCGGCCTTCATGACGTGCGGCCGCGACCGGCGGCCATTTGCCAGACCGATCCAATCACCGGCGTTGCAGGACCAGCAGCAATTAGTTCGGAGAGAGAGCAAGGCAACTCATGGCGAGAAGCCGCTATACCGTCAGCTTGGTGTTCCTTACTTTTTTCGTGATCTCCTTACTGACCAACATTCTTGGTCCCATTGTGCCGGACATCATCAGCAGTTTTCGCGTGAGTCTGACTGCCGCCGGATTTCTGGCTTTCGCTTTCTTCATCGCCTACGGAGTACTGTCCATCCCCGCCGGCTTCCTGGTGGAACGATTCACGGAAAAACCGGTGATGGTGCTGGCCTTTTTGGCTGGTACGCTGGGATCGCTTAGTTTCGCTCTATTCCCCGGATACCGCGTGGCCATCATTTCCTACTTCACCATCGGCGCTGGGATGGCCGTTCTGCAGGTGGCCATCAATCCGTTGTTGCGGGTCGCCGGCGGTGAAGAACACTACGCGTTTAATTCGACATTGGCCCAATTGGTTTTCGGCAGTGCGTCATTATTTTCGCTGTTACCGCATTGGTGATGATGGTCGTTTTGTTCTTTTCCAGGTTTCCAAAGGTTCAGTACACCGCCGAAGAGCGCCCGGGTTCTTTGGACATGTATCGATCCCTGGCGCGCCAACGGGTTGTGTGGCTATACTTTGCGGCGATGTTTGCTTACGTCGGCTGCGAACAAGGAACCGCCGACTGGATGTCGAGTTTTCTGAGCCAGTATCACGGTTTGGATCCTCATACCACGGGCGCAGCAGCTGTTTCGTGGTTTTGGGGCCTGCTGACGGCTGGCTGCTCGGTTGGGATGTTGTTGCTGAAAATATTCGACAGTCGCAAGGTGCTTATTGGCGCGGGTATCGGGGCCCTGTTCTGTCTGTCGAGCGCGCTGTTTGGATCAACAAAGGTTTCCGTAATTGCCTTTCCTGCAGTCGGACTGTTTGCTTCAGTGATGTGGCCTATCGTGGTGTCGCTTGCCCTCAATTCCGTCACCGAGTTCCACGGTTCTTTCTCCGGCATTTTGGGTACCGGAATCATAGGAGGAGCGGTTGTGCCGGTGATCATTGGGCGCATCGGCGACTACGCGGGGCTGCGTACCGGCTTGGCCTTTCTCTACCTCACATTTGGGTTTGTCCTCAGCGTTGGCTTCTGGGCGCGACCAGTGATCAACAATGCCACCATTCGTCTCAAGAAAGAGTCTGCTGAGGTTGCTAGTTGACGGCTGCTCCGCGGTGATGAACGATGCCCTCTCGCATCACTTCGAGTCGTTCCGATACGAACCCTCCGCCCCAATCAGATTGAAGGTTTTCGAAAAAGGCGAGGGCGCCCGCGAAAGACTCGGCCAAAGCTGGCAGCAGGGTAGCAAGTATTTTTATATCGTTTCGCGGGAATCCCACTCAGCTCGCCAAGGCCTGCTCGATCTCCTCGAGCGTCTGGCCCTTTGTTTCCGGAAGGCGCCAGCGAATGAACAGAAAGCCAGCCAAGCAAATGCCGGCATAGATCCAGAAGGTTCCCGCAGGCCCAACGCCCCGGTTCAGTAATGGAAACGTGTAGGTAAGAATGAAGCTGGCAATCCATAGCGAGGTGACCGCCACGGACATCGCTGCGCCACGAATGTGATTGGGGAAAATTTCTGAAAT
>WNFP01005159.1_pt1 | contig 10492 bp, 9 predicted proteins | sample 5400201 | NCBI WGS metagenome assembly WNFP01 (sample SAMN13153355, study PRJNA577476) | soil metagenome | isolation source: 115 cm saprolite under Madrone tree | place: USA:California | collected 2016-06-14
GACGGGAACGCGCAGTGCGAATGGATTTTGAAGAGTGCCTGAGGCAACTGCCATTGCCGACCATGCTCTTGCGCTGGAACTTAAAATTGATTTATCGAAACAGAGCCGCGCGCGACTTCTGCGCCGTTTGGGAAAAAGGACCGGCCGAGGCGCGACTGACAAACGCGAGTTCGGGAATTCCGTCCGAGATCTTGGATCGCTGTCGCCAGCTCAAGCAAGAATGGGTGCACGGGCAGGGCCGTAGCGCGCAGCGCAGAGTCTTCAAGAGAGAACGCGTCAACCATCCGCGGTCGCCGGAACTACGCGCCACGGTTCGCTTGAAACAGCTCAGCTCAGGCGACTTGGCGCGGCCGCATTTTCTGATCGAATGCGAAGCCTTGCGCCATCACCCTGGTCAGCATACCAAGACAACAGCGTCCCGTTTGCCACATCTCGCCCGGCTTACCGTGCGCGAACAGCAAATCACGCGGCTGGTTTGCGACGGGCGTAGCAACCAGGAGATCGCCGATACTGCCGGTTTAAGTTTAGCGATGGTGAAAAAGCATCTTCACGCCGTCTTTCGCAAGCTCGAAGTCACCAGCCGCAGTCAACTAATGGCACTAATGCGTTAAGTCGCCTAGCGCCTTGCGGGCCAAATCCCAACTTGCGTGCGCATCACTCTGAAAGACAGGCTGCGCAACACAGTGAAAAACTGCGCAAAAACTCGTTAGGCGATTACAAATCAGCCGCTCTGACCAACTGAGCTATGCCGGCGCTCCCGCATACGAAAGCCGCTTTTAGCGAGTTCATCAAGAGTTCGTCGTGACCGTCGCACGCACGCGGTACTTAATGGCACGAGCGCCGACCTTTTTCACGCGCGCGCGCGTGAAGTTGTTCGATGGAAACAGTAGGCCTCGCTTTGGCCTTTCTCTATCAAAGCCGGCGTGAACGTGTAGCCACCCTCGAGCGCCACTTGATAGGTCCATCCTCCCAAATCTGTCGGGAGAGTTATCAGCAGACGCGCCTGATCGCGGTTGAGCCGCCAGGAAACTGGCGAGCCGCTCTCGAAGTCGGCACGGATTTCGGCTCCCGACCGGGAGCCCCCAACAGGTAGTCAAAGCCCTGGCAAAATCTCGATTCGAAGATCCTGAGAAGAGAACATCTTGTGTGACTCGACTTTGCAACTGCCGCGGAGGCCGCCGTTAAAGCTGTGATCCGGCAAGATCTTACCTTCCGTTTTCAATACAGCGTGTACCGGGGCCATTAACTCCGCATCAATTCCCAGCGCTTTTAGCTGCAATGCAAACCGACGGAAACGGATTAACACGTGGAACTCCGACGACACGACCCCACGTTCATAATTCATCACGCCGCAACTTATGCCGGTCGAGTCATCGAGACTGAAGTCCAGCGGTCCAGTGGAAATCTTATAGCCGCGCCACATGACCGGAAGCCCGCCTGGTACATGTACGTCCAAATTTGTAATTCGGAATTCGACCACGTCTCGTGACATAAGCTTCTTCTCCATCAGTTGCATTCAATGTAGCGCCAAAGCGTGGATGGTCACCCATTCCGACAGTCCGCAAAAGTAACAACGGTGTTACTTTTGCGATGCGGCACAGCCAATACTTTCGAATCCTGGTGGGTTTAATTTCTTAGAAACCCCATAACGTTATGAACTGGAAAAAATTTATTATCCTCAGTTGCGTGGTGCCGTCCGTTCTCGCGGTCTCGACTGCGACGGCGCAGATGAGAGGCGGGCATCGTGCTTCGATGGCGCGAATGCCGATGCGCGGCGCTCCCATGCGAGGTTCGATGGCGCGAATGCCAATGCAGCGCGGTCCAATGCTAAACTCGGCCTTCGGCTTCAACCGTTTCAATGACTTTGATCGAAATGATCGGTTTCGCCGTTTCGACCGTTTCAATGACTTTGATCGGGATGATCGGTTTCGCCGTTTCGACCGTTTCAATGACTTTGATCGGGATGATCGGTTTCGCCGTTTCAACCGTTTCAATGACTTTGATCGGGATGATCGGTTTCGTCGCTTTCACCACCACCACAATTTCAACGACATCATTGTTTTCGATAACTTCGGTTTTCCGTTCTTTCCGCCGTTCTTTCCGTTCCCGCCTCCTCCTCCATTCGCTCCGTTCTAATTACCTCCTACTATCCGTATCCGTATGGGGATTTACTACCACCCACACGGATACGGTGCTTATCAGGGCGGCTATAGCGTGAACGCCTCGCTGCCAAAACGGCTGAGCTTTTCACGGTCGTTTTCTATGGTCCGAGGACGCTAAGATGGCGTTTCTCTCTGTTGACGAATGGTTGACAAATAGAGTTCGTTTTTTTGGTGTTTCCATGCGCTTCGGTGCGCAAGCGGATTTTTACTGAGCCAGTTCGATTTTCCCTCGTAAAAAAGCGTTTTAGAGGGCTTGCCGGCGGAGGGACTTGAACCCACACGATCTTGCGATCACTGGATTTTGAGTCCAGCGCGTCTGCCATTCCGCCACGCCGGCGTGTTGGAAGGAGCGAAGAATACGAACTTCGCATCGAAGCTCAAATGCTTCCGACCAAATCGAGCGGCTGCAAACTGCGAGGTGGCCCAAAAATTTCGCGCAAAATAATCGCGTCCCGCAAACCGGATGTCGATCCTAGCAACGCAGCGATGTCGATTCTTGTTTCCGGCGACTTAGTGATTGGTTGGGTAGCAAACGCGTAAGCTTCTGCCGCCGTTTTAATCACTGGAAGCGGTTCGAGCGGCGGCTGGCCTTGCTGAACTTCGAAGGCGGACGCCTCGACAACTTTCGGCGGAAAAGTTTTCGCCTTTCGCGTGGGCGGAATCTGACCTGGTAATCGGATTTTGCGCTGCAACTCCGCAAACGGCGCAATCGGTGGTCGGACAGGAGCAACTGGCCGAGGTGGAATGTCGGTGCGTGGCCGAACTGGCGCCGGCGGTTTTGATGTGGTCGGTTGCCCCAGCGCTTCCAGGAATTTACGGATCCGTTCTTCATCTGTTTCGTCGGCATCGTCCGAAAGCGGGCGAGACATTTGGGACGGAGATGCCGATCTTCGCCCTGTAGCACCTCGGCGCCTGCGGCTTTTGGTCGCGGCCCTGGTCAGGATCTGAAAGAAAATCGCGAGCACGACGAACAAAAGGAAAAGCAAATTATCGAGATGCAGCGCCGCCATTTTTCCTACTTTCTAATTCCTACTTTCATCAGTTTGCTTCGGTTCGCGGTTTGTCCGTTCCCGCAATCGATTCGCGCATGGACGTATCGGCCTGCACGTTTTTCATCCGGTAATAATCCATGATGCCGAGGTGACCGGCTCGAAACGCTTCCGCCATCGCCAGGGGTACTTGCGCTTCGGCTTCAACAACCTTCGCGCGCATCTCCTGCGTCTTGGCCTTCATTTCCTGCTCCACCGCGACGGCCGCTGCGCGACGCACTTCCGCTTTTGCTTGTGCGACTCGCTTGTCCGCATCGGCCTGCTCGCTCTGCAACTTTGCACCGATATTGTCACCCACATCGACGTCGGCGATGTCGATGGAAAGAATTTCAAACGCGGTGTTGCTGTCGAGTCCTTTCGCCAGCACCGCTTTTGAAATGCGGTCCGGATTTTCCAAAACGTCTTTGTAGGAATCAGCCGAGCCGATCGCGCTCACGATGCCTTCGCCTACGCGCGCAATAATCGTTTCTTCGGTGGCGCCTCCAACAAATCGATCGAGATGCGACCGCACAGTCACACGCGCTTTCACTTTTGCGCCGATCCCGTCTTTGGCGACGCCGTCAATGGTCACTCGTCCCATTGCCGGATTCGGCGCGTCGATCACTTTAGGATTGATGCTTGTGCGCACCGCTTCGAGCACCGTCTTGCCTGTGCCTTTCGTGGCCAAATCGATTGCGCAGGCGCGATTGAAATCGAGCGAGATGCCAGCCTTGTCCGCTGCGATCAACGCCAAAATGACCTGAGTCACATCGCCGCCCGCGAGGTAATGCGCTTCCAAAGGATCGCTCGGCACTTCGATGCCCGCCTTCACCGCGGTGATTCGATTATCGACAATTAATCCGACCGGCACGCGTCGCAGGCGCATCCCGATCATTTTGCCCATGCCGACCGGCGCATTGGCGATGCGCGCCCGGAGCCAGATCCCGAAAAAGTTGAAAAGAATGATCGCGAAGACGAAACCGAAAACAGCGAGCACCGCGATCCCGACAAGATAAAGAGCGTCCATAGGTAGAGAAAGCTAGACAGGATTAACAAGATTCACACGATTTTTGTTCCTTAGAAATCCCATTTAATCCGGGTAATGCTGTCTTCTCGTCTGGTGCAGCTTTTCGTTGCAATCCGCGCGAGAAGGAATACGCATTGCGCGTTATGACGAGAACGAAGGTCGCAGTGGTCGGCGCTTCCGGTTACACCGGTGAAGAGCTGGTGCGTCTCTTGCTCGCGCATCCGCATGTCGATCTTGTCGCGGCGACGTCGCGACAATTATCCGGCAAATCGCTCGCGGACGTGTTCCCACGCTTCGCGCATCAGAAAACTGCGAACACGCTCAAATTTTCCGATCCCGACCCAAAAGAAATCGCGCGCGAGGCGAATCTTATCTTTCTCGCACTCCCGCACGGGCTCGCTGTCGAATTTGCCAAGCCACTTTTGTCGGCTGGCGCGCGCGTTGTCGATCTTAGCGCGGATTTTCGGGTAAAGGACCCCGCTGTTTACCAGGAATTTTACGGTGACGATCATCCCGCGCCGGATTTGTTGGGCCAATCGGTTTACGGTTTGCCGGAGATTTACCGGGAAAAAATCCGGGGCGCGAAGCTGGTCGCCTGTCCAGGTTGTTATCCGACCAGCATTCTCATTCCGTTGCGACCGTTGATTCGCCGGAGAGCGATCGATCGCAAAACAATTTTGGCAGCAAGCATGAGTGGCGTCAGCGGCGCTGGTCGAAAAGTCGAACCGGATTATCTTTTTTCCGAATGCAACGAAAGCGTGCGGCCCTACGGCGTTCCGAAACATCGACATCTCTCCGAGATCGAACAGGAATTGTCGATTTTGGCCGGCGAAAAAATTGTGATTCAATTCACGCCGCATCTCGTTCCGGTAAATCGCGGAATCGTGACCACGATTTATTCCGATATCGCTGGGAATGTTGTGAAGATGGATCCGGCAGTGCTTTTTAAGGGCGCCTACGGCGAGGAGCCGTTTGTTCGTTTGCTTGGCGAGGAGCGTCTGCCCGATACCAAAAACGTTGTCGGCACAAATTTCATCGACATCGCCTGGAAGATCGACAAGCGCACGCGTCGTCTCGTGGTCATGAGCGCGATCGATAACATCGTCAAAGGCGCGAGCGGCCAGGCTGTTCAATGCATGAATCTGATGCTCGGTTTCCCCGAGACCGCTGGGCTGATTTGAAAAATCCTTTTCGACAAATTTCCGGTTCGATCTGCGCGCCGCGCGGTTTCAAATGCGCCTCGGTTTTCTGCGACATCAAGAAGCTGGGAACGGGTAAAGGTTCAGAGAAGGGACAAAAGCGCGATCTCGCTTTGATCGTTTCCGATGTCCCGGCCGCCGTGGCGGGAGTGTTTACAACGAACCAGATCTGCGCCGCGCCAGTGAAAGTGAGCCGAAGAGCTGCGGCGAAAGATTTCGCGCGCGGAATCGTCGTGAATTCCGGGAATGCAAATGCGGCAACCGGCCCGCGAGGAATGAGAGACGCGCGCAGCATGATCCAGTTCGCGGCAAAAGCCTTATCTATTAATGAGAACGACGTTCTTGTCTGCTCGACTGGCCGGATCGGCGTCGCGATGCCGATGAAAAACATTGAACGCGGCATCCGCGCGTGCGCGTCGCGCATCGCAAGATCTACATCGAACGCGCGACAGGTTGCCGAAGCAATCATGACGACCGACACGCGGCGCAAAGAAATCGCGGTCGAATTTAGGATCGGAAGATCGACAATCCGGATCGGCGGGGTTTGCAAAGGCGCCGGGATGATTCAACCAGGAATGGCAACGATGCTTGGGTTCATTGCCAGCGACGCGGCGATTGAACCTGCGGCGCTGAAGCGCGCACTCAAGATCGCGGTTGAGCAAAGTTTCAATCGAATTACGGTCGACGGCGACATGAGCACGAATGATTCAGTCATCGCGCTCGCGAATGGACTCGCCGGGAATTCGAGATCCCAAATTCGGCGTTCGCAATTTCAGAATGCGCTGAATCATGTCTGTCTCGAGCTGGCGAAAATGATCGTGCGCGACGGCGAAGGGACCTCGCGATTTGTCGCGCTCTATCTTCGCGGTGCGCGCACTGATCGCGAAGCGGGATCTGCTGCGCGGGCGATTGCCAACAGTTCGCTCGTGCGGACGAGCTGGTGCGGCGGCGATCCGAACTGGGGCCGTATTCTCTGCGCGCTCGGATATTCCAAGGCAGGCGTCGATGAAAGGATTGTCGATGTTGGTTACGCCCAACCCGGCAGCCACAAAATTGTTTTTGCATTTCGGCGTGGTCGTCCGACAAATGTCGCCTTGAAAACGCTGGCGAGGATTACTTCAGCACCTGAGTTCGATTTGCACGTCAATCTCCACCGCGGCCGCGGTGAGTTCCTGCTTTACGCGGCGGACCTCACTGAAAATTACGTCGCGTTCAACAAAGGCGACGTTACTGATCCCGCGACGCTAGGCGGCTGAAATGGCAAAAATTAATGTAACCTGTTTCAACCCTCGCCTGCCGCTTCGCGACTTCCTCTCGCTGGCTAAGGAGAGGATTGAGGTGAGGGCCGAGTAATTTCGACTGGAAATGGAAGAATTTATTTCGAAGGCAGCGACTTTGGTCGAAGCGCTGCCTTACATCCAGCGTTTCCGCAGCGAGATCTTCGTCGTGAAGTACGGCGGCAGTTTTATGGACTCGCCCGATCCGGAAGAGCGGCATCGCGTCGCGCGGGATCTGGTTTTTCTTGAAGCGGTCGGAATCAATCCAGTCGTGGTGCACGGTGGTGGCAAAGCGATCACGCGGGCGTTGGAGGAAGCGGGCGTGAAATCTGAATTCGTGCACGGCTATCGCGTGACCGACGCCGCGAGCGCGGAAATCGTCGATCGTGTTTTATCACGCGAAATTAATCCCGACATTGTGAAGGCGATCCAGGATTTCGGCGGGAAGGCACGTGGTTTCGCCGGCCCGGATATTTTTCGGTGTCGAAAATTTTCGGCAAAAGATGAAAAGAATGGAGATGTCGATCTTGGATTCGTCGGCCAAGTTTGTGACGTCAACGTGGAGCCGCTGCGGGAGTGCATTCGACGAAATGTGACGCCAGTGATTAGTCCCACCGCGCTCGGCGACAGCGGCAAAATTTACAACTGCAACGCCGACATCGCGGCGGCGAAAACCGCGATTGCGTTAAAGGCGCGCCGTTTGGTGTTCATGAGCGATGTGCCCGGGTTGCTCCGCGATCCACAAAATGACGCGAGTTTGTTAACTCACTTGGCAGTGGGTGAAGTGCCGCAATTGCGAAAGGCCGGCGTGATCGGTGAAGGAATGATTCCAAAAGTGGACAGCGCGCTGGCTGCGATTGAAAGCGGCGTTGAAAAAGTGCAGTTCGTCGACGGAAGAATTCCGCATTCAGTGTTGCTCGAAATTTTCACCGACGCGGGAGTCGGGACCGAAGTCGTGTTATGAGGATTGAAGAAAACGTTCAACGGTCTGAGCCGGACGGGCATTTAACGGCCGACGTCCAACGCTCAAATGCAGAGCATGTGCGTGAAGCGTTTGAGAAGTTTGTTGTTCCATCATATTCGCGATTCGATTTGGTCTTGGAGCGCGGCGAGGGGAGTTACGTTTGGGACGTCGACGGAAAGCGCTACCTCGACCTCGCTGCTGGAATCGCAGTCTGCTCGTTAGGCCATGCCCATCCCGAGATGACCAAAGCCCTGACCGAGCAATCGCAAAAGCTGATCCATGTCTCCAATCTCTATTATAATGAGTTCCAGGGGTGGCTGGCGAAACGGATTGTCGACCTTGTCGCACCGGGGCGAGTCTTTTTCTGCAACAGCGGCGCGGAAGCGAATGAAGGCCTGTTCAAGCTGGCCCGGAAATTCGGACACGATGATGTCCGCTACGAAATCATTACTACGGTCGACTCGTTTCATGGACGGACGCTGGCTGGGATCGCAGCGACCGGACAGGAAAAAGTGAAAAAAGGTTTCGGTCCGGCAGTTCAGGGATTCAAGCAGGTGCCGTTTAACAACCTCGAAGCGATGCGCGACGCGATCACACCACAAACCGCTGCGATTTTGGTTGAACCGGTGCAGGGCGAAAGCGGAATCATTATTGCGCCGTCGGAATATTTGGTTGGATTGAGAAAACTTTGCGACGAGCGCGAGTTGCTCTTGTTGTTCGACGAAGTTCAGGCCGGCCATTTTCGCACTGGAAAATTCCAAAGCTGGCAGCGCATTCTCGAAAACGAACATGTCGACCTTGTCCCGGACGCGGTTTCGATGGCGAAGTCTTTGGGAGGCGGATTTCCGATGGGCGCATTTTGGGTGCGGGAGAAATTCGCCAACATTCTTTCGCCCGGCACACATGCGAGTACGTTTGGCGGCACACCGCTGGCCTGCGCGGTTGCTTTAAAGATTTTCGAAGTAATTGAGCGGGAGAATCTGGCCGAAAGCGCCCGCGAGATCGGGGATTTCCTTTTGCGCGAATTACAAGGACTTCAGCAACGATTTCCGAAAGTGGTGAAGGTCGCGCGCGGGCTTGGTTTAATGATCGGGATTGAATTTCAGCCGGAGTTCAAGGCCACTGATGTTGTGAAGGAACTGCACGAGCGAAATGTCCTCACCGTGCCGGCGGGTAATTCGGTGATTCGATTATTGCCGGCTCTGAATTTGCGAAAGAGCGAAGCGGAGGAAGGTTTGCGCGCGATCGAGGAGGTCATTCTCGATCTTGCGAAAAAATCCTAGCCACAGATGAACACAGATGTTCACAGATTCAGATCGAGTTTGTTTATGCTGCCATCTGTGTTTCATCCGTGTGAATCTGTAGCGAGAAAATGAAACATTTGCTTAGCATCGAGCAGCTTTCGCGAGGGGAGATCGAGCGGATTTTGCGACAGACGGCTGAGCTCAAAACAAATCGCGGCAAAATTTCGGCGCAGCCACTAGCCGGACAAACCTGGGCCCTGATTTTCTCCAAACCTTCTACCCGAACGCGTGTTTCTTTTGATGTCGGAATTCGCGAGCTCGGCGGCGAGACGATTTACTTGAACGCGGCGGACGCGCAGCTTGGTCGGGGCGAATTGATCAAGGACACCGCGCGCGTGCTGGCGCGAATGATTCACGGCGCAGTCATTCGGACCTACGCGCAGAGCGACATCGAGGAGTTCGCCGAGTTTTCAGGTGTGCCGACGATCAACGCGCTGACCGACGATGAGCACCCGTGCCAAATCCTGGGCGACATTTTCACGATCATCGAAAAACGCGGTAAGATCGACAAAACGGTGATCGCATATGTCGGCGACGGCATTTCAAATACCGCGCGGTCGTGGCTTTTCGCGGCGGGAACGCTGGATTTTGAATTGCGGATCGCGTCGCACAAAAAATATCAGCCGAAAAAGAAATTGCTCGAACGCGCGGGCGGCCGGGTGACGTGCACGGATGATGTTTCGGCTGCGGCGCGGGACGCAGACGTGCTTTACACCGACATTTGGGTGTCGATGGGGAAAGAAGCGGAAGAAGCGCGACGCGAAGCTGAGCTTGGCCCGTACTGGATCAACGATTCAGTTGTGAAGCTGGCGAAACCGGGCGCGCTCGTGATGCATTGTTTACCGGCGCACCGCGGCCAGGAAATCGATGAGAAGACTTTTGAAAACCATGCCCAGACGATTTTTGATCAAGCGGAGAATCGATTGCATGTGCAGAAAGCGATCCTAGTAGAGCTAGCAAAATGACGCGGTTGATCCGGGATTGGGGTGCGGCATCCGCTTGCACGCCGCACAAACACTGTAGATGACCGGTTCATCGCCGGTAGCGTTGCCCGCTTTAATGACCCGCCCGCATAAAGCGCAGACGGTGCCGCCGCCCGCGCTTTTCACGGCGCTCCCATTTGCCAGACGATGTCTCCCTTTTTGCTGACGTCCCATCGAGTCGGGATCGTCCATCGGCGACCGAACGGATGGAAAAATTCTAGGACTTTTTGAGCACTTCGGATAAACCGTTTGCGGCCAAAATCTTCGGCAGCAGGAAAACTTTCTAAGCGGTTAAGATTTTAGGCATGTCGCTCGGCAGGGTAATTGTCTGAAATCGCAGCGGCCAAGCGGCGAATCGTCACACAAAGGCGCATTTGCAATCGCGCTGCAACGCCATTGCAAGTTCGGACTTGTGTAACGATTTTGCCGCGGTCAACCGGTGAAATTGTCGTGTTCATTGACAGAAACATAGCGGAGAGAATCATTTCCCAGAGCCAAGCTGGTCGCGTTTCTCACTCGTTTCGCAGGTGATCCCGCAGAGGAAATCA
>WNFP01005161.1_pt1 | contig 10491 bp, 8 predicted proteins | sample 5400201 | NCBI WGS metagenome assembly WNFP01 (sample SAMN13153355, study PRJNA577476) | soil metagenome | isolation source: 115 cm saprolite under Madrone tree | place: USA:California | collected 2016-06-14
TGGGCGGGATTTCGACGCCAGCGACGCGAAAAAAGGGGCCGGCCCCACCGTTCTTGTCAGCTATGGATACTGGAAGCAGCAGCTCGGATCGCCGCGAGATCTCTCGCAGTCGCACCTGAAGATTGATAGCGCGGTCTTCACCGTTATCGGCGTGCTCCCGGCCGGATTTCGTTTCCCAGCAGACGTGGATCTGTGGCTGCCGGCCGATTTGGACGGCGAAAATCCAAGCAGGACGTCGCACAACTACAATGCAGCCGGGCGCCTCCGCGACGGTGTGACTGTCGAGCAAGCGAATCAAGACATCAGCGTGATAGCGCGGCGCATTCACGATACATCGAGCGAGCAAGGCGATTATCTCCTCAAAGATGGAATTGTCCTGCCGCTACAGGACTCGATCACCGGCAAGGCCCGCACAGCGCTGCTGGTCCTGCTCGGCGCGGTGGGATTTCTGCTGCTGGTGGCGTGCGCGAACGTGGCGAATTTGCTGCTGGCACAAGCGTCGGTGAGAGAGCGTGAGCTCGCCATTCGCAGCGCGCTCGGTGCGGCGCGAGGGCGGCTGATCCGTCAATTCCTTACCGAAGCATTCCTGCTTTCGCTCGGCGGCGGCGGCCTTGGAGTACTGGGAGCGCTCTGGGGCGTAGCGGGATTGGTTGCGCTGGCGCCGGCAAATCTGCCGCGGCTGGAAAGCGTCTCGATCAGTATTCCAGTGCTTGTGTTCGCGTTCCTCCTTTCCACAGCGATCGCCGCCGGCCTCGGAGCGTTTACCGCCGCACGCGCGACTTCCGGAGACCTGCGCGAGGGCCTCGTGGAAGGCGCGCGTGGACAAGCGGGTTCGCAAGGCAGCCAGCGCGTTGGCCGGGTAATCGTGGTGGCGCAGATTGCGATCACATTGGTTCTCGTAGTAGGAGCGGGATTGTTCGGGCGTAGCCTGATGAAAGTGCTCGAAGTGAATCCCGGGTTCCGCGTGGACAAAATTGTCACGATGGACGTCTCGCTTCCGTGGGTGGACGATCCCAAAGCAAAGGCAGGGCAGGGGATATTCTTCTCAAACCTGATTGAGCGGCTCAAACAAATCCCGGGCGTGCGCAAGGTTGGCGCGACTAGCGGCCTGCCGATGAACCAGGATGGCGGCCTTCCCGACGGAATGTTTCTACTGATGGCCGAGAATGAGATTCCCAAGACCATGGATGGTTTTGGTGCACTGCTCCAGCAAAAAGAACGCATTGGCATTGCGGACTTCTGCGTGGCCACGGACGGATACTTTCAGGTTCTCGGAATTCCGCTGATTCGAGGGCGAATCTTCGACGAGCGCGACGGCGCGAATTCTCCGCACGTTGCCGTGATCAGCGAATCGCTTGCGCGCGACCGGTGGCCAAATCAGGACCCCATCGGCCACACCATTGAGTTTGGAAACATGGATGGCGACCTGCGCTTGCTGACGATTGTCGGGATTGTGGGCGACATTCACGAATACGGCCTCGATACGCCGCCGCGTCCGACCGTTTACGTGAATTTGTTCCAGCGGCCGCGCGCGGCGACTACCCTAACGATGCTGAGCGATGCCGACACGCGGTTGGTCGCTTCGGCAGCGCGAGGAATCCTGCAGGACCTCAACCCTGAGATTCCGGCGAGGTTCCGGACGTTTTCGCAAGTGTATTCCGCCTCGTTGGGCTCGCGGAGATTCAACGTCATTCTCATCGGATTCTTCGGAATCACCGCACTGCTGCTGGCAACGACAGGGGTGTTTGGCGTGATGGCCTATTCGGTCAGCCGCCGCACGCGGGAGATTGGCGTGCGTGTCGCACTCGGGGCGGCCACCGGCGACGTTCTGAAGATGATCTTGGGCCAGGGATTGCGCACGGTCTTCATCGGGGTGGCGATTGGGATTACCGGTTCGCTGGTCCTGACGCGCACCGTGGAGGCGATGCTCTTTGGCGTGACTGCCACCGATCCGCTGACTTTCGGCGGGGTGACACTGCTCGTCGTTGGGGCAGCGCTGATGGCTTGCTACATTCCGGCGCGGCGAGCAACGAAAGTAGACCCAATGGTTGCGTTGCGGTACGAGTAGGGGAGCCGGGATCGATTTCTTACTCAGGAGTAAGAGGACCCGGCGCGGATACACTCTGGCGCGCCAATATAGTGACGTTCCCCAACGGAAGTCGTTCGCACGAATGACGGCGCACCCGGAAACTATTGCGAGCCAGAAGTCCCGTTCGCGGCGTCTCCGGTGGGAATCACAGGAAGCAAGAGCGCCGAGGGATGCTCGGCGTCGTGCAGGATCGTGTTCGTGGCCAACACAAACTCGCGGCTCGTCGCCTGATCCGCACCGGTGTTCAAGTTGCGATCAAAGCGCGGAAAATTGCTGCTGGATACTTCCAGACGAATGATGTGGCCCTTCTTAAAGACGTTGCTCGTAGCCCACAGGTCCACGGAGATTTTGTAAACCTGGTCCGGATTCATCAGCGCGGGTTTCTCCTGCGAATCGCGATAGCGCATGCGGAGAATTCCGTCGCTGAGATTCATGGCGAAGCCGCCGGGTGAGACGTCCGCGAGCTTTGCCGTGAAATCGGTGTCCACTGCAGAAGATCTGGCCCAGAGCTCAAGCGTGACCGGCCCGGTGACTTCCATATCCTCGGCAAGCGGCTTGGTGGAATAGACAAGTACGTCGTTGCGATTTTCAGAGGTGCGCTGGTCGCGCGGGCCCGGCTCGTAGTGCTCAGCGTCGCAGCAGAGCGAGCCGCCGATAGTGGTCACAGGATTTGCCGGATCGTACGTGAATTTGTCAGGCGTTTCTTTTTTTGGTGGGGTGAGGGAAAGGCCACCGTCGCCGCGCAGCGAATTGGCCGAACCACCCGAGTGCAGGAAGTAGCGGACGAGTTTATTTTCCGGCGGAGGCCAATCCGATTCCTGATGGTACTTATTCTCCCCCATCACAAAAATGCGCACGGGCACCGCAGCAAACTCGTTCTGCACGCCCTTGAAGAGATAGTCGTACCAGGCAAGCACGACATCGGTAGATGGAAATTTGAGCGCGTCATCGCCAAATTCGACGTCGCCAATGTGGCGCCCGAAGCCAGCGTGCCCGCCGATTTGCACCAGCAAGCGCTGCCCCTTACGTGCCTCGTCCGTACCGCCGTGCAACTTGATTCCCATGTAATTCCTTAGTGTGCCGGCCAGAAAGATGTCGTACCAACCTCCGATATGAAGAGCCGGGACCTGAATATCCGAAAAATGCTCCTCGATAGACCATTGCTTCCAATACGCGTCATAGTCAGGATGCGCGAGCCAATCAAGGTAATACGGCGCAAGCTGGGCCGTGGCGTCGGCGCCCGCTGGAAGCGAGGCGTAATTGAAGGCCGGATAGTGAGTGAGCGGAAGCACGGGTGCGCCCAGCAGCGCGTTTGTGTTTTTCGCAATCAATCGCCACATCGTGTTCGTGGCGAGCTGCGTCGTCCAATTTTGATCGAACCACTGTTCGAACGCTCCGCCCTGATACGTCCAGCCGTCGTGATAATTGCTGGCTGTGACCACGGGGCAGATTCCCGCAAGATGTGGAGGATGGGCAATCGCAGAGAGCATCTGTGTTGCGCCGACGTAGGAACCGCCCATCATGCCGACTTTGCCGTTCGCGGATGGCAACGCGGCAGCCCATTCGATGGCGTCGTAGCCGTCGTTGGACTCGTGCCGGAACGGGTACCACTCGCCTTCAGATGTGTAGCGCCCACGGACATCTTGTACGATGACGACGTAGCCGTGCGTGGCAATCTGATACGCCGGCGCGACCGCCCAGCTCACGCTTTTATCGTAGGGTGTGCGCATCAGGATGACCGGAAATGTCCCGTCAGCCCGCGGACGGTAAATGTCCGAATACAGTGTCACGCCGTCACGCGTTTTCATCGGGATGCCATTCTGGGTGATCACGGCGTAGTTTTGCTGCGCGCGAACGCAATGCGGTGCTAATAGAACTACCGCACAGATCATGAGGATTGCGTGTAAGATTCTTCTTTGGAACAAGACTGCCTCCCTGCGCGACATTGAACGCCGTTTGTGGACCACGACGAGCAGAAGTCCGAGTACCCGACTACAAATCCACTTACGGCATAGGCAGGCCCAGGAAACTCACCTTAGCTTACGATTTCAAGCCTGCTCAGTCAGCTCCTGCAGGTTCGCGGAGTGCAACCGCACCACCTTTGGTACTGCCGCTTGAAAGCAGGGTGATGGCAAGCAGCCCGCCGAGGTAACACGCGCACGCGAGTAGCAGAACCATTCGAAATCCGATCATCATGCCAAGCATCAGTGCCAGGACGGTGCCAATCACGGTGAAGAATCCATTAACACCCCACGCCCATGAGCCCAAAGCTGACGACCGCTGCATCGCCAATCGCAACCCGAGCGGGAAAGGCATGCCCAGGACAAATCCCAGGGGAGCGACCAGCAGCAAAGCCATCATGATCCGTGAAAACAGACCAAACCCCAAACAAGCATGGAACACCAGAGGAGTTATCACTGCTGTTGCCAGCACGACAATTACTGCGGCGAGCAAAGCTCGTTTCAGCGGCCGATGGGATTCTAGGCTCCATCTTCCAGACGCATACGAACCTACGCCCGTGAAAATCAGCAACCCCGCCAACACTACGGCGTAGGTATAGATCGGTTGTCCCAGGAACAAGAGAAAGCGCTGCAGAAGCGCAATCTCGACCATGATGAAGCCAAGCCCGAGTGCCGCGAAATAAGCGAGCCAGCCCCACGGTCCTTCGGCCTGTAAGCTCCCACGGTCAAGCACTGCCAGCGGCAAGAGTATGCATAGGCCCGCGACCACAGCTGACTGCAGCAGAAGAATGAGCAGCGTAACTTCAGCAACCGGCCGATCCTCGAGTGCCAACCTTGCGCCCATCGGCTGCTTTTGCGAGAACAAATCGACAATGGTGTTCCACCGGATTCTGGACCAACGCGTATGCTGATTGAAGAACGGCTTGTCATCGGTCGCGGCTGCCAACTGCGAATCGGTAGTTCCAAACACTTTCTCTAGATCCGGCGCGCCAACAATCTGAGCATAGAGGCTATCAGCTTGCCTCTCATCCGGGGCATACAGGATCTTGAGGCTGGAAGTGCCCCCGACTGAAGCAGCGTCGGCCGTCAGAATTCCGCGAATCGCTCTTAATTCTTCGGGGAGAAATTCAATCTTTTTCACCAGAAAGCCCGCCACGAAGGATAGGCGGCCTGGCATCTGTCCCATGCCTGCTGTGCTGAATGCGAGCACATGATTGCCAATCGGCCCCATCCCGCGTTCCGCGAACACCTCCCGCGCTGTCGAAAACAGCCGTGGGATCTGAAACTCCGGCCTGGTAAAGAAAATGGTTCCATCCGGCGTGAGGTGGTCGAGATAGTCCTCGAACGCTTCACGGGTCAATACATAATTCTCGGCTAGGCCCAAAGCACCGGACGCAACGGCCGCATTGCTGATCGTATGGACGGATATAATCGCATCGTATTTCTCCGTGGATCGACGGACAAAACTGCGTCCTTCATCGGTGACCAAGTGAACCTCAGGTTGGTGATAGAGATTTCCCCAATAGTCGTTCATTCGGACCGCTACGATGTCATTGATGATGGAATTGATCTCTATGGCCGTGATGGAACTCGCGTGCGCTTTCAATCCCTCGAGTACCTGAGCGCCTCCACCCGAACCTATGATCAGAATCTTCGGATTCGGCTTACCCACGTAGGCGATCATGGATAGCTGACCAACTTGGTCAGGATGCTCGGCGAGAACGGTGCGTACGTCAGGCCTCAGGTCGTCGATGCCGGTGGCGGCCGTCCCCGCATCGATGAACATCCTCCTCGAGCCTGGCTCCTTGCCTTGAGCCGGGTCTTCCACTACCTGTACGAGTGACATGGTGTTCCACGCAGAATAGATGGGGTTAATGGGTCGTCGGAGCTTATTCGCACTCACGTGAATCGGGATAACCCTTTCTCCATAAAAGCTGGCCGCCAACAGGATCGTGGAAGCCAAAGCGGCTGTCGTAGCGAGTGCACGCCTGACCGGCCCGACAAAACACACGGCTGACAACCCGCCAACAGACGCAGCAAACAGCACACTCCCTGTTCCGCCGAATCGTGGAATCACCAGTGCCACCAACGCACATCCGACGCCGGCACCCAACAGATCGTATCCATACAGGCGGTTAATCTCTCTCGAACCCCTTGTGAGCAGCAACGAGATAGCCAGGCCCGAACAAAAAAACGGGACCGCCACCAAAAGGAAATAAATCGGCATGAAGTAGAACTGGCGGTGATCAACGGCCACCGAAAAAGGGTCGAAGGGGATCCGCTGCATCAACCAGAAGCTGAGTACGACACAAACTGCGAAGGCCAGCGCGCAGACCCCGAGCCCGAGGTCCAGATTTCTCCTTTCTCGCAGCCCGGTCCAGAGCGCGAGAGTCACCCCTGAAGCGCCAAAGCCCAGTAGCGCCGTCGATATGACCAGAAAGCCGAAGTGATACCACAGCGACACCGACAGTACTCGAGTCAATGCGAGCTCCAGCAGAAGTGTCGCCAAGGAAAGCAGGAACAATCCTGCAAAATGTCGTCCGCGGATTTGTCCAGAGTCCGAGGAATCAGGAAGTGGCATGGACTACCTCCTGGAAGTTGGCAGTGATGGTAGCACGAAGAGCGAGGCACCCCGATCTACGGCAGGTCGGGCGACGGCGCTGCCGGATAAGGCGATGGCGACGACAGATGGCCGCACTTAGAAGTCGCTTGAGTACTCTTAGCAAGACTTGGGCGATTTTTCGCGGAAGAGATTGCGCAGCCGCTTCAGCTGGACCTCTGGCTTGGATTCCCGGAAAGCGAGGAGCACCGCGTAGCGCATCAGTTCACCACGACTCCCGAGATGACGAAGGACCAGCAGATGGCCGTGTTAGGCAGCTTCGGCATCGACACAAACGCCCGCATTGTGTAAGTGATGCTGAACGGGGGATATAGCCAAGTGAAGATGAGTCGTTTCTTGAACTCTCGTGCAGCCCGCGCCGCGGAGATCCCCGCCGGCAACGGAATCGGAAATGCTCGCTCTCTTGCGAAGATGTACGCGGCAACGATTGGCGAGATAGAGGGTGCCCGTCTACTGAAACGTGATGGCGTAAACCGGGCATGGACTCTGCAGACCGACGGGTTGAGTCAACCCGAACCATTCTCCAGACTTCCGATGAAGTATCCGTTGCGTTTTGCTCTGGGCTACGAGTTAGGCAGAACGGGCTCTCCTATGCTTGGCAAGGGCTCCTTCGGCCACCGCGGGCGGGAGGGCATTTGGCGTACGCACATCCTGAAAGCGGTACTGCGGTGGGCTATGATTGCAACCACATGGCATGGGTACCTTGCGGGTCCTGATGCCCGCTGGCTGCCCTGGACGAAGGCGCTGCACCAAGCGATCGCGCGCAAAACAAGTAGAGTAAAGACCGAATCTGTCGCCGGACACTAGAGTTCCTGTCTTCAAAACGGAATGGCTTCTAGAACTCAGTCTGAAGAGCCCGAATCATCAGGCGCGCACAGTTGTGACGCCGAGCTCGTTCCGGACAATGGGCGCCACGACGGTGCCGAGGATCTCTATGGCGTTCAACATTTTTTGGTGCGGAAGCGTCGAGACACCCATTTGGAATGTGATGCGGGAGATTCCACCGAGAACTTCATTCACATGAAGGATCTTTTTCGCGACCGTTTTAGCATCCCCGATCAGCAGCGCGCCGGTAGGTCCGCGCAGGGCGTCGAATTGAGCGCGTGTGGCAGCGGGCCAGCCGCGTTCCTTGCCGATTTCGGTAAAAGTGTGCGCATAGCCTGGAAAGAATATTTCCGCGGCCTCGTCAGTGGTGTCTGCGAGAAAGCCAACCGAATGAAGACCTACGGTAAGTCGCTCGGGGGAATGACCGGCGCGGCGCCCAGCCTCGCGGTAGAGGTCTATGAGCGGACGGAAGCGTTTAGGCTCACCGCCGATTATCGCCACCATAAGAGGAAGTCCGAGCATGCCTGCGCGAACGAAGGATTCGGGGGTGCCGCCGACACCGACCCATATAGGGAGTGGATCCTGCAGCGGCCGAGGGTAGATTGCTTGGCCGGTTAGAGCCGCGCGGTGTTTGCCGGACCAGTGCACTTGCGTACTTGCCCGAATTCTTAGGAGAAGATCGAGTTTTTCTGCAAAGAGCGAGTCGTAGTCTTCAAGACGCAGGCCGAAGAGGGGGTAGGACTCAATGAAGGAACCGCGGCCGGCGACGATTTCGGCACGGCCCCGGGAGATGAGGTCGAGAGTCGCGAACTCCTGAAAAACACGAACGGGATCGGAGGCACTGAGAACCGTGACCGCGCTGGTGAGACGGATATTTTCCGTGCGCGCGGCGGCAGCGGAGAGGATCACAACAGGAGCTGAGTCGAGGAACTCCGCCCGGTGATGTTCGCCAATGCCGAAGACGTCCAGGCCGACCCGATCGGCGAGCTCAATCTCTTCCAGTAAATGGTGCATGCGCTCCACCGGGCTGAGCGTTAAACCTGTGGCCGGGTCGGAGATGGCTGCTGCGAAACTGTCGATTCCAATCTGCATCTAGGTGACTCCTCCAAGGCAATCTTCATTTGATTGATCAGCGTGCCTCGTTGTTACAGGTTGATTTAGAAAACTTTACTCTTCCAGACGGACGATATGGAGGAGCTCGCGGTCCGCGAGGCGCTCCCTTTATGATCTGATCAGAGAAGCCTCCAACTCGATTTTCAGATTATCGCCAACCAGGAATCCTCCGGTTTCAAGCGCCGCGTTCCACGTGAGACCGAAATCGCTCCGCTTGATCCTAGTGGTTGCAGACGCGCCTATCCTGGCATTCCCCATGGGGTCTTTTGTCTCCGCCGACGGGACTTCGGCCTTCAGAACCACCTGCTTGGTCACTCCGTGGATCGTCAGGTCACCCTTCAAGCTCAGGTCACCGTCGCCATCCGGTGTGATCGAGCTGCTCTTGAAGGTGATGGTGGGGTATTTCTCGACATCCAGAAAATCTGCGCTCTTCAGGTGCGTATCACGGGCGGCTTCCAGAGTGTTAATCATATTCGCGTCGATCACCACTTCGACGCTCGAGGCAGCGGGATTCTCCGGATCGTATACCACCGTGCCTTGCACGCTGCTGAATCCACCCCGAACATTCGTGATCATCATGTGGCGGACGACGAATTGCGCAGTGGAGTGCGCTGGGTCGATTTTGTAAGTCGTCTTCATGGAATTCCTTTTTTCTCCCTTCAGAGGAATGGAAGATATCTTGACATCAAGATAGATGCACAGCCCGATGTAGTGGTTACATGGGCCCCAGCGATACATTGTGCAGCCAATATAACTCGACGTCGAGTATTATGAAGGAGCTGGCTCTGGCAAGGAGGGGACTGTGCGACTGACGACACGAAACTCGAAACCGGGCGGCGAAGCAGCAACTCACGTCTGGTGGGTGTTGCGGAAGGCCGCCCACGCGATCGAGCAGAATGCCGTTCGAAGCGTCGCCGCGTTGGGCCTCGGGCTTTCGGAGTTCGCGGTATTGGAAGCGCTTCTTCACAAGGGCCCGCAGCCGGTGAATGTCATCGGGGAAAGAGTTCTACTCACAAGCGGCTCCATCACGGCGGCCGTCGATCGGCTAGAATCAAGAAAGCTGGTCCGGAGGACTGCCGACCCCGGGGACCACCGCGCGCGGATCGTTCGACTCACCAAGACAGGTCGACACTTGATCGAGCGAGCCTTCCAACAACACGCGGTTGACATGGAGGAAACCATGGCCGTATTGAGGTCCAGAGAACGAACAGAACTCGTGCGTTTGCTTAAGAAGGTCGGGATGTGGGCAGCTGCCCGGCTGGAAGGCCATGATGGCAAAAACAAAGGCTAGCTCGTCTCCATCGTTGATAGGCGCACTTCCGCTTGCGATGAGCCGCGAGTCGCGGAATTGCGAATTTTTGCGCAAGCAGATCCCTGGTTCGTTTACAGTAGCTAGGCTGATTCCTCCTGTGGTAAATCATCGTGGGATGCGAAGAGCAGCCAAAGTCACACGGTATCTGTGAGCCGCGGTTAGGGAGGCACAGTGAAGAATCGGCGTCGGTCTCGCAACTTTTTGGGGGGGTTGATTTCGCGGCGTAAGTTCCTAGGGCAAACTACTGCAGCGGCGATTGGTTTTTCGATCGTTCCGCGTCACGTGCTGGGCGGCGCAGAGTATGTTCCGCCCAGCGATAAAGTCAACCTTGCTTTCATCGGCGTCGGCTCCCAGGGTTTGCGCGTCATGCTTCGCTTTTTGCGCCAGCCCGACGTACAGGGAGTGGCTGTCTGCGATCCCAACAAAGTCAGCGCGAATCACCCACAATGGGACACTCACGAGTTCTGCAATTCCGTCCGCAAATTGCTCGGCGTCGACAGCGGGTGGGATTGGCTCAGTCCGGACGAACCCATTCAATTGACTCATTCTCTGCGGGTGACTAGTGGCGTTG
>WNFP01005523.1_pt1 | contig 10491 bp, 10 predicted proteins | sample 5400201 | NCBI WGS metagenome assembly WNFP01 (sample SAMN13153355, study PRJNA577476) | soil metagenome | isolation source: 115 cm saprolite under Madrone tree | place: USA:California | collected 2016-06-14
GAGCCGATGGAGCTCGCGAACGCCGGAGGGCATCAGGCCTTCGCCGCAAGCCTTGTCGGGGATGCCCGAGCTGCGCTCGAAGACCACGGTGCGGAAGCCCCGGCGCGCGGAGCGGATGGCGGCCGCGAGCCCCGCGGGCCCGCCCCCCGCGATCGCCACGTCGTACATCAGCCTCGCATCCGCGCGAGGAACGAGCGCGCGGTCTCCTTCGCGACGTGCAGGAAGCTGACGCGATCGGGGGCTCGCAGCTCTCCCGCTTGCAGCTGGCGCAGCGCCTCGCCGCGACGCAGTTTTCCGCTCGAGGTTCGCGGCAACGTGCCGGGCGTGAGCAAGTGGATCTCCCACGGCCGCACCCCGGTCTGCTCGAGGACGCGGCTGCGGATGCGGTCGACGTCGGCGGGCCCGTCCGTTTCCACCAGCAGCACCAGCTCTTCGCCCTCGGCGGTGGGAAAGCCGATCGCGGCCGCGCAGCCGGGGCGAACGCCGTCGACGCCGTCGAGCGCGTCCTCGAACTCCTGCGGCGCGTAGTTCTTGCCGCGGAGGATGACCAGATCCTTCGCCCGCCCGGTCACGAACAGCTCGCCGTCCTGCACGAAGCCCAGATCGCCCGTGTCCAGCCAGCCGTCGATCAGGGTGGACCGCGTCGCTTCGGGATTGGCGTAATAGCCCTTCATCACGGAAGGGCCACGGACGAAGATCCGGCCGTCGCGGACGTCGATCTGGACGCCGGGCAGCGGAGCTCCCACCGACACCAGCTCCCGGGTGCCCGCGCTGAGCGTTCGCGGCCCCCGCCCCGCGGGCGTGAACGAGACGGCGAGCGCCGCCTCCGCCAGGCCGTAGACCGGCATCAGCGCGCGCGAGTCGAATCCGTTCCGCGCGAACCGCTCCGAGAAGCGGCGCAGGACCGCGGGCGCCACCGGCTCGGCGCCGTTCATGGCGAAGCGCCAGGAGGAGAGATCGACGCCTTCCATCTCCGAATCGCGAACGCGCCGGACGCAGAGGCCGTAGGCGAAGTTCGGCGCGACCGAGATGGTCGCCCGCTTGCGCGAGATCGCGCGCAGCCAGATGGCCGGCCGGGCGAGGAACAGCTCCGGCGGGATGAACGTCATGGGCCCGGGCCGCACCACCGCGAGCAGCAGGCATCCGATGAGCCCCATGTCGTGGTACAGCGGCAGCCAGGAGACGCCGCCCTGCGCGTCGTCGCGGGGGATGATGCTTTCGATGGCGGCGGCATTCGCGAGCACGTTGGCGTGCGTCAGCGACACCGGCTTGGGATCGACGGTGGTGCCGCTGGAGAACTGGATCAGGAGGAGATCGTCCGGCCGGGAGCGCGCGGCGAGCGGGCGTCCGTAGCGGATCCGCTGCAGGCCCAGCGGCGGGCGCGCCTGCGAGACGGCCACGCCGAGCAGACGCGAGATCCGCGCGTCGCTCAGCACCAGGCGCGCGCCGGAGATCTGGATCGATCGGGCGGTCCGGCGGTGGAACTCGTCCATCCGCCCCAGCCGGACCGGCGGATAGAGCGGCACCGGGATGGCGCCGGCCAGGACGGTGCCGAAGAACGCGTCCATGAAGTCGGGACCGGTGGGCAGGACGATGGCGACCCGGTCCCCCGGAGCGATCCCCATCTCGCGCAGGCCGCCCGCGGCCCGCTGCGCGCGATCGTAGAGCTCGGCGAAGGAGAGGGGGGTCTCGTTCTCCTGGTAGTCCAGGAAGGACAGCCCCCAGCGCGATCTTGCGGCGTTCTCCAGCGCCGACTGCAAGGTCGCGTGTCGCCGCGGCTCCAGCGGACCGCCGCTCAGCATGGCCGCGCCTCCTCGAGCCGCCGCAATACCAGGGTGGCGAGGTCGCCGATGGTCCGCACCGCCGACGCGTCTTCTTCCCGCAGCGCGACGCGGAAGCGGTCCTCGAGCCCGACGACCAGCGTCAACAGTCCCACCGAGTCGAGCTGCAGGTCGGTCACCAGGTCGTCGCCCGGCCGCGCCTCGCGCGAGAGGCCCAGCTCGACACGCAGCAGGCGCCTGATCTCGACCAGCACCTCATCCATGCGGGATGAACCTCGGGACGCCCGCAAACTCGCGCTGCCACGTCGCCCCGAGCGCCTGCTCTTCCGTCCGGATGCGTGCGCGCAGGAGGAGAACGTCGAGGGCGGAGAATACCACCGCGCTGATCCAGGCGCCGTGCGCCAGCGGGATGAAGAGCATCTCGGCAACCACGGCCACGTAGTTCGGATGCCGCAGGAACCGATAGGGACCGCTGCGGACCGGAGCCGCGCCGGGGACGACGATGACCCGCACGTTCCAGCGCGGCCCCAATGCCGAGATCGCCCACCAGCGCAATGCTTGCGCGCAGAGCGCGCCGACCAGGCTGGCCCAGCCGAGGACGCCGGGGAAGGGACGGTGCAGCAGGAGCACCTCGGCCGCGCAAGCGGGAAGGAACAGCGCGTGCACCAGGGCCATCCAGCGGAACTGGGCCGCGCCGCTCTCCGCTCCGCCGGCGCCCAGGGCGATCCTCGCGTTCCGCCGGGAGAGGAGCAGCTCGGCGATCCGCTCGGCGCCGGTGAGCGCGAGGAAGACGAGATAGGCGCCTACCATTCGAGCAGGACCAACTCCGAGGAGAACCCGGGTCCCATGGCGATCAGGACGCCCACGTCGCCGGGCCGCGCTTCCGCGGAGGCGAGCAGATCGGAGAGGACGAACAGCACCGAGGCGGAGGAGAGATTGCCGACGTTCTGCAGGGACTCCCAGCTCCGCGCCATCGCCGCCCGGGGCAGCTCCAGGGCCTCCTCGAACGCCTCGAGCACTTTGGGTCCGCCCGTATGGCAGATCCAGTGCGCCACCTGGCCGCGCTGGCGGCCGTGGTCCGCGAGGAAGGAGTCCACGTCGGCGCGCAGCTTTTCACGGACCAGCTGCGGCACCGCGGGCGAGAGCACCACCTTGAAGCCGGAATCGACCACGTCCCAGCCCATCACGCGCTCGGTGCCCGGATAGAACACCGATCGGGTGGCGACGATGCGCGGACCGCGGCCGCGCGCGCCGCCGTCCAGCACCACGGCCGCGGCTCCGTCGCCGAACAGGCCGCTGGCGATGATGTTGGGGATCGACAGGTCGTCGCGCTGGAGCGTGAGCGAGCAGAGCTCGACGGCCAGCAGCACGCCCACTTCTCCGGGGGAGCCGCGGAGCACGTCGGAGACCCTGGCCAGGCCGGCTGCACCCGCCACGCAACCGAGCCCGAAGATGGGGACGCGCTTGACGTCCGACCTCAGTCCCAACGGCTCGACCAGCCGCGCGTCGATCGACGGAGTGGCGATTCCGGTGACGGTGACGAAGTAGAGATGGTCGACCTGCGCCGGCGAGATGTCCGCCGCCAGCAGCGCCGAGCGGACCGCGTCCGCGCCCACCTCGACGGCGGCCCCGATCCAGGCCTCGTTTCGCGCGGCGAAGCTCTCCAGCGCGCGGTACCGTTCCAGCGGGAGCGCGAGGTGGCGGCCTCCGACGCGCACGGCGCGATGCAATTGCTCCAGGCGCTCGAGGTTGAAGTGCTTCTGTCCCCAGAGCTCGCGGAAGGCGGCGAGCAGCGCGTCCTGGCTGGCGTAGTGCGGAGGCAGTGCCTGCGCGGCGGCGACGATGCGGGGACCGGCGGAAGCGCTCATCTCGCGTCTTCCGACGGGCGCCGGCTTGCGCCTATTCCAACGAATCGCCCGAACACGCCGCCCTATATGCAGCGCGGAAGCTCCCAACGCAAAGCCACCTTGCGACCGAAGGGCTGGCGAGCGGGCTCTAGCCGCTGCCGCCGGAGGCGGCTTTGCGGCTACGTTTGAAGGTGATCATTTCGCGGTGGGTGATGAGGCGTGTTCACAACATTTGCTTGCCAGCCTTGGTATTCACCGCGGCCCGGAGCGCGATCAGGTCGCGCTCCTCGGGCCGCCACTCGGCGAGATGCGAGAGCCGCCGGCGGGCGAATCGATGGCCGGCCACCACCACCGAGGACTCGCCGTGCAAGACGTGCTCCCCCTCGCTGCGGGCCAGCTTCGTCGTCTCGTGGCGATGGTGCGGATCGACCTTGCCTTCGGGGCCTACCCGGATCTTGGAGAACCACACACGCGCGACCTGGGCCGGCTTCCGGTTGTGCATGTCGAGGGACATGCCGATGCAGCGGACGAATCCATCGCCGTCGTGCGGAAGCGCGCGCTCCCCGACCAGGAAGCGCTGCATCGAGGGATTGGAGATGCGGCGGATCTCTCCCGGTCCGATGCGCTGGAAGAACCAGAGCGTCCTTCGCATGGGATCTTCGTAACACGCACCCGCCGCGCGCTCGCCAAAAGAAGCAGCGCGTGTTCAGGGAGCGACAGCGTTCTCGATCAGCTCGCGCAAGAGCGAACGATGGCAGCGCGCGTCGTCGCCGCAGGCGCTGGAGCAGAGGAGGGTGATCGTCTCACCGGCGCGCACCCGCGCCCCCAGCTCCTGGATCCGCTCCTGCCGCGCTTTCATCTCCCGCAGATAACGCGTGCGGTACTGCTCCCAGGAGATCGGCGGGCCTGATTTTCCGTAGGCTTTGGCGTGCAGCTCGCGGCTCGGACCCAGTTCCGGGTCCCACTCGTCCCACGTCTCTTCCGACTTCCTCACCCCCCGAGGGCGGTATCGGCAGATGAGCAAGCGCAGGCCGTCCCCAGGCAACCTGCGGTCGTTCCAGCGGCGCATCCGGACCGGCAAGACGCCCGGTTGTAGGAGGAATCACGCTGGTTTGCATCGATGAATGCAAATTTCTCATCCGACGGTCCGTGGAGTAGGGTTTTTGTCGAAAGGAAAACCTTGCCCGCGCCACGTCTGCTCATCCTGGCCGACCCGAAGATGATTCCCGCGCTCGCGGCCGGCCTTCGGGAAGGTGGCAGGTTCGACGTGAGCGCGCTTTCGCTGGCGGACGTCGCCGCGGCGCAGGCCGCGGCCGAGCGCGCGGAAGCCCTGGCCGTGTTCTACGGCGCGCCGGGAGCTCCGCTCTCCGCGACGCTGCAGGCGCTGGCGCCGAAGCTGCGCGAGCGGGGCGCGCGCGTGGTGGCGGTCCTGCAGCGCGAGCAGGCCGCGCAGAGGGACGACTGCTTTCGCGCGGGCGCCAGCGATGTGCTTTTCATGCCGCTGCCGAAGGAACAGTTCGTCGGCCGGCTCGCGGCTTCGATCGGGCTGACGTTCGCGCAGGATGGCGGCGCGCCCGCGCCCGTCGCGGTCGCGGCCCGGAGCGCCGTGTCCCGGATCGAGCGGGCCTCCATCTCGGCCGCCGGCGTGGAATCGCCTTCCGCGCTTTCCGTAAAGCCGGGCGAGACGGTCCGGCTTTCCTGGGGCAGCTTCCAGAGCTGGGGCCTGGTGGTCCGCAGCGGGCCGTCGGCGCAGATCCGCTTCGCCGGCCTCGCGCCGGACGAGGAAGCGAAGATCCAGCAGTGGATCAAGTCGGGAGCGCAGCTCGCAGGCGCCGCGCCCGCTCCGGCGGCTGCGGCGGCGCCGATCATTCCGGCAGCGCCGCCCGCGGTCGCGGCCCCTCGGATTCCCACCGGACCCATCCGTCCTCCGGGAACCACGACGGGGCCCATCGGCGATCGCATCGCGCCGACAGCCGGACCGCCGCCCGGATTCGTGGACCGCAAGCCGATCCGGCCGCAGACCCGCCCTGCGCCGCGCCCACCGATCACGACGCCCGCCGCGGGCAACGCGCCCGTGGCGAAGGCTGGCGCCGGCGCGGCGCCGCCTCGCGCTGCTCCGGCTCCAGCGCGGCCGCCCCCGGCGGCGAATGGCGGGGGTGGTCTCGAGGGGCTGTTCGAGGGCGAGGCCGCGGCGCCGGCGGCGCCTGCACCACAGAAGAAGCCGGTTCCTCAGGGCCCACCCTGGCCCGGCCCGATCGATGCGGCAGTCTGCAAGGAAGCCGCGCTCCAGCTGCTCACCGACGAGACGGTGGGTCACGGAGTCTCGGCGCACGTGGCCGCCTCGGCGCGCAAGGTGACCGGCATGCTCAGCCCCGGTGAGCGCGCGTCGATCGATCGGACCGGTCAAGACGGGCACTTCGCCCAGACGCTGGCCGCGCGCATCGCGCTGGACGCCGCCGCGGCCGAGGCAAACCGCCTCGCCTCGGGAGGAATCTCGCCGACCCTCGACACCGACGCGCTCACCGCGCTCACCAAGGTGGTGGACGACGCGGCGGCGAGGTTGACCAAGGAAGCGAACGCGGCCATCGGCAAGGGCGAAGTCGAACACTTGCAGCTCATCACGGCGGCGAGCGCCGCCCTGAGCCGCGACCTGCTCAACGTCAAGGAGCTCGCCGACCGGTTCCGCGGAGTCAGCGCCGCGCCCCGGCTCGGCGCGGGAGCGCTGGATCCCGACGTCGTGCTGCCGGGCCAGCAGCCCCGGCCGAAGGCGCCGGTGTCGCAGGCCCCGGCTCCGGTCAGGGCCGAGCTGCGCGACTTCCGCGGCCTGGACCACAAGCCCTCGGGGCGGGGCAAGAGCGTGTTCGCGGTCCTCTTGTTCGCAGGGGCGGTCGCGGCGGTGGCGAACGGCTTCTTCTTCGGCATCCCACGCCAGCAACGCGTCACCGTGGAAGGCACGGGGATTCGGAGCATCACGATCTCAGGAACCACCGCGGTCGTGACGGTCACTCCCGAGTGGGCGGCGGCCAAGGATACGAATCTGCCCCGGCTCCTGCAGGAGCTTCGCTCGCGTCAGGTGAAGAGGGCCGCCCTCCAGCTGAGCACGGGCGGGGCGGTGGGGATCATCGATGTGGCGCCCGCCGAGTCCGCTTCAGCGCAGTCCAAGTGAAGCGGTCCGCGCGGCCGTCCGTCTTTAGAACTAGTATTCGGGGTTTTCGAGGATCTTCGACGTCCCGTTCCCGTAGAACTCCTCGGTGTAGAGATAGTTGCCCGTCATCGACCCGTTGCAAGTGATCGCGGGCGGACCAAAGCCCGCGAACGTTCCGCAGACCTGGAAGGTGATCAGATGCACGCTGCCGCTCGAATCCGGGCCCATCGTGTACCAGTAGCGCATTCGAACGCCGCCTTCCGGCGCGCCGGTGACGTCCAGCCATCCGGCCGCACTCGGGACCCATTGCGCGGCCGTGCCCGGCGGGATCGAGTCCGGCGGGTTGACGGCGCTGGTGCCGCCGGGCGGAAGCGTCTGCTGCGTCGAGAACGTTCCCTGGCCGTCGTGGATGTTCTTGAAGTAGAGCCGGATCTTGCTCATCGACGTGTACATCTCGGTGCGGCGCGACTTGGCCGTGAACTTCTGGTAGCCGGGAATGGCGATGGCCGAGAGGACGGCGATGAGCGAAACTACGATCATCAGCTCCACCATCGTGAAACCGCGGGCCAGTCTCGGGATCCGTTTCATCTGCAATATTTTCGGTCCCCAATCGCGCGCCGCGCAACATCTCTGTCCCCCTACCCGCGCCTACTTCTTGCGCCCCGCGATCAGGTCCGCGGGCAACACCGCGTCGGTGCCGAACTTTTCCGCGATGGCGTCGAGCGAGCGGTTGAGGCGGTCGCGCCTGTCTCGCGCGTGGTCGAACAGCCCTAGCTGCGGGGCCTCTGTGCGGAGGTCTCCGGCGTGCACGCCGGTGAGTCGGATCGGGTGTGCGTCGACCTTACCCAGCAGCCGCACGGCCACCCGATAGATCTCGGCCGAGTCGTCGGTGGGCAGCGGAAGCGTCTCCTGCCGGGTGACGACGCGGAAATCGGCGTACTTCACCTTGAGGTGGACGGAGCGCGCCCGGATCCCGGCCCGCCGCAGCCGCGCGCCCACCCGCAGCGCCTGCTCGTGGATGAAGGGGAGGAGGTCCTCGCCCTCCAGGTCCTCCTCGAAGGTCTCCTCGGCCCCGACGCTCTTGGCGGCGAGGTCGGGTTCCACCTGACGGGGATCGATCCCGTTGGCGAGATCGCGCAGCCAGGGCCCGACCGAGCCGAGCTGCGCCTCCAAGTAGGCGGCGTCTGCCCTGGCCACGTCTCCGATCTTGCGCAAGCCGAGCCGCTGCAACCGCTCGTCGGTGCGGGGCCCGACGCCCCAGAGGCGGGAAGCGGGCAGCGGAGCGAGGAAGTCGCGGACCTGGCCGAGCGGGACCTCCAGCAGTCCGTCGGGCTTGCACAGCTCGGAAGCGATCTTGGCGGCGAATTTCACCTCCGCGATTCCCACGCTCGCCGTCAACTGCGTGCGCTCGCGGATGCGGGCCTTGATGCCCAGCGCCTGCTCGCGCGGCGAACCGAGCAGCGCGCGCGAGTGGGTGACGTCGAGGAAGGCTTCGTCCAGCGACAGCCCCTCCACCTCCGGCGTGAAGGAGTGGAAGACCTGGAAGACCTGGTCGCTCACGGCCGAGTACTTCGAGAAGTCCGGCGGCACGACGATCAGCTGCGGACAGAGGCGGAGGGCGCGGGCCATGGGCATCGCCGAGCGGACGCCGAAGGGGCGAGCCTCGTAGCTGGCGGCGCAGACGACGCCGCGCCGCGACGCGCCTCCCACCGCGACGGGTTTGCCGCGCAGGCGCGGGTCGTCGCGCTGCTCGACCGACGCGTAGAAGGCGTCCATGTCGACGTGCAGGATGGCCCGATCCATGCGCAGCCCGCATAGTATGCCCGCGCGATGCTCGCGAGCGTGGAAAACCGCGCGCGCCGGTGGCTCTACGGGCGCGACCTGGCGGTCTGGTATTCGCCGGAGTATCGCTGGCCGCTCAGCGCGCTGGAGGCGCGCACCGGCCTGCAGAACCGCCGCGCGGACTTCGCCGCCTGGTACTTGCTGGAGCGGCGCGCGCTGGCGCGGGGCAACCTGCGCAGGCCGCGCCGCGCGGAATACGAGGAGCTGGCGCGGGTGCACACGCCCGAGCTGCTCGACTCGCTGGGACAGGCGGAGACGCTGGCGCGGATCTTCGGAGTCGATCCCGGCGACGTTCCCGTGGACGAGATGATGAACACGGTCCGTCTCGCTTGCGGCGCGACCATCGCCGCCGCGCGCGAGCTGATCTCGGGGCTGAACCCGCGCAGCGTGGTCCGGCGGGCGCTGAATCTATCGGGCGGGTTCCACCACGCGCGGCGCGACGTCGCCGGCGGCTTCTGCCCGGTGAACGACGTCGCGGTGGCGGTGGCCGCGGTGCGGGCGGACGGATTCACCGGACGCGTGCTGATCCTCGATCTGGACGCGCATCCGCCGGACGGAATCGCGGCGTGCCTCGTCGGCGATCCGTCGTGGTGGATCGGGTCGATCTCGGGATCGGACTGGGGAACGATCGCGGGAGTCGACGAGACGGTCCTGCCGGAGCGCGCCGGTGATGCGGAGTACCTGGCGGCGCTGGACGCGCTGCTGCGGCGGATGCCCGAGGGGGAGCTCGCCTTCGTGCTCGCCGGAGGCGACGTGCTCGCGGACGACCCGGTGGGACGGCTCGGCCTCACCCTCGAGGGCTGCCGCGAGCGTGACCTGCGCGTGGCCGACGCGCTCTTCCGCGTGCCTTCGGTGTGGCTGCCGGCCGGCGGCTATTCGCCCGCTGCGTGGAGGGTGCTGGCGGGGACCGGGCTCGCCTTGGGCATCCGCAGCCGGGCCTCGATCGCCCCGGAGTACGATCCGTTGCTGGCGAGGTTTTCCGCCATCGCGCGCAGCCTGGCGCCCGAGGACCTGGGCGAGCCGGCCACCGACTCGGACGACATCGCCGAAGACCTGGGCATCGCCACGCGCCGCCGCCTGCTGCTCGGCTTCTACAGCGCGGAGGGCCTGGAGCACGCGCTGCACCGGTATGGAATCCTCGGCGAGCTCCGCCGGATGGGCTACGGGCCGTTCCGGGTGCGCATCGAGCACGGCGGAGTGGGGCAGAGCGCGCGGCTGATCGACCTGCCCAGCGGCGAGGCGCTGATCGAGGTGGTGCTGGAGCGGCGCGAGATGAGCGGAGCGCGGATGCTGTACGTGCATTGGCTCGCGCTGCGGAATCCGCGGACGCGCTTCGCGGCCGCACGGCCGCGGCTTCCCGGGCAGGACGTGCCAGGTCTGGGGCTGGCGCGGGAGATCATGACCTTGCTGCTGCGCATGGCCGCGCGCCTCGGACTGGAGGGCATCGTGTTCCGCCCCGCCGCGTATCACCTGGCGTACGGAGGACGGTCCACGCTGCGGTTCGTGGACCCGGCGCGGCAGGGCAGGTTCGAAGCGCTGGCCGAGGCGCTGAAGGATCTGCCATGACGCGGGCGGTGGCGGAGGGGCGCGTTCTCCTGGATGGGAAGAAGTACGAGTGGGAGACGGAAGAGATGGTGCAGTGGCTCGAGCCTCGGGAGGAGGATCGGGCGGCGGTGGAGGCGGCGAAGGAGCGGTCGCGGTTTACGGTGGAGCCGGCGCGAGGGCCGGGGAGCACTTCCTGAGCGCGCCACTCCCACCGGGACGGGCATGAGGGATGTCCGCCTTTTCAAGTTGTAGGCGTTTTTCACGTCCGCCACCGCAGGGCTGCGTTCACCTCCGCTGAAACTTGAATGAGCGGACATCGCACAAGCCCGTC
>WNFP01005760.1_pt1 | contig 10488 bp, 9 predicted proteins | sample 5400201 | NCBI WGS metagenome assembly WNFP01 (sample SAMN13153355, study PRJNA577476) | soil metagenome | isolation source: 115 cm saprolite under Madrone tree | place: USA:California | collected 2016-06-14
GCGCTTCGACGCTATGTCGATCTCGCGCTGCAGGCGCGCAACGAGTAGCCGGGCGCCGGCGGCGTCGGTGTCGGGTGCGAGAATCGCGAGCTGCCAGTCGCCGGTCTTTGCGACCACGTCCGATTTTCTGGCCTGTTCGCGCAATAGATGCACGACCTCGGCGAACGAGTCATTGTCCTCACCGCGACGACCCTGACCCGGCTCGGAACCGGTCGGCTGCGAAGAGAACGCCACACACGCAACGGCCTCGTGGTTGCGCAGCGCCCGCGCCTCTACTTGCTCCGCGACTTGATTCAAACCGAACTGCGTGTAGAGGCCGCTCGCCGGATCCATCAGTGACTTCACTTGCGACGCCGCGAGCTCATGGCGCGCGCGAAGGAAAGTTCCAAGCTTCAGAAAAAGTCCGTCTGCGTCGAGAGGCAGGTGACAGTACTCCCATGCGCCAGCCGCGTATGCAGCCATTCTGCCAGGCAGCGTCCGATGTGATGAGGAGATTATCACGATGGGAACAGCGTGGTCGAAGAGCGGGTCGTCGCGCAATGCAACGCAAACATCGACACCCGTGAGCTCGTACAGCTGCTCGTCCAGCATCAAGACATCGTAGCCGCCACGCCGGGCCAGCTTGAGCGCCTGCTTACCCGAGCCCGTACGCGTGACGTCGTATCCCTTCTCTGCGAAAACGCTCTCTAGCGAACGGCACATCCATTCGTCGTTGCATCCAATCAGAGCGACTGGTCGTCGCAGAGGTTGGACCAGTGAGATGGCGAGGCATCGCGGCGACCGCGCGACCAACGGTTGTCCGCGCTCGCTCCACATACCAGTCCAGGGCTTCATCCAGCCCTTGAGCGACAGTGTGCGTGGGTGAATAGGAAAGCATCTGCCGGGCCTTCTCGATAGAGGCGCATGAGAATCTGATGTCGCCCGGACGGAAGGGATCGTACTGGGGCAGAGCGAAAGAGAATACCGGATCTATGAGCGCCAGTCGGGCGCGCATCACCTGAAAAAGATGATTGAGCGTTACCGATTCCGCACATGCAATGTTGTAGGCCTGACCAGTGGCATTGACGTCTTCAACCGTTGCCGCCAGCAGGTTGGCCTGGACGACATTGGCTACATAACAGAAATCGCGAGTGGTCTCGCCGTCTCCGAAGATCCGGCAACGCTCGCCCCTCAGCAGGCTTGCTATCCAGCGCGGGATTACAGCCGCGTATGCGCCGGCAGGATCCTGACGTCGCCCGAACACGTTGAAGTAGCGTAACCCGACCGACTGAAGTCCGTAGCTCATTTGGAACGCGACGGCATACGTTTCGTTTGTCGTCTTGCTCGCGGCATACGGCGACAACGGGCGACCCAGCCTCGCCTCGATTTGAGGATGATTTGGAGTGTCCCCGTACACGGCGCTCGATGAGGCATAGACGAAGCGTTTGACGCCGGCGTCCTTAGCCGCGACCAGCATATTTACAAAACCGTTGACGTTCACCGCGTTCGTGCGGAGCGGATCATCCATCGACCAGGGAACGGAACCGAGCGCCGCGTGGTGAAGAACGTAGTCCGCGCCCTCGCAGGCGGCCCGACACGTCTCGAGATCTCGAATGTCGCCCTCCACCATGCGGAAGTCCGCATCTCCATTGAACGGGGCAAGGACTTCGTCGAGATTCGCGCGATGGCCTGTCGAGTAGTCGTCAACACCGACAACTGTTTGCCCGAGAGCGAGCAGTTCCTGAAGGAGGTTGGAGCCGATGAACCCCGCGACCCCTGTGACGACCCAAACCTTGGGAGCAGAAACAAGCTGTTCGCGAAGACGACGATACGGTGGGGAGATCACGAGCTCGTAGTGAGAAGTACCCGCCGGCCAGAATCAGGGCAGTGTGCGCGGGAGCACGCTAGCCCGATCATTCGCGCCGCACTTCGCGGCACTCTCACCGAGGCGACAAAGCATCTTCCATTCCCACCGCGCGGAAGGTCGTCGGACGTGTAAGTCGTGTTTTTACAGGGGCTTGTGAGTTCGGTGGGACGCCCCTACTGACGATCATTCACTGCTTTGTCGCGATATTGCGCCATTCCTGTGGTGGTTGAACCACAATCGATTTGGGTGTTTCGGCCAGACGCATTCTTTGCTGCGAATGTCTATTCCGTCCATGTGCTGAGAGCGGAATCGATCGGCGAACGCCCGGGCGAGCGCTAAGAAACTGTTAAGACATCTCCCGCGATATCCATAGTCCCGCGATTGTGATCCATGTTATCGGCCTGTCATCAGCGGCGTCTATATTGTGCGAATCATTTGAGTTGAGCTGCTGTCAGCTAAATCCTTTGGGGCCTCGGCCAATATCAGCGTGATTGTACCTTTAAGGAGATCAGGCGATCAGTGTCCGGCCACACGCGCAAGCTCAACAGCGGTCACAAAGCCGTACAGCGCGTCCGCCGTGAGCACATTGGTCCAATCCCAATGCGAACCCATTCCGTCTCCCACAGGAGTCTTGTCACTCTAGTGTCTCGATAATGCTTCCGGGGCACTCAAATTGGGTGACGCGTCGCGCCAAGGCTGTCGCGGGGTGGATACTTTTTCGCACGGGTTTGTACCGACGTTTACGTCGAAATGAAGCGGTGATCGTTCTGTTTCACCGAGTCAACGACGCCTACCCAAACGACCCGTTGACCTACTCCACGCGAAACTTCGAGAGTTTTGTCCGCTTCTTCGGCCGATATTTCGAAGTAATCCCGCTGAGCGTGCTGCTAGGACTGTTGGACACGGGCACCGATCTGGCGGGCCGGCTGGCGATTACGTTCGACGATGGGTACTTGGGCAACGCTACAATCGCGGCGCCCATTCTCGAACGGCGCAGCCAGCGGGCATGTTTTTTTGTGACAACTCAATACGTCGGCACGAATTACGTGCCCTTTTGGGACGCGGAAAAAAAGATCCAGAGTCGATGGATGAAGTGGGACGACGTGCGCTCGCTCCGTGCCAAAGGTCATGACGTAGGCTCTCACACCGAGACGCACCCTGACCTGGGAGTGATCAGCATGGACGACGCTCGACGCGAAATTGGCGGCGGAAGCGCCCGTCTCGACTCTGAGCTTGGCGAATACTCCGGACTCTTCGCCTATCCGTTTGGCGGGCGAAAAAACATGTCTGAAGAAAACCAGTCGATGCTGAAGGAACTTGGACTTCGTTGCAGTTTGTCAGCCTACGGGGGAACGGTCCGGCCTGGCGACGATCCGCTCCGGCTGAAGCGAATAACGATCTCCAACTGGTTCGTCTCACCTTATCAGTTCGGATTCGAATTGGTGACGGGGAGCCTAAACCCCGATTGACCGCCAATTCGCAAGCGAGATCGCAGTGAAAACGGCCGTGGAGCGAACCAGAGTTCTCGCTTTGGGATCCGGCATAACAGTGCTCGGCGTGCTTCGGACACTTTCGAAAGCGCATGCAGATGTGTTCGCGCTGCCGGACGTCGACCGGGCAACGCGACGGTCGCGCTGGTTCCGGGCGGGTCCGCACGCTCTGTCGGGGATGAACGCGGACGCGCTCGCGCAATGCCTCGAAAGTCTGCCCGCCTCGACTGTTCTCATGCCGTGCTCGGATCTCTGGGTGAGGACCGTTGCGGCTCTCCCTGCCGAAGTTCGCAATCGTTATCCCGCGAGCGTTGCTCCCCTCCAGGCATTGGACCTTCTTGTTGACAAGGCGCTCTTCGGCAGAACGCTCGACCGACTGGGACTGCCACACCCGACGACGCATCTGATGGAGTCAGTGCGGGATCTGGATGTCGTCTCCGACACTGTACTCCAGAGCTCGTTCCTCAAGCCAGTGCACTCGCAACAGTTTTTTGCCCGGTTTGGCGTGAAGGCTTTTCGCATCGCAGACAGAGCCAACGCCCAGGAGAGACTGGCAGAATTCATTGATGGCGGGTTCCAAATGATACTGCAGGAATACGTTGCCGGGCCGCCCACCAATCATTACTTCGTCGATGGATTCGTCGATCGCTCCGGCGTCCTCAGGGCCCTATTTGCCCGCCGCCGCCTGCGAATGAGTCCCCCTGACTTCGGTAACAGCACCCTGATGATAAGCGTGCCCGTCATCGAGACGAGCGACGCCGGCGCGACGTTGAAAACACTTTTCGCCGACATCGATTACCGTGGGATCTTCAGCGCCGAGTTCAAGCGGGATCCGCGGGACGGCGTCTTCAAGCTAATAGAGGTGAACGCCAGACCATGGTGGTACGTCGAGTTTGCCGCACGCTGTGGTGTGAATGTCTGCGAATTGGCGATACGTGATGCGTTGGGCGAGCCAGTTGAAACTATCTCGGAGTACGCGGTCGGGCGTCGTTGCGTATTTCCGTATTACGACCTGCGCGCCGTCCGTGCGGAGCTATCAGCTGGCCGGCTGGGGTTACTAGGGTGGGCGTTGTCATGGCTTGGGCCATACCAGCCGGTTTTTCGATGGTCGGACCCGCTTCCCGCGATTGGCGAGCTCGCGGCACTGATGGGTGCGCGCCTTCGCCGAGTTGGCAGCCCCCGACAACGTGCGTGATTTCTTGCCTGATGCTGGCGAGCGCTGATCATCAAATACGTTTTTGCGAAGCCAGCCGCAAATGGTGGCGACCACACTCGTGTGGCTTCGTCGCAACAGTTACAAATCTCCCCTGCCATCAGTCGGGTTCTGTGACACGGGCAGCACCCTCGCCCGTTCGAGCGCGGGATGGCCGCGCGCGCGGAAAGACGCGAGCGAGCAGCAATTCTGGAAATCCGGGAGCGAGTGACAAGCACTGAGCCGGGTATTTGCATAAATGGCAAAGCAATACCTTAGGCCACTTAGGCTGGTATTTGCTCCTTCCCGGTCCTGCGCTTGATCCAGATCAAAATGTTGCCAATGTCCGCCACCGAGGTCTCTCGAATTCTGGCTCGTTCTCCAAACAGCGCCGCTCCTGCCATCCGGTCCTCTCCTCAGAAAAGCGGCGCAAAAGAGCACCCGGTAAGATCCAGCCCCATCGAACCGGCGCAGACACTAGATCTTCGTGCGGGCGACCTTGTCGAAGTCCTTAGTGCTGCCGAGATCTTGGCGACTCTCGATAAGAGGGGCGAGCTCGACTCGCTCCCGTTCATGCCTGAGATGCTCCAATTCTGCGGACAGCGATTCCGCGTTTCCCACCGGGCGGACAAGACCTGTGACACGATCAAGGACTATCGCGCCAGACGGATGTACCGAACGGTTCATCTCGAGCAGCTCCGTTGTGATGGCGGTGGACACGATGGCTGCCAAGCCGGGTGTCTGATTTTCTGGAAGGAAGCGTGGCTCAAGCGTACCGAAGGCAAACCGGACGCTGTGCCGCTCGTTCAGATTCGGCAGCGGAACAGGGCCAATGAGAATGGCGACGAGAATCAGGCTTTCAGCGAACTGCTCGCGCGAGCATCCCACACCACAGACGGCGGGGGCGAGCGGTATTTCTGCCAGGCGACGGAACTGCTGCGGGCCAGCGAGCCGCTCCAATGGTGGGATATCCGACAGTATCTGCGGGACATTCGTACCCGCAACGTGTCGCTGGCAAAGCTCGCTCGCGGATCCTGGTATGCCCTGTACGCAATCGCGCGTCGAAAGCTCCGCGCGCCACGCACTTTTCCATTCATCGGGGGGAAGCTGGCGACCACTCCTACCGAGCGCCTGGATCTACAGCCAGGCGAGCTCGTTCAGGTGAAATCGCGAAAGGAAATCTACGCCACCCTTGACCAATGGTCCAAGAACCGGGGACTGTATTACGACATCGAGATGTGGAAGTTTTCGGGAGGCATCTTCCGAGTGCTGCGCCGAGTCGAAAAGATCGTCAATGAAAAGAATGGTCACATGATCAAGCTGCCGAACGGCTGCGTCATTCTGGACGGAGTTTTCTGCTCGGGCGAACGCAGCACGCACCGCCTGTTCTGCCAGCGCAGCATCTTCCCGTATTGGCGGGAGATTTGGCTGAGGCGCATTACGTGAGCGCGCAAAGCACGGCGGCCATTCCATCCGTGGCACCCAATCCGAGGGCGGTGGAGTATACAACCTCCGGTACCCCCAGTCTTCTCGAGGAGGCTCGGGACCTTTGGAGCTACCGCGAGTTGTTTTTCTTCCTGGCTTGGCGCGACATTACGATCCGGTACCGGCAAACGATTCTCGGGGCGGCTTGGGCAGTGCTCCAGCCGGTGATCACCATGTTGGTCTTCACCTTTTTATTCGGCGTGGTCGTAAAGGTCGACACCGGTGGGATACCCGGGCCGATTTTCTATTTCAGCGCGCTTCTTCCGTGGCTGTATTTCGCCGCCACCGTTTCCAACTCCGGCAACAGTCTTGTGAGCAACGGCGATCTCATCAAGAAAGTGTACTTCCCGCGCCTGATACTTCCCGGCGCCGGTGCGCTTGTTGGACTGGTGGATATGGCGATCGGCGCTCTGATGCTCATTGTGATGATGGCTTATTACGGTGTGCTGAGCTCGCGTCTGTTGCTGTGGCTGCCGCTGACTGGACTCCTGTTCGCTTTCAGTTTCGCGGTGGGCGTCGTGCTCTCCGCGACCAATGTCAAATACCGAGATGTGAAGCACGCCATTCCTTTCATGATTCAGATCTGGATGTTCCTGACGCCGGTCATTTACCCGACGACGGCTATACCGCCCCAGTTCAGATGGCTCCTCGCTCTCAATCCACTGAGCGGAATCATCGAAGCTTTCAGGGCTACTGTCGCACCGTCCGCATCGTTCGACACATCAGGTTTATTGCTGTCGATCGGTGCGACGATCCTGGTTCTGATCGTCGGCATGACCTATTTCCGTCGCGTCGAAGGCTACTTCACGGACATCGTATGACCGGTCTCATCCTGTGACAATCGCGATTGCGGTCGAAAACGTCAGCAAGCAGTTCAGGCTCGGACAATCCCAGGGCGGCACGATGCTCAGAGAGGCGCTCGTGAACCTGTTCCAGTCTGCGTGGAAGAAACGCGAAGCTGACGAGCGAAAGACGCTATGGGCTCTGCGCGACATCGAATTCCAGCTCGAGGCCGGCGAGGTTTTGGGGATCGTCGGACGCAACGGCGCCGGAAAAAGCACGCTGCTCAAGATCCTCTCCCGGATCACTCGTCCCACCTCCGGATCCATCCGCGTGCGAGGTAAGGTTGCTTCGCTGCTCGAAGTAGGGACCGGCTTCCACGAAGAGCTTACCGGACGAGAAAACGTCTATCTCAGCGGCTGCATTCTCGGCATGAAGAAGAAGCGGATCGACGCGAAGCTGGATGAAATCGTCGCCTTTGCGGAGATCGAGCAGTTCATCGACACGCCGATCAAGCGATACTCGAGCGGCATGAAAATGCGCCTGGGTTTTGCGGTAGCCGCCAATCTCGAGTCAGACATCTTGATCGTTGACGAGGTTCTTGCGGTCGGCGATGGGGAGTTCCAGCGCAAATGCTTGAGGGCGATGAGCGATCTCCACTCCAGCGGCCGCACGGTCCTCTTCGTCTCGCACAACCTCGCCGCCGTCCACAGCCTCTGCTCCCGCGCGATATGGATTGACCGCGGGCACTTGAAGGTGGAGGGAAGGCCAGCGGAGGTCATCAAGTCTTATCTGGCAGCGTTCTCCACGACCGACGATGTCGTGCGAGATCTTGACGAGGTTACCGATCGATCCGGTAGTGGCGACATCCGGTTCACCAGAATCGAAATTCTCAGTGCCGATCTCAGCGGACCTGCTTCGGTCCGGTCCGGCGACAGTTTCGTCGTGAGGCTCTACTTCGATGCGAAACGCGACGTGGTGCAGCCGATTTTCGGAATAGACATGCAGACGTCGCTTGGAATCATGGTAGCCCAGGTTCATACCTATAACAGCGGATTTGAAATCCCTGTGCTGCGCGCCGGCTCCGGGCATATCGATGTGCGGATCGAAGACCTGAATCTGATTCCGGGCAGATACGTCCTTTCCCTGTACGCCGCGAACTATGGCCACATTTATCACGACATTCTGCCGAACTGCACCGCCATTGAGGTGCAGGCCTCCAACCGCTACGGCCTCATGCGGGGAATCACGCAGAACCCCATTGCAATGTTCGCGTGCAGTTGGGAGATCGGTCACCAACAGCGCGGAACACTGCAGGTTCCAACGGCTGCATCCCTCGCCGGTAGTGTTGGCTGATCGCGAGCTTAGAGGGAGAGAATTGTCTTACGCGCGTAAAAGCCCTCGGCAAGACCTTCGGTGGCACGGCATTCGATTCCGCGAAGGCGCATCAGGCCAAGAAACGTCTCTTCTCTGAACCAATCCTTCGAGCGCTGACTACCGAAGACTGACAATAGTGCGCGAGTCTTGTAACGGGCCGTGGCGAGACTCACCGGAACAAAAAAATTCGGCTGCCCTAGATCACCGTCCCACTTTGGGATCTCGTATTCCAGGATCAGCTGGTCTCGAAATGTGTTCCACGTTAGGTCTGACACGACCCGGTGGTCCTGATGCCGGTCGTCTCGCGCGTGAGTGAAGACGACATCTGGCTGAAACTCACCAGCCAGGTTTTCGAAGGCATCCTTGATCTTTGCGAACTCGGCTGGAAAGTAGCCATCCCGGAATGGATGCACGCGGATCGCTTGGGCGCCCGCGGGCCCCAGAAACTTTCGAGCCCCGCGCTTCGCCTCGCCTTCACGCTCCCCGACAGCACTCCAGACAACCCAGCGGAATTCGGGCCGCGGCCGCAGACCTGCCAGCTTGAGTAGCGTTGCACCACAGCCGATCTCAATGTCGTCGGAATGAGCGCCCATGCAGAGCACTCTGAGTCGCTTCCGCCGCGAGCCAATAAGATTGAGTCCCAGCAAATTGTCACGGCCCGGCATCTTGCAGCTCCTGTAGCCAGGTCTCTCCTCGGAAATGCGCGTATTGCTCGCCCCGCAGCTTGTCGGCGACCCGGTTCGGTGGGACGACCACGTCGTCGTAGGTAAGCACGGCGTCCTTCTTGACCGCCCGCTTGAGACGACATCCTTCGACCAATCCCTCAGGGAGGTAACGTCCGCTGCTCATCTCGCCCGCGTTCACCGCTTCGCCGTAGGTCATGTACATGCCGTAATCGTCGAGCGTCTCGCCGAGACCTAGATCTCGTTTGGCGACGGCACATACTTCCACGACCGGGCCACCCAACGGTTTCGCCACCGAATCGCGAAATAGCGCCACGCGCGCGATTGTGTCCGGAACCTCGAAGTGAACGAGCTGATACGGGACGAACAAGGCGTAGAGAGGTCCGTCGCCCATCTTGTAAAGGTTGAGATAATGCTGTTGCTTCGGATCCGAGTGCTCCGCCAGGCAGTAGACTTTCGCCAGCGGCGTGCCGACGACATAGTCGACAATGCCGCCAAGGCGGCGCAACTCGTGAATGTCATATAAGGACCCAATCTTCATCACATCGTCCCGGTACTCGGCCCCACGTGACATCCCGCGCGTTTGCACCCCGAACCCGGTGGCGTTGGCGACGATCGCTTGTTCGAAGCTGATCTTCGAACCATCGGCGGCGCTCGTAACTACTGCGGGGTTTTGCCCCCACTTTTCGGCGAAGCCCTTTTGCGTAGTGGGGTTTCGATAAGGGTCCAGAAGACCCTTTACGTTACCCATCACCCGGGGCGTCAGCCCGAGCCCCTTGGCCCATCGATACAGGTTCACCTGGATTCCCGGCTCGTCACCGTCGCACGCCGAGAGAATTACGTGGTGTTTGGCTGCGTGAACCTGAAGGATCGGGCCGATTGTAGCATCGATTTCTGCGTTCATGAGCACGACATCCTTCCCGTGCGCAAACGCCTCGAGAAGGACTGTGGCGCCGAAATCGACGGAACCGGTGGTATCGACGATCACGTCGACATTTTCGGAGCGAGCGAGGAGAAACGCGTCCTCGGTCACCGCCGGCTTTCCTGATCGAATCGCGTCTTCGAGATCCCCCTGGCTGGTGGCCACCACACTGTCCGGGACCCCCGCGTACTCGTAGGCATGGGACGCGCGTTCGGCCCGCCGGTTGTAAATGGCGACCACGCACATTCCCGGCACGCTGTTGACGATAGTGTTGGTGAGTCCCTGCGCCATGAACCCTGCCCCGAGCAGTCCGACGCGTATCGGGTTGCCCGCGGCGGCCCGCGCCTGCAACGCGGTATCAATAAGAATCATCAGGGGCAACTATTTGAGAGTTCGAGATCGGTGGCGACTCACGTTCGCGTAGCACCGTCACCGATTCCGCCTGCGCGCGCGAAGTGGCGATCGCGAAACCCCGGTGGGCGACGAGGAAGTATCACCCGGCGTGTGATAGAGTGAATCGTTGTCGAGCACTCTAAGCAGTGACGCATCCTGCAATGTGTCGGCCGCGCGCCGGATAGTCGCGAACGGCATCGTTGCCCGCTCGGAAATGTCCAGCAGTGAATGTCGTCCGTCCGACATGTTAAGCACCCACAGCAGTCCCATCTCGAAATCCGCGGGAGAGGCGCCACCGGTGTTCCGATACATGCCGCGAC
>WNFP01005167.1_pt1 | contig 10487 bp, 13 predicted proteins | sample 5400201 | NCBI WGS metagenome assembly WNFP01 (sample SAMN13153355, study PRJNA577476) | soil metagenome | isolation source: 115 cm saprolite under Madrone tree | place: USA:California | collected 2016-06-14
TGCAACAGCCACAGTTCCATCCTGGAAAGAACGACTTCTTCTTCGCTTTCCTCATGACCGCCGTGTTCGTGATCACCGTGGCCGGCGCTATTGGCGGCTATCTGGATCTCGCTCGCGGTCGCGTCGATGTGGACTATGCCAAGACGCGAGGGGCACCCGTCGCTCTTCACAGCGCCGCCGAACAAGCGCCGCAGGTCGCTCGCGCGGGACCAGGAGGGTGATCGTTCATCCGGGCCTCCGGCGCGCGAAGCACGCTACTTCAAAATCGTGCTTCGCGCGCCGGTGTGCCCGGCTGCACCTGCTCGAGCACTTCCAGCGATTCTCACGCAAAATCCGTGACTCGTCGCCGCTTCTCGGGGCTCGGCGCCGAGCGCATGTCCATAACGGCATCCCATCATCTTCATCAGCCGGTCATGTGGCCCGCTCAGGCTCTCTCGTCTGCAACGGGAGGGGACGCAGCCATGACACATTTGCAACTATTAAAAGAGCGAGCTGGTCTTGCGGCAGCCGGCATTCTGGGTTGCGCCATATCGGCGGCCATTCCGAGTACGGCCAACGCCGCTCCCGTCGCCCAGGCACCGTATTCGTTGACCGTGTTTGCCCGCAGCACCAGTGCCTATTCGCAGCCCGATTCGATCGTGCTCTGGAGAGCCAGCGGTGCGCGCGGAATCCTGTTTGTCCCCTTGGGCGACGGGGCGCACGGCGAGACCGAAAGGACGCGGGGCGAGAGAAGGTAACGCACCACCCTCGCCCAGCTGCCGGGATCAGCTCCTGTCAGAGCTTGCCGGCACGCCTGTTTTCGTATTGCGACTTCATGAGCGAGGCGCGAACCGTCCGTTCGAGTTCCATCACCCTGGCCACCTGCAACTGCATGACTTCGAGTTGCTGCGCCTGAGCGGCGATCTGTTCCTCCTGGGCGTCCAGGCGCTGCGCCTGGGTCGTTAGCATGCGTTGCTGCTGCTGCACCTCGTTCAACAGCATCGGTGCCAGTTGCTCGTAGCGGACACCTTCGATGCCGTCGTCATTGCGAATGACCAGCTCGGGGTATACCTTCTCCACCTCTTCCGCGATCAGGCCGTACTGACGCGGCCCCTGCGGCTCGGGCGAGACATAGACGGCGCTGCCGGTTACCCGTGAACCCGAGCTCGTGTTGAAAAACAGGGCGTTGCTTCCCATGGCCGTGTTTGCAGTCGGGTCGCTCTGAACAACGTCGGGCGGCTGCTGAGCGTGCACCGGGCCGGACACGGCGGCGAGGACCCCGATCAGCAGCAGGGGGCGCCTGAAAATGGGCTGTGCCATTGCGAATTCCTTTTCGTGTTTTGCAGCGTTGGACCGTCGGACTCTCCGGCCGCACGGCCTTCGAGGAACGCTGGCGGCGCACGCCGACTCTCGACCCGCCGCCTGTTAAGGAAGACGCGATCGGCGCGCGATTCACGACATCTTCCGCGGCCGCCGGCGCTGGTCGCCGTCAGTACGGCAGTTTGAATTTGGGCCATTTCGCGGCAGTTTTTACCGGTTCGTAAACAGTGCGGGAATGCGATACCTAACTACCTGGTTAGTGCCCCGTGCTCGGATTCGGGCACGAAGCGGATCACTGGATGCCCGCGCGAATCGCCCGCACGCTCTTGCTTTGCCTGCTCGTGGCCGTGGCGCCCTTCGCGTCGGCGATGAGCTTTGCCGACCTCGAGCAGCTGATCGTCGATCACAAGGCGCTGTCGATCGAGGACCTGCTGCCGCACCTTCCGGCGTACATGCGTTCGCGCTACGTGCTGATGTTCCGCAGCCGCAGCCTGCACGGAGCAAGCTTCGCGCATCCGCGTGCGATCCTGTTCGACCCCGAGGCGCGACTCGCGATCTCGTTCAACGGCGACGCCGCTCAGGCCGGATTTCACGCGCTTGAAACGATGGAGTTCGACGAAGCCAGCAAGTCGTTCAAGTTTCGCGAAGTGATGTTCCCCGACGAGGCCGACCGCGAAGCGCGCGTTCGCATCTCGCAACCGAATCCGGAACCGTGCCTGAAGTGCCACGGAGAGCCGGCGCGGCCCATTTGGGACACCCACCCGGCCTGGCCGGGCGCTTACGGCGAGCGCTACGACGCCGCGTTGACGGCGCAAGAGAAGTCCGGGCTGCAGGAATTCCTGCTGGAGCAACCCCAGCATCCGCGCTACCGCTACCTGCTCGAAGTCGATCGCTTCGCCAACCCGGAGACGTTTCGACCGTCCGCCCGTACACGCTACGAGAGCAGCGAACGCTTGCCGCCGAACGCCGAGTTGGGAGCGGCACTCGGACGCCTGAACTTCGAGGCCATCGTTCACCAGCTCGAATCCAATCCCGAATTCGACTCTGCCAAGTACCTGCTGTTGGCCGCGCTCGGCAGCGATTGCGGGCGGCTCGATGCATTCTTTCCGGACGCCGAGCGTGCTGGCGTCGAGGGTGCTTTCGACCGCTTCGTTGCGGCCTCCGCGCGCGCCAATACCGCGCAAGCGCAACTGAAGCAACTGCGCGCCCTCGGCGCCGGTCAATCCGGCGTGGGCGCGTACGGCAAGGCCGATGGCATGGAATCGCTCGACCGGTTCCGCTTCGTGGTCGAGTCCCGATTAGGTCTTTCGACGGGGCAGTGGACGATGGCGCTGGAAAAAGGCAGCTACGACTTCGTCTGGTCAGCGTCGGCCGCTGCCGAGATGGCCGCGTATCTGCGCCGGCGGGTCGCACAGACCGATCGGGAAGTCAAGGCTCGGGCCGAACTTCGCACCTTTTCAGATGGCGACCCGTACTGCGCCTACCTGTCGCGGCGCAGCCGCGTCGCGCTGACGGCGGACCGCCCCGCGCTCGCGATCGCAACCGGCGGGGCGACCGACGCGTCGGTGCCAGCGTCCGGCATTGCACGAACACAGGCGTTGCTGCACAAGTGCATCGGTTGCCACCTCGGTGGCGTCGGCCCGCACCTGCCGTTTGATCGCCCGCTGGAGTTAGCCGCGCTGCTGCGCAGCGGACGCTTTGCGCACGGCACGCTGATGGACGAAATCCGCTGGCGGCTTGGGCCGCAGGCCGGCGCCGAGCGCATGCCGCTGGGCACGAACATCAGCGGCGAGGAACGCGACGCGCTGCTGGCGTACTTCGCGGGCATGTTGCAAGTCACCGCGGCCCCCTGATCGGGTGCGCGGGGCGACTCGCGCGCGAAACCGACAAACGCTCACGCGTCGCCGCATCGCGCGGCAGCCGTCATAGACCCGCCAGTTCGCGCTCGAGGTCCGGAAACTGTTCCCACAGGATGTCGCGCTTGCGATTGCCGTCGGCGTCGAAGACGACAATCCGGAAGTCATGCATCACGTGCTCGTCATAGACCCAGTATTTCATCTCCAGGAAATCCGCGAGCCGCCGCGTGTCGGCCTCGGCCCCGCTCAAGAAGTGCCAGCTCGCGGGCAGCCTGCGTGCCTCGCGGTAGCGGCGCCATTCGGCGGGCGAGTCGCGCGCCGGGTCGTAGCTGACCACGACGAAAGCGACGTCGCGACCCTGGCGCGCCAGGATCTCCTGCATCTTGCGCATCACCAGCATGCTCGAGGAGCAGGTCTTGCGGCAGGCCGTGTAGGCCAGCGTCATCACGACCGGCCGACCCCGGTAATCGTCGAGCGTGCGCGTTGCGCCGTCGGAGTCGACCCAGTGCACGTCGCCGAAGCGCGAGAAGAGCTGCGCTGAAGCCGCGGCGCCGAAACTCAGCGCGACCAAGGCGAAAGCAAGACGGACCAGCCGGCACAGCCTTGCATGCGCGGCAGACCCCGCGCGAGAGCCGCTGTCCAAACGTTCCAGGCCGGGCACAAGACGGTGACGGTCCACACCACGCTCACTGAGTCGTCGGCACTCAACCGACTTGAAAACCGGCTCACCACGATCCGCATCCCGGCATCCGGTGCGACGGATCCGATGCGGCACACCAGGGGTGCGCGCGATGGGGCCAGGGTGACGTTAGTTCGGCGATCGAATCGGGAAATCCCGATATATGTGCCCTCGCGCCCGCTTTTCGACCGACCCGACACCGGGTCGCACCCCTACCCTAGCCGCGGCAACAAACAAAAGCGTGCCGCGCGGCTTTCGCATGGCGATCGCTCGAACACACCAACGGGGATTTCAATGACACCTCATCAAATCCGCCTGGCTTTAGCGGCAGCGAGCGCGATCAGCGTTTGCGCAGTCGCGCCGGGCAGCGCGAGCGCGCAGACGCAGAGCACCGACCCGAGCGTCCAGGAGCTGCGACGCGAGCTCCAGCAGAGCCTGCAACGTATCGAGGAGCTGTCGCGCCGGGTTCAACAACTCGAATCCCAGCGCACCGCACCAGGGGCCGGTGCAGCGCAGACGCCGGCCGGCGCAGCTCCAGCGGCATCGCCCGCGGCGCAAGCGCCATCGTCAGCAGCTCCCGCCGCGCAGGCGCCATCGACCGCGGCTCCAGCGGCATCGTCCGCAGCGCCGGCCGGATCGCCGGCGGCGGCAACCGCACGCGATCCGCGCGTCGACAGCCTCGCATCGGAAGTGTCGCAGCTGTCGCAAAGCTTGAGCCGAATCAATAGCGCCACCGGCGTGCCGCTGCACGGCTTCATCGACCTCGGTGCACGCTTCTTCAGTCACACCGACCCCGGCAGTATCAACGGCGCCAATGGCTTCAGCGAAAAGGCGATCGACTTCTACCTGAATCCGGAGCTCGGCCCGCGCATCCGCTCGTTGATGGAAATCGCGATCGAGACCGGCGAATCCAGTCAGTCCGTGGGCATCGACTTCGAGCGGCTGCAGGTCGGCTACGTCGCAAGCGACGCGCTGACGGTCTGGATCGGCCGCTTCCATACTCCATACGGTTATTGGAACACTGCGTTCCACCACGGCCCGCAAATCCAGACCTCGATCCAGCGTCCAAAATTTCTCGCGTTCGAGGATACCTACGGCATGATGCCGGCTCACACGGTCGGCCTGTGGGCAACCGGCAAGCAGCCCTTGGGCAGCGGGCACATCACTTACGACGCTTCGCTCGGCAACAGCCCGCGTATCCTGACCAACGGTGGCCAGCCCGGTACCGGCCAGGTCGACATGAACCTGCTGGGCTCGAACAACCACGACATGTCGACGGCGCTCAACGTGGGCTATGAGTTCGGCGGCGCGCTCGACGGGCTCAAACTCGGCCTCCACGCGATGAGATGGCGCACCACCGACGACGTTGCACCCACTCCTAACACGACCAACGTCCACTTCGTGGGCGCCTACGGCGTCTACACCGAGAACGACTGGGAAGTGCTGGGCGAGTACTACAGATTCCACGACTCCAATGTCAGCGCAGATGGATCCAGTCACAAGAGCTGGGCCGCCTACGCGCAGGTCGGCCACGCGTTTGGCAAGTTCACCCCGTACGTGCGCTGGGAGACGGCGCTTCTGGACCAGAACGACAACTATTTCGGCAATCTTTCGGGACCGATCGGGTCCTCGTACCGGCGCGATGTGGGCGGCCTGCGCTACGACTTGACGAGCAACACGGCGCTGAAGTTCGAGTACAACAGCACCGTTTTCCTCGACCGCGGTGTGGACAGCTACAACGAGTACCGTTGCCAGGTCGCGGTGCGCTTCTAACGAGCAGAGAGGCGAGCCGATGAAAATCAAACACCTGCTGGTCGCGTTCACCGCGGCGAGCCTGGTCGCACTGACGTCCGCCGCGCGTGCCGGCGACCTCTACGTGATCGCCAATTCCGGAACGACAGTGAGCCCGGCCGACGTTCGCGATATCTTCCTGGGCGAGAAGCAGTTCGCCGGATCGATCAAGTTCGTCCCCGTCGACAACGCCTCGGCGCAGGAGCAGTTCCTGGCCAAGGTGATGAAGATGGAAGCGGCCAAGTACACGTCCTCCTGGACCAAGAAATCCTTCCGCGACGGCGTGAGCCCGCCGCCCGTCAAGGGCAGCGACGCGGAGACGATCGAGTTCGTCAAGAGCACGCCGGGCGCCGTCGGCTACGTCGGCACCTCCCCCGCCGGCGTCAGTGTGGTCGGTAAGTTCTGAGTGCAGCCCTGAGCGCTTTGGACGGCCCGCGGTGCGCGGGCTTTCACGCCTCGTCCGAGCGATCTTCTCGCGATTCCTGATCGTGCCCGCGCCCGCAGCGGCGTTGAGGACCTGAGTCCGGCAACCTATCCAAGTGCCACCCGTGCGGGGCCGGCATGACGCGCTGCGCACGGATCGTAGACGGCGGATCGTCCCCGGCGCCATGTTCCATATACTTCCCGTACGCGGATTCTCTCCCTCCCGCAGACAGTAGGCTACGAGCGCCAACAGGGTCAGCCCAAGCGATAATCTCCGCATGTTCGCCGTCGACATCCCCGCACTGACGCGAGCTGCTGCCGCAGAACGCTGGCTTCGGCTTGCGCCGGTGATGCCTGAAGACGGTCGGCCGGAGATGGACCAGTACGGGGAGCTGCTCCTGGCGCCGCTGCCATCGAATCGACACCAGGTCATCGCCAGTGGGATTTCGCGGCAGCTACAGGCCCAGCTCGGCGGCACATCCGCGACCAGCGTCGCGATCAATACGCGGATCGGGGTGCGGGTGCCGGATGTCTGCTGGACCGCCGCAGTCGAGAAGATCCTGGAAGACCCGGCCCCGCGCGCGCCGGAAATCTGCGTCGAAGTCGCCTCGCCCGGCAACACCGAAAAATGGTTGCTGGAGAAGGCTGCGGCATATCTGGACGCCGGCGCAAGCGAAGTGATCCTCATCGAGCTCGACGGGCGCATTCGCTATTTCGATGCGGCCGGCGAACGGGCCGACAGCTCGTTTGGATTGCGGCTTGCGATTTCAACGGTTTGACCTGGCGGCGGCAAATGTCGAATCATTGACCGCGTTCCGGTTAGAGTCCCTTCCCTCCGGTTCCTGAACGGCCCACCTCCCGCTCGCGGGACCGCGCGCAGGGAGCTTGCTGAGTGGTTTGGTACCATGATATATTGGTACCAACCACGAAAGGAAACCGCGATGCCCGGCTCACCCCGGCACTTCGAAATCGAGCGCGTCCAGACCGGGGTGCGCATGGAGCGCCGCATCCTGAAGGTGCTGAAGGCGGTGGCCGAGTACAAGAACATGACGCTCGGCGATCTGCTCGAGGGCATCGTCCTGCATGCATTCGACGGAAAGGCGCCGTTCAGCGCCGCAACGCTGCGCAAGATCTCCGAGCTCAAAGGCATCTACGGACTGGACCTCGATGCGCGCGCAAGTCACTGCCTGAAGGAGAAGCCTTGAACGACGAGGAATTTCTTTCCGCGCTGGAGCAGTGCAAGATCCCGGAACGCGATTTCGGGCACGCCGCTCACGTGCGCGCGGCGTACCTGTATCTGCAGTCAGGCGATTTTGCCTCGAGCCTGGAGCGGATTCGACGCGCGATCCGTAACTACGCCGCTTCCCTGGGCAAGGCGGATCGTTACCACGAGACGATCACAGTCGCTTACGCAGCGCTGATCCAGCAGCACATCCACGAACGGGGTAACGGCGGCGGGTGGGCGCCTTTCGCACGGGACAATCCCGAGCTTTTCAAGCCCGGCCTGCTGCTGGAGTTCTACCCGAAGGCGCAACTCGAGTCGGAGCTGGCCCGCCGCGTGTTCCTGCTGCCCCGCCCGAGGCTGAATCGGAACGATGCATGCGCGTCATCCTAGGGAGCTGGCGCGGCATCCTGAGCGGGTGGTTGATCGCAGCCACGGTTCCTCTGCTGGCGGACCCACGATCGATCGGAGCCTGGACCGCTGCCGGTCTCAGCGATGAAGCCCGGATCGGTCTGGCCACCGCCGAGCTGTTCGGCGCCGGCCTTTTCGCTTTCGAAATTACGGCAGCCGCGGGCTTTGCTCTGCTGCTTGGATCGTTCATCGCCGCCGCGGCCATCCACATTCATCATAGCGAGATGCCGTGGTGGCTCGCCGCGTATTCGATCGCGGGACTGTTGCTGCTGTATTTAACGCGGCGCCAGCGGGGCCATTTACTCCTGTGAATACGAATCGGCGAGCGGCATCTCCATGAACACCAAATAGGGCATCAGCTCTTCCGGGTACTGGTGGTAGGGCGCGCAGATACGAAATCCAATCGACTTGTACAGCCCGATCGCCTCCGTGAGGAGGTTCCCCGTATCGAGCCGCATGAGTCGAAATCCTGCATCCCTGGCCGATCCAACAATCGCCTCGCAGAGCTGGCGCCCCGTCCCACGCCCCCGAAATCGATCCGGAACAAACAGGCGCTTCATCTCGCAGATTTCGCCATCGAGCCTTCGGTAGGCCCCGCCTCCGCAAATCTGCCCGTCGCGCCTGGCAAGCAGGGTCTTGCCATTCGGTGGACCATAGGAAGCGGACAGGGCTTCCAGTTCGCTTTCCAGCGACTGGTGGCTGAATGTCTGATCCATGAACCAGGCATTGTCGCGGTAACGCGCGCGGCTCCATTCAACGTATTCGCGGATGAGTCCGGCAAACGCGTCGTAGTCGGTCGCTGTCGTGGCGGTGTAGATGGTGTCCGGCACGATATGTCCTTCGGAGGTCTATCGCATGATCGGCAGTGAGCCTGTTACCACCGGCGAAAGAATCCCTCCTTCTTCGGTGCTGGTCTGACCGGAGCGGTATCCTTCTTAAGCGCCTGCACTTCGCTGGTCAGCTTTTCGTTCGCGCGCAGCGCGTCGTCGAGTCTCTTTGCCAACGCTGCCACGTCCTGTTGCGCTGGAGCTGTCGCGTCCCCCGCGTTGGCTTCCTTTTGCACGTGCACATCGGCCTTGGCCGTGTTTGTAGCCGCAGGTGTCTGAGCGTAGGCGAAGGAGAAGAGCGAAGCACCTGGGCCCGGCCCTTGAGGGCCCACGGCATCCGCTGCGAGGTGGGTCGATCCGAACCCGACGGTGAATATTACGAGGGAATTGAGAAGCCAGTAGACGCCTTTCATGATCGTTGCCGACCCCTTCAGGTCTTGCGACGACAGGACCGCCGCTCCTACGAGAAAACTCAGGCCGAGTGCCGCATAGCGCGGGGACATCTCCGGAAATTGGTAGGCGAGCCCGTTGACGAGGAACATGATGAATGCTCCGGCAACACCCGGCGTGAGCATCGATTTCGGATTCAGGAACTCCTGCATGTGATCTCCTGGAAGGCCGCCAAGAGAGGCGTTCCTCGCAACCTGCGGTTTCGAGGGATGTGCTGATCAGCGCAGCTTCTGCCACGCATCGACGGCGTCCTAAAACCGGGCATACCCTAACTCGAGGGTCAGGGTGTCGGCGTTCATGCGGATTGGCTGATTCATAGCTTTGTTATGGAGCCACAGGTCGACTCGTTCTCGAAGTACTGGGGCAATTGACCGAGCGTGACACTTTCGACCAGGCCGCCCAGCACCAGGCTCCCGCCTGAATTGGCCGCGACCATGTCAAAATCACGCAGAATTTCGTTACCCGCTTTATCTCTACCGTACAGCTCGATCAGGGCGCGAACCTGGATGAGCGCCCAGGAGCCGCCGCCATCGAGCGACAGGATCCGATAGTTCATATTGTTCCCCCTGAACAACGGCCGCCGAAGGCTGCCGTCTTCGCTTGCCTGTTGACTTAGACGGAATCCCGGTCAAAAGGCCGCATGGTTCGGGCGCTGCTCACGTGTCGAAAATATGACCCGGCATGTCAGACGTAAATGCGAGCTACAAACCGACAACGCGTGCACAAAACTTATCGTATCTCGAATGCTGCGGATCAGGATGCCCAAGGTCTATAGTGGCCTTCCGATTCACGTTCCGATAGAGGTGTCACGATGGCACTTCGACCCCTGCGCGGCAGCGAGCGTGAAGCGCTGCCTGGAGCCCGTCCGGCGGGCAAGACGGAACCGAATGAGCGATTCGAAGTCTCGATCCTTCTGAAGCGGCAGTCGAGCGACGTGCTCGGCCGCCATGTCGCGCGCCTGGCACGCGGAGAACGACCGGACCGCGGCAGGATTTCGCGAGCCAGTTTGGCGCGCACCCGGACCAGATCGCCGCAATTCGCAAGTTCGCGGCCCGGCGCCGTGGCAATCCGGCGGGCCCTGCAGACGCTTGGCATGACGGTGGTCGACGGTTCCGGCGTTCCACCCGGGCCCGGGATGCGGGTCTTACGGCTTTACCGTAAGCGAGAAAAAGATACTCGCCGCGTCCGGACGGCCTTCCGCAATCGCCGACAAATTACGTCTGAGGTATAGCGGAGATTCACCAAAACCGCACATCAGCTCAAGAACGGCGTAGGAAAGGAATCAATCATGAGCGTTTCAGGGAACTGGCTGGGTCATTACAGCTGGGGCTGTAGCAGCACATACGGTCAATTCACCATAACGTTTAACCCCAACGGAACCTTTGCGGGGAGCTTCCCGGGAAAGTGGGTACAACAAGATGGCACCCTCTTACTGAGCTTCGATACTGGCCCTGCGAAATATGGTGGAACCGTCGATGGCAATGTCGGCTCCGGTGCGATGTCTACATTCACTGGGTTCAATGGTTGTT
>WNFP01009716.1_pt1 | contig 10485 bp, 14 predicted proteins | sample 5400201 | NCBI WGS metagenome assembly WNFP01 (sample SAMN13153355, study PRJNA577476) | soil metagenome | isolation source: 115 cm saprolite under Madrone tree | place: USA:California | collected 2016-06-14
CCATATCTGCGGGTGAGGCGGTGGGTGGAGTGGACGTTTCTCGAAGAAATATCTTGAGGCCTGCCAATTCCGTCGCTCCAAACTCGAAGGGTTGGGTGTGGAACGTAATTGGCCGGTCATTACAAACTGCGGAGTGGCAAGTCTGTTCACGAGTGTCAGGAGGCGACGGCTGTAATCGAGCGGAGTTTCGCCACTGTTCGGCTGTTGCGGGAGGCCGTTGCGACTCAAAAAACGTCGAACTGCGAGCGAATAAGATTGCCGGCATCGTCGGTTTGCGAGAAGCGCAAGCCGTTGACGTAGGCTGCGACCACTATCACGACCGCATCGAAGATTTTCTGGTCTGTAGCTGATCCAATGAACACACGAAATTCCGACGGCAGGCGGAGTTCGTCCGGATTGGTAGAATTGGATCCCGCAAAGAGAATAAGATAAGGGAGTCCGTCAAACATCGTGGCAATTGGCCCCTTGCCGTTATCTCCACGCATGACCTGTGCGATATGCTGGATGGCTTCTGCCTTTTGCCCGGGCAACCAGCCGAAATTCCGAACGGTGAAAGTCCCGACGATCAGATCCTCCAATGTCGAAAACTCTCCATCAAAGTGAAATAACGTTCCGCCTGGTCTATCGAGAGAAGCAATCACCAGCGGCGGAGAGTTCCGGGGTGCGGTTCTCTTGCCGTCGCCACGGTCTGGAATCGGGCTTCGCAACGCAAAGTCCGTATAGGTGCGCATGAAGTCTGGCTGCGTGGCCGTATGTTCGTCGACGAGGTGGCAGGCACGACAATTCATCGAGAGCCCTGCGAAGGGTCCAGGGAGCCCCACCATGGACCCTGTTGTTTCAGAAAGATTCATGACCAGATCGCCGCAGGAAGGACGTCATTTACTTTCTCCCCCGAATCCAGATACGCCTTAAAGAACTGGGCAAAGCGGCTTTCGACAAACAGCCGTCCTCCTACGGAGCCTTCGGCTCCGGGTGTTCCTATAGCCGCGACTGAAGCCGGTGCAGCACTATTACTGCCCCCTTCGCATCCGACAAGGAGAAGAGAGGTGAAGATTAAAATTGACGTCCCGACGACTTGAGGAAACGCGTTGTGACGACGATTAAACGGAAACATAGTGGAACCTCCATTACTTCTAACGTGAATCGAAACAGTTTCTCATTGCTGACTCGACAAGATCTGAGCCTGGAATAGATTCCTAGAACGGACACAGTGCCTCGACTAACTCCGGGTCAAATTGGGTGCCGGCTGCGACTCGGATAATTCTGAGTGCGATCTTATTTCGCGCGACTTGGTTCGAGACTTCGGGGATGCGGATTGCATCAAAAGCATCGGCAATCGAGAGGATCCTGGCTCCAAGGGGAATGAATCATCCCCTGATGCCGTAAGGATAGCCCGATCGGTCCCATCGTTCGTGGTTGGTGGGCCATGAGGACGGAAGCCTCTCGGAGAAAGAAGAACAGTTCGAGAAGTGAGGCGCCAAGTCGAGGATGGTTCTGCACGGCGACATAGGATTCTGGATCGAGCGTATTCACCCCTATGGTGAGGTCGTGAGGAAGCATCAAGAACCCGATATCGTGGAGGAAGGCGGCGAGGTTCAGATCGTGCATTTCGCCTGGGGTCAAGCCGACCGCTTATCCGATCAACAACGAGATCGTAGCCGTGCGGCAGCCGTGGCCTGCCTGCAAGGGGAGCGCGCGATCGGTCTCCTTGCCGATCTGACGAACGAGGATGCTTTCGACGTCGCGGCGTGATGCTATAGGGAGTCGGCGACAATCGATCTTCCGGAGCATTCCCTGTATCGTGATGATCCCAGGGTGAATCTGCTCAGAGATGTATTGTTGCATCGTCATTTTTCCTAGAAAACCCAGAGCCCAAGACCACATCGCGTGATCTTGGGCTCTGGGTGAAAACCTCTGGCCGCAGTCTCTGTCGAGTGTCAGGGCGCGTTAGCTCATTCTTCTTTCCCGTGTTTTCCTGCCAACAGCGGCTGGTTCAAGACCCACATCTCATAGAGAGGGATTACCATCATGATCAGAAAACCCACCGTCATGAGGGTATCGCCCGTCAGCATGGTTAAGACGAATATGGGAGAGACGTAGCTGATGAGCCAGGGAGACAGCAGGTCCAGCATCACCCCACCGAATGAGATCCAGGTCGTGACAACTTTTAACCTGCTGCCGGCGTTTGTGAGATAGAGCACATGTACTAGAATCATAAACACGACCGGCATCGTAAAGAGGTGGAAGTGGGTGATTTCTGCCAGCTCTCTGAACGACATCGGTTCGCCGAATGTGGCATCCGACCCCCGGTAATGATTGGCGATCCCTTGCGGCGACAGCCCCGTCATGCTGTGGGCCCAGAAAAAGGAAAAGGTAAAGCCAGCCAGCATCAAGAAGAGAAAAAAGCTGTAGACCAGCCGGATGTGCCGGTCTGAGTCGCGGAGGCGGAAACGGGTATTGAAGTTACGCATGGTTGAGAAGGTTCTCTGACCTGTTAGTTTCCGAAGAGGGAGCCGAAGATCCCCTGCTCTGCTTTGCGCGCAGCTACAGTATCGCTGCCGAGCCCGGCCGGTTTTAAATAAAACTCATCGACCAGCACCAGTACCCGTTTAATTCCCGCGGTCATCGAGCGGACCGACATGGTGGCGCCGCTGATGTTGATGATGTCTTTGTTGAGCCTGACCGGATCGGACGCCGTCTTGCCCTCATACTGCACGTTGAAGCGCTTGGTCCGCACTTCACTGCCGCGAGCTTCTCGAAACACCAACAATTCCACGTTCAAGACGTGCCCGGTATTATCTACCCCGACCATGTACGTCATGGGTTTGTGCTTGCCAATTGTGTTCTGGACTAAGGCATACCCATTAATCTGGGTGCCCGTTTCTCCAACATAGACCTCAAATGACTCTTCCGGGAATTTCCAGCCAATGCGTTCCTCAATCTGCAGTTTCTTCTCCGAGCTTAGCTTCAGAACTTCTTTCCGGATCCGTTCCGATTGGGGGAACATCAATTTGAGCGCGTCTTCTTCTGTCAGAAAGACCTCGGCGTAGGTCATCTCCTGTTCCGTGAGATACCGTTTGAGTTGGGCGTCCCAGACTCGTTCGCCTCGGGCGGGGAGGGGAAGAACGAGAATGATGAGGAATGTTACCAGGAGCCAGCCTCGACGATTCATGAGGCGACACAGCCTTTCTCTCTCAGCTTGTTATTGAGTCGGTTCACGACTGCTGCCTCAGCCTCTTCAGATGGATCAATAGGCCACCACTTGGTGGCTTGTTGCGAGATCCCTCCTTTCAGGTGCCATCGCTGCCGGTTTTCAAGAACACTCACCGAGGTGACGTCGTTTAGGCGTTTCACCGCGACCATCATGCGAGCCCGTTCCTGATTGCCGAACGCCTCGCGTTCGAATATTCCGTAGGAGCGTTCTGTGCCATCCATCTCGATCCAGTCGGTCTCGATGAGCCCTTTGTCCTTATCCTGAACCCGTATCGGCCGATCCTTCACGGATTCCAAGGCAGCGCTCCACACCACCTCATACGAACAGACGAAAAACTGGTCTTTGCTGCCGCTCAGGGAGGCACAGCCGCTCCACGCGAGGATCCCTATGAGTGCAATAATTCTTGTTCGCACGTGATGTCATGCTCCTGAGGGACTCGGCGAACCCTCTTGCGAGAGGGTTCGCAGACCAGCGGTTTAGAAATACGTCGCGGCTGAGATCACAAACGCGTTGTCATGGATGCGTTGATTCGTGCTGGGATTAAATGCCATAGGCTGATATTGATAGCTCATCTTGAAGACCGTATCTTCAATGGGCCGATAGTTGAGACCAAAGGATACCTGCTCCAGATTGCCCCAGCCACCTGTTCCATTGGAGTTGTCCAGGTTGGTGTTGACCCGGTCGTACCGGATCACAGCGGTGAAGGTGGAACCTGGACCGAAGCGTTTTGGAGAGAGGTTGGTCAAGAACTCGGGCATGAAATGATAGTTGCCCTGGATGTAGAAGCCATTCATGCGCTGCGGCGGGGTGCCTGGACCGCTGTTGCCCCCGATGCCGGTCAAAAGTGATCCGGGTGCAAAGCCGCCTGGGATGGTGTTTCCGATAGGGGCTCGAGAATTTCCTCTCGCATAAGCCCAGGCAGCTTCCCCGATGAGTTCGAAGGGGCCTCGTAGGAGCGTCCAGTCAATAGCCGTGATGCTGAGAGGGTTGTAATTGGACCCGTTCTGGTTCGCATTGCCATAGTAGCTTGATCCTGCTACTTCCACGCCAAGTATCGGACTGTAGGCCAGGCGTCCGACGACCGCTTTGCCATTGTTGATATCGGCTCCATCATGCCCTTTGCAGGTCCGCTGACGACCATTACGTGTGCCGTCCGCTTCATTGACCAGAGGGGTGCCGTCGCTACCATAGCCGCAGGGACCGGTTGTGACGTACAACTCATAGTCCATCTTGCTGGTCCGTCCGGGATAGAATGTCCCGTAGAATCCCGCTCCTGTTTCCGACATGGTCGAGGGAATAACGAATTGGCTGACCAATGGTCGATCGGTCAGGTCATTGAGTGGGGAGTCATGGAGCAGGTTAAATTTGCCGATTGGAAGCAGCAAGATACCGGCTCGAATATTGACTGGCTCATTGACCAGGTAATCGATGTGGGCAAACTCGAGTCCGGTTTCGATTTCATTCGAAGAGCTCTCTCTAATGCCGTGTTCGATTTCAAGTTCGGCCGCGAATTTGACGTGTTCCGTGACATCGGCATAAAAGAACGGAACGAACCGCTGCTGATCGAAGTTGTTGGTCACGCCGGGGCGGCCATCACCGGCTTCGATACTGCCCCTCTGTTGGGATCGAAACTGAATATCCACGTAGCCGCCGACAATGGCTTTCGGGGCTGACACGAACGGCTTGGCATAAACCAAGCGTCCTGAACCAGTGGCGCCGAACGAGAGGGGCACCTTTTCTTCGCCCGGACGTTCCACCTTAATGTCCGACATGGGGCCGACCGGCACGGGATATTGTACAGGCGGTGGTGCCGACTCTCGACGCTCCACGGCCCCTTCATGCTGCTCGCGTTCCTGGAGCCGCTTATCAACTGCTTCGTCGACCATTCGCTTGATGTCCTCCGGGGTCATGTTTTCTGCCAAGGCTGGCATGACCGGCAAACTGGCGATGACGAGAGCCCCGAGGATTGACCGGATCCTCATAGTGAACCTCCATCCATGGTAAGTGATGAGTGGTCTGACTCGGGACTCGCTGGTCTCTGGTCTTCTCTGAATAGACAACGACAGTTTGCGTTTCGGTGGACGGTGCGGCGCGTCCTTTCATCGACAGGGTGATCATGTGGTGACCGTGTTCCATCCTTTGATGGAAGAGAAGGGGATGACAACAATGCGTTTGCAGCGCTTGCACTTGAGCTCCAACCCTTGCCCGCGCACCTTGGCGATCAGTTGACCGCACTCGCAGCGGGTCTCTCCGCAGTCGGCGGAGTGACTACTCCGAGACATCGTGCTAACCATTACGCGATATTTCTCCATCTAAATGAAATTGAGAACGATTATTAATATCCCAATCGATGCGTGAAAGTCAAGGCCTATCATGACGCTCAACTCATCGACGAGGGAGTGTATTAGGCTTGCTCCTGTCCTATAATTCGTCACTTCTTTGGTGTAGGAAATGGAGGAGAGGAACGCGTGCATTCCAACCTGTTCAATGAGTCTCTTCACTTCCGGGCGTGCCTCCTGACGCTGCTGTGCAGTGCCCTGTCTGGCTGTGTGGGGGTACCCCCTGACCAGGAATCGGCCGTCGTCACCAGGGCCCAGATGCAGATGGGCACGTTGGTCAAGATTACGGCGGTGGCGCGGAGTGAGTCTGTCGCGCAAACTGCGGCGACTGCCGGGTTTGCTGAAATCCGCCGCCTGGAAGAGCTCCTGAGCACTTGGATTCCAACGAGCGAACTTTCTCACGTGAATGCCTCGGCGGGGGTCATGCCGGTCCATGTGAGTCCGGAGACGCTGACGGTTGTCCAACGTGCGGTTCAGGCCGCGGAGATGACCGATGGCGGATTCAATATTGCCATTGGCCCGGCTGTGGATGCCTGGAGCGTGATGGAAAGTCAACGCATACCGACAGAATCTGAATTGGATGCTCTCCGTCCCTTGGTGGACCTGCAGGCTGTTCATGTCGATGTGCGTGAGCAGACGATCTATCTGGGGAAAGCAGGGATGCGAATTGATGTGGGGGGAATCGGCAAGGGTTACGCAGCAGATCAAGCCGTCGACGCGCTGCGGAAAGCAGGCGCCATAGCCGGAGTTGTGGCGTTGTCAGGGGATATCAAAACATTCGGCCGGTTGCCGGGTGGGAAAATGTTTCCCGTCGGCATTCAACACCCACGAAACGCTGGATCGGTGCTGGCCTGGATTGATTTGGAGAACGAAGCTATTTCTACCGCGGGGGATTATGAACGGTTCTTCGAGCGGGAGGGGGTCCGATATCATCATATTCTCGACCCTCGCACGCTCCAACCGGCGCGCAGCTGCCAGAGTGTCACGGTGATTGCCCGCGAAGGCATCTGGGCAGATGGGTTGGACACAGGGATATTTGTTATGGGGGCTGAATTGGGAATGCAGCTTGTCGAAGCCTTGCCGGGCGTGGAGGCCATCATCGTGGATCATGAAGGTCATGTCCATGTGTCCTCAGGATTGCGGGACAGAATCCGCAAGCCGTGAAGCGGGATGACTGCGGGATGATCAGCCAGTCGAACGGTGGAGAAGGGGGCCGACGAACTGTCATGAATAATGTGGGCTAGCGGTCCAATCGATAGCTCATTGGAATCTTGATCGTCATGCGTGGCTGTCCTAATGGACGAGGTAAGTGAAACGGGGCTGCCTGCCGCAGGGTTTCAATCGCAGCCTTGTCGAGACTGGGGTGTCCCGAACTCTGAAAGACTTCCACCTCGCCGATGTTCCCGTCCTCGTCGATCACGGCTTTCACCACGACTTTTCCTTCGGCTCGATCCACCCGAGCTGAGGCAGGGTAGCGTTTCAATTCTTCCACACGACGTAAAATCGCTTCAGAGAGCCACCCGTAGTCGAGCTTAGTCGGCGCGTTCGTAGGTGCCGGGGAGATGGCAGCCATCTGCGTTGGTGCCGGAGCCTGGTCAGATTGTGCTGTCTGTTCGAGGATTGCGGACGGCGCGCTCGATGGTGCCGTCTGGGCAGCAGATTCCGCAGAGACTGCCATCGGTGCTTCGGCTGGTTTCACAATGGATGTGGCCTCGGCGACCATCGGTGCCACAGTCTCATGTTTAATTGGCTCGGCTGGTTGTGTTGTGTGAGCCGCTGATTGTGAGGGAGTCGTCAGTTGCGCAAGTGGCCGGGGCGACGGGAGCGTCTGTGCCAGCGCAGTCTGCTGCACGTGGGGAGAGGGAACCGAGGTCGTCGACGGAACTGATGGGGCCTGAGCCTGGTTCGGGGGTGATGCCGTTGGTTGAGCTGGCTGTGTCGGCGACACCATGGCGACGTTCCACTTGAACGGTTTGTCTTGCGGCGCGAGTTGGATCTGTTTCACAAGCAGAAAAGCTGCGAGAGCCACTGTGCCGTGCAAGAGGACGGAGACGAGCCAGCCCTGGACGTGCGCGTCCTTCTGGCGTCCGGAGCGATGTGGTCCGGCAGCGAAACCCCCGCACTTCATCCACCACGGACACAAATCGTTCGAGCAAGGTGACTTTATCCGCCCGCACGACGACCGCCGATTCTCGAGATTCCGCAGTCAGCGCACCCTGGAGCCCTCCTTCGGGAAGTGCACGGTCGTTGAGAAAGAGCGCGCCGTCGGCAGTCAGGGTGATCACGATGGGCGCATCTTTGCGATCGCCGACTTCTTTCGCTTTTGCCAAATTGACCGGAATCTGTCCGCTGCTGATAAAGGTGGCGGTGGTCAGTACGATGACCAACAGTACCAGCATTACGTCCACGAGGGGAATGACGTTGATCTGATCAATGTCTCGTTGCATGGTATTCCTTGTGTAGGGCGAGGATCTCAGCCACCTTCCTTCGGAGCACGTTGTTCATGACGACGCAGGGAATAGCAACCAGCAGCCCGACCGCTGTGGCTTTCAGCGCAAGGCTGAGCCCGATCATGATGGCATTGACGGCCATGGTGCCGGAGGTACCCATCGTATGGAATGTGAGCATGATACCAAACACGGTGCCCAGCAAGCCAATATACGGGGCGTTCGCGGCCACCGTGCCAATGATGACCAGGTGTTTGGTCAAAGCCATTTCCAATCCCAGACTGTTGGGGTACTGGGCGAGATCAACACGGCGGTAAAAGAGCCACCGCTCCACCGCGACGGCGACTGCCCAGACGCTGAGCGCCAGCAGGAGCCCGATGATTCCGTAATCGACCACGCTCTGTAACGCGTTCATAGGCGAGGCCCCATTTTCTCCAAGTAATTCACGGGCCGGTGGGCGAGCCCGCATTATTCATGGCGGTTCGTCGCGAAATCGTTGTGCTGTGTCGCGAGACCGGCGTGTGGAGCCGTGAGGACCCGATGCGTACTCGTGCAGTACGGTGAGGGTGCGAGGGGCGAGCCCACCGGCCGAAGATCCGTCGGAGCAGCAGATCGGCGATTGCAGCAGAAGCGTTCATGAATCATGCGGACTAGGGACCGTCGTGAGGGTCTATCAATGCCAGATCGTGAAAAAGCCTGTCAATGCTCTCGTGCGATTGGTCGAACCGGCTCCGACGCCAATCCGGTGGATTCCTCTCGCCGAAAGAGCACCGTATGGGTAGCCAGGACACGGAGTTCCACCGCAGTGCCTGCCTGATAGACGCTCGTGGAGCCTTGACTGCTATGGACGATTTGACCGGAGGGGAGGCTGACCGTGTACAGATTCTCCGAGCCACGGAATTGGCGAGAGAGGACTCGTGAGGTGGCGCCTTTCGTGGGGACGAGGTGAATATCGTCCGGTCGAATCATGACGACCACAGCGGTGTCGTCCTCGCACTCGATGGTATTGGAAAACTCTCCCAGCTCGGTGTGAACCATGCCCTGGAAGACGGTTCCAGGAATGAAGTCCGCCTGACCGACAAAGTCTGCCACGAACGGTGTGGCCGGCATGTGGTACATCATTTCCGGCGTGTCGAATTGCTCCAAGCGGCCTTGGTTGAGGACGGCGATCCGATCGGCCATGGCAAAGGCTTCGTCATGGTCGTGTGTCACGAGCACGGTCGTCGTCTTCGTCCTGCGTAACAGGTCGTGCAACTCTTGTCGCATGCGCCCGGTCATGTCAGGGTCCAAATTGCTGAATGGCTCGTCGAGCAGCAGCACGACGGGATTCTGGACGAGGGCGCGAGCCAGCGCGACCCGCTGTTGCTGGCCGCCTGATAATTCGTGAGGATACCGCCGCTCGAATCCCTCCAGTCCTGTGAGACGCAGCATCTCCTGGACCCGCGCGGAGCGTTCGCTCCGCGCGAGGTGATGGAGCCCGAAGGCGATGTTGTCCTGTACGCGCAGGTGGGGAAACAGCGCATACTCTTGAAAGACCATCCCGACGCGCCGGTTTTCCGTAGGGGTCATCACGTCCGGCGACGACACGAGTTGGCCTGATAAGAAAATTTGGCCTGAGCAAACCGGTTCAAATCCGGCAATTGCCCGCAGAATCGTCGTTTTCCCGCATCCAGAGGGACCGAGCAGGCAGAGAATCTCCCCCTCCCGTGCCGCGAAGGAAATTTCTTGGACTGCGGGGCGTCCAGCCACGTAGGCGCAGGAGACGTGGCGCAGTTCCAAGACCGAGGAGGCCGGTGTGTAGAGGTCGCCCTGGAGTGTGGTCTCCTGGGAGCGGGTTGGTGCGGTGGAATGGTCTGAGGTCACTGATTCACGATCCTTCCTCTAGGAGGATGCGGGAAAACTATTTTGGCGTAGCAAATCTTCGATGGTCCGCACGTGTGGTTGCATCGGCCGTAACAAGAGGGTTGCAGGTAATTCTTTCATCGTCTGAAGGAACATCAAGACCCAGGCCACGACAAATCCGTTCCGAACGAGTGGCAGCGTCACTCGTCGCCAGGTGTCACGTATTCCAAGGCCAAGCGTGCGCGCGACCTCTTCCAGATTCGGCGACATGTGCTGGAGCGCCGGCTCCAGCGACTGGAGCCCGGCTGGGAGAAAGTGGATCACGTAGGCCACGATGAGGATCAGCACCGAGCCATAGAACACTGGAGCCAGTTTGCTAAAGAGGACAAGGACGGCCAGTGCCGCCACTGGTCCTGGCAGCACATAGCCGGCATAGGCGGCTTGCAGGCAGCTCAAGTTCAACATAGTCGGGCGGCGGCTGGCGAGGTAGGCGAGTGGCAAGCCGATCAACACGCCGCCGGTTGCGGCACTGGCGGCCAGGATGCCGCTGTTCCAGACGAACCCGAAGAACCGGCTGTCGAGCGTTGCCTGTGCTTCGGGAGACAGGCTCCATTGAATCAATAGCGAGGCTGGGAGTGCGAAG
>WNFP01005170.1_pt1 | contig 10483 bp, 8 predicted proteins | sample 5400201 | NCBI WGS metagenome assembly WNFP01 (sample SAMN13153355, study PRJNA577476) | soil metagenome | isolation source: 115 cm saprolite under Madrone tree | place: USA:California | collected 2016-06-14
TGGGACAGTAAGTTCCCGGCCGCGCCAAGCGCGGCCCGTGCGGTTCACAGTCAGCAAATTGCTGCTTCATCAACTCGGTCTCGCTCGGCCCGCCATGTTTTGGTAAAGAACGATTCGAGCGGGCTGTAGAGACGCAGCCCGCTCCGGGATTCAAGGTGTTTCGGACTCGGCGCCACTCCTCACCTTCTGGACGAGTGCTTGGAAACGCGGATCGCCGCGCAGCGGGTCGAGCCTCCGGTCGATCTTGATACTGCCGAAGACGCCAGTGTCGAAGGGCGCGCGATCTTCGTAGCTTTTTTCCAGCAAGCGCAGCGCTTCCTCTTTCTCGCCCAGAGAGAGGTGGATGATAGCGAGCGAATAGGCTGGGATATAACGCTGCCGGGATTCAGTCGTTAGGCTCTCGAGTATCTTGTGCGCGTTTTCTTTCCTCCCCGCCAAGGCGTAGGCCCGGGCGAGCGAGGCCTGAACAGCCGGATCGGGATTGAGCTGCGTGGCCTTCTCATACTGAGCGATCGCTTCCGCGAGCCGGCCTTTATTCTCGAAGACCTGCCCAAGAAACCAGTGCGTAAGATCGAAGGTCGGGTCCATCTCGATTGTTTTACGCAACTGCTCGATCGCTTCGTCGTTCCGGCCCGCCGTCGCTAAAGTCGAGCCAAGGATGGAGTTGATGACGAGAGACAGCGGATCAAGTTCGTGCGCACGCTCGAGTTCGGCCACGGCCTTGTCGAATTGCCCTTCATTCTGGAGCTCCTCTCCGTACCAGTGATGCGCCGTGGCATAGTTAGGGTTTAGCTCAATCGCCCGCTGAAACTCCGGCACTGATGCAGAGAACTGCAGGTTCAACACGAGCGCGTTGGCCAGGGATGTGTGTGCTTCGGCCAGGCTCTGATCGAGTTCCACCGCTTTGCGGGCGGCAGCCAGCGCGTTTTGAGCATCATCCTTTGGTGGAGTGGCGGCATAGTAGGGCAAAACTTCATGAACGTCCGCGAGCCCGGAATACGCCAGCGCGTAGGCTGGATCTTTTCCGATCGCCTGCTCAAAGTAATCGATGGCCTTCTTCAGGTTTTCGGTAGTCCGTTTGTTCCAGAAGTAGCGCCCTTTCATATACAGCTGGTGTGCTTCCGGGTTTTCCGTCGGCCGCGAGGCCAGCACATGTTCCGCCGTCCCGGTCAGCTTGGCTTTCAGTCTTTCGGCGATGGCCTTCGCAATCTCGCTCTCCACGGCAAAAACATCGGTCAATTTGCGATCGTAGGTTTCAGCCCACAGATGCGTGTCGGTCGCGGCATGGATCAACTGCACATTGACGCGCACTTGGTCGCTGGGTTTTTGCACACTACCCTCCAGAATGTTTTCCACGCCGAGCTGCTGCGCGATCTGCGGCAGATTATCGGGTGAACTCTTGAAACGTTGCGTGGAGGTGCGCGAGATTACCTTCACCTCCGCGGTCTTGGCCAGCCGGGTCAGAATTTCGTCCTGAATACCTTCGCTGAAATAAGCGTTCTCTGGATCACGGCTCAGGTTATCGAAAGGCAGCACCGCGATCGATTTTGGCGGCGCCTCAGCCGACCTGATCCTCGGGAAATTCGCGCCCGATTTGAAGCGAAAGAAAATGATCCCGGCGACGAGAAGAAGAACAGCTGCTATTGCCAGCCCGATCCGGAAACTTCCAGTCGCCTTACGTTGCGTGGTCGCGCCGGCTAACTTTGCCGGCACGGCAGCGTTTCCAAAATCATCTCCGAACAAATTCGCCAGAGACAGTTTGATTCCGTGCTTCACTTCGCACTCACCCAGATCGTGAAGGCGCTGCGACCATTGCCGGTATTGCGCGAGATCCTCCACTACATGCCGCGAAAGAAGGATGTGACCAGCATCGCCGCAATCCATTACCCGCTGCGCCAGGTTGATGCCCGCGCCGGCGATATTGGTGCGCCCGTTCAAATCGATCACTTTGCTTACCGGGCCGCTATGAATTCCCATTCGCACCTGAATCTCAGGGTGTTCCTTTAGGGCTCGTGCGATCTCCAGCGCGCATTGCGCCGGTTCTTCCAGGCTGTTCCGAAACACCAGCGCCATTCCATCACCCGTAGGTAGTCGAACGAGTTCTTCGTTTGTCGCTTCACCTACCTGGCGGGTAGCGAGCACGATGTCGGTAAGCTCGCGTAACCGCTCCTTCTGCTCGTCGATCAATAGTTTGGAATAACCGACAAGGTCAATGAAGAGCACATGCCCGATCTCGAGCCGAAGGTTACTCTCAGATTCAGACGCCATATTCCCCCCCAAAAGTGACGCTGCTTGTGATTTCTGCGACAAGCGTCAGCATCTTTTTCGTTTAATGCTCGCCTATGTAATCTGGTTGCGGGGTATTTCCGAAGTCGCAGCCGGGCCTTTCTACTAGCGACGATAGGCACGGCGAGCAACACCGGCGTAAGACATGGGAGTGGCAGGCATTCCGATGACATCGATAAACAACGCACAAGCTCCCCCTTGGGCCGGCGGAGTCCCTTCCAGAATTCGCGCGTCATAAGTGAGATCATTGCCGGAGAGTTGCGGGTTACTAAGTTCCACCACGAGGTCCGAGACATTGTCGCCGCTAAAGACCGAAAGCGTGGCATTTGGATTGTCCTTAAGGAAGCTATCCTTTCCCTGACTCCAGAGCGGAACGAACTTGCTGGTCTGCATATGGCCGGCCATGCGCGCAGGACGATCGGTGAAGCAGACCGTGACAGGATCTACTCCTCGGAGGGTGACCTTTCCGTTGTCGAAGCTCACATTCTTCGCGTTCTGCACGAAGAGCACGTCTACTTCTCCCTTTGACTGCTTGCCGGCCGCTTTCCAGATAATCAGCGGCTCTTTGCTGGAAGCCGGCGCGGGGGATTGGGCTTGGGTGGCGAATGGGTTTGCGATGATGATGCTCGCAAATGCGGCACACATTAGGACGAGTTTATTTATTTTCATTGGTTTCCTTTGCTGTAGGTTTGATCTCAGTTTTCATAGGTTCTTCCTCGGTTCGTTTGATTGGTATGGCTTGCGCGATTGAAGCCACGCGCGAGCGAGAAGCGCGGTCAGGATCACGTGAAGGACAATTGCCGGCCACAACAGCGGCCCGACCCATTCGCTGCCGAAAGCCAGGTATGCGAGATACACGGTGGCGAACATGGTGTAGGTCAGCATGCCGAGTAACGCTTGTCCCGGCCAGCAGGCGATTGCCAAAGCAACCAATGCCATGCCGGCGACGCGACCTACTACGCCGGTGACGCCGGAAAGTTCCGCACCGAGCAAGAGCCGCCCGACCAGGGATGGAACAACAATCAAGGCCACGCCCGTAGCCCCTTCGGCGATAGCGGCGAGAGCCAGCAGTTTCTTCATCTGCCGACGGCTACACTTTGTTTGTTGGTTTTCATTGTCCGAACGCGGCGACTCGCTGAATGACCCAGAACATCGCGACTGAGCCAATGGCATAAGGAGGAATCACCTCCGCCCAGCGCGGAACACGCAGCTGGATCCGGCGAGAGATCGCGATAACCGCAAGCACGACGGCAATAAAAGCAATCTGCCCTATTTCGACGCCGACGTTGAAGAAGAACAAGGCGGCTGGGATATGATTTTGTGGCAGTCCCACTTCACTTAGCGCGCCGGCAAATCCGAACCCGTGGAGCAAACCGAAGCAAAAGGCCACGATCCAAGGCGACTGCGCGGCGATTCCGCTTCGTCCTTCGCGTCGGTGAACAATCTCGGATGCAACAAAAACGATCGAGAGCGCGATCGTGGCTTCGACCGGCTTCGAGGCAACGTGGACAAACCCAAGGGTGGCGAGGGCCAGCGTAATGCTGTGGGCGACGGTGAAAGCGGTCACCGTCTTGAGCAAACGAACGGTGCCGTTGGTGATAATCAAGAGAGCCAGGACGAAGAGAAGATGATCGATACCGAACCCGATGTGTTCGATCCCGAGAAGGGTATAGCTACCGGCGACCGACAGCAAACCTCGCGATCGCGCCACTTCCACCCATGCCTTCGAAGGATGCACGAGCGTGGTCGATTCAAACCCGTCAAGCGTCTGCACGCGCACCAGCACATCGGTAATGGTGGCTTGCAGTCCCACAAACTCGATGCGCTTTCCCGCCAGCCCGCCGGGACCGCCATCAATCCATCGGCGCTCCTGCAGCGCATCAGGAAACTGCCGCACCACCGGCTCTCTGAGGTTGCGCACTTCGTCCGGAAATCTCAACGCGATCGGCAGCCGTTGTCCTGAGAGCAGAGGCGTCCGCCACACAACGTTGTAGCGACCCGGCGCAGTCTCTTCGATTTGCAGCATTGCGGGCCGCACCTCATGCGCGTTTGCAGCGGGGAGATAACCTAATGCTCCTAGTGATAACGCTAGGAACAACGATCGCAACAACAACACTAAGCTTGACCTTGCGCCGCTCAAAAGCCTCCCTTCACGTCGGGTAACCTCACCGCCACATCGGACGGATTCGCAGGTGCTTTGGGAATTACGATTTCATAGCCTGACCGCATCGCTTCAAAAGCCTTGCGCTTGAACTCGGCGCGTTGCTCGCCCACCCACGCGGTTTTCACATCGGCCTCAACTTCCTCGAACTCGGGCGCACGAGCTGGTGTTAGTGAATCGATGAATACCAGGTGCCAGCCGTAGCCGGACTCGATCGGCCCCTGCCACGAGCCGGGTTTCACATGAAACAACGCTTTCGCAAAAGGCGGACCAAAGGTCTTGGCGATCTCGTCAAACGAGCGGTCGCCATAATAATCTTGAAACATAAACGCATCTGCCCACGCGGCGGCTTCGGCCGAATCCGCGGGTTTGGCCGCGACTTGCTTTAGGACTTCGGCGGCGGCTTCGGGAGTCTTTGCGCCGTGTTTGTCGAACGAGAAGTAGAGATGGCGAAAAGAAACCCGGCCCGGCAGCGTGAAACGCTCGCTATTCTTCGCAAACCACGTTTTGAGTTCGTCCCGGCCAGGCTCGCGCAGGTCAGACAAATCCTCGGCGAGAAACTCCATCTTTTGCACCATGCGGCGTTTGACGATGGTGTCGTCCTTGTCCAACCCCAACGCGAGCGCCTCACGGTAGAGCACTTCCTGCCGGATTTTTTCTTCGAGAAGGCTCTGCATCTCCTCTTGCGTCGGCGGCGGACGTCCCTGCGCGCGCCAGGTCACCGTCATCTGGGTAAGGTCATCTTCCGTCAGCACAATCTTTTTCGCATCGTTCTGTCCGGCCCCACTGGGTTGCAGCACCCGATAGATAGCGAATAACGCCACGCCAATCAGAACGAAATGCAGCAGTGGCTCGCGCAACCATTGTTTAACTCGCACACCTAACGTCGGCTTCATTTGAGTGAGACGGATCTGGCGTGGCTCGCCAAATACCTATTGAGCGCATCGCGCGATGCCGGCGAGTCCGTATCGCCGTGGACCTTAAGCGCTACCAGCGCAGCCTCTATCTCCGGCTTTGTGCGCGTCGAGTCAGTTAAATACATCTTCTCAATTTGCTCGACACCAGCACTGCCGCGCAGTTCGAGGTCGGCTCCGATCAACGCAGTCAGATTAGTCGTGTCGTGAGTCTTTCTGGTGGCGGCCATTCGTCGTTCCAGCCACGCGGCGTCTTGCGAGGTGCCGGCGATACCAAGCAATAGCAGGTACACCGGCTGGCGCTTCGCCAGCTTTGGATCGTTTAACCACGTGCGGATGGCCGCGACATCAAGGTGCGGCTTGAGCGAGCGCAGCGCGCCATATGGCGCATCCATAAACTCGTTAAAAGCGATCTCGGCAACCATCGGCTCGGGCTTTTCGAGATAAGGCAGAAAGTAAGCCACATGCTCACGCCACTCGCTATCGGTCATGCCGATTGTTCGTTTGGTCGCTGACAGATGGCGCAGCCAGTCAGCTTGATCGGCGTTCACCGGGCCGAAGTTGACCCACTGTCCCCAGTCGTGGTCGCGAATCAGTAGCAACGGTTTCTTGCTCTGCATCTCCGGCGCATCCGCGCGAAACACTTTGCCGGTAATCGTGTTGTCCGGCGGCGCGTCGCCCTTGATGACTGCGACGATGCGGAACTCATTGCGGTCCGCCACCGGCATCGCCACCACGGAACGTTCAGCGTACACGAGTTCCTGAGCCGAAATGGTCAGTTCGCGAGCGTACATGCACATGGGACAGGCTATCGCCCGCGCGCTAATGAGGAACACCAGCGCCCCCAGCACTTGCAGACAGCTCACTCGCTTCATTGCCGTGGTGTTGCGGTTCAGTGTGTTGACGGCGGGACTTTCATCGCCGACTCGGGCAGCTCGACCAGTCCAGCTTGCGCGTCGAGGGGCTTGGTAAGCTCGTAATTAGCGTAACCAAACTCGTTGTTGCGCGCGGCCACATATTTGTCGCCCAGCTTGTAAATGGTAACTTCGACAGGCGTGCCAACGATCTCAGTGACAATCCTTCCGCCATTGATGAAGTACGGCGTCGTGACTCCCAGATAGCCTCCCCACGCCGCGTCGCCGACCTCGCTGGGCCGCGAAGCGGGATTGCCCATGCCGATACGGTAGATGACTCGCTGGCCCTGGTTCTCGCTGAACTTTGAGGTAATGTAGCCGGGTTCGACGGGGGTAAGCTTTCCCGGCGATTTCTCGGCTTGTGCTTTCTCGCCAACTATGCTGGTGTGCGCCCCCGGCATTTTCTTGCCAGAAGCGCTGTTGACGACTTCAAACTTCTCGCCGGTCACCGTGTTCTGCACCCATACGGTCTTGTCCACGATCAGGTCTCTCAACTGCGCATCGTTGAGCGCCACTGCGCCTTTTGCCTTTAACTCCTTCACGGTCGAGCTGCGCTTGGCGGCTTTGCTTGCCTCGGCTGTGGGCGTGTACCAGATGGGCGAAGTCCACGCGCGCTCCTGGACCGTCGGCGGTACTACGCCCGGCGGGGCGATGCCGAGGGCCTTCGCTTGGATCGTGGTCCAGCGCGGCGTCGGAATCTCCAACACGCGCGCATAGTAGAACGCGTTTAGGCTGGGATCAAAATCGGGATCGGTCCACACTTTCTTCAGTTCCACCGAGCCCACAGAGTTCGTATAGCTGGCATTCTCGATATCCACCGTGCTCTGGATCGGCAAAATCTTGCCAGTCCATTTATCTGGCTTGCGGTCGCCGGCCCAAACCACGTCGTAAATTTTCTCGAAGCTCTGACCGCTCTCCGACCAGCCTTTGACGATCTGGATACGGTCGAGATTTCCCGACGTAGGATCTTTGACCGCCCAGAGCATGAACGTTGGCGCCTTAGCCTCGCCCGAAGCGGGTGGCAAATCACCGCCCATTGACACGCCCTTCGCATAACCGGTCTTCACCCAATCCTTGCTCTCGAGCATATCCGGCGTGTATTGCCAGCCCCCGAACAAGCGCACTTTGATATGCGGGCCGCTGACAGCGAAAGTTTCCTTGCGTTGCATTGCGTTGAAAATGGCCTCTCGCGTGTTCTCCTCTGCCCAGACTCCGCCCAAGCCGGCCGGGTTCTCCAGTCGCACGTCCATACCCGTCAGTAGGCGGCCGGACATTCGAGTCTGAATCGTGCCGTCCATCGCGGCGTGCCCACCGTAGAAGTTGTCCTGCCGGTAGGGCACACCTGTGTTATGCGAGTCGGAAGCGCCCACGACCCCGGATTTGTACGGATTGTAGCCGGCGGTATCTTGCATCGTGAGGCCGTCCTTGTACGCCTGCCGCACGTAGCTGCCAACGATGTGCGGGACGCGGCCCGCCGGCCCGCCTAAAAGCCACGAGAGGACTTCGTAACTAGCGAACTCGTCATTCGGCGAAAGGAGCGGATGTGTTTCCGACTGTCCCTTGATTTGCTTGATCTCATAGAGGCGCTCATTGCGGTCGCGCGCGGCAGCCCAAGCAGCGTCAATCGGGCGGCCGAAGCTGTCCACGTCAATGGGGAACATCCGGCCGTCGCTCAGGTTCGCATTGTGGGAAATGCAGAGCAGTTCGTTGCCTTTCTTGCGCTCGCCGTCCATCCAGTTCCACAGATCCTCGGGATGCGACGAATCGAGCGCAGTGAACGGCATCTCCGGGATATGAGTGGTGTCTTTGAAAAACACATTGCGGTGCAGATTCATGTTGTTCGGCATCGCCGTCCATTCGTAGGAAGCAAACGTCGTGAACTTGCCCGGTTTGTAGTACTGGTCGGCAAGCTGCACGTTTTGCTTCCAGACCGTGCCCGCGACTTCGGGAGACGTCAGTGCCTTAACCGGCGGCCCGCCCATTAGAACGGTGACGCCGTAAACGAAAATTCGCTGCATCTCTGCCGGCGTGTCGGCTCTCATGATTATCGGCTGCGCGGCGGGCAGCTTGCTAATCGCCGAACCCGGAGTGTTGGCCAACCGCATCACGCCCACGTATTCGGAGTGATCGGTGACGCCTGCAAAATCAATCGGTGTATCAATCTTGATGTCGTAGCCCAGCGGATGCTTGATGGGCTCGCCCATAAAATATTTGTAGGCATCGCCAGGATCAGTGATGCGGTTGCCGAAGAGCCACGCGTCCAACGACCAACTGGTGTGAACGTGCGTCTCGCCGAAGTAGGCGTCGCGTTCCGGATTCGGCGCGGCGAATGACGATACTGCCAGGGCGAGCATAAACGCCGCGAACAGCGTCGCCGCCCATTGGATTAATAGTTTTCGTTTCATACTTGTGGTGGCTTTCTCCCACGTCGTACAAGATTCTTAGGCCCCGGCATTCCATCCGCCTATTGGACTTAGGTCGTACGAAGAGGAGCGCGGACCGCGCCGTCGTTGATGTGCCGATGTGCAAGGCTCTTGAACATCTGGGCAAACAGGAAAGCGAACCGCCGCGACCACCAATCCGGCCCACTAGATTGCTAATACGGGCGATCTCCCATCCGTCGCTCATCCCTGCTTATTTCTTCGCCGCGTCTGTTGCAGTGAGCTCGCGGAGACTTTCTGCAGGCTTCGTGGATCCAACCCTCCACTAGACTATGGGACTTAGGTCGTACATCGAAAATTCAGATGCTGCCTATAATTGACGTTTCGCATCAGAAATTGGCGTGTCGCATCAGAAACAAGTCTTGTGAACAAACCAGAATAAATCCTATGTCAACGTATCCCTTTCATTCCGTTCGCCCTCTCACGCGAGCGCTGAGCTCGCTCGTCCTCATCCTCGTACTCGTTATCGGGCTCTCGTCAGCCGCTTTCGGTGCCAACCCGGCCGAAGAGATGGCCAAGGTGGGCACCACCGATCCCAAGGGCGATTCGTGGCAGGCCATTCAGCACAGCATCGAGCAGTTCGCGCATCCGGAATTCATGCTGCGACTCTTCCTTAGCCTCAGCCTGGCTGTGGCCTGTGCGTGGGCCATCGCGTGGCATCCGCGCCGTTCCTCCCTGACGAATCCGCTCGCCGACCTCGAGGAGCGCAAGACGCTTATCCTTCTCGGCATGGTTGGCGCAATCGTCGCCGAACTAAGCGGGAGTAGCCAAACCCTCGCGTTTGTCATCTTCGGTATCGGCGCGCTCCTCCGATTTCGAACCGTGCTCGACAACCCGAAACTCGTTGGAAAAGCCATCACGGTCGTGGTGGTCGGGCTCGCCTGCGGCATGGGATCGTGGGCCATGGCGGTCTTCGTCACCATCTTCAGCTGGTTACTCGTCTTCTGGCTGGATTCACATGCCAGCTGCCGGATCAGGATCCGGCTCGAGGACGACGTCGATCCGCAGCCGATTTTTGGCATGGTGCAGTCGTTGCTTGTCTCGCATCATTGCCGACTGCAAAGCTCTGCGCTTTACGAAGACAAGGGACAGATGGTGTTCATCCTCTACATTCCAGCGGGAATCGATCCGCGGAAATTGGAAGCAGAAATGCGAGCGAAGCTCAAGAAGTCCGACACTTCCAAGATCGATGTTGACGTGGTGTAAGCGCGCTGGCCCGAGCGCGGCGAGGAATGTGGAAGCGCAATCGCGATTCCCGGGAATTACGCAGTTTCAGTGAGCGAATTTGTCCGAAAGTTCGCTCGCTCGCATTACCTGAAAATCCGCCCGATTCAATTCGCCGGGTTATTGAGAGTCGCCCGGCATCAGGTGTTCGTTGATTCGTCTTGTGCTTGCGGGAATCAAACGGCCGTCCTGATCGTAGCTAAGGAAGATGACCCAATCATAGACGGAATTGGGCCATTTGCCACGAGGCAATAAGTCTTCGGGTTTTGCTCCGAGCGCACGGAGCAGAGCCGGAATGTTTCCGTGACGCCAGCATATGAGAATCACTTTTCTCTGGTGGTTTGCACGTAAGTCAGCGGCCAACTCAATGGATTGATTGTTCCCAAAGCGGCTATCGATTGGCAATTTTGCTGCCTTTGCGAACGGTTCGACTGTCAAACGGGGCCGGTGGCTTTGCTTTGAGTCTTTAGCAGCCAAGACGACGTTGGGTTCCAGCCGCTTGGAGTCGGCGGTCAAATTTAGGAAGTAATTCTTGTATGCCTC
>WNFP01005171.1_pt1 | contig 10481 bp, 12 predicted proteins | sample 5400201 | NCBI WGS metagenome assembly WNFP01 (sample SAMN13153355, study PRJNA577476) | soil metagenome | isolation source: 115 cm saprolite under Madrone tree | place: USA:California | collected 2016-06-14
CACTGCCCACACGTCGCGACGCCAGCCGCGGCCGAGCGCCGTGTAGTAGGCGGGGGCGAGCGCCTCAGGCACGCTTCGTGCCCCACATCACGATGCCTCCGCCAAAGCTCATCTGGCGGTATTCGACGCCCTCCATCCCTGCGGCATCCCACGCGTCGAGCAGACGCTCGAGCGGCCAGCGGTGGTAGTGATCCGAGATGTTGGGGCCGAGGAACCGCCCCACATCCCGCCAGGCCCGACCACCTAGCACGAGCCCCGCGACGGGAAGCACGGCTCGCGTGTACAGCCACCAGGCGGCGTGGGCGGGCAGGCTGGGTGGAACGTAGAAATCGAGGCCGGCCATCACACCACCTGGCCGCAACGCACGGGCGAGCTCCCCCAATGTCGCGGGCGGATCGCTCACATATCGAAGGACGTACGTGAAGCTGATCGCGTCGAAAGCGCCGTCAGCGAACGGCAACGACTCGGCGCGGGCGGATTGGAGCTCGATATGCGACTCCAGCCCCGCAGCCGCCACACGGCCGCGGCCGATCTCGAGCATCTCATCGCTGACGTCCACACCGGTCACATGTGCGCTGGTGGACCGCGCGATCGCAACTGCGACGCCGGCGGTCCCTGTGGCGACATCGAGGACCCGACGCGGTTCTGCGGCCGCCACATGTTTGACGAGCTCACCGCGCCACCGAGCGTTCTGCCCGAACGAGAGCACCTCGGCAAGCAAGTCGTATCGCCGAGGCAGGTGGCGAAACAGCTTCACCGCAAACTCGTTCTCAGCGCTGCCTACCGACATGTCATAGCCCACACTACGGGTACTGTGGCCGGAGATGTAGAGCGCTTTGCCGCCTGGCAGCGCGACGTGCTCGAGGCGCGGGCGGGCGCATCTGAGGTGCTCACGATCGGGCCCTTCCGGGTCGCCATGTCCCAGGACAAGGAAGCGCCTTCGATGAGCTGGGTCACGCTGGTCGACGGCTCGACGAGCGAAGCCGAGACTCTCAAGGCGATGCCGAAATTGAAGGCGGCGCTGAAGAAGCACAAGGCGCACCTCGAGATCGAATACAACGAGGCGGTCTTTCCCAAAGTCGGCGCGTGGCTGGAGTCCGCCGGGATGAAGCTGGCGAGGAAGGATCCCTTGTTGGCTTGCCACCCCGAGTCGTTCAAACCATTCGTGGCCCCCGAGGTGCATCTGACCCAGCTCAGGTCAACGGCCATCGCCGCCGAGCTCGAAGCCTTTCAGCAGATTCGATGGACGAATGGCGGCGATGTCATGCGACCCGTTCCACCGATCGATCAGCTGCGGACCGCGCTGGCGGTTCCCGACAGCGTCTTCTTGCTGGCGTGGCTGGATTGGGAGGCGGCGGGCACCGGCCTCTCGCACTCGACAAAGGGAGCCGCTGAGGTCGTGGGCGTGGTCACCGAGAAAAAGCTACGGCGCCGCGGGGTGGCCGCCACCGTCACCTCCGAGCTGGTCCGGCGGCATTTCGACGGCGGCGGCGACTTCGTCTTCCTGGATGCGGCCAATGAGGAGGCTGCAAAGCTTTACGAGAAGCTTGGCTTCTCGCGATTCGGCGCGAACCTCGTCTATCAGTGAGGGAAGTCCCGGGCGAGAAACCGCGCTAAGGCCCCATCAGTGAGGGCCGCGTGACTCGGCCTCGCGCGATCGCCGCCAGCGCTCCTCCGCCTCCGCCTTGTCGCCGCGACGCTCCGCCACCAGGGCGAGCGCGCGCCACGTCCAGCCCGGCAGCTGGCGGTCGCCAAGCTCCTCGGCGATGCGGATCGCGTAGCGCAGGTCCTCCTCCGCCTCGTCGAGCCGGCCCAGCTCCCGTTTCGCTATACCACGAGCGGCCCTGGCGTCGGCGAGCTCCCAGCGAGCTCCGAGGTCGGAAAAGATCGCCACTCCGCGGTCGAACCAGGGCAGCGATTCCTCGCGGCGACCGAGGTCGTCCAGCACCCGAGCCCTCTGCACCGCGGTGTTGGCGATCGTGAACTGGTCGCTAGCCTGCTCGGCGAGCGCGCCGGCCTCGTCGATGAGCTTGAGCGCTCCTTCGTGGTCGTTCATCTGGCTGCGGTTGACCGAAAGCGACGTCAGGGCCCGCACCCGTGCCCAATGGTCCTTGGGATCGACGATGTCGAGAGCTCGCCGCCAGATGGCTTCGGCATCTTCGAATCGCTCGCGCGTCCAGGGCACCCAGCCAGCGAAAAGCAGCGTGCGCACGATCGCCCACGGTTCGCCGAGCTGCTCGGCGGCGTTGAGAGAGCGATCGAGCAGCTCTTCCGCTTTGTCGACGTCGGCCTCGTAGTTGATCGCGATGTCGCCCAGGAATCGCAGCGCGAGCGACAGCGCAAAGAGATCCTGGTGCTCTTCCGCCAGGGTCACTGCTCGGCTCAATGCCTCCGTGGCCGATCGATATTCGCCGAGCCAGTAACGCGCCTCGCCCATGCCCGCCAGGATCCTGGCCTCGCGGATGCCCCACCTTCTCTCCGCGCCGGCCATGACGAGGGCGCGGTCGTAGCGGTCGATGGCCGAGCGGATCTCCATGCGCCTTCGGGCACGGTCGCCGGCGACAAGCAGCGCGTCGGCCGCGCGATCGGGAACCGCCCGGTCGTTGGGGTCGAGGTCGAGCGAGGCGATCGCCGCGAGCTCGAGGTGATCGGCCGCGATCGATCGATGGCCGGCGTCGATCAAGTACTCGGCGACGAGCTGATGGAGGCGCAGGCGCTCTCGTTTCGGCAGGCTGGCGTAAGCGACCTCTTTCAGCGTGGCGTGGCGCATGCGCCAGCTCGACGGCGGCTGGCGCACTATCACCTCGGCGTCCTCGAGCAGCTGGAGCTCCTTGACGTCAGCGGCGCCATCGATCACGTCGAGCTCCGCAAGATCGAACGCGTACATGAACACGGAGGCCCGACGGGCAAGCTCGCGCAGCCTCGCCGGCAAAGCGTCGAGTCTGGCGCTGACCACCGCTTGAACCGTGGGCGGAATGGTCGCGCGAACCGCCGGCCCAGTGCCATCGTCGTTCGGCATGAGCATGCCGGTGGTCTCGATGATGAAGAACGGATTGCCACCGGCGCGTTCGGCGATCTCATACGCCTGCTGCTCTGGAATTCGACCTCCCCCGGACTGTCGGACGAGATTGATCGACTCCGAGGGCGATAGCCGATCCAGGCGCAGCAGTACCGAGTTTCCGCTGGTCGATCCCCAATCCGGCCTCTCCTCGAGAAGCTCGTTACGGGCCAGGGCCACGATCAATGCGCGGCGTGGTCCGCGCCGGCCAGGGGTTGCCAGGCGTTCAACGAGATCCAACATCGCCGGTTTGAGGTTGTGCGCGTCTTCGAAAAGCATCATTACCGGGTGGTCCCGAGCCAGGCCGTCGATGATCGCAACGAAGCCGGCCTGAACGTCGTGCACGAAGGCCGCCTCCTCGGGGCGCTCGGCCAGGCCGAACAACAGGGCTAGGCGCTGGGCGATGAGGTCGGCTTCCGATGGATCGCAGCAGCGGTCGGCGAGCTCGCGTAGCCGGCTCTTGATCTTGTCGGGCGGGTCGCCGGCGTCGATTCCGGCCAGGTCTCCGATGATCGCGGCCGCGGGCGAGAACGTCGCCGTGTCGGTGTAGGAGCGTGGCTGGCCTCGGAGCACGACCACCGCGGCCCCGACACCCGCTGCGAGCTCGTCGGCGAGGCGCGATTTGCCGATGCCGGGCTCGCCGAGAACAGTCACGAGCACTGGTCGCCCGGTGGAGGTTGTCAGGCCGAGGCTCTGATCGAGGATGGCCTGCTCGCTGGCACGGCCGACGAATGGGATGGTTCGCCGCGCGGATCGCATCGTCAGCCCATCGATCGGGAAAGCATCGAGACCGGAATCGAAGCCCTTGGCTTTGATATGGCGGCGACGCCCGTACGAGACAGTGGCTGCCGTAAGGGCATGGGTCGTGCCGCCGGCCAGCAGCTCGCTCGGGCGCGCTGCCGACTGCAGCCGCGACGCCAGGTTGACGACCGGACCGGTCACCAGCATCTGGCCGCTGGGGTTTCGGCCCATGGCCGCCTCCCCTGATTCGATCCCAATCCGGACCTCGAGCGGCGCTGGAAGGCCCGCCGCCTCCCCCAACCGGTGCGTTCGCGCGCGAATGGCAAGGCCGGCTCGGACCGCGCGCAAGGCATCGTCCTCGTGGACGGTCGGCAGGCCGAAGACAGCCATCACTGCGTCGCCGATGAACTTCTCGGGCCGGCCGCGGAGCGCGAGCAGCTCTTCAGCCGCTGCCCCGAAGAACTGGCCCAAGACCTCGCGGGCTCGTTCGGCGTCGAGCCGAGCCGCGAGGCCGGTCGAGTCGACGATGTCGGCGAAGAGGACGGTGATCATCTTCCGTTCCTCCGTGCCGGCGAGGGGTCCGACCGACGCGCCGCAGTTCGGGCAGAACCGGGCGGCGTCCGGGAGCGGACGGCCGCAAACCGAGCAGGCCAGGACCATACCTGCAGGATATGCTGCAGTCGATGAACGATCCCAAGGTCGACGCTCTCAGCAAGGTGCCGCTGTTTGCGTCGCTCTCCAAGCATGAGCTGGGGTTCGTCGCCAGCCGGGCCGATGAGGTGGACGCGCCGGCGGGCAAGTTCCTGACTACCCAGGGGGAGCCGGGCGATACCTTCTATGTGCTGCTCGACGGCGAGGCTCGGGTGGACATCGACGGCGAGCTGCGGCGCACCCTCGTGCCGGGGGACTTTTTCGGCGAGATCAGCATGCTCGATCGAGGCCTGGGCACCGCCACGATCACCACGACCAAACCCTCACGCCTGCTGGTGATGAGCCACGCGCAGTTCCGAGACGCGATCAAGGCCAACGACGCCCTGTTGATCAAGGTCCTGGCTGCGATGGGCGAGCGGCTGCGGGCCGACCTGGCGGTGAGGCACGAACACGCCTGACCCGAAATAGCCCCGCCGCCTTTTGACAGCGGGGCTGATCATGGGGTCCTGCTCTTAGGACTTGACCATCGCCGGCGGGTCGAGGTGCGGCTCACCCCACACCTCAGCCGTCTGGACGATGCGGATGTTGTTGCCAAACGGATCACGGATGCCGATATCGGTGCCGTAGAAGTGCTTGGTCGGCTCCTGGGTGAACTCGACGCCGCGGGCTTTGAGAGTCTCGAAGGTCTTCTGAATGTTGTCGGTTGTCAGGCCGAGCGTGAAGCCGGTCGCGCCTTTGGTGACGAGCTCACGGACGGTCTCAGTCGTCTTGGCGTCCATCGCCGGCGGTCCTGGCTTCTCGAGTAGGACGTCGCGGCCTTTGTGCCCCGGCACGCATACCGTCAGCCAGCGCATGAAGCCGAGGTCCAGGTCGTTCGAGACCTCGAGCCCGAGGGTGTTGACGTAGAAGTCCTTGGCCTTGTCCTGGTCGAGAACGAATATCTGCGACATGTTGATGCCTGTGTACATCGGTGATTCCTCCTGGTGATTTGGTCTAGAAGACGAATCCGATGCTAGGTTCCGTTCGAGGACCTGGCTTCTCCAAAACTGCTAGGTCTCATGTAGGCCATCGTGAAGCAGCTCGGCACCGCTTTGACCTCGGCGCGCTCGCGATATTCGCTGGGCGTGACCCCGACGACGTCACGAAATGTGCGGCTGAAGGTGCCGAGGCTGTTGAAGCCGACATCGAAGCAGATGTCGGTGATGCTTCGTTCGGTCTCGCACAACTTGAACATCGCCCGCTCGACCCGCCGGCGCTGGAGGTAGCGGTGCGGCGTCTCGCCGAAGGTCGAGCGAAACGTCCTTATGAAGTGGGCCTCGGAGACGAACGCAATCTCGGCGAGATTATGGATGTCGAGTGGCTGCGCGTAGGCGCGATCGATCGCGTCCCGGGCGCGAAGCATGCGGCGATTGAGCTCCTCGACGGCCCTGCTCATGTGGTCCAAGTATCGTCGTAGGTCATGGCATCGTGGGCTGAGTTCGAGGCTGCTGAGCCTGACTTCGCGTTGCGAGTCCAGAAGCTCATGTCCGCACGGAAGCATCTGACGATGGCCACGCTGCGCCGCGACGGCTCGCCGCGGATCAGCGGAACCGAGGTCGAGTTCGCGGATGGTCAGCTGCGCGTTGGGTCGATGCCTGGTGCTGTCAAAGCCATGGACCTTCGCCGCGATGGCAGGGTTGCGATTCACGGTCCAACAGTCGATCCGCCGGCGGACAACGCCGCGGGATGGAAGGGGGAGGCGAAGATCGCCGGCATCGCGCACGAGGTCGATTCAGGCGGTGATGCTCACCGATTCGTAATCGAAATCTCGGAGGCGGTGATCACGCGCCTGAACGAAGCCGGCAACCGGCTGGTGGTCGAGTCGTGGACTCGCGCCCGCGGCTATCGGACGATGGAGCGGGACTGAAAACTGCAAAATACTCGGCATGTTGCAGTACGTCGACCTCGCCACCTTGGAGGAGAGCCTCGATCACATCCGCAAGGCGCCGGCGGACGCGGGGACGCTCGAGCTGATCGTCCGGCGGCCGGCCGTGGACGAGCGGGAGGTGCTTACCGAAGTTCGCCTCGATGCCGTCGACGGCCTCGAAGGCGACACCTGGCGCGTTCGCGGCAGCAGCCGGACCGCGGACGGCGGTCCGAGTCCGGATTCGCAGCTGACCGTCGTGAACGCGAGGGCGTCCGCCGCCATCGCCGGCGACCGCGACCGTTGGCCCCTTGCCGGCGACCAGCTTTACGTCGACCTCGACATCAGCGTCACGAACCTGCCGGCCGGTAGCCGGGTTCAAATCGGGTCGGCGGTGATCGAGTTCAGCGAATCCCCGCACACGGGATGCGCAAAGTTCCAGTCGCGTTACGGCAACGATTCACTCAGATTTGTCAACTCCCCGGTCGGCCGCGAGCTCCGTCTGCGGGGAGCCAACTGCCGTGTCGTCGTGCCGGGCGTCGTGCGGGTGGGCGATACGATCAGGAAGCTCTCGAGCTAGGAGAGCGACCGACTTTCCTGCGCGATCGGTGCCGCGCTCAGCTTGGCGAGATTGTGACGATCACGTTGCCCTTCTTGTGACCCAGGTCGACGTAGCGGTGCGCCTCGACAATCTCATCCAGCGTGTAGCGGCGGTCGATCACCGGCCGGAACGCGCCGCTCTCGGCGAGTTCCTTCAGCACCAACAGGTCTGACTTCTTGGTCCTCGGGAACGCATCATCGACGGACATCGACACTCCGCCCGATGCGAGTACCGCGCTGGCGTTGAGCATCGCCTTCGCGCTCTTCCGTTTGCCAACGGCGTCGAAGATGAGGTCGTAGCGGCTGCCGCTCTGTGTGAAGTCGTCCTTCGTATAGTCGATCACGGTGGTCGCACCCAGCGACCGCACAAGCTCCAGGTTCGCGGTGCTGCAGACGCCGGTCACCTCGGCGCCGAGATGCGTGGCCAGCTGTACCGCCGACGTGCCGATCGCCCCCGAGGCTCCATAGACCAGCAGCCGCAGGCCCTTCCGAACATTCAGGCGACGCATGAAGAACGCGGCGAGTAGCCCACCATAGGGCAGGGCGGCGGATTCCTCGTAGGTGAGGTTGGCAGGTCGAAGTGCGAGCGCCGAGCTCGCCGACCAGCACACCTTCTCTGCGTATGTGCCGGCGCGGAAACCGTCCATTCCAAAGACCTGGTCACCTGGCTTGAAGGCGGTTACCTCGCGGCCGACCGACTCGATCTCGCCAGCCGCGATCATGCCGATAATCCCCCTCCGCGGCGCCCTGATGCCGAAAGCCACTCGCATGAGGGGGCGGTAGTGGCCGCGCAGCTTGAGGCCTCTCACGATGCAGTCGCTCGCTGTGACCGCGGTCGCGACAAGCCGGATGCACACTTCCTTGTCCCGCGGACGCGGGTCGGGCACAGTTCTGATCTGGAGCACCTCGGGCGGCCCGTACGCCGTGCAAACGGCGGCTCTCATCTCATCTCCCCAGCCCGCAGCTCACGCGCGGTCACGAATTCGGTGAAAGTGCGCCTGGCAGGAATCGAACCTGCTGCCTTTCGGTCCGGAGCCGAACGCTCTGTCCGGTGAGCTACAGGCGCGCGAGCGGTTCAGTTTAGACTGCGGCCTTCGTGGGTCGATTTTCATCCCTGTTCCTGGTCGTCGTTCTCGTCGCCGTGTGCCAAACCACCGCCCAACCGGTGCCGAGTCCGACTCCGAGCCCCTCGCCCCACACTGCCGTCGCCGACGCCGTGCTGCAGTCGAGCGACGTATCCAGCGGCCTCAGCCGGTGTGCGGGCAGCGGTCCGCTCGACATCTACATCAACAATCTGCAAGCGTCGTCGCCCGCGTTGGCGAGCCGCCTCACCGACGAGTGGCAGTCACTGCGAACGCTGGGTGCCACGAGCTCGGCGATCGCACTCTTCACGTCAGACGACTCCGCATGCACCGCTGAGCTCGCCGCCGTTTCCAAGGCGAAGAGTGCGGCCGGCCTTGTGGTTGTGTTCGGCGATGAAGGGCAGGCGGATCGGGCATGGCAGTCGGGCGTGCTCGGTTTCGTGCCGCCGGCGCCAGGTGAGCTGCCGCCCGGATTGAATCGCGGTACAGCGACCGGACTCGGCCTCAGCGCATGGACTTACGACCGTGCGCCGGTGCGACTCGCGTGCTGGCACAAGTCTGTGTTTGTGGCCCTCGTTGTACTCACAAACCTCGACGCGGCGGCCTTCAAGACCGCCACGGCAGCGGTCGATGCTCGCCTAAACTGAACCGCTCACGCGCCTGTAGCTCACCGGATAGAGCGCTTGCCTGCGGAGCAAGAGGCAGCAAGTTCGATTCTTGCCAGGCGCACCAGTGTGGCCGCGAGAAAACTCAGGCCTGCGCGGACGCAAACCTCAACACACCCGCGGCCAACGCCTCCGCGATCTTCTGCTGACCAGCCGGATCGCTCGCGATCTGAGCCTCGGCTGGGTTGGTGATGAACAGCGGCTCCACCAGCGCGCCCGGCATCTGGCTCGGATTGTCGACCCACCCCGGTGACTGCGGGCCCAGCTCGATCAGGTGGTTGTAACTGCCGCCGGTTGCCGTGAGGGTCGGGGCGGCAAGCTGATCATCGGTAAAGACTCCGCGGTCCGCCACGCCCAACCGCGCGACCAGCGCGGACTGCAGGTCGGCAGCCAGTCGGTGGTTGGAAGCAGCAAACGGCCGGGCTGCGTCATAGAACGTCTCCGCGCCGCCCACCGACGGGTCGCTGAAGCCGTCCAGATGGATCGAAACCAGGACGTTGGCACCAGCGGCATTCGCGCATGCCGCCCGCGCGGCCAGGTCGCGGTGCACTGCGCTCGAGGTGATCGCCCCATAGTTCGAGTCGGCCGCGGCCAGCTTGATCACCGTCGTGTCTCTCGTACGCGACATCACCACGCTGTACCCATCGGCGCGCAACAGAGCGGCCAGCCGAGACGCCACCGCCAGCGTCGCGTCCTTCTCCAGTACCTGATGGCCGGCGGCGGCAGCGCCCACGACACCGGGATCGAGCCCGCCATGGCCGGCATCGATGAACACCGTCTGACCGACGTGTCCACTCGTCGGGGAAAAGCTCACACACGCGCCATCCTCGAGGCCAGCGAGCAGAGGCTGGGAGACCGAAACCGCCGGCTTGATCAGAACGCCGGCAACGTCCGCCTTGGCCACGCCCTGTCCCGTGGAGTCCATGACCCGGTAGAAAACGAGGGCGACAACGACCACAAGCGCCAGTGCTGACGCTGTGCGGAGCAAAGCCGAAGGGGCCTGCCGGCGCCGAGGGCGGGGTGGGACGTTGCGCGGTTTTGCGATCGGCCCGCGTAGTCTAACGGGCCCGGGCACACCCGCAGCCGCTTAATGGACCCGGCCGTTCTCCGCCAGCGCGATCTTCTTATCCGCGCCGGTGTCGATATTGAGGATGCCGAGGATGACCATGAACTGCTTGTTCTGCCAGACCGCCACATAGAACGCCTGGTTGGAGATCGAGATCGACAGCACGATGGAATTCTTGCCCAGACCGGTGGCGGTCCCTTCCGTCACCGGGACCTGCGACGCCTTCAGGGTCGGCGCGCTGAAGCCGAAGATCGAATCGGTGCTGTAGCCCTTTTCGGCGCTCGCCTGGTCCTTGAACTGGAACACGAAGTTGACCACCAGCTTGTACGTCGCGGTGCCGATCTGCGAGCCGTTCGACTCGAGAGCTGTGCAGTGCGCCGCGGAGTCGGTGTAGAACTCGACGTCCGCCGCCGTCGCGCCATCCTTCTGCGCGGCCGCCCACTGAACCTTGATCGTCGAATACGTGCTCGGATCCTTGGTCTGGATCTTCTTCAGGTAATCGTTGATATCACCCGACAGATCGCACCTGTGCATGTCGCTCGGCAGATCGCTGCTCTTGACCGCGATGCTGGAAGCCGTGGCCGCGGGCGTGCCGATACCGCCAACAGAGCCGCATCCGGCGAGCAACAACAACACGGCAACGGCTGTCAGGGGGGCGCGCATGCGACCTACTCTAAGGGAGAGGCTCGTCCCTCCACCCCCGTTATGGCAACAT
>WNFP01005177.1_pt1 | contig 10479 bp, 7 predicted proteins | sample 5400201 | NCBI WGS metagenome assembly WNFP01 (sample SAMN13153355, study PRJNA577476) | soil metagenome | isolation source: 115 cm saprolite under Madrone tree | place: USA:California | collected 2016-06-14
TTGGCGGGACGAAGTGTAATCTGGCGCTCTTCTCGGAAAAACGCGGCACGCTCGCGCCCGTCTTCAAGCAGCGCTTCGCAAGCAAGGAGTTCGCGCAATTCGAGCGCATCGTCAAGGAATTCTCGCGCCAGGCGGCCGATCATCTCGGCAAGGAACGCATCGTTGCCGCCGGCTTCGGCATTGCCGGGCCGGTGATCAATGGCAGCGTGAGGGCCACGAATCTTCCGTGGATCGTCGATACCGCCTCCCTCATCAAAGAGCTGAATGTCCCGCACGTCGTTCTCTTGAATGATCTTGGCGCCACGGGCCACAGTATCGAGCATCTTCCTCCCGAAGACTTCTGCATCCTCAATACAGGCAAGCCCGAGCCGGGCGGAACCCGTGCGTTGCTCGCGGCGGGCACCGGTCTTGGCCAGTCGATTCTAGTGTGGGATGGCGGCCGCTACCGCGTTGTGCCTTCCGAAGGCGGGCACTCCGACTTCGCCCCGCACACCGAGCAGCAGATCGAACTCTTGCGCTTCATGCGCCGCCGCTATCCTCAAGTAAGCTGGGAACTCATTCTCTCCGGCCGCGGCTTCCGCACCATTCATGAATTTCTCGCGCCCAAAGTTACCCATGCTACGTTTGAAGATCCCGACGCCGATCCCGCCCCGGAAATCACCCGGCGCGGATTGGACAAGTCCTGCCGGGTCTGTTCCGACACCTTGGATCTCTGGACCGCCATCTACGGTGCGGAAGCGGGAAATCTGGCGCTGAAAGTTCTGGCGCTGGGCGGCGTTTACGTTGCCGGCGGCATCGCCGTCAAAATCCTCGAAAAAATGAAAGACGGCACCTTTTTTCACGCCTTCAAGGACAAGTGGAAATTCGAAGGCCTTCTCAGCGATATCCCCGTCTCCATCGTCCTCAACGAATCCGCCCCGCTCCTCGGAGCCGCCTACGAAGCCCTCGCCGCCATCGATAAGTAGCGCCCGCCTGGAGTTCACCCCGACTCCTGTCGGGGACGTAGATCCCGACCCAGTCGGGAAGGCGGGCCGCTCTTCTGACCCTCGTCATACTCTCGCAACAACACACTCCGAAGTACTCCTTCTCTCGAATCCACCTTGCTACGCTTACGCCAGTGGCCCTCCTCGAAGACAAATTCGGAGAATGGAAGCCCGTTTCTCGCGGCGCGGGAATAGCCTGGCTCTGCTTCTACGCACTTTTCCTTCTCTACGCCCTCGCCAACCGCTCCGGATTTCTCTTCCTGGATTTCGTCAATCTGATCATTCACGAAGGCGGCCATTTCTTCTTCAGTTGGTTCGGCAACAGCATCATGATTCTAGGCGGGACGCTCGGCGAACTGCTCGTGCCCCTCTTGTGCGCTATCTATTTCTTCTGGCAGCGTGAAGCCACCGCCTTCGCTTTTTGCAGCTTCTGGTTCTTCGAAAATTTCCCCTACATCGGTACCTACATGGCCGATGCCCGCACCGCCGCCTTGCCCCTCGTCGGCTCCGGCGACTCCGACTGGGAAATTCTCTTCACCCAGTGGGGACTCCTCGCCCAGGACCAGAAAATCGGCGGAATCATGCGCACCCTCGGCTGGTTCGGCATGCTCGCCACCATGGCCTGGCTGGCCTACCGCACTCGCTGGGAAGCCGCCTCGAAACAATGATCGGTGCGCCCAGGCAAGCGCCAGAGGCGCAATACCTGCTACGGCTTCATTCGAATGATATCCGAAATATATATTGACAAATAGACTATTTTATGCTATAGCTGTTTTGTGTACAGCGCGTCACGGGCTCGCCGAGCACGTAATTCCTTCCTGGCCTGACCCTGCTTGTCCTGCCCTTGCCCCGACCCCGCTGGGGAATGCAGCAGATCGGAGATTCCGACTTGCCCCGACCCGGTCGGGACACAATCGGAAGGTGGGTGCCTGCGAACCATGCTTGTCCGCCAGGTAATCCTTCCAACTCCTTCAAACCCTCCTGTCCTAGGCGGTCACTTCCTCGCCAACACTTCGGCCCCATAAGCCCCTCCCCACAAGTGTTGCAAACAAAAGACTTACGGTTTTGGTAAGCCCTTTAGATGCAACTTACAAAAAACATAGAGTGGGAGTCGGGAGCGATTTTCCACGTCACGGTACATTCAACGCCGACTCCCATCTTCCGTACACTCTTCCAAGTTCCGTATCCGGCAACTCCTTTGTTTGCCACTCTTACGAAAACTGCCGGGTGTCACCCACCATTTCTTTCCCATGTGGGACCCGGAGGAACACGGACCCACTTGGTACCATTTGTCCCAACGGCTATACCGTGCCTCCTCCGTCGGCGTTCAACACGGGGCAATGTCTCGTCTCGCCCACCATTCGCCTCCTGGCCTCACCATTGTTTGATAGACTACCTCCATCCGATTCGTCACAGCGTTGACGCCGTACGGCGCTTTCCCCATCCGTACCGGTGCTAAGGAGCGAAGTATGAGTAGTGCAGTCACCACCCAAGTCACCGATCTTCAGAACTACGTGAATGGCGCTTGGCGCCGAGCCGCCGCAACCGAATTCGTGGACGTCACCAACCCAGCTACAGCCGAACTACTCGCCCGCACGCCGCTTTCGACATCCGCCGAAGTCGACGCTGCCGTTCAGGCCGCTGCCGATGCCTTCCCGGCTTGGCGCCGCACTCCTCCCGGCGAGCGCGTTCAATACCTCTTCAAGCTGAAGAATCTCCTCGAAGAACATCTCGACGACCTCGCCCGGCTCATCACCATGGAGAACGGAAAAACCTTTGGCGAAGCCAAAGCTGAGCTGCGCCGCGGCATCGAAAATGTGGAAGTCGCCTGCGGCATCCCCATGATGATGCAGGGCCACGTCCTTGAGGACGTAACTCCCGGCGTGGATGAAATGCAGATTCGCCAGCCGCTCGGAGTCGTCGCCGCCATCACGCCCTTCAATTTTCCCGCGATGATCGTCTACTGGTTTTTGCCGTACGCCATCGCTTGCGGAAATACCTTCATTCTGAAACCCTCCGAGCGCGTTCCTCTATCAATGCGCCGCCTCTTTGAACTCTTCGAGAAAACCGGCCTGCCCAAAGGAGTCGTAAACCTCGTCAACGGCGGCCGCGACGTGGTCAACGCGCTCTGCGACCATCCGCAAGTTCGCGCCATCAGTTTCGTGGGATCCACCCCGGTTGCCAAACACGTTTACACGCGCTCCGCCGCCAGCGGCAAACGCATGCAGTGCCAGGGCGGCGCAAAGAATCACGTGATCGTCCTGCCCGATGCGGACATGGAGCTTGCGACGCAGATTATCAGCGACAGCGCATTTGGCTGCGCGGGCCAGCGCTGCCTCGCCGTTTCTGTTGCTGTTACGATCGGCGAGGCGCAAAAAACTTTTCGCGACTCTATCGCACACGCCGCCTCTGCAATTCGCGTTGGCAATGGCCTCGACGCCGGCATTCAGATGGGTCCGGTAATCACAAAGGAAAGCAAGCAACGCATTGAATCGCTGATCTCCGTGGGCGTTGGCGAAGGCGCAAAACCCATCGTCGATGGGCGCAACACGAAAATCCCCAAATACGAGTCGGGGAATTTCCTCACGCCCACGGTTCTGGATGGCTTGCCCTCGACCAGCCAACTTGCCAATACGGAAATCTTCGGCCCCGTGCTCAGCTTGGTTCACGCCAACTCCATTGAGGAAGCAATGGAATTTCTCCGCCGCAGTCCCTACGGCAACCAGGCATCGCTCTTTACGACGAGTGGTTCCGCTGCGCGCAAATTCCGCTACGAAGCGCCCGCAGGAAATATCGGCATCAATATCGGCGTTGCCGCGCCGATGGCCTATTTCCCCTTCAGTGGCTGGAAGGAAAGTTTCTTCGGCATCCTTCACGGCCAAGGACGGGACGCCGTGGAATTTTTTACCGAGTCCAAGATCGTCATCGAGCGCTGGTCGCGCCAGGAAACACGCAAGTTCTGATCATGGCAACGAAACCTCTTCATCTGGACGTCCACGAGCAGATCGAGTGCGCACAAACACTCGCCTCGCGCTTTTACACCGATCCCGCGATTCTGGAAATCGAGAAGTCGCGCATTTTCCAGCGCACTTGGCAACTCGTCGGAACACTCAGCCAGTCCTGCGGGGAAGTGAACGGAGTGAAGCGCACCATCTCCGATCCCGAAAGCTTTTTCACTGCCGACATCGCCGGTGAACCCATCATCGTCGTTCGCGACCATCAGGGAACGCTGCGCGCCTTCAGCAATGTTTGCCGTCATCGCGCCGGGCCGGTCGCGCTTGGCAGCGGCTGCAAAAATGTCCTGCGCTGCCAATATCATGGATGGACCTACACGTTGGACGGCCGCTTGATAGGCACTCCCGACGTCGAAGGCGTCGAGTTTTTCGACCGCAGCACCATGGGCATGGTCCCGCTTCGCTGCGAGACCTGGGAACAGTTCATCTTTGTGAATTTCGATCTGAAGGCTGAGCCGCTCTCCGCGTATCTAGGCCAAATTCCCCAGCAGGCAAAGGGATTCCAATTTGAGGGTCTGCAATTTGCCGAGCGCCTCGACTACGTTATCAATTGCAATTGGAAAATTTACGTCGACAACTATCTCGAGGGCTATCACATTCCCATCGCGCATCCCGGCTTGATGAAAGAAATCGACTACGCGCAATACCACACGGACACCTTCCGCTACTACTCCCAGCAATTCGCGCCGATCCGCGCCATGAAAGCGGAAGACGCGGGCGAGCGGCTTTACGCTCCCGGCACGAGCATGCAGCAGGCTCTCTACTTCTGGGTTTTCCCGAACCTGATGCTCAACATTTATCCGGACAACATTTCAACGAACGTGATCGTGCCTCTCTCCCACGAAAAAACGCTCACAATTTTCGAATGGTTTTTCCACGATGTCGCCTCGGAGAATCAGAAGCGCATCAAGCGCTCGGTAGCCTTCAGCGATGAGGTGCAGCAGGAAGACATCGGCCTCTGCGAAAATGTTCAGCGTGGTTTGCGCTCTTCGACCTACAACCGCGGACGCTACTCCGTCAAGCGTGAAAACGGCGTTCACCATTTCCACATGCTACTCGGCGAATTCCTCGGTCAAGTCTGACGGTAAGCCCCGTGGACGGGAATTGTGATCGTCATCATCATGGGCCCAACAGGTGCCGGTAAAACAACCATCGGCGCTATGCTTGCAACGCAGCTCAATTGGCAATTTGCCGACGCTGACACCTTCCATCCGCCCGCCAACATCGAAAAAATGTCCCACGGTATTCCGCTCGCTGACGCCGACCGCGCTCCTTGGCTCGAAGCGATGCGCAAAGCCATCCTCGAATGGATCGCTGCCGGCAAAAACGTCGCCCTCGCATGCTCCGCCCTCAAGCGCGCCTATCGCGACGAGCTCCGCCCCAGCCCCGAAGTAAAAATTGTTTATCTAAAAGGGGATTACGCACTCTTCGCCGAAAGAATCCGTCACCGCCACGGCCATTTCGCCGACGAGCAAATCCTTGCCGGCCAATTCGCCGATCTTGAGGAACCCACGGATGCCATCACCATGGACGCCGCGCAGTCCCCCGAGCAAATCGTCGCGGAAATCCGCAAGCGGCTGGCGTTCTGAAGATGCGCCGCTTGCAGGAGTAGATCTTTAGGGTTTTGCAGGCGCTGGCTTGGGGGTCGGAGCCGGTGCCGGCGCGTTCGGCGTTCCGAAACTCACCTTGGGGACCTGGCGGGCGCCTTCCTCCGTCTTGAAGTAGGCGTCGTTGCGAGTGAATCCGCTCATGCTCGCCACCAGGCTGTTCGGAAAGAGAGCAATAAACGTGTTGTAATCCTGCACCGCCTCGTTGTAACGGCGACGCTCCACGGCGATGCGATTTTCCGTGCCCGCCAGCTCGTCCTGTAGACGCAAAAAGTTTTCGTTGGATCTCAGCTGGGGATAATTTTCAACTACTACTAGCAAGCGCCCCAAAGCAGAATCCAATTGTCCATTCGCCGCGATTTTTTCAGCTGGAGAATGCGCGCCAAGCAAGGCGGAACGCGCCTTTGCTATATCGCCGAACACGGTTTGCTCCTGCGCCGCAAAGCCCTTCACCGTCTCCACCAGATTGGGGATCAAGTCCGCTCGCCGTTGCAGGACGACGTCCACCTGCGCCCACGCGGCATTCACCGCCTCGCGCTTCACGGCCATTTGATTCCTGCGGCTGATAAACGAACTCCCCAGCATCAGCGCGATGACCACCAAGATAATTAAAACTATCAGACCTTTCTTCATATCCGCCTCGAGTCAGTTGGATTTACGAATGTGCATCCTTGACGCGCCGCCATTCCCGCTTGGGAAAATGATGCTCCAGCGCATCCAAAGTTTTCTCCAATGCTTTTAGATACGCACCGTATACCGGAACAATTTCGCCGTGAAAGTCGCCTGTCTCACGCAGTTTCAAAATGGCGTCGAATGCCGTCATGCTTGAGTCCGTCAGCGCCGCCGCTCGGGCAACAATATCATGCGCGGCCACCGGCGGCTCTTCTCCAAATGCAATCACCAAATGGCGCAGCAGCGTCAGCACTCCGGAAAAAGATTTTCTTAAAACGGGCGCAAGTTCCTTCGCATTTCCCGGCGCGCGCAGGTAATGCTGCCTCAATTTCAACAGGATCGTGCGCAAGTCATGCTCAATCTGCACGCGGTGCAAGTTCATCGGCACTTCAATATCTGCAACGACGTCCGCTCCGTAAAGGATTCGCCGCCCGTGCTTCATATCCAGAATCTCGATGGCGAAGACATTCGCGGCATCCCTCAACTCATCTTTCGTGAAGAAAAGAGGAGCAGGCTCTTTCTGCTCGACGCACCACCATTCCACCACATCTGCGAGGCGTCCCAACTCCTCGACACTCAACGAACGAAGGATGCAAACCACATTTAGGTCCGAGTGTCCTTCGTGAAAGTCACCGCGCGCAGCCGACCCAAACAAAATGACGCATTCGAGGTTTGCCGCCGCGAATTCCTTCAACCTGTTGAGCAGCTCCGTCAGTTTTGTTTCTGTGGAGAGCATTTCGAATCCGTTCCTTTCATTCCCCGCTACCAGTCTCCTGAAGCGCCTCCGCCTCCGCTGCTGCCGCCGCCAAATCCCCCAAATCCGCCACCATCACCGCCTCCGCCCCCGCCGAAACCTCCCCCGCCCCAGCCTCCCGAGCCGCCTCCCGAACGCCTTCCGGCGCTGTCCGCGAGCATCCCCAGCAAAAACCAGAGCAAGCCGCTTCCGCCCGATCCGCCTCCGCGGCGGCCACCGCCGCGGGAAGACAGGCTGGCGATCACCAAAAAGAGCACGATCAAACCGAGCACGAACCAAAGCCCCAGATTCCCGCCGCGAGCTCCGGTGTTTCGAATTCGTCCCGCGGGCGGCTGGCCACTCAAGGTAACCCCAGCATCGTCCGCAATGTACTTTGCTAACTGCCACGCGGCGGCCTCGGCTGCCTTGCCGTAGTCGCCCTGGCGCAAGAAGGGCACCATCGCGCGACCCGCATCTCCCGCGCGCGCATCATTGATCACCGGCTCGAGTCCGTAGCCCACTTCGATGCGATATTTGCGCTCGTGGGGAGCGACAAGCAATAACACGCCGCGATTGTCTTTCTTGCTTCCGACTCCAAGTTGTTTGTACAGGTCCACGGCGTAGTTCTCGACACTCTCGCCATCGAGCGATTGGACGGTCACAATTGCCATCTGCGCGCCGGTCTTTTGCTCAACGTCCGCGCACAACGCTTCGAGCCGTGTTCTGGCTTCCGGGGCAATAACCCCGGTCAAGTCACTTACGTAACCGCTGGGATGAATTTTCTTGACGTCTTCCGCTGCGCAGAAACTCGCGCTGAACAAAAGCAGGCAATGAAGCAGTGCGGTTCGAGAGAGGTGAGTTTTTCGCATGCAGGGTTCGAAGGCGTCGCCAAATGACTATAGGGCCAGCTTCGACCATCTGTAAAGCGGTGTAAGCCTTCTCCTTCCAGCAAGCGAACCTTGCCAGGGTGCAGAGTTCGCACCTATAATCCTGTGTCTTTGCGGCGCTGTAAGTTGCGCGCTCAGCAGGAGGATTCTTGCCGGTAGGAACTGCGTTTCACGAAAGAACGCTGGCGCTGTGCGAGAGCCTGAATTACCGCGAATGGTCGGGCTACTACACGGTTAGCGTTTACGAGATGCACCACGAGCACGAGTACAACGCCATCCGAAATTCGGCGGCGCTGATCGATATTTCGCCGTTGTTCAAATACCGGGTGACGGGGCGGGACGCCACGAAGTTCGTGAACCGCGTGATTTCGCGCGACATTCATAAGGTTGCAGTGGACCAGGTGATTTACTGCTGCTGGTGCGATCCGGAAGGAAAAGTGATCGATGACGGAACGATCACGCGGCTGGGGGAGAACGAATACAGGTGGACGGCGGCAGACCCGAGTTTGCGGTGGTTTCAGCAGAACACGCTGGGGTTGGACCTAACGATTGAAGATATTTCGGAGCAGACCGCGGCGCTGGCGCTGCAGGGGCCGACATCGGGAAAACTGCTGCACGCGGCGGCGGACGCGAACATCACGAACCTGAAGTATTTTCGCGTGACGCGCGGGAAGATTGCGGGCGTGCCCGTGGACATTTCGCGGACGGGCTATACAGGCGATTTGGGATTCGAAGTGTGGATGCCCTGGAAGGATGCGGTGAAAGTTTGGGACGCGTTGATCGCCAAGGGCAAGGCGTTTGACATTCACCCCGCGGGAATGATCGCGCTGGATATCGCGCGGATTGAGGCGGGACTGATTTTGATCGAAGTGGATTACATCTCAAGCAAGAAGGCATTGATCGAATCGCAGAAATATTCGCCGGCGGAGATTGGGCTGGGCAAGCTGGTGGACTTGAAGAAAGAAACCTTTGTAGGGCGCGAAGCTCTGGCATTGGAAGCGAAAGAAGGTGCGGAACGGGCGCTGGTGGGACTGGAGATCAACTGGAACGAAGTCGAGGCGCTCTACGACAAGTTGAAGATGGCGCCACAAGTGCCGAGCATGGCGTCGCGCACCGCGGTACCCGTGTATCGCGGCGGGAGGCAAGTGGGCAAGGCCACATCAACGACGTGGTCGCCGACGCTGAAAAAAATGATCGCGCTGGCTTGCGTGAGTCGCGAGCATTCCGCGGCCGGCACCACGCTCAGCATGGAAATGACGGTGGAAGCGGCGCGCCACACCGTTTCCGCAAAGGTAGCAGCCATGCCGTTTTTCAATCCGCCAAGGAAGACGGCGGTACCGGTGATTTAGAGCTTAGCTATGCCGAACGGTGACCCTTTCGCATCTCCTACTGAATGGAAAAACATAAAGACTTTTTTTCAAGGGCTTTCCCCTATTCTTTCGACCTTTGCTGCCACACACAATCTTGCAATCGAGGAGTACTACCACGAATCACCCTCGTGGACATTTCGGTTCCGGCATCCAAAGGGCGGCGCGGGCGGTATTCATGTGGAGCGTGTCGACGATTCCACGATTCGAGTTGGTAGCTCTTGATACATCGATGAATTTGAGAATTTTACTCGCTATCTGAAATCGGATGAAGGCAGCGACCTGATCTTGGGGAAAATCGACGTACGCGAACTTCTAGAGGAGAAACTGAAGGATATCGTGACGTGGAACAAGAGCGACATGACCGCGTTTCCTGATTATGAGAGATTTTGGTCTCTTTACAGCAGAGAAGAATGGCTGCAAATGTCACCGATTGAACGCCTTCCCAAACCCAAGCTCTAGGCTCGCTATGGAGCCAGGCGGTTGTATTTCTTGAGGACCTCACGGAGGCGGTCGTGTGGCAGGGCGACGACCTTGTGATTTTCGATGCCGGTCATGGTTTCGGCGGCGACCATGGCGTTGATGATAGCTTCTTCGGTGGCCTGGACGGTGGCGGCAAAGACTGGCTCGATCTGATCATTGGGGAGCATTTTCAAGTCGACGGCGTGGTCGGCAGCGGCGGCGCCGGGATTTGCGGTGGAGAAGGCGATGAAGATATCGCCGGAGCCGTTGCCGGAGATGCTGCCGTTGCGTCCGAGCCCGAGAGAAACGCGGCGAGCGAGGCGCTTCAGTTGATGTGAAACGAGCGGCGCATCAGTGGCCACCACAACGATGATGGAACCGCGGTCCAATTCGTTGAATGAGGTGGAAGCGTACGCGGAATCTTCGGGAATCTCCTTGCCGACCGGCACGCCAGCGATGCGGAGATTTTTGCGCGAGCCATAGTTGCATTGCACAAGGACGCCGACCGTGTAGGCGCCGATTTTCGATTCGATTTTTCGCGAAGACGTACCGATGCCGCCCTTGAATTCGTTGCAGACCATTCCCGTCCCGCCGCCGGCGTTGCCTTCTTCGACGGCACCGGTGTGTGCGGAATCGATGGCGTGGAAGGCGTGCTCGGGTTTGACGTGGAAGCCGTTGATGTCGTTGAGCCAGCCGTCCCAAGTTTCTGCGACGACGGGGAGCGACCACCAGTAGCCGGTGGGATCGGGCTTGC
>WNFP01008805.1_pt1 | contig 10479 bp, 9 predicted proteins | sample 5400201 | NCBI WGS metagenome assembly WNFP01 (sample SAMN13153355, study PRJNA577476) | soil metagenome | isolation source: 115 cm saprolite under Madrone tree | place: USA:California | collected 2016-06-14
CTATCCGCGTTGAAGAGTGATAACCGCAGCGGTTGAAGCCGATTTCTTCTAAAGGGTTACGCAGGCATAAATGCCTGCGTAACCCGCTGTGCTCGTTGGTAGATGAACATCAATATCATGTGGGACTCTATTCCGTGGGACTTTTGAATTGTCAGGTTTATCCCCTGATCTTAATTCCCAATTCTTTCAATTGTGCCTCGCTCACGGGTGTAGGCGCATCCACCATCATGTCAATGGCCTTCGCTGTTTTGGGGAAGGGAATCACTTCGCGCAGGCTGTCGGCTCCGGCCAGGATCATGACAATGCGGTCCAGACCAAGCGCGATTCCACCATGCGGCGGTGTGCCGTATTCCAGCGCGTCCAGGAAAAATCCGAAACGTGACCGGGCTTCTTCGTCCGTCATGCCCAGCGCGGTGAATATCTGTTTCTGGATGTCCTGCCGATGAATACGGATGGAGCCCGACCCCAGCTCAGTGCCGTTCAGGACCACGTCATAGGCCAGAGCGCGCACTGCGCCCGGATCGGACTGTAATTTGTCCATATCCTGATCATGCGGCGAGGTAAACGGATGGTGCGCTGCGTTCCAGCGATTTTCCTTGTCGTCATACTCGAACATCGGAAAATCCGTGACCCAGAGCAATTTGAAATCGCGCGCAATCTCCCCGCTGCGCTCAAACGCCTTATGCTTGTCAGCGTATTTGCGCGCCAGTTCCAGGCGCGCCTCTCCGCCGGAGGTGTACTGGGCCTTCTGGTTGGCTGGCGTACATGCTTTGCCTTCGCTCGCGATACCCACCACAGGAACAATCAAGTCATCGACGCCGGCGTTGCAAAGATCGCGAATTTTTGCCGCGACCAGAGGACGTTTCTTTTCCAACTGCACAAAGTCATAAAGTACGCCGGCAAAATTCCTGTTCCGCTTGCTCAACTCTTCTGACAGTGCGCGCAGCTCTTTCTTTTCGCGATCGGAGATTTTGCCAACGTTGGGAATCCTGATTGCGACCATGTTCATATTGCCGTCAATGCGCAGGTCGGCCAGGTCTTCGTCGCTGAAGGCGGGGCGAATGTCGGTCATCGCCGGCAGGCGCATGTCCGGCTTATCGATGCCGTATTGGTGGATGGCCTGGTCATAGGTCATGCGCGGGAACGGCGTTGGCAAATCGATTCCGGCGGCCTTGAATGAAGCTTTCAGGAACCCTTCCACCACTTCAAATACACGGCCGGGTTGCGGAAAACTCATTTCCAGGTCGATCTGCGTGAACTCCGGCTGGCGATCGGCGCGCAAATCTTCGTCGCGGAAGCAGCGCACGATCTGGAAATACTTGTCAAAGCCGGAGATCATCAGGATCTGCTTGAAGAGTTGCGGCGATTGCGGCAGAGCGTAAAACTCTCCGGGATGCACGCGGCTCGGCACCAGGTAATCGCGCGCGCCTTCCGGCGTGGAGCGCGTCATGAACGGCGTTTCAATTTCCATGAAGCCACGGCCCGCCAGGTCCTGCCGGATGGCCAGCGCTACTTTGTGGCGCAGTTCAATATTGGCCTGCATGGCATCACGCCGAAGATCGATATAGCGGTACTTGAGCCGCACTTCTTCATTGAGGGGGCCGGCTTCACTGGGCAGGAACGGCGGCAGTTTGGACTCATTCAGCAGCTTGAGTTCGTCCACCGTGACTTCAATTTCGCCTGTAGTGATGTTTTTATTGATGGTGTCGGCGTCGCGGCGGCGCACCTTGCCAATGGCGGCGATCACGAACTCTGACCGCAGGTTGCCGGCCTTTTCATGTACGGCGGCGTTTTCGCCCTTATCAAACACGAGCTGCGTAATCCCGCTGCGGTCGCGGATATCAATAAAGATTACGTTGCCCAGATCGCGGCGGCGATTCACCCAACCCAGCAATACCACCTGCGCCCCAGTCTCTGCAGCGCGCAGCTCTCCGCACATGTGCGTGCGACGAAGATCACCTAAAAAATCAAGCGGCAAGGATGTACCTTTCTAATCATGGAATCCCATGGTGGCCAAGATTTTGATTATAAAGTTTAAATGGCTTCAGCGGCGACTCCCGCAGCCGGCGTTGGTAGCATTGCTTCGGCTGGCCTAAAGGGATGAAGACTTTTCCAAATACAAATGCCCGTCCGGTTCGCACCCGCGAGCCGCGTGGTCCAGCCGTGTCCGCCGAGGAAGTTGTTTTCCGTGTGCCGTTTTGTCCGCCGCTGGACTGGAGCAGCATGTTGGCGTTTCTGCTGCCGCGCGCGACGCCCGGGGTTGAAGCAGTTGAACCAGACTGCTACCGGCGCACCATGAGTATTCACGGACAGAGCGGTTGTTTTGACGTCACATGCGATCAGACCGGGAATGCGCTGAACGTGCGCATTTTTGCTCAAGCTCCAGACTCGGCTTCGATTGTCCTTGATCGTGTGCGCCACATTTTTGATCTTGACGCTGATTGGCAGAAGATTGCCGTGCGCCTGCGGGCCGACAAACTGCTCACGCCGCTTCTGGCTGCCGGTCCGGGGCTGCGTCCACCCGGCTGCTGGGACGGATTTGAACTGGCGGTCCGCGCCATCCTGGGACAGCAAGTTACGGTAAAAGGAGCTACCACGCTGGCTGGCCGGCTGGTAAATAGTTTCGGCAAGCCGCTTGTACCCAACACCAAGCCTACTGCCAGAGCATCACATGCAGTGGCCGGGTTTTCCCCACGGCAGAAGTGCTGGCGGAAGCCAACGTGGCATCTATTGGTTTGCCGAGGGCACGGGCGGAGACCATTCGCGGACTGGCGCGCGCGGTCTCCGAAAAGCAAATCAGCTTCAACGGCATAACCAGTCCTGATAATTTTTGCCCGCAACTCTGCGAGCTTCCTGGTATTGGGCAATGGACAGCACAGTACATTGCTATGCGGGCGCTGCGCGATCCGGACGCATTTCCCGCCAGCGATCTGGGGCTGCTCCGTGCCACGGGCCTCAAGACGGCAAAGCAATTGGAAGCGCGGTCAGAAAAGTGGCGGCCATGGCGCGCCTATGCGGCCATCTACCTGTGGAAGTCACTCGCAGGGTAAAAGAGATGCGATCAGGGCACAGTCTTTACGTGGGCCGCTATGGCATCTGGTCCCACGGTGACCTGCTCGCCGGTGCTTAGGTTTTTAAGGGCGAATTGGCCGGAATTGGTCTCATTCTCCCCTAAAATCAAGGCAAAGCGGGCGCCCAGTTTACTTGCTGTTTCCAGGGATTTCTTGAGTTTGAAGGTTTCGTCCCCGGCAACCACCGCCACTCCCTGGCGGCGAAGTTCACGGGCCAGCCGGGCGACATGAACATTCATGCCGGCGCCAAGTGGAGCAATGTAAACATCCGCAGGACGTGCAGCCACACCGGCTGACTCTTGCAGCGTCATCACCAGGCGGTCTTCACCAATGGCAAAGCCAATGCCGGGCGCGGGCGGGCCACCCAGCGATTCTGACAAACCGTCATAGCGGCCGCCGCCCAGAATCGCATTCTGCGCTCCCAGCGCGCCGTGCGTAAATTCAAAAGCCGTGCGCGTGTAGTAATCCAGACCGCGCACCAAACGGTGGTCCAGCGTGAACGACACGCCTACGGCACTGAGGATTTTTTGTACCTCGGCAAAGTGCGCGCGGCAGCTTTCATCCAGGTAGTCACTCATGCGCGGCAGCTTTTCAATGATCGGCTGGTCTTCCGGCACTTTGCAGTCCAGAACGCGCAAAGGATTGGTCTCCGCGCGGCGCTGGCAGTCCGCGCACATGGTGTGAACAACATCTTTCAGCGCATCGCGCAGAGCCTGCAGATAAACAGGACGGTCATTGGCGCAGCCCACCGAATTCAACATCAGGCTCCAACCCTGAATGCCCAGGCGGTCGAGCAGGCTGGCGAGCATTTCCAGCAGTTCGGCATCAACCGACGGAGATTCGCTGCCTGCCGCTGTCGGCCCAATGACCTCCGCTCCAATCTGGTAAAACTGGCGATAACGTCCTTTCTGCGGACGCTCGCGGCGGAATTGCGGCCCAATATAGTAAAAGCGCTGCAGGCCCGGACGCTCCCATAGCTTGTGCTCAATATAGGCACGTACAACGCCCGCAGTGTTCTCAGGACGCAATGCCAGCCACTGGCCTTTCTCACTCTGTGCGCGAGCGCGGTCTTCCCAGGCAAACATCTCTTTGGAAACGATATCGGTCTCTTCGCCCACAGAGCGCTGAAACAGCTGGAGGTCTTCAAGAACAGGAGTACGGATTTCCTGGAAGTTGTAGACGCGGAACAAATCCCGTACGGCGGCCTCAACAAAGTTCCAGGTTTCCGTTTCCGGCGGGAGAAGGTCACGCGTGCCGCGCACGGCTCTAATGGAATTGGCCATTATTTACCTGGAAATTCCTTCCTATATATCTGCGTGTAATCGAAATAATTCTTCCCGTACATCAGGATCGTCTTCTGGGTCTCTTCGTCGTCAATCTTCTTCTTGAATTTTCCCGGTACGCCCATCCAGAGCGAATACGGCTCAAGGACGGTCCCTTCGGGAATCACGGTACCGGCAGCGATGATGCAGCCTTCGCCAACTTTGGCGTTATTCAGAATCACGCTGCCCATGCCGATCAGGCAGCGGTCGCCGATGGTGCAGCCATGCAATGTGACCGAGTGGCCAACGGTGACCCAGTCGCCCAGCGTGACGCCGTATTTGTGGCGCATGCCGTGGAGAACGCTGCAATCCTGCACGTTGGAGTTGTTGCCGATGCGGATGGCGAAGACATCACCGCGGATGACGGCGTTCATCCAGACGCTGGAGTTTTCACCGATTTCCACGTCGCCGATGATCTGCGCAGACTCGTCGATATAGCACGAGCCATGGATGCGCGGCGTGATTCCTTGATAGGAGCGAAGCATAAGCTGAATTTTAGAAGGTAACACGCGCGCCCGGCCAGCGGCAATTGGAGCTACATGTCAGTTTTTGGGGAGTAGAGCGCAAGCGATGTGCGAGCGCGGCAGGAAAGATTAATGAAGCTCAACGCCCATGAGTTCGGTGACCATGGTCCACTGCTCCCAGGCGTAACGCCAGATGGAAACGGAGTGCAGGTGCTCAAAAGAATGGAAATCACGTTCGTTCATTGCGGTTTGCTCGTCAAGATAAACCTGGCTGACGAAATCACAGTCATTGCAGCGGACGATATAAGGATAGTTATCGCTCATGATGGGCAACCGTTTTTAATGGGGAGAGATTATTCTGAACTTTCCTGCACCGTGTGCACTAAGGCAGTCATCTTAGGGGGAGCGAGTTTTTAACCTGCTGTATCAATCAGGTCCAACAGCCGGTCCAGCATCGCAAGTACACAACAACCGGCAAGGAAATGCACAGTTTTCTGCGTGCTAAGAGCGCATGATGCGAGCTTTGATCTCAGGCTCCCAGATCACATTGCCGGGTTCCAGGGTCTCGACGCCTACCTGGCCTTCCAGATCGGTGCCTGCCTTGCCAATCCACGTAACTTTATAGCGAGCGCGACGATTTTGACGCTGAAGCCAGATGGTTTGGCCCACGGCCTTGATTCCAGGGGGCGCCACCAGGCGCGCTCCATTGGTGGAGATCTCATAGGTGCAGCAATTATGGGATTCAAGGCTGTTGATATCAGGAAAAACCTTGACCGGTACTGCCAGATGCAGCCGCTTTTCCTGCCGTTTATCCGCCAGTGCTGTCACGGGCCCAGGGGGCGAAGGTTGGAGATTCTGCTTCTCTTCCATAACTTACCGAGTATCCTGCGGTGATGCTCTCTGGTCAATATTACTTTCGTTTGGATGGGATGAAATACGTTCCCGCTCCGGGACTTACTGACGCAATGCAGGCAAAGCATTTACAATGGTTCCTTAGACCCTCCTTTTCTGGATAAAAACAATGATTCATTTCCCGGTGCCTGAGGCCCTGACCTTCGATGACATCCTGCTGCTGCCTGCGCAATCCGACGTGGTCCCCGCGGAAGTCAACACGCAGACACAGCTTTCGCGCAATATCCGTCTGAACATTCCCATCATCAGCGCGGCCATGGACACGGTGACAGAGTCGCGCCTGGCCATTGCCATTGCCCAGCAGGGCGGGCTGGGCACTATCCACCGCAATCTGTCCATCGAACAGCAGGCGGATGAAGTGGACAAAGTAAAGCGCTCGGAGAGCGGCATGATCATGGACCCGATTACGCTTTCTCCTGACCACAAGATCGCTGACGCTCTGGAACTGATGCGGCGCTACAAGATTTCCGGCGTTCCCGTTACCAAAAACAAGAAGCTGGTGGGAATTCTTACGAACCGTGATCTTCGCTTTGAGACGCGCACGGACATCCCCATCAGCAAGATCATGACCAAGGACAACCTCATCACCGTGCCTGTGGGGACCACGCTGGAAGACTCGGAAAAGATCCTGCATGAGCATCGCGTGGAAAAACTGCTGGTGGTGGATGACCACTACAACCTGAAGGGGCTGATTACCGTCAAGGACATCCAGAAAAAACTCAAGTATCCGAATGCGGCCAAAGATGAGCACGGGCGGCTGCGCGTGGGCGCGGCCATTGGCGCCACCGGCGACTTTTTGGAGCGGGCGCAGGAAATGGTCAAGGCCAAAGTGGATGTGCTGGCCATTGATAGCGCTCACGGCCACTCCAGCCGCGTCATGGAAGCCATCAGGACCATCAAGGCAAAGCTGCCGGAAGTGGACCTGATGGCCGGCAACGTGGGCACGCATGAAGGCGCATGCGCGCTGGTGAAGGCGGGCGCGGACGCCATCAAAGTCGGGATTGGTCCAGGCTCCATCTGTACCACGCGCATCGTCACCGGCGCAGGCGTTCCTCAGGTTACGGCCATTGCGGAAGCGGCGCGCGCCTGCCGTGACGCGCAGGTCCCCGTGATTGCCGATGGCGGCATCAAGTTCTCCGGCGATATCAGCAAAGCCATTGCCGCCGGCGCCAGCGTGGTCATGATCGGTTCGTTGTTTGCCGGGACGGAGGAGAGTCCGGGCGAAACCATTCTTTATCAGGGACGCTCGTTTAAGTCGTATCGCGGCATGGGATCGCTTTCCGCCATGGCGTCCGGATCAAGCGAGCGTTACGCGCAGACCACGGAAGATTCCTCCACGGACAGCACGGGCCTGCGGGACGTTAACCGGGCCAGCAATCGCGTGGACAAGCTGGTGCCGGAAGGAATTGAAGGGCGCGTTCCTTATCGCGGCACGCTGGCCGAGATGGTCTATCAACTGGTGGGCGGGCTGCGCTCCGGCATGGGCTACTGCGGCACCAGGAACATTCCGGAGTTGCAGCAGAAGGCGCGCTTCATCCGCATCAGCGGCGCAGGCTTGCGGGAAAGTCACGTGCATGACGTGGTCATTACCCGGGAAGCTCCTAATTACAGGCTGGAATAGGCAGGGCGCTTTGTCATCAACCACTCTTCCAGAACCTCTGCCTGCTTCTTCCATGCGCAAGCTGCTGGCCTGGCTGCCTACATTGATCTGGCTCAGCGTGCTGGCCTGCTTTTCCACGGACGTGTTTTCCGCCGAGCACACCGGCGGCGTTCTGAGGAAGATCATCCATGCCTTGTTCGGGGCCATCTCTGAGCACCGTTTTGAGCAGGTCCACTTCCTGGTGCGCAAGTCCGCGCATTTCACAAGCTACGGACTGCTGAGTGCATTTGCCTTTTTCTCATGGCGCGGCACTCTGCTCTCGGCTGTGCGCTGGAGTCTGCGCTGGACTAATCTGGCCTTGCTGATGACTCTGGCTGCCGCCAGCCTGGATGAGTTCCATCAAAGCTTCATCCCGTCACGCACGGCCAGCTATCATGACGTGATCCTCGATATGACGGGCGCGATCTTCTTCCAGTTGGTCATTGCGGCCTGGATCAACCTGCGATACGCGGCCGCGTCCGATCATTAAAGGCCTTGCGGCCAACGCCGCCGTTGAGTGAGTTGAGTATCGGCACTGGCCTTACTGCTTGTCAGTAGCGATATTTCTGGAATGTAAAATTTAAATTCCGCTATATCTCCTGGGCAACCACAGGTGATTTTTGTGCACTTTGAGGGATCGTGCCCGACGCATGCCCTGATACCTGCCCGTTGGTTTGCGGCCTTTGATCGTTGCCGTGAAGATCAAGTGACCAGTATTACCGCATCCCTTACAACAAGCCAGTCCCGCGTCAGCGGGACGAATCGTAGTAGCCCGCTGTTTCAACAGCGGGAAAACGAACCACCAACGATGTGAGTCCCCTTTAGGGGGACGACTGAGAGATGACATTTCCAGTATCAGTCGTCCCCTGAAGGGGACTTTTCTCTTTACACATTTTCCCGCCGTTGAAACGGCGGGCTACTGCCAGCCGTCCCGCCGGCGCGGGACTGGAACGTGGATAACCCATTTTGAGCATCGGGATGTGAGGGTGGGAAATCGTACGCCAAAAAACCTTCAGCAGTAGCACAATAATTTTTGCCCAAAAACAAATAACCCCGCACATCAGTGCGGGGTTATTCGGTAAGCTGTTGGGATTGGCTGAAGGCGCGGAGGCCTTGTGCGAACCACAACTTCGCTAGGACTTAAAGACTCACGCCTTAAGCCTCAGCCACCTCACGTTTACTACTACAATCAGAACTTTTCATATTTTTTGGATCGCCCTCCTTTCCCGTGTAAGCGCAGAATAACGCCATCTATATTTGAAAGTCAATACGGCAAATGGCAGATTTTTTTCGTCCTGATCTGGCACTTCAATAATCTGAATTCACCCGGCGTAACATCATCGCCGCCGAAATTGAAAAGGTGATTGATGCGCTCACCAGCCGGCACTTCAGCCGTGTCAAATCCCCTTTCTCTGCAAAGCGTCGTTGTCGCAAGGGTCTCACTTTAGCGGTTCAGTCCAGAATTGCTCCTCATGTGTTACTGACGTAACTTGTTGACACTTCTCACGAACGGCAGACTAGCCTGTCTTCATTCCTAACAGGCCGTCTCGCAGAGGATGCATACAGTAGGCACAATCCCGGCAAGTTACGACTACCGCTTGGTGTCGCTCTCGGTGGTGATCGCCATCTTCGCGTCCTATACGGCGCTTAGTCTTGCCGGACGCGTAACTGCGAGCCGGGATCAAGCGCGCCTGGCATGGCTGGTGGGTGGCGCTATTGCGATGGGCACTGGCATCTGGTCAATGCACTACACCGGGATGCTGGCCTTCCGTCTGCCGATACGAGTCTATTACCACGTCCCCACGGTCTTTCTATCTCTGCTGGCGGCGATCTTTGCTTCTTGCATCGCCTTGTGGGTCGTTAGCCGCCCGCGCGTGACCACGCTCCATGTAGTGGGCGGCAGTCTGCTGATGGGCGGCGCCATTGCAACCATGCACTACACCGGGATGGCCGCAATGCGTCTGGCAGCCCATCATCATTACCACCCGGGCTTATGGCTACTCTCGGTGCTGTTAGCCGTCGTGATCTCTCTGGCGGCACTGGCCCTCACCATTCATTTTCGTGACGAGAACAGGGGGCGACTGCTGCAGATTGCCATTTCGGTGGTCATGGGGCTGGCAATTCCTATCATGCATTACACGGGCATGGCTGCGGTCAGCTATATGCCCACGAACGCGGCTCCGGACTTGTCGAACGCTATCGATATATCCGTACTTGCGAATTCCGCGGTCATTCTTGTAACGCTAGTCATTCTCAGCTCGGCTCTACTGTCGTCGCTGGTCAATCGCCGCTTCTCTGCCCAGGCACGGGAGCTTGTACTCAGCGAACAACGCTACCAGCACCTGTTTGAGAGTAATCCCCAGCCGACCTTCGTCTTCGATCTACGGACACTGCTTTTCCTGGCAGTGAATCAGGCGGCGATCAGCAAGTATGGATTCTCGGCGCAAGAATTTCTGGCTCTGAAGATTACCGAGCTACAGGCGGCAGAGGTTCTTGGGCGTCTGCTGGAGGTGGCCCAGTCGGGCGTTCCCAGCGAAGCCCGGCATCGGGGGAGAGATGGCGCCACCTTCATAGTGGAATTGTCGCTTAGAACCATCACTTGGGCAGGCAAGCCTGCCGGTCTGCTCCTTGCTAACGACATCACAGAACGCAAACGAACCGAGCAGATGGAAGCTGAGCGGTGTATTTTTCTGGAGACCATCACCCAGAATCAGCCGCTGGAATCTAGTCTGCAACATCTCGTGCATGTTCTGGAGGATCAGTTACCCGGTGCTTTATGTTCCATCATATTGCTAAAGTCCGCCAAGTCTTGTCACGTTCCTGCCAGCTCTCTTAGCAAAGACGTGCTGATACGGCTGGAGAGTTTCAGGTTAGAGGAACTCGGCAATGCATTGGGTGCGGGGCCCGACTGCCGTGAGATGTCCTTTGTAGAAAACTCTTCCGTCGCCTGCCCGCATCAAGAGCTGAGGGAATGGGCGGTTGCTCTCAACCTCAAATCGTGCTGGTCTGCTCCAGTTGTGAACGCCGGAGGCCAGGTAGCCGGCCTGATTGTGGTGTTTTTTCGTGACGTG
>WNFP01013206.1_pt1 | contig 10479 bp, 8 predicted proteins | sample 5400201 | NCBI WGS metagenome assembly WNFP01 (sample SAMN13153355, study PRJNA577476) | soil metagenome | isolation source: 115 cm saprolite under Madrone tree | place: USA:California | collected 2016-06-14
ATTATTGCGACGCTTGCTCCACGGACCCTCCCCAAACGCCAGAGCGTGCAAGGGGTAAGCAAGGCGAAGTAGTAAACCACCACTAGGCCAGCCTCAATCATGTGAGGGATTCGACGCGACCACGTTGTTTGCCAATCAGCAAAATCTCCTTCGGCCCGCGGCATCCCAATGTAATACCAACGGTACACAGCATTATTGAAATGTGCTGCGAATGCGGAGCGCCATGGAAGGTAAATGAGCATCGCGCAGAGTGTGACGGCGACAAGGGCGAGTCCAAGTGAGAAGGCGACGCGCGGCCGCCGATGCAAGAATTCTGATAGGTCAGAGAGGAACAACAGCGATGCCACGACTACCATCAGCTTGAATGGAATCGTCATGAACTCGAATACAAGCTGCCCCGTCAGTTGCTCGGTTATCCAGAACCCCATCGCAAGCACCGAAGCGCTTAGGCCAAAAATAACCGTTTTTGGCAATCGGTTGGACATGACTGGTGGATGTTACCATTTTGTTAAGCTTTCTAAAACTTTATTTCCTGCCATAGTAATTGAAATTGTGACCGAAGCCGAGATACAGCAAAGTCAGCCTGCCTCGACCGAATCGACTCCATACCCGAAAACCGCAACCGATCCGTTTTCGAAAAAGCCACTTACGTTGACTACGGCCCTGCTCTGGAGCGCCACATCAGTCACAGCATTTCACCTCGCATACAGCGTTCCTTACCTGCCGGTTTTGACAATCGTCTATGTCTTCGCCCTACTGCAATTGATGCGCGCTCGGACCAACCGCCAATCGTTTTATCTCAGCCTGGTCGTCGGAATATTCATCGCGGCGCCCCAAATGTCCTGCTTTTGGGTTCTCTTCGGCCCCTCGTCCATCGTGCTGTGGTTAATTCTCGCTTTTTGGACGGCCCTGTTCGTGACGCTCGGCCGTTTGTGTTTAAACAATTTGGGTGCCGTTCGCGGCGGTTTGCTACTGCCATTTCTCTGGACTGGCCTGGAATATTTTCGCAGCGAGCTCTATTACCTGCGATTCTCGTGGCTTAACATCGGCTACGCCTTTTCGGCGAGCGCGTATCAGCCGGCTCTTAACTTCTTGGGGATGTACGGTATTGGCTTTTTCGCGGTAACAGTCGCCGCGGGTATATGGTTGCTAGACTTTAAACGCGTGGTAATTTTCGTTGGAGTCGTGACGCTGTCGTGCGCAGTGATTTGGTCTATATACTGGGGCGGACGCGATAAAAGGACTCTAGGGAAACCAATTCAACTCGCCGGCGTCCAACTGGAATTTCCCGCCGAGCACGAAGTCATTTCTGCGCTCGACAAATTAATCGCGACCAAACCGGAAACTCAAATCATCGTCCTTTGCGAATACGCTTTCCTCGGCCCTATCCCCGAAAAAATCAAAACCTGGTGCAAAGATCATCAGCGCTATCTCGTCGCCGGCGGCAAGGATCCGCTCCCCTCAGGAGATTTCTACGACACTGCATTCGTCGTCGGCACGAACGGCGACATTGTCTTCAAGCAAGGCAAGAGTGTCCCAGTTCAATTTCTCAAAGACGGTTTACCCGCAAGAGAGCAGAAGTTGTGGGATTCGCCTTGGGGCAAAATCGGTATTTGTATCTGCTACGATTTAAGCTACACGCGAGTGACCGATCGACTCGTGCGCCTGGGCGCTCAAGCGATGATTGTTCCGACAATGGACGTTGTGGAATGGGGAAAGCACGAACACGAATTGCACGCTCGCGTTGCGCGCGTTCGCGCCGCGGAATATCACATCCCAATTTTCCGTGTCGCCAGTTCTGGAATTTCGCAGTTGGTTGATCGCTCGGGCGTCGAACAGGCTAGCGCCGGCTTTACCGGTCAGAACGAAATGCTTTCTGGAAAAATGTTTATCAACCAACCCGGCTCGTTGCCGATTGATCGCTGGTTGGGACCCGCCTCAGTTGGCGTAAGCGGGCTGATAATTCTGTTCCTTATGGCACGACATTGGGTTGCACGACGCGTTCTTCCGTTGTGATTCGATTCCTCAATTGGCTGGTCCGATTGCTCTATGGTTACCGCATCTACAACGCGAAAGTCCTCAAAAGTCCCGGCCCGGTCCTTCTTCTTCCAAACCACACTTCCTGGTGGGATTGGCTCCTGATTGGCGTTTGCCTGGGAAAAGATTGGCGCTTCGCGGTCTCCCGCGAAGCTGCCGACGTCAGTTGGATTCACAAACGCATCATGATCAACAGCCGCACGTTTCCTGTGGATATGAATTCCCCTTACGGTGTCAAACACATGGCCGAATATCTCCAAAAAGGCGGGCGCCTCGTGCTTTTCCCCGAAGGCCGGCTCTCTCGCACCGGCTCATTGATGAAACTTTTTGATGGCACCGGGTTCCTGATTTACAAAACTCGCGCAAAGGTAATCACCGCCTACCTTCGCGACGCCTATCGACTGCCCAAATCGCCGAGCCCCGGCAAAAAAACATGGTTCCCACAGTTGTCCGTTCACTTCAGCAATGTCCTTACTCCTCCCAAGACTGACCACGCAAGTGTAACAGACGCCCGCCACCACCTCACTGACTGGTTGCGTGATCAGATGGTCAAGCAGCAGTTCGAAACTGAAATGGACTTCGGACCCACGAACTTGCCTGCCGCTATTCTCGAATCGGCCAGGCGCCAGCAGCGCAAAATCATTCTGCAGGACTCGACGATGCAGAAAATTTCCTGCCGCAAACTTCTCATTGCAGCCAGTGTTCTGGCTTCATGTTGGAGAAAGCGTATTGGCAATGCATCGGAGGTAGGGCGCGGTGTCCCGACCGCGCCGCAAATTGGCAATAACGTCACGCTCCGCATCGGCGTTCTCTTGCCCAACGTCAACTCAATGCCCGTCGTCCTTCTCAGCCTCTGGCTCGCGAAAAAGGTTCCTGCTGTTCTCAATTACACCGTTGGTCCTGCCATTCTGCTCGCTTGCGCGCGCGTGGCTGAACTCAAGCAAATCATCACCTCAAAACGATTCATTGAGAATTTCCACCTCGACTTAAAACCATTTCAAAATGCCGGAATCGAGATTCTGTTCCTCGAAGACGTTCGTGCTGGAATTTCTGCCGCGCAAAAGCTTTCTGTCGTGTTCTCATCTCGAGCGCCCCTCGGCTTCCCCAAATCTGAAGATCCTGCCGTGGTTCTGTTCACCAGCGGCTCCGAAGGCGATCCAAAGGCCGTTGAACTCACCCATCGCAATATTCTTGCTAACATCCGCCAAATGGTTTCCGTCGTCGACCTGATGGAAAGCGACAGGTTCTTTAATGCCCTCCCCTTGTTCCACAGTTTCGGCCTCACTATCGGGCTGCTCCTGCCGCTCGTGCGCAGCACCTTTGTCTTTTTGTATCTTTCGCCTTTGCATTACCGCGTCGTGCCTTCCGCTTTTTATAATCTCGATTGCACCGTCCTTTTCGGCACGAACACATTTCTGAATGGCTACGCCCGCAAGGCCCATCCTTACGATTTTCGCAGCTTGCGTTATCTCTTCGCTGGCGCGGAAAAGCTCCAGGAAAGCACCGCCAATATTTGGATGCGAAAATTTGGCGTGCGCATCATCGAAGGCTATGGCGCGACCGAATGCAGCCCATGCGTCAGCGCAAATACGCCGATGCGCTCGAAGCACGGCTCCGCTGGCCAGTTCTTGCCGGATATCGAATATCGGCTCGAACCCGTCGAAGGCGTCTCAGACGCGGATTCCGGAATGCACAACGAAAAGGCTGGCCGTTTGTTTGTCCGCGGGCCGAACATCATGCGGGGCTACTTGAACCTCGAGCCAAATGCAAAATTTCAGACACTTGGCGGCTGGTACGATACAGGCGATATTGTGAACGTGGACGCCGAGGGATATGTCCATATCCTCGGCAGACTAAAACGATTTGCAAAAGTGAGCGGCGAAATGGTCAGCTTGACCGCGGTCGAGGATGTGTTGGTAAGCGCATTCCCTAAATACGGCTTGAAGTTCGCCATTGCAGTCAAATTAACCATCGAGAACTGGAAAAAATCATCTGACATTTATGTCGCCCTTTAAGACCATTCAACGACTCTCATTAACACGCCGCTTTAGCGGGGTGTGCGACCGCGCCATCACGACATCAACTGTTTTAACAGTTTCCCCGAAATGCCTCCCCTTTCCGCGCGTTCTGGAATCGTCCCGCGATTGCCAATTTTCTTAACCCATCAATTTAATGACCGAACAATTACAAATTCGCATCCACGGTCCCGACTCTCTCCCGACGCTGGTCTATCTTCCCGGCTTGCACGGTGATTGGACATTGATTGGCAGTTTCAGGCGGGCGCTCGCCAGCCGCGTCAGATTCGTCGAAATCACCTATCCTCGAACGCTAACCTGGTCTCTCGAAGATTACGCTGCCGGCGTCGAAGCTGAGTTATCCCGACACAGCATCACCCGCGGTTGGTTGTTAGCCGAGTCATTCAGCTCGCAAGTTCTTTGGCCATTGCTCGCCCGAAAACGTTTTCAGAGTGAGGGCGTCGTTTTGGCCGGGGGCTTCGTGCGGCATCCTATGACTTGGGCCGTGCGCCTCGCGGAATATTTCTGTGGGGCGGTTTCGTTGGGACTGTTGACACGAATCCTTTTCGGTTATGCCAGAATCGCCCGGTTGCGAAGCAGGAACTCACCAGAAGCAATAGCTGCCCTCGACGAATTTCTCGCCCGGCGCACTCGCCTCGACCAGCAAGCCGCAAAACATCGACTTCACCTGCTCGCCAAAAATGATCCATGCGACATCGCCAGAAACGTGACTGTCCCAGTCTATGCGATTACCGGCCTCTTCGACCCTATCGTTCCGTGGGTTACGGTCCAGCGTTGGCTGAAGAAAAACTGCCCGATGTTGAAGGAATATCGAATCGTTCGACATTCAGACCACAATGTGCTGGGAAACGCTGCCAAAACGGCTGCGGACTATATTCTCCAATGGATAAACGTTTCCACGCCCACGGCAAAAGCTAATTCAGAGGGCAAAGTGGCTGGAGAACTTGCCGTTGTTTCCAGATAGTCCTGCCTTATACTAGGCCAACGAATACTATGACACGTCAGCAAGTGCTCGATCTCTATTTCATGGACGCGCGCAGCAAATTAATCGATCTCGCCGCCTTCCTTGATCGACTCGACCGCGCCGAAGGCGAAGCGGATTTTCGCCTGGCCGAATTCCACAAAGCCATGCAGGAACTGGAAAAGAAACATCCTGATCGGGCGAAAGGAGTTTTACTCGCCTTGAGCGATCCAACCACTGAGCCAATTCCAGCCGCTACCACCAAAGCAGCCTGCGGCGCATGGCCCGGAATGAAAGGTTGAACAAAACGAAAATCGAAGGAACCCGGCGACTCGTGTCTTGTAACCGCAATTGCTTTCGAGTTGGTTCCCTCGCCCCATCGGATGGGGAGAGGGTTAGGGTGAGGGGTTTTGCACAGGCGGGACAGTTACACCAGCTTCTATGAAATACATTGAGCCGCATGCACACATGGTCAGCCGTGTCACGGACGACTATGTCAGAATGGCGACCGCCGGCTGTCAGGCCGTTTGCGAGCCGGCGTTCTGGGCGGGCTTCGACCGCAGTTCACCCGACGGCTTCTACGATTATTTTTGCCAGCTGACCGAGCATGAGCCGAAGCGCGCAGCCAAATTTGGCCTGCCGCATTTCTCCTGGCTTTGCATCAACCCAAAGGAATCCGAGGATGTCAAACTCGCCGAAGCAGTTGTCGCAATCATTCCCAAATTTCTCAGCCGCCCTAACGTCCTCGGAATTGGCGAAATCGGTTTGAACAAAAATTCCCGCAATGAAATGCGTGTGCTCGAAATGCACGTCGATCTCGCCGCGCGCGAAAACCAGCTCATTCTCGTCCACACTCCGCATCTCGAAGACAAACTCAAAGGCACCCGCCTCATTCTGGATGTCATCAAGAGCGACAAACGCATCCGGCCCGACCGCGTCATCATTGATCACGTCGAAGAGCACACAGTGAAACTGGTGCTCGACACTGGCATGTGGGCCGGCATGACACTATATCCCGAATCCAAATGCACCCCCGCTCGCGCCATCGACATCGTCGAAGTGTACGGCAACGAACGCATCTGGATGAATTGCGCCTGCGATTGGGGCGTGAGTGATCCGCTGGCCGTGCCGAAAACAGCTCTGGAAATGCGCCGCCGCGGCCATGCCACCGAAGCCATCGACAAATTAGTCTTCCAGAACCCTCGCAAGTTTTTGGGCCAGTGCCCAAAGTTTAAGCTGGGATGAATCGATTCAGTCGCGGGTGATTGCGGCGTCAGAGTCGGAGCGCGGACATTCCTGTCCGCAGCATTGTCCAAATTTCAATCTCGCCGGCCGTCTCAGGCGCCATAATCAAAGCGAAGCTTGCCGCGGACAGGAATGTCCGCGCTCCGGTGGGCGTTCCGGTATCCTCCCCGCTTTAGGGGATACCGCTGCTTTCCTCAGGTCAGCTAATGTCGCTTCACCCAAAAATGAATCGACAGCCAGCGACAAAATCTCAGGCAATTCCATTTAGCTTACAAAACCTATGAAATCGCTTCCCTCAACAACAATGGACAACAAAACAACCCATTGGCTACCATTCCTTGCAATCGCGTTACTTTGCCTCACACCACTTTCCCGATTGCGCGCACAAACTGGCCCCTTTTATCCAACCAACTGGCCGCCGACAATCGATACGAACAGCACTGGCGTTGATTATCTTATCGTTGATTTAGCCGCCGCATTTGACACTCCTCCCGGCTGGAATAGCATAGGCGTTTCTTTTTCCGGGGGCGGCGATCAAGATTACGCTTCCGCAACCCGCGACGGCCTGGTTGGTGATGCATCGACATCCTCATTCATGAATTTCGCCGATCCCAACTATGCTCAATTTGGCAACGTCCCGAACGTTGATATTCTGGTGCAAGTATTCGGAAACGATGCCCTCTACAATCCGAACGGAACTGGCAAAATCATCACCTTCCGCGAGGGCGCGCTCGGCACAGAACTGCCCGTGAGCGCCGGGCCGATTCCTGCCGGCGCAAACAACGGTCATTGGAACTGGATGCTCTTCAGCATCACCAACGCCATCAGTCCGAATTCGCAAAATAGCACAGGCTTGCGGTACATCGGCTTCGTTCCGACACCTCCTCCAGCTGGCACCCAGAATGGCGGTGTCAACGGCGGAACACTTCGAATTGAAGGGGTCCCCAGCATCATCATTCGGGCCATGGCGATCGGGCCTGCCGGAGTTTTCGGCACGACGAATGTCGTCAATGCGATTTTCCAGCCGCCGGTAGTCTGCAATCCCGAACCGCCCGTTAACCTCGCCTACATTGACATCAACGCCGGCGTGACCAATCACCTCATCGTTCTAACAAACAACACCGATCAGACAGTCACTTATCAGACCGGCGTCGGACCCGCTGGCGATTTGAGGACTGCCGTTCAGGGCACAAGTCTTTACATGAATTTCGGAATTCTGAGCAACTATCTGGGCGAACCTTGCAACACACCCAGGCCCATGAAGGTGTGCGTGGAATTTTACGACGATCCAGCCCTTGCCGGAACGCAATTCGGGCCGGAAATGTATGCCGTCGATAGCACCGGCGCGACAGCTACCTATACCGGTCCGCGTTACACATTGTCGGGTTCCGGTCAATGGCTGAAGTTGGCCTTCTGGATTCCGTCTGTGAATTTGTTCGGCGTGAACACTGCCCCATATACCGGCGGCCCCCGTCTCATATCCAATGGACTCTTTCCTTTTATCGATCGCATCGAGTTGGGTGTTGTCAGAAGCGGTACAAATGCTCTAGCCGGGCTAGATCCTGATTCCAGCTATTTGCTCAACCCATTTATTTGCACCACAAATTATGGATATTATGTGGAGTTGGACTTGCAGAATGGAATTACCAACGGGTTAACTACAGGCAACTCCGGGGGCGACCAAAACATGGTGGTCGAGCTTGTCGGTCCTCCCAGCGACCAGCGCCTGTCTCTAGCGCCCACTGGTGGAAACAACAATCTTCAATTCGCGATTGTCCCTGGCGCGAGCTTCGTTCCTCCATTGGGACCCACCTACCAGGATAATGCCGATGTGGTGATGGCCCTCACATACTACGATGATCCCGCCATGGTCGGCGCCAGATTGTATCCATGGCCTTACCAAACCTTGAAATCTGGCGTTACTGCCATAACTTTTCCGAACCAATTGACCGGCACGAGCGTCTTTGCACGCCCCTACAGCTACCGGGAGACCTTGACCGGCAGTGGAGCCTGGAAGGTGGCTTACTTTGAACTCCCCAACGTAAATTTGGCGGGTGTAAATCAAGGGCCGCAATCGGTCGCACGCTTTCAGACGGATCCTGCGACCAACGGGGTTCCCGCATCCGGATACATTCACGTTTCGCGCGTGCGCTACAACGTAGTTCGTCCGTGCGGCCCATACGTAGGAATTGACATGTTTCAACCAGTGAGCATCACAAACTCGGCCCCGCGTCCGAGCGTTGGGTGGCTTGGACAAGCCACCTTGCAGGCCACTCCCACCTTGACGGGACCATGGACTGATTTGTTGAGTGTGACGAATAATGTAAAGAACAGCTATATGCCACCAACAACATTGCCGGTCCAGTTCTTCCGACTTAAGTTCCCGCCGGTGCCACCTTTGCCGTAAGGTGTGAGAGGGTTCGTCGGGCGGAGTCCTCAATACTCCGCTTGATGTTCACGCCTTATCATGAACGAATCATCTGCCTTTGGATTGCTCAACCCGAGTGGCTACATTCCAGACGTGCCCTGACGCCAGGTGGCGCGGTTTTTCCGAGGTGAATGCGCCCTACGGTTCAGAAATTACTCCGTTCGAGTTTTCGGAGAAACTTTCGGTAGGCCCTGAAGGCAAGGAATTTCAAGCGGCCGAAATTGCCCGGGTATCCCCGGAAAATGCGCGGCAGTTGGCGGATGCGGCTTGAGTACTTTATCTCATGCCATGCGAGGCTTCCGTGGCCTCGATAGAATATCGTCCCATCATAACCACAAAATATGTGGGTAATGGACGAGGTGTCCTCCCGAAGAGCCCTGGGACTGTTATCTTCGATGCCAAACAGTGGTAACAGTTCGGACCGCACAAAGATACCGTTCAGCGGAGTCACCGCGATTAGGCTGTAATCTTTCCGTCTGCCCAGGCTTGTAAGAGCAGAAAGGCTTGCCCCTTGGTTCACGGACGGGTCGGCGGCCTGAACAAAATCAATCTCCGTTGGAATCGTAGGATTATACTCAATGCAGACTATTTTGGGACGATACACACGGATTGCTTCCCATACGTGATAATCATTTCCGTCAATGTCTATAGAGAGCAGATCAAAGTCCCTTGGAATCGGGGTGTTGGCCAGAATCTTATCGAGCCCGTCCTCAGCCGAAAACCCGACGAAACAATTAACCGGCATCACCCTTGGCTCGTCTGCAAATCTCGTGCGCAAATTATTGAAACGCTGTGCGTCTCCTTCGATAAGAACCCCAGAGTACCCATGATGCTTTATCAGGTTGAATGTGTTGCTAAGGTGCTGGCCGTCCCACGCTCCAAATTCAACACACCATTTGTCCCGCGCCGTCAATGTTTCAAGCGCTTTTAATAGAACTCCGTCTTCGCCGGTCTGGGAATAGATGTTTTTCGAGAATTCCAGTAATCGCATTGCTCAGAAGTCAATCAGCGGAGGATGACGAGAAAGGCTCGATTTCGCAACACAATCCCGCAACGAAAACGGACGACCGCGTTGACTCGCCTCGAAGCGGCTGGAGCACTCTCGTTCAGTAGGGGTCCAAACGGTGCTTCGCGACAGCTTCGAGCCGGTTCCGCACATGCATCTTGTTGCATATATTCTTCACGTAAGTGCGAACCGTTTCGACGCTGATGTTCAGTTTGTCCCCGATTTCCTTGTATATAAAACCCGAGGCGAGCAAATCCAGAACCTGTTCTTCTCGTGGCGACAAATTTTCCCCTTCTTTCGGCGAAGGATCGAGCAGATGAAAATGCTGAACCACCTTCCTCGCAATATGGCTCGACATTGGCGAACCTCCGGCATGTACATCTCGGATCGCTTCCAGCAATTGTTCCGGTGGACGCGATTTTACAAGATAACCACTCGCACCGGCTTTTAAGGCGCGAAAAATTCGTTCGCTGTCCTCGAAAATTGTCACCATGATGATTTGCAGCGATGGCAACATGCGCTTGAGCTTCGCCACGCAATCAATTCCAGACATGCCCGGCAATTTAATGTCCATCAGCACAACATCCGGCATTTTCACGGGAACCGCCTTTAAGGCTTCTTCCGCGGACGCAAAAGCGCCAATGCATCGGATATCCGGCGCCGTCTCGAGAATTTCCACGATCTGCTCACGCAACGCTCGATCGTCCTCGACTATTACAACAGATTTATTCATCGCAAATCATCAAATGCCACTTTCGCGAGATGA